>Ga0272444_10005182_pt1 | contig 11319 bp, 8 predicted proteins | sample SSMForm13_FD_201033 | JGI IMG/M metagenome (GOLD analysis project Ga0272444, IMG submission 201033) | Marine sediment archaeal communities from Little Sippewissett salt marsh, Falmouth, MA, United States - SSM-Form-13 | ecosystem: Environmental > Aquatic > Marine > Wetlands > Sediment ... | reverse complement strand
GTAAAAGTCGACGAAAACGTTTATTCCGGACGAAGTTTCGGCGAAAGGTTGCATCGCGTTGAGTTCTGTTTTCTGGATTCTCGCCAGCCCCATTCTTTTTCTTTTGCCCGGTTTACTGCCGGCCAAATGGGTCACCGGCGGTAGAATCAATTCGTGGACTTTCGTGTGGGCCTTTTTCTTCAGCGTTGTTTTGTTGCCGCCGCTTTGCTTCGGCCTGGCCATGCTTTTTGGATTGAAAATTACACCGCTGTTGGTTTTTCCGACGGCGCTGGCGTTGGGCGCTCCGGGCTTGTTTCTGCCGAGGCGCCGCCTTGAGGCCGGTCGCTGATGTTGGTGTTGGGCATTTGCGACGGCCACGACGCGGGCGCCTGCCTGTTGGCTGACGGCGCTTTGCTGGCCGCTGTTTCGGAGGAGCGACTAAGCCGGTACAAACGGCAGGCGGGCTTCCCGCGGTTGGCGATTGAAACCTGTTTGCGCATCATCGGCGTTGCCCCGGACAAGATTGAATCGGTAGCCGTTGCCGAGCGGACGGGCCGGGCGGTGCACCGCTTGTTGGATCGCTGGTATCGCCGCACCGATCCCAATTTGTCGATGCATCGTCGAGGCAATTTGCTGTCGATGGGTTGGCAGAACCGGATCGCCCGGTGGCCGGTTTTTTCAGATACGGACGCCTTTTTCTCGACGAAGATTTTGAAGTCCAGGCTTTTCGACATGAACATCGCCGCACCGATCACGCTGGTCGATCACCATCTGACGCACGCCGTGTCGGCGGCAAGGGGCTCAGGTTTTTCCGAGGCGCTGGTGGTGACCATGGACGCCTTCGGCGACGGGTGTTCGGGAACATTCATGCGTTGGCAAAACGGCCGTCTGTCGCCGTTGCAACGGATCGACTACCCGCATAGTCCGGCGCTGCTTTACGGCATGGTCACGTCGTACCTGGGTTACAAGGAAGGTGAAGAAGGCCAGGTGGCGGGGTTGGCGGCCAAAGGCGACCCGGAATCGACATCGCCGCTTTTTGACGATTTCTTCACCTTGACCGACGAAGGTCCGCGATTGCAGAAGCACCTTTCTTTATCGACGTTGCGCCGTTACCTCAACGGCTATCGTCCCGAAGATGTCGCCGCAGGTTTGCAGAAGTCGATCGAACGTCTGCTCGTCGAGTTGGTTCGCCGCTGGGTTAAACCCGACGAACCGACCAACCTGTGCCTCGCCGGCGGTTTGTTCGCCAACGTACGGCTCAATCAAGTTGTGGCCGAATCCTGCAGGTGTGCGGACCTTTACGTTTTTCCGCACATGGGCGACGGTGGTTTGTGCGTCGGCGCCGCCTGGACGCAGGACGAGAACATCGTCGCGGATTCGCCGATGGAAGTTTTTCTCGGTCCGGATGCGGGCGAGTTGACCGAAAGCGAATTGTCGGCAGGCAACGTAACGGTCGACCCGATCAACGATGCAGCGATGACAAAGACGACCGAGTTGCTCGATAAAGGTGGCGTAGTGGGCATTGCGCGTGGGCGCATGGAGTTCGGCCCACGCGCTTTGGGCAATCGGTCGCTTTTGTTTTCAGCGCAGAAGCCATCGTTGGCAAAGAAATTGGGACAAGCCCTGGCACGACCGGAGGTCATGCCTTTCGCGCCGGTGGTGCGCGAAGAGGATTTGCCGAAAGTCGCCGCGACGCCGGCGTGGACCTGTTTCCGGCACATGACGGCCACGGCCGACGCTTTGCGGGAAACGGCGAAACGTTTTCCGGTGGCGGTTCACACCGACGGCTCCATGCGGATTCAAGTCGTACGCAAAACCGATGCTTCGTTGTTGTATGCGATACTGACCGCTTATCAAAAACATGTGGATCCGCCTTTGTTGATCAACACCAGTTTCAACTTGCACACCGAACCGATTGTGTCGGGTGTGAATCGCGCATGGGAATTGTTCCGGCAACTTTCGTTGGATGCTTTGCTGACGGCGAATCATTTGTTGGTGCGAAACTGATGAACGAGAAAATGAAAAAATTGCTAACACCCGTTTTAGCCGCGCTCATTTTCTTCGTTTACTTTTTTGTCTTCGAAGGCATCGGCCTGGATTACTGGGACACCTATATCGCCGCGCCGGCGACATTTATGACCGATCAGCCCGGCACGATCGTCGACGGACAAGGGCAACCGGCTTACGCCTACGACCTGCAAAACCGGCTGCCGCAAGATCTGATCGACCGGGATTCATTCGGCATCATCTCCAAAGACCAACGCATCGGCGCGGGGGTGACGTTTTCCGTCGCCTATTTGGCGTTCGGCGTGATCGGCTTCCGTCTGCTGTATGCCGCCTTCGGCGCGTTGACGTTTTTAATGGGGCTGCTGGTCGGGCGGAAGCTGTTCGCCAACGAATATCTGGCGGTTGTTTTGGGCTTGGTGGCGGCGGTCAATCCGTTCATGCTGTCGATGGACCGCCTCAACGCGAACTTCATCAGCGTGGCGATCATGATGGGATTGCTGGCGCTGATGCTGCAGGAAAAACCGCGCTGGTTGCTGGTAGGCCTGGTTTACGGTGCGCTGGGCGGCATTCGCAACGAGGCGATTATGATGGCGCCGGCGTTGTGCTTGCTGCTTTTCGCCGTCAGCGAAAACCGTAAAGGCTTCCCGAAATTTTTCGGCGGCGCGTTGCTCGGCATCTCGCCTTACCTGGCCTGGAACAAATTCGCTTTCGGCAAGATGCTGATTCACTCGTCGCAGTATTCCGACTTCGAAGGCTGGCGGCCGATGTTCCCGCATAGCCTGTTCGGGTGGGAGTTCGAGTTCAACGGCCTGTTCAATTGGCCGTTTTACGATCATCTGGTGCGCACGCCGCATTATCCGTTTCCGACGTACCTGACCCTGCCGCTCGTGCTGGTCGCCTGTTTTGGCGTCGTGCTGATCGCGTTTTCGCTGCCCGGTTTGTATGCGCAATGGCGCAAAGATAAAACGTGGTTCGGCTTTTTCGTATTGTGGATCGTTTTCAGCCTGGGCCTGTTTTTATTCCAGGAAAATTGGGAAGAACCGAAAACGACTTTCGCCGCTTTGATCATCGTGCCGCTGGGCGTTTTCATGATTCGTGGTGTGCAATGGCTGGTCGAAAAGCCGCGATCCTGGCGGCGTTGGGCGGTGCTGCTTGGCGCGATTGTGCTGCTCGAAGCGGGCGTACACGCCGCGCGTTTGGTCGAAGTGCCGGTGGATGAGCGTTGGTACGTGCGATTTCCGAAAGCCAAAGTGGAGGCGAAAACCGTCGGTTGCCTGACCGATGTGCAACGCCGCGAGTGGATGTTTTTCCACACCGACGAATGCCCGGAAGAGCTTGCCGAGCAACGCCGGAAACTGACCCGCGGCAACCTGATGCCCGGCTTGTATTATCCGTTGGACTTTCGCTGCGCCGGAATTGGCGACGAATGGCGGCGTTATCGGCCGGAGATTTTCGACATCTGGCAGAAAATCTACGGGATGTAATCCGCTTTTGTTTTCGTTTCTTTGGCCATCACGTCGCGGAAGTAGCGCCAGTGAAAACGGACCACCGGCCGGTATCGCGGTTTGAAAAGGCTAAGCAGGAAAGCCCAACTCAGCACGAACAGGTGAGCGCCGGCCAGAAGCAGCAAGCCGAGCGGGCGGGGTACCGCTAATTTGGGTTGGCCTGGTTGCTTGTGCTTGCCCACGGTCATTCCTTCGGCATGGCGATGCCGTGTTCGCGACAATACGCCGCGAGCCATTGCCGGCAGGTCGCCAGTTTCTCGTTGATGAAATCGACCACAACTTCTTCCCGATGTTCGGGCTGCGAGCCCAGCAACACGAAGGGCAGGTAGTACAACTCGCCCGGTTTGCATTTGGGTTGAATGCCTAAAAAACGATCGCCCAGACGAAAGCCCAGGTTGAACCCCATGGCTTTCAACTCTTGTATCGATTCCTCGCGGGGCTTGTCGTACACCGGCGTGGCAAAGGCGATGCCGTATTCGCGGTAGAACGAGCGCAGAAGTTCGATGCTGAACGGCGCCTGCTCGACCATCTCATCGGTCGAACCCGATGAACCGTCGGCCACCTTGGCGATGCCGTGTTCCAGGTTGTAAGCCACGGTGCGCGTGTGCATGGCCAGCTTACAGCTCATGCACCAGACGAAACCGGACCCGGTCTTGTCGTAATCCACAGTGATCGCTTCATGCATCAACGGCTCGAACAGGTCGCGGATGGAAATCAGCGAATGGGCGAATTTGCCGGGAAAGTGCCGCGACAACTCCGCCGCCCGCTTTCGGGTGCGGTTGATGTGGTAATGGCCGAAGCCGTTCCAGTAAGAAACCAGGACGACGCGATCGTGCGTTTCAGCCAGCTTGATCGCGGCCAGGGTAGAGTCGATGCCGCCGGAAAACAGCAGCGTGACTCGGTCGGTTTCTCGTGCGGAAATAGTGCTCTCCTGCATTTTTTACGCGTTGATTTCAGCTTGCCCTGCCGTCGGGGGAAAATCAATTGGCTTGTTGAAGATGCGAATTGGGCTAAACCATAAGTATTATCGAAACGATGGGTGCTGTCGCTGACGCAATCAAATATTGAGAGTATCGCTGGTGTTGGAAAGTCCATGGATTTGGTGTGGTTCAACTTGATTTGCAGGTCAAACATGCAAAGACAAACGTGTTCTATTGCGAGTAATATAAATATTATCAACAAGTTAGAAACACGCCTGATCTGCGTTAAAACGAGATTGACTCGTCCGTCCGTTTGGATTAGCCTCGATGAAAATCGGTGCCCGGCACCAATGAAAAGCGAGAATGAAACATGGTCTCTCCTTTGCGGAAACAGCGGGATTTGGAGCGTAAGGAGAACACCCGCCAACTTCTGCTTGATGCCGCCATCGATGTCTTTTGCGAAAAGGGCTATCACTACAGCCTTGTATCCGACATCGTGGCTCAGGCCGGGGTCGGCCAGGGAACGTTCTATCGCTATTTCGAAAGCAAGCGGGATCTCATCGATTCCATCTTGGAACACTTCGGCCGGATGTTGCTGAGCCAGTTTGATTTCATGATGGTCAATCTGCCATCCAATATCGACGAGTACATCGCGGCAAGCCGAAGAGCGGTGTTGGCTATGGCCACCGCATTGAAGGAAAACCGCAAACTGGCTTTGTTGTTGTTGCGGGAAGCGCCGACCGTGGATCGCGAATTCGACAATCGCATCAACAACCTGTACGACCAATTTGCGAACCTGGCTGCCTTTTATCTGGAACATGCGATCGCCAACGGCTTTGCCCGGCCGTGCAATACCGGCATTGTGGCCCGATCCCTGGTGGGCATGGGGCTTTACCACACAACCCGATGGCTGAACGACGAAAGCAACAATATTGATATTGAAGAATTGACAACCGAACTTGTGGACTTTGCCTTCTTGGGCTTTGGGCCCGATACGGAAAAACGCAACGATCTTTTCAACTGAATACTCACGTTCAAATGCGTAACGCATTGATCTCTACGGAGCACGACATGGTAGGCGCGGTAGAGCATTCTTGGGAACAGAAAAATTTTGATCGACAGGCAACCACGAAAAAAGATCTTCATCAGGCGAAGCTCAACGTCGTGAAAGTGCAACGCACCTGCGTGCACGACGGCCCCGGTCTGCGCACGACGATCTTCTTTCAGGGTTGCGGTCTGCGCTGCCTGTGGTGCCAGAATCCCGAGGCGATTTCGTTCACACCCGCGGCGGAACCGGAAAACGATTATTCGGTTTCCGACCTTGTGGAACTCGTTTCGCGGGACAAAGATTATTACTTCGATTCCGGCGGCGGGGTAACGCTCAGCGGTGGCGAACCGTTGCTGCAAGATCCCGACGCGCTGATTCCGTTGCTGGAAGCGTTGCGCGAGTTGAAGATTCATATTGCCGTCGAAACATCGCTGCACGTTCCCTGGAAAAATGTCGAAAAGCTTGCGCCCTACATCGATCTGTTCCTGGTCGATTTGAAAGTTGTCGGCAGCGACGTGCTGCACAAGAAATACACCCATCAGAGCAACAAACGGATTCGCCGCAACATAAAAAAGCTGATCGCGCTCAACACTGACGTGCGTTTCCGCATGGTCATTGTGCCGGGCTACAACGACGACAAACGCTTTATCGTAGCCACGGCAAAATACTTGAAGTCGCTCGGCCATGATTCGATCGAGTTGTTGAAGTATCACAACATGTACGAAGACAAGGCCAGGCGCCTGAAACTTGCTTTTACTCCGCTGTATATCAAAAACGACCAGGCCGTCGCCGCTGTGGAAAACGCGATCCAACTTTTTGCGGATCATCACGTCACGGCCACATGCACCGAGCTGAATGCTGGTAGACATCAGGCTGTTTTCACCGAGCGCGTCTACAACATTCAGAAAGCCATTCGGGAAAGCGAATACAGCTTTTGCTTTGAAGTCGCCAAGCTGAAAACCGAGTACTACCAGAAGAACGGCTTTGACAAGCCCAATCCGATTCACCGCTCCGAGCGTCTTGATTACGTGTTGAAGAATAAAAAGGTCATCATCTATCCGGATGAATTGCTGGTCGGCAATTTCACTTCGCAACGGCGGGGAGGGCAGCTATGGGAAGAGCATTCCGGCCTTCTTTTTGCCGCGATTCTTCATCAAATTGATCGCCAGGAACCGATTCCGTTCAAACTTTCCAAGAAAGACAAATGGGATTTCCACGCTTCCATTGCGCCGATCTGGCGGAAGCACAGCCTGATCACGAAGATCTACAATTCGGTGAGCGATTTCTTGCTTTCCTTTTCCCGCGTTTCCGAAATGAATGTCGGTTTCAACAACAACCTGTCGGCGATTGCGCATTTCGTCGTCCATTACGAGCGCGTGCTGGAAAAAGGAACAACGGGGCTGATCGAAGAAATCGAGCAAAAACAAAAAGAGAAGCCGCGCAACAACCAAAATTTCTATCGCGGCGCCATTCTCGGTTTGAAGGCGTTGGAAGCGTTTGGGCAACGGTATGCCGACGAGCTGGAAAAACTGAGTCGCGAGGAAACCAACCCGAAGCGCAGCAAGGAGCTAGAAGAAATGTCGGCAATCTGCCGGCATGTGCCCAAATACCCGGCCCGCACTTATCACGAAGCGCTGCAGAGCATGTTGTTTTTGCACATCGCGCTGTGCATCGAATCGTACGAAAACGCCGTCTCGCCGGGGCGCCTCGACCAGATTTTGTATCCCTACTACGAGAGGGATAAAAAAGCCGGCATCATCGACTACGAAAAAGCCAAAGAGCTGCTGGCGCTGTTCATTCTAAAAATGGACGAGGTCATTTTGGTCAATGACGGCAATACATATATGCGCATCGGCCGGCTTTTCGAAACGATGTCGGTCGATCAAACCGCGACGGCCGGTGGCACGGACAAGGACGGTAACGACGCCACCAACGATCTGACCTACGCGATGCTCGACATCTGCGAACTGCAACCCTACGCCATCAACATGACGGCGCGAATTCATCCAGGTAGTCCGCAGGAATATCTGGAGCGGCTCGCTGAAGTCTACATCAACGGCGCGCCCATGCCCGCGTTGTACAACGATGAAATCTACGTCGAGACTTTGCAGAAGCATTACGACACCACCGTCAATGACGCGCGCAACTACGCCATCATCGGCTGCGTCGAGCCCAATGCGTCGAGCGATCACTACGGCAACACGGATTGCGCGAACATGAACGTTGCTTTGCCGTTTTTGCAGGCGCTGAAGGGGCACGAAGACGATTTGTGGAATTACGACGTGGCCGACCAGGTGGAAAAAGTCGTTACCAAATTTTTCGATTACAGCTTCGACGGTGAGAGTCGCATTTCCAAATTCGTTTCCGGTAACTACAAGGCCGCCCGCAAACTGTATAAAAAAGTTCGAACCGACAAGATCAATCCGCCCGCCGACATGAACGAGCTGCTGGACCGTTTTCAAAAGCGGCTGAATCATCTGGCCAACTCGATTTTGGCCGATCACCAAAAAATCGAAGACGAGCTTCGCGAACACTTCACGGTTCCACTCACGTCAACGTTATTCGAGAATTGTATTGAAACCGGCAAGGACGTGAACGAAGGCGGCGCCCGATTCAACAGCAGCGGCATTCAGGCTGTCGGCATCACCGATGTCGCCGATTCACTGCATGCCATCGATGAAGTCGTCTTCAAGAAACGGCGTTATCCGTTACGCGAGGTCATCAACGCCATCGATAACGATTTTGCCAGTCCGTATCATCAGCGGATCCGCAAAGAATTACTCGCCGTACCCAAGTTCGGCCGGGACGATTCGCCCGAAGCGGTCAAGTGGGTGAACAGGACATTGCAGATTTACGTCAACGCGCTGAAGCAGGTGCCGAACTGCCCGCGAAGCGGCATCTATTCGGCCGGCTATTACGCGCTGAACGTCAACGATGTCTACGGCAAGAAAACACCGTCACTTCCTTCCGGCCGGATGTGCGGCGTGCCGCTGGCCAACAGCGTGGCGCCGCATTACGGGATGGAAGTTGCGGACTTGCTATCGTCGTTGAACTCCGTCGCCGGCGTCGATTTCGTCGATTACGCGCCCAACGGCACCACCGTTACCTTCACCGTCGACTCGTCTTTGTTCCCGGGTAAAGAAGGGGTGAAGAATCTGGCGAGCATTTTTAAAACGTATTTCAAAAAAGGCGGCATGCAGTTTCAGCCCAACGTCATCAACCGCGAGATTCTGCTCGATGCCTATGAGAATCCGGATAAGTATCCCTATCTACTGGTGCGCGTCGCCGGCTACTGCGCCTACTTCAATCACCTGTCTGATGATTTAAAAAAGATCATCATCAATCGCACCTGTTATAGCTGACCGTCGTAAGGGTTATTCAGGCGGTGCTTTAGGTTTTTTGACCGCCGCTTCGGGAACGTAAACGACCTCGCCGCTGGTCAGGCGATAGCAAACGCCCATCCGCTGACCCTGGCCCTGCATCTGTTCGGTAGTCATACGGTATTTTTCCAGCTTGATTCCCTTTTTCTTGATGATTTCCATATCCGGTTGCCCCGGGTTTTTCACGAGGGTCACCTCGTCCGGGGACGTGAGCAATTCCGGAACCTGCAGCGTGTTGAACAAGGCGAGGATCAATGCCACCGCAAATACCATCGCTACGTCGAACAGGTTCGCGACGCCGCCCAAAGGGTCTTCGTCGGGGGTGGTGATGAACTTGCGGTATCGTTTAACTCGCCTCTTCGATCCGGCGCGAGGGAATGTGCTCATTTAATCATTCTCCTCGGGAAAAAAAGCCGTGCGCACCAGGTGCTCGATGTCCGACATGTCTTTGGCGTACCAATGCTGCCGGGCGATAAGCATCACCAGGCACATGGCGCCGATCAAAAGCCCGATGACCGTCGTGCTGAAGGCGATGATCAAGTTGTTGGCCATCTCTTCCAGATTGCCCGTCGAAAGACTCATCAGCGCCGGGCCCATCGGGATGAGTGTTCCCATCAGGCCCATGACCGGCCCGACGCGCACGCCGATGCGCATGCGATGGCAACGGCGGTTGGCTTCGATTTCAATGTCGGCAATCAACTTGTCCAGCTGTTCCGGGTTGTCTTGATGATCGCGCGCGTTCTCGGCGAGCATGGCCAATAGTGTCGGGTGACGATCAAGCGCGAAAAAAGCTTTCTTGATTCCGTCGGCGTCGTTGCGCATACGGGGAATCAGCGGCAAAAAATCTTTCCACCTTTTTTCGCCGCGCTTGCGATCGACCAACTCGCGCAGAAAACGGCCCGACTCGTAAAGCACCCAGACCAACGCGATCATCAGACCCAGGATGACTGGAGCTTTCAGCGCGACTGTAATGTGGAAAAGGATGTTGACCAATGATTCCATCAATCGCCCTTGTTTTGATGATTCGTTCGCATGGTAGTCGGTTTTCTCCGGAAGCCGATGATCACGATCACCAACGCGACGATACCGATAACAATCAGCACCGGCAAGCTTTTTATCGCGGTTGTTGTTGACGGTGTCTCTTCCGATTCAGTCATCTTCTTGCCGTCGACCGGCTCGTTCAGCGGTTGGCGGTCGGCCGGAACTTCCAACTCGGCCGCTTTTTGTTTGAACTGTTCGAGCAATGCATCCATCTCCGCCGTGCCCGGCGCGGATAAAGTTTCTTCGACGAAGCGCTCCAGCTTTTCGTTGCCGCCTTCGCGGATGCCGCCGGCCTTGCCGTGTTCGGCCACTGATTGGGCGTAAGCCGCGGCGATTTCAAGCGCCGTCTCTTCGTCGGCCTGCCAGAAATCTTTACGGATCGTTTCCAACATCGTCACGGTCAATTGTTGAAACGCATATGGGTTTTCCGCGTCGAACCATTCGCGGATGCGCAGGTTTTCGCTGTCGCGGATGTAAACGTCGGTGACGTCTTCCCAGTTGGAATCGGAGATGCTTTGGTCGCGCATGATATCCCAACCCAGCAGGTTGTCGACGTTGTTCGAAATCGCCTCGCCGCCGGCGTAACCTTCCTGCATCATTTGCTTGATCCACTTGGGATTCATCAAGCGCATGCGGAAATCGCGCTGTACCGCTTGTGACGATTCCACGATGCTCGCCTCGTCGGTGTTGCGCACGTCGACGAACATCAGAGCCGGTTCGTTGCCGGTGATGTGTTTGATTGCCAGGGACAGCGTACCGTCGACCCACCAGGCGAACTTGTTGGAAAGGACGAAGTCGCGGTTGTCGTACCAACTGCGGAGGATCAACTCGGTGCCCTGAATCGCTGAGTCGAATGCTTCCGGCGCCTGCTCGCCCCACACGCCTTCGGTGTAAACGTGTTTGCAGTAACTCAAGTAGACTTCAAGCAGGTCTTCCCGGTTTTCCCATTCGCCGGTGCGCTCGGTCAGGTAGAAAAACCAGTTGTGGCTGTCGATGACTTCGTCCGGTTCCGCGCCGAACATGCGGGCCTGCGACAGCGCCAGCGCCTTTTGCTTGGCAAAACCCTGCTTCTCCAGTTTTTTCCGGGTTTGTATGCTGTTGCGGAAAACGAAGTTGTTTGATTCGTTGGTCGACGCCGCCAGGCGAATCGCCTTGTCCAACAATTTCATCATCGAAGGCAGTTCGTCGCGGTAAATGCTGCGCGCCGACAGGAAAACGTCGATGCGCGGTCGGCCCAACTCGGAAGCTGGGATCAACTCCACGTCACGCACGCGATTCTTTGCATCCCACACCGGACGCACGCCCATCAGGTACATGATCTGCGATTCGATAATGCCGTAGTCGCTGTAAGTGGCGAAGGGAATTAGACTGAAGGCCACCTTCTGCGGGTATTGACCTTTCGTTGCCAGTTCGTTGGCCAGGTAATCTTTGATCAACTT
>Ga0272444_10005176_pt1 | contig 11324 bp, 4 predicted proteins | sample SSMForm13_FD_201033 | JGI IMG/M metagenome (GOLD analysis project Ga0272444, IMG submission 201033) | Marine sediment archaeal communities from Little Sippewissett salt marsh, Falmouth, MA, United States - SSM-Form-13 | ecosystem: Environmental > Aquatic > Marine > Wetlands > Sediment ... | reverse complement strand
GCCGGGGTGCCCGTTGAGGGCGGTATCGAGATCCTCGCCGCCGTCGAGGGCCCGATCGATTCGATCCGGTACCGTGCGAGCATCGCCGGGACCGACATCGTCGTCCGCGGGATCGACGCCCCACGCGCCGACCTCGATATCGCCGGGGACCTCGACCGCGTCGACGTCGAGCGCTTCACGATCGGCGTGCTGGGCGGCGAAGCGACCGGCACGGCGACCGCCGATCTGACCGGCCTCGGGGCCGACCCGCCGCGCGTGCCGTACGGCATCTCGACGACGCTGAAGCACCTCGACCTCGCGCGGCTCGAGCCGCTCCTGCCTGCGGGCGCGGTCGGCCCGGGAGGCGTCCTGTCGGGCCGGGCCCGCCTCGAGCTGACGTCATCCGACGTCAGCGACCTCGGGGGCTCCTTCGACGTTCTCGTCGACGGGTTCGCGGTCGGCGACACGCTCCTGGGTGCGCTGGCCGTCGAGGGCACGGTCGAGGCCGGCAGGCTCGAGGCGGTCGGCCGGTGTTGCGCGACCCTCGTGACGGCGGAGGCAGCGCTCGAGAAGAACGGGATCCACGCGATCACGTTCACGGCCGACCTCGCCGATCTCTCCGTCCCCGCGGGCGCGTACGGATTCCGCGAGCTTGGAGGCGAGGGCTCGATCGATGGGACGCTCGCGTTCGGCGTGGACGGCGTCGCCCTCACGGTGGACGCGTTCCTGCCCGTTCTCACCTACAAGGGCCTCGAGGTCGGACCCGCGCGCATCGAGGCGACAGGAAGGGACACAGCATACGGGGTGGATTTCCGGGCGTTCGGGGACGTGCTCGAGGGCGAGGGTTCCTTCGACACCGCCGGGCGGTATCGGGTCTCCGCGCGCGTCGACAGCTTCGACCTCGCGAGCGTCATGGACGACTCCCTCCGCCAGCGCCTCGAGTTCGAAGGGGCGATCACGGCGGCGATCTCGGTGTCGGGCCGCGGCCAGGAGCCTCCCGCGGTCGAGGGAACCGTCATCGACCTCTTCGCGAGCGCGCGGGGGGAGCGTGTCTACCTCGAGACGCCCTTCCAGTTCAAGGCGGCGCCCGACACCGTGCACATCACGTGGGCGGCGATCGAAGGCAGCCTCGGATCGATCTCCGTGACCGGCGGCATGAGCGTCCGGCAGTCCGGCGAGATCGTGGCCCGGCTCGAGGGCATAGACCTCGAGGCCGTCGCGAACGTGGTCCCCGACGGGCTCCCCGCGCCGCTGAGGGGGACCGTCGACGGCGACGTGCGCGTCTTCGGGCGGCGGGACCGGCCGAGCTTCACCGCCGACGTCGCGCTGGACGACTTCGCCTTCGGTGGCCTCGAGCTTCGGACCATCGCGTTCGAGGCGCTCAACGACTCGACCGACGTGCTGTTTGATCTCCGGGCGGAGAGCGCGGTCGCGGGGTCGATCGTGGCGTACGGTTCGATCCCGATCGTGCCCGACAGCCTTCGCTTCATGCTGCCTGACCCGACCCGCGAGTTCGGCGCGAGCATGGTTCTCACCGGCTTCACGGTCGACGCGGGGGCGTCGCTCATGCCGAAGATCCGCGGGACGAAGCGCTTCACTGCGGACGGGGAGGCCCTCCTGGTGGGATCGGCGGACTCGCTCGGTTCGATCTACGGGAGGGGCAGCTTCAACGTAGCGTCCGCCACGTTCGACCTCGTGGAGTTCACTCTCGCGGACACGCTCGAGTTCGACCTCGCCGGCGGCAAGATCGAGCTGGCCAGGACGGCGATCACCGTGAAGCCGCGGCGCACGCTGGTCGAGCAGGCGGGGGGAACGGCGGTCGTCGCGGGCGTCGTGCGGTCGGATGGAACCATGGACTTCTCGATGACGGCTGAGGGACTCGACGTCGGACAGCTCGTCCGGGCCTTCGGGCCCGATCCGCGCACACCCGTGACCGGGCGGCTCGACCTCACCGCGGAGATCGCGGGGACGGTCGAGGAACCCTCGGTCGGCTTCACCTGGCGCTTCGACCGGCCGAGCTTCTTCGATTTCGGGTTCGATGACTTCTCCGGGCGCGGCACGCTCTCCGAGGGCGCCGTTTCGATCGAGGAAGGGGTCCTCTCCGCGGGCGACCGGACCCTCTCGGTGACCGGCCTGATTCCGCTCCCCGCGGAGCCCGCGCGGGGCGAGCCCGATGCGCCGGCGCGCGAGATGGACGTCCGCATCTCGGCCGGCGACTTCCGCCTCGAGGGTCTCTCGAAGCTCCCGCCGGGCGTCGATAGGCTCGAGGGCCGCGTGCACTGCGATCTCACACTCGGCGGCACGTTTGAGGGGCCTGTCCTCTCCGGGGGCCTCATCCTCCAGGACGGCTCGCTTCGTGGGTTCGACCTCAAGGAGCCGATCCGCGACATCGCGTTCGAGGTGTACGCCGGGGACGGTGCGATCCTGCTCACCAAGGCCGGCGCGGTGCTGGGCAGAGGGCGCGTCGAGGCGTCCGGGGCCGCCCAGCTCCTGCCGGGCGAGCCGCCGTCCTTCCGGATCAGGGTGGATCTCGCGTCCCCCGAGATCAAGGTCGAGGACGCCTTCAACGCCCGGCTCGGTGGACGGCTCACGTGGACGGGTTCGGCTCGGGGATCGGAGCTCTCAGGGCGCGTTCTCATCGAGAAGCTCGACGTCACGTATCCCGTCGGAATGATCGACCTCCTCTCGAGGAAGCCGGTGGCGATCGTGATCAGGCGCGCCAACGATCCGGCCTCGCGAATCGCGCTCGACGTCGTCGTCGACGTCGAGGACGAGATCGACGTCAAGAACAGCCTCGTGAGGCTCGCGCTCAAGGGCGGCCTCGAGGTCCGCGGGACCGCGCTCGAGCCTCGCGTCACCGGCCGGCTCGACGCGGCGGAAGGCGGGACCTTCAAGTACTTCGACAACGAGTTTGCGATCGAGGCGCTCGAGGTCGTCTTCATCGATCCGAACCGACGGGACCCGTACGTGCATCTGCTCGCCTCCGCGACGGTCTTCGACCGGTCGGACGAGGAGTACGTGATCACGGTCACCTTCGAGGGCTTCGCGTTCGAGACGCTCCCGCAGTTCACGAGCGAACCGCCCCTGACCCAGGGAGACATCGTGACCCTCCTGACGTTCGGCGACACGTTCGGCGGGTTGGCCGCGGGCCCCGGCATCGCCGGCTCATCGGGCGACCGGTTCAGCCAGCTCGCGCGCGGCGCGTTCGTGTCGAGCGTGTTCGGGGTCGCCGAGAGTCAGCTCGAGAGGATCCTCCGCCTCGATACCGTATCGGTCGACGAGGAGGCGGTTGCCACCAACGGGCTCGTCGGGGCCGACGTGACGATCGGCAAGGTGTTCGGGGATCGGCTGCGCGTCAACTACACGACGGCGGTGGGGGAGTTCGGCGATCAGGAGGTCGAGGTCGCGTTCCGCCTGACCAAGCGGATATCGATCGAGACGCGCGCCGACCCGGAAGGGAATCATGCGATCGCTCTCAGGCTGCGCATACCGTTCAAGTAGTGCCGCTGGTGGGGGTTGTCCCACGCGCCGGGGATTCACGGCCCACGTTTCGGGCAGGAAGGTCGACGCGGGTCGATGGAGGCACGCGCGGCTGTTCGCCCTCCTCCTGGCGCTCGCGTTCGTGGGGCTCTTCGTCCTCCCCGACTCGGCGCGTGCCGGGCTGCCGGACCCGTCGCTGATGAGGCGCCGCGAGGACCGCATCCGGCGCGTCGGTCCGCTCATCGAGAAGCTCCACTTCGTCGGCAACGACACGTTCGAGGCGGGCGAGCTCCTCGTTCTCATGAACACCCGCGAGAGCGGTTTTCTTTCGGTGCGGCACTTCGACCGCGGGAAGCTCGATGCCGACCTCGCCAACGTCGCTCGCTACTACGAGAGCCAGGGCTTCCTGGAGTCCCGGGTCGTCATCGACGACATGCTCGTGTCCGACGACGGGCTTGCGATCGAGATCCTGATCGGCGTCTACGAGGGCCCGAGGTGGCTCGTGTCGGGCGTCACGTTCGAGGGGAACGGCGTCTTCTCGAACGGCGAGCTGATCGATGCCCTCTCAGTCGAGCCCGGGGGGTCGTACCTGCCCAATCAGCTCGAGCCCGACCGAAGGGCGCTCCTCGACGCGTACGCGGGCAGGTCCTACCTGGACACGAAGGTCTTCCAGACGATCGAGCGCGACGACGCCCTTCAACGCGCCGCGATCCACTACCGGATCGTCGAGCGGGAGCAGGCGGTCATCGCTTCGATCGAGATCGATGGTGACGAGAAGACGAGGGACTTCGTGATCGAGCGCGAGCTCGAGTTCTCACCCGGCGAGCCGTTCAACTTCAAGAAGATCGGCGAGTCGCAGGCGAAGCTCTACCGGACCGGGCTCTTCAACTCGGTGTGGATCGAGCCGGCCGCGGCGGACACCGGCAAGATCGCGAAACGCGTCGAGGTGCGCGTGCGGGAGCGTCCGAGCGGTCTGATCGATTTCAGAGCGGGGTACGCCGCCATAGACGGTGCTGAGGTCGGGACGGAGTTCCTCAACCGCAACGTCCAGGGCCAGGCGATCCAGCTCCGGCTCGCGGGCGCCTACGGAGAGCGTGTCCGGGATGCGCGAGTCTCGGTCGGCGACCCCTGGTTCACGGGGCGGAGGATCGCGATCGATGCCTTTGCGACCTACGGGTGGACCGACGAGGTGTCGTACGTGGCGGAGGCCGCGGGAGCGGGATTCGTTCTGACCAAGCGGTTCGGGCGCGCGATCACAGTGGACGGCGGATACGGATTCGAGAGAACCGTGGTGCTTGAGGGAGTCGCCGACGAGGGCGGGGTGGGAACGAACTACACGAGCGACCTGTTCGGAGCGGTCACTTACGACACGAGGAGCGACATCCTCGACGCCCGCCGTGGGATGCTCGCGCGCGTCGAGTCCAGGTTCGCAAGCTCCAAGCTCGGCGGCACCAACGACTTCTCGCTTCACGAGATCCTGTGGCGCGGCTTCAAGGACATCCGGCGCGGACGGACCGTCGCCCTGTCGGCTCGCGTGGGCTGGATCAAACCGCAGGGCAAGGGCGGCGTTCCGGTCAACGAGCGATACTTCGCAGGCGGTGAGGGCTCCGTTCGGGGGTTCCCGAGGAACTCCCTGTCGCCACTCGGTGAGGACGGGGAGCCGTCCGGAGGCCGCGCGCTCGTGGAGCTTCGAGCGGAGGTCCGCTTCCCCGTCTACAGGAGACTTGGGGCCGCGGCGTTCGTCGATGCCGGTCAGGCCTTCGAGGACTTCGGCGCGATCACCCGCGCAGGCCTCGCCGTCGGCGCAGGGGGCGGCCTCAGATTCAGGACCGACTTCGGCGTGCTCCGACTAGACGTCGCGACCCCGGTCTCCGAAAGCGGCTCCGTTCAGTACTACGTCGGTGTCGGGCAGGCGTTCTGAGTCCCGCCCTGCCCGCAACGACTCCACGCTGGTAGCACCGCGACGGCTCACCGCCCGATCTGGGCCGGGCGGAAGATCTGGACGCTCGGCGTCCTGCCGACCGTCTCGGTGAGCTGCGCGGGCATGAAGATCTCGACGCTCGGTGTCTTCCGGGCGCGCTCGACGAGCTGCGCGGGCATGAAGATCTCGACGCTCGGCGTCTTGCGGACCCGCTCGATGAGCTGCGCCGGCATGAAGATGGCCTGGGACGGGATCTTCAGAAGCAGGTGAGGCCAGATCGACTCGTACTGCAACGGCGCCTTCGCCGCCGCGAAATCGAGCGCGGCGCTCTCCGTGACGGCCTGCGAAGGGCAGCGGGCTGCGGCCGGTGCGGCCGCAATCAGACACACCAGGAGAACTGTTACGGCGATGAGCTGTGGCAGATGAGCGGTGGGCTTCATGCCGAGCCTCCTTGAGGTTGGGCGCGGTCGGGGGGTCTTACATACCCGGGGCTCGGCTTATCGTGTCCTTCGCATGGTTGGACACGCTCCCGTCGGCCGGGGATGAACCCGAATCGCGCTCCTTGCCACAAAGGTGATCGTGTGGTCGCGGTCCCGCGCCGGGTTCCGCGGGGGGCGGCCCCGGGGGTGGCTCCCGGGCCCGGCTCCCGGGGCGCCGTTCCAGCCCGGTGGGGTCCGCCGAAGCCCCCGTTTGATGTTGCCTCAGCCGGCGCTGCTGTGTAGAATGTGTGTTCGCCCTATAATGGTTGCAGTAGCTGGAACGGCCCACGGGGCCGGCGGTTCGGGAAAGGAGAACGTCTATGGCAGCCAAGGAACTTCTGTTCGGCGAGCACGCCCGTCAGGCGATTCTGCGCGGCGTGGAGCAGTTGAGCTCCGCCGTCAAGGTGACCCTCGGGCCCAAGGGCAGAAACGTCGTCCTCGACAGGAAGTGGGGAGGCCCACGGATCACCAAGGACGGCGTGACGGTCGCGAAGGAAGTCGATCTCGAAGACCGCTTCGAGAACATGGGCGCCCAGATGGTGAGGGAGGTTGCCTCCAAGACCAGCGACGTCGCCGGCGACGGAACGACGACGGCGACGGTCCTCGCGGAGTCGATCTACCGTGAGGGGCTGAAGAGCGTTACCGCGGGGGCGAATCCCATGTACGTCAAGCGGGGCATCGAGAAGGCGGCCGCGGCCGTGGTCGGCGAACTCGAGAAGATGTCCCGCAAGGTGAGGGACAGGAACGACGTCTTCAGCGTCGCGAGGATCTCGGCGAACAACGACGACACGATCGGCAATCTGATCGCGGACGCCATGGACAAGGTCGGACGCGACGGCACGATCACCATCGAGGAAGCCAAGAGCATCGAGACGACGCTCGAGGTGGTCGAGGGCATGCAGTTCGACAGGGGCTACATCTCGCCGTACTTCGTCACCGACCCCCAGACGATGGAGGCGGTCGTCGAGGACCCGTACATCCTCATCTTCGAGGACAAGCTCTCCAACATGAAGGATCTCGTCCCGCTTCTCGAGAAGGTCGCGCAGTCGGGGAAACCGCTGGTCGTGATCGCCGAGAACGTAGAGGGCGAGGCCCTCGCCACGCTCGTCGTCAACAAGCTCAGGGGCGTCCTCCCGGCCGTCGCCGTCAAGGCGCCGGGCTACGGTGACCGGCGGAAGGCCATGCTGGAGGACCTCGCCGTGCTGACGACCGGGCAGTTCATCTCGAAGGACCTCGGGCTCAAGCTCGAGGGGCTTCAGCTGTCCGACCTCGGTCGCGCGAAGAAGGTCATCATCACCAAGGACGACACGACGATCGTCGAGGGCGCCGGCAAGAAGTCCGACATCCAGGGCAGGATCAGCCAGATCAAGCACCAGATCGACGAGACCACGTCGGACTACGACAGGGAGAAGCTCGAGGAGCGCCTCGCGAAGCTGGCGGGCGGCGTGGCCGTGCTGAAGATAGGAGCCGCGACCGAGCTCGAGATGAAGGAGAAGAAGGCCCGCGTCGACGACGCCCTCCACGCGACCCGCGCGGCGGCCGAGGAAGGCATCGTGCCGGGCGGAGGCGTCGCCCTCCTGAGGACGATTCCGACCCTCGAGAAGCTCGAGGTCGAGGGCACCGACGAGCAGATGGGCGTCGACATCGTCAAGCGCGCGCTCGAGGCGCCGATGCGTCAGATCGCCGCGAACGCCGGGTACGAGGGTTCGCTCGTCGTACAGCGCGTCAAGGGCGAGAAGAAGGCCATCGGCTTCAACGCCGACTCGGGCGAGTACGGCGACATGTTCGACTCCGGCGTGATCGATCCGACCAAGGTGGTCCGCATCGCGCTCCAGAACGCGTCGAGCATCGCGTCGCTGCTCCTGACGACGGAGGCGCTCGTCACGGAGAAGCCGGAGCCGGAGCCGCCGATGCCGCCGGGCGGTGGCATGGGCGGCATGGGTGGCATGGGCGGGATGATGTAGCACCCCGGGCTCAGCGGGCGCGCCGATTGCGAGGACGCGCTCCGGAGCGCGGTTGCATCGACAGCCGAATACTGCGGAAAGGCCGAGAAGGAGAGGAGTAGGCCGGAGGGCGCCCACGAGAGAGGGACCCCGTTGGCTGAGAGGGTCCCGGGAGAGCGCCGGCCGAAGGTCGCTCCGGAGCCGCCCGGTCGAACGCACGGTTGCCGTGTCAGTAGGCCGGGCCGGGCGGGCCCGTCATCGCCCCAATCGAGTGCCCGGGCGTCCGCGCCGCGAGATGCGGGGAGGGGTTCCGTCCCCGAGTCGAGCGGCGGCTGTGGGACGCCGGGAATCGGGATGGTACCGCGGGAGTCGTCCACGGGGCGCTCTCGTTCCTGATCGGAATGAGAGTGCCCCGCTTCGTTTGTCCGACCGGGGCACGGTTGCCAACGTTCGCCGGGAGAGATCCAACCATGAAGCTACCGAAACGCTACGATCCCAAGGCCGCGGAGGCCAAGTGGCAGCGCCACTGGGCCGAGGAGGGGCTCTACCGGTTCGACCGGTTCCCCGACCGTCCGATCTACAGCATCGACACGCCGCCCCCGACCGTGTCCGGGGCGATCCACATCGGCCACGTGTTCAGCTACGTCCAGGCCGAGATCGTCGCGCGGTTCTGGCGGATGAGGGGCCACAACGTCTACTACCCGTTCGGGTTCGACGACAACGGCCTTCCGAGCGAGCGGCTCGTCGAGAAGGAGAAGGGGGTCAAGGCGACGGATGTGGGGCGGGCGCGCTTCGTCGAGATGTGCCTCGAGCTCACCAAGGCGTACGAGGAGGAGTTCAAGATCTTCTGGCAGAGCCTGGGTATCTCCTGCGACTGGGACGAGGACTACTCGACCATCGACCCGCTCTCGCAACGGATCTCGCAGCGGTCGTTCATCGACCTCTACGAGAAGGGGAGGGTCTACCGCAAGGAAGCTCCGACGCTCTGGTGTCCCGAGTGCCACACGGCGATCGCGCAGGCCGAGATCGAGGACGCGGAGCACGGATCGGTGTTCTACGACGTCGCCTTCAGGATCGGAGACAGGGACCTCGTCATCTCGACGACGCGTCCCGAGCTGATCCCCGCGTGCGTCGGGATGTTCGCCCACCCCGACGATGAGCGCTACCGCGATCTCATCGGCCAGCGGGCGACCGTGCCGCTCTTCGGCTACGACGTGCCGATCATGGAGGACGACAAGGCGGATCCCGAAAAGGGGACCGGGCTCGTCATGTGCTGCACGTTCGGTGACACGACCGACATCGCCTGGTGGCAGGAGCACGGGCTCGACACCCGCATCGTGTTCGACGCGGACGGGCGGATGAACGAGAGCGCGCCCGGCTACGAGGACCTGTCGCTCAAGGACGCGCGGGGCAGGATCGTCGAGGACCTCGAGTCGGCGGGGCTCCTCAAGGGCCAACGCCCGATCACGCACGCGGTCAACGTGCACGAGCGGTGCGGGACCGAGGTCGAGTTCTCGGTCGCGGCGCAGTGGTTCATCCGGATCCTCGATATCAAGGAAGAGATCATCGAGGCCGGGTCGAAGGTCAACTGGTGCCCCGATTTCATGGGGGTCCGTTTCAGGAACTGGGTGGAGAACCTCAAGTGGGACTGGTGCGTCTCGCGGCAGCGCTACTACGGCGTGCCGTTCCCGCTCTGGGTGTGCGCGGGGTGTGGAGAGGTCGTGCTCGCGACCGACGAGCAGCTCCCCGTCGACCCGGCGACGACCTCACCTCCCGTCGACGAATGCCCGAAGTGCGGGTCGGTCGACCTCACGCCCGAGCACGACATCATGGACACGTGGATGACATCGTCGTGCACTCCGTTCATCAACCTCAAGTGGCGGGAGCCGGGCGACCGTCTCGGCCGCTTCGCGAAGGTCGACGGGGAGACCGAATACCTCATGGACCTTCGGCCGCAGGCGCACGACATCATCAGGACGTGGGCCTACTACACGATCGTCAAGAGTGTCCTCAACGAGGGTAAGGTGCCGTGGCGGACCGCGATGATCTCGGGCCACGTGCTCCACCCCGACCGGGCGAAGCTGTCGAAGTCGAAGGGGCCCGGCGCGCACTCGCCGGCGGCAACCGTCGAGCAGCGGTCGGCGGACGTCGTGCGGTACTGGGCATCGTCGACGCGGCTCGGGACCGATACGATGCTTGTCGAGGAGCCGCTCGACGCGGGGCACAAGCTCGTGGTCAAGCTCTGGAACGCGTCGAAGTTCGCGATCATGCGCCTCGAGGACTGTGATCCGAACGCTCCGAGGGAACTCTCGATCATCGACCGGTGGCTCCTGGCGCGGTTCGCCCGGGCCGAGGCGCGCGCGCGGTCGTGCTTCGAGGAGTGCGAGTACCACGCCGCGCTCGAGGCCGCGGAGTCGTTCTTCTGGCGGGATCTCTGCGACAACTACATCGAGATTGCGAAGAAGCGCCTCTACGGCGACGAGGGCTACGACGAGCCCGGCCGGCGCGGCGCGCAGCACGCGCTCTACCAGGCGCTCCTGGGCACCCTCAAGCTCCTGGCCCCGATCATGCCTCACGTCACCGAGGAGATTCACTCGCTCTTCTTCGCGGAGCGGGAGGCCGTCGAGTCGCTCCATGTCTCCGCGTGGCCAGACCGCGCACAGGAGTGGGCCGACGCCGAGGCGGAAGAGGTCGGAGAGCTGGCGCTCGCCGTGGTCGAGGGCATGCGGAAGATCAAGTCGACGGCGAAGGCGTCGGTCGCGGCGCCCGTGGGCACGCTCTCGATCGCGTGCGACGCCGATGTGTGGAAGAAGATCGAGCCGCTGGCGCAGGAGCTCTCCGGCGTCTCGAACGCGAAGCGGGTTGAGCACGCTGAGGAGGCCGGCCCCGGGTTCGTCGACACGGACGCGACCGGCGTCGCGGTCTCGGCCGACCTCATCACTGAGGGCGGTGAGGAGTAGGGGGCGACGCGGGCCGGGACCAGGCGCCGCGACCGCCCGTCTCGGATGGAGGGAGTGCCGATGCCGTCCCGGGCCGCATCGTGATGTCCGCCCGATCGCGCACGAACGAGCTTCCCGAGTCGCCGAAGGTCCTGGTCATCGCGACCGGGTCGGTGCAGGATCTTCTCGCCGCGACTCCGGCGCTCCGCGCCGTCAAGAACGCGCGGCCCGGGGCCGACGTCACCGTGATGGTCTCGCCGCCGTCGGCGCGCGCTCTCGTCGGGAACCCGCACGTCGACCGTCTCCTCGTGCTCTCGGAGCGTGAGCTTCGGGGCTTCTTCGGCCTCATGCGGCTGGCATCGTGGATCCGCGCCAAGGCGTTCGACGCGGCCCTGGTATTCGACACGGCGTTTCCGAACGCCCTCGCCGCGGCCATGGGGGCGGTCCCGCTCCGCGCCGGCTTCGCGCACGGGGCCCCGCGCTTCGTGCTCCCCCTGAGGAGCGCGCGCGGAGCGGACGAGATCGATGATCGGCTCGAGGTCGTTCGTCTCCTTGGCGTCCCCTCCTCCGGGCGAGAACCGGA
>Ga0272444_10005175_pt1 | contig 11325 bp, 9 predicted proteins | sample SSMForm13_FD_201033 | JGI IMG/M metagenome (GOLD analysis project Ga0272444, IMG submission 201033) | Marine sediment archaeal communities from Little Sippewissett salt marsh, Falmouth, MA, United States - SSM-Form-13 | ecosystem: Environmental > Aquatic > Marine > Wetlands > Sediment ... | reverse complement strand
GGTTATTTCCACTTCTATGTGGCCACCATCCTGGTCCTATCTCTCAAATCCAACACGGCCAGGATCGCCGCGGTCTCCTGTCTTTACCTCGCGGCCGCCATCGCCAACATCATCGGTCTGGGGATCATGGGATGGGTCTATTGAGGGACGCGGTACCCAAGGCAGAGGGCCGGACCGCCTGAAGCTTGGGCACGGCAGTGATGGGGGGTGTGGAAATAAGGAATGACCTGAAACATGCGGGGACCGACGCCATGTGCACATGTGTCCCATGCGCACCGGTGCCGCCTGACGGTCTTCAACCGGGAGGGATTACAGGAAATAGGTGCCCCGGATCGTTACGCGCTCTCGGAAGCGGGCGCGGAGGATATCATCGCCTGACACAATACATAGGCGGCCTGCAGGGCCTCTGTGGGGCAGAGGGGAAAACACTCTTTGCAGTCCCAGCACTCCTTGGCAGCAATCTCGGGAATGAAATTGATCTCTTTCCGCGTGCCCCTGTCCACGAATCCTACAGCAAACTTCTTCTTGACCTCTGCACAGTAACGGACACATAGACCGCAGTGAATGCAGAAGGAGGCCTCTTTTTCAAAGCGGTCCCGGTCGGCTCCATACTCCTTGGCCAGGTCCTGCAGGATAAAGGCATCCGGCGCATGGGCCATGAGGAGTTCGATGATCAATTTGCGAATCCGATCGATCTTTTCAGAACGGGTGAAGACGATGAGGTCCTTTTCCACGGGGTAGAGGCACGCCGCAACCACGCGTCTCCACCCGCGACTTTCGATTTCCACGGAACAGAGTCGACACCCCCCATACGGCTGCAGTTTTTCATGGTGGCACAAAGTGGGGATATGGATCCCCACACGCTGGGCCGCTTCCAGGATGGTCATGCCTTCCGTTGCCTTTACTTCTTTTCCATCGATCTGCAAAAGGATTTCGCTCATTTTTTCTTGCTCTTTCTTGCTACCGTTCTTTCTTCTTCAGGCACAGGCCCTGGAACAGGCTCTCCGGAAATCTTTTTCACGGCATTGAACTTGGGGGGGCATGCCTCAAAGCAGGTTCCGCACTTGGTACACTTCTCCTGGTCAATGATATGGATCTTGTTCTTGCCGCCGTCAATGGCCTCGGCAGGGCACTTCCTGGCGCAAATCATACAGGCCTGACACCTGGACGGATCGATGTAAAACGAGATCAGTTCCTTGCAGGAAAGGGCCGGACACCGCTTCTCCCGGATATGGGCCTCATATTCCTCCCTGAAATACTGAAGCGTGCTCAGAAACGGGTTCGGGGCGCTCTTTCCCAGCGCACAGAGGGCCGCTTCCTTGGCCAACTCGGACAGCTCTTCGAGAAGCTCGATATCGCCCTCTTTTCCCTTTCCCTGGGTGATGTTCGTCAGGATCTTGAGCATCTGGCGCATGCCTTCACGGCAGGGGACACACTTGCCGCATGACTCGTCGGTGAGAAACTCGAGGAAGTACCGGGCCACATCCACCATGCAGGTATCCTCATCCATGATAATCATGCCACCGGAGCCCATCATGGAACCGGCCTGGGTCAGCTCGTCAAACCCCACCGGCAGATCCAGCAGACGCTCAGGGATGCACCCCCCGGAGGGTCCCCCGGTCTGGACGGCCTTGAACTTCTTGCCTCCAGGGATGCCGCCCCCGATGTTATCGATAATATCCCTCAGGGTCGTTCCCATGGGGACTTCCACAAGACCGGTGTTGATGATCTTGCCCACCAGGGAGAAGATCTTGGTGCCCTTGCTTCCTTCGGTCCCGAACCGGGTGAACCAGTCGGCCCCCTTATTGATGATCAGGGGCACATTGGCCCAGGTCTCCACGTTGTTCAGGACGCTCGGTTTTTCCCAGAGCCCTTTGATATTGGAGCGGATATACTTGGGCCGGGGTTCCCCTGCACGCCCCTCCAGCGAGGTCATCAAGGCCGTGGATTCGCCGCAGACGAACGCGCCGGCCCCCTGATGCACTTTGACGACGAAATCAAACCCGGACCCTAAGATATTCTCGCCCAGGAACCCATATTCCTCCGCTTTCTGGATAGCGATATTTACATTTTCCACAGCCAGGGGGTATTCCTGCCGGACGTAAATATACCCCTCGTGCGAACCGATGGCATAGGCCCCGATGGTCAACCCCTCAAGGATCGAATGGGGGTTCCCTTCGAGAAGACTCCGATCCATATAGGCGCCGGGGTCCCCCTCATCAGCATTCACAATGACATATTTGATCTCCTCAGGGGCGTTGCGGGACCCTTCCCACTTTCTCCCCGCAGGGAAGCCGCCGCCCCCTCTGCCACGCAGGTTGGCCTTTTTGACCTCCTCCAGCACCTCTTCAGACGTCATGTCGAAAAGCACTTTGGCGAGTGCGGAATACCCTCCGATGGCAAGATAGTCATCGATGCTTTTCGGGTCGATGTTGCCGTTGGAGCCGAAAACCAGCCGTTCCTGGTTTTTGTAGAAAGGGATTTCAGACTCATGAACGATCTTTTCCTGGGTGGCGGGATCGGTATAGAGCAGGCGATCAATGACCTTTTTTCCTTTGATGGTCTCCGAGACGATTTCAGGGACGTCCTCAGGCTGTATCTGCAGGTAACAGATTTCCTCAGGTTGAATGACAATGATCGGACCCCTTTCACAAAAACCATGGCACCCGGTTTTCCGGATCTCCACGTCCTGACTCAGGCCCTGCTTATCAATTTCTTCTTCAATGGCGCGAGCCACGTCTCTGCTGCCGGAGGCATGGCATGCGGAACCGGAGCAAAGGGTAATACACGGCTTGTTGGGGTCTCTTTTTGAGAGGATCTCATTTCTGAATGCTTCCAGTTCAGCGGGTGACTCTATTCGTGGCATAATTCCATCCTAATCATAACTTTTCAGCACGCCTGCCGTCTCGGCCGGCGTCATCTTACCGTGCGTCTGACCATCGATTTCCACCACCGGTCCCAGTGCGCAGCAGCCAAGGCAGTTCACCGTGGAGAGGCTGAACTTGAGATCCAGATCTGTTTCCCCGGGTTTGATTCCGGTCAAATCCTGGACCATGTCCAGAACACGCGGCGCTCCCCGAACATGGCAGGCCGTTCCCATGCAGATATGGATCTGGTGGCGCCCCTTGGGGACCAGGCTGAAGGCCTTATAAAACGTGGCAATATGGAGGATCCGGGTCATCGGCACCTGTAATTTGTCGGCCACCCGCTCCAGTGCCCATTTTGGAAGCCAGTTATGTTCACTCTGTATTTCCAGCAGTACCTGGATCAGTGAACTGGCCTCATGGTTATGTTTATCAATAATCTGATCGATTCTCTCGTTATCCATAGCCGATGTCCCAATCCTTTTTTGAAGCCTGATCCACCGTCTGCGCCGTCATGTCAGGCGAGCGCATACCGCTTCTGGCTTTCATCGAATCTGACGAATCCCTGCCGGGAGGAACTGTTCATATGTCGCGACACTTCCGATGGATTCAGCCCCAGGCTCTCGGAAATCTGCCCGGTTGAAAGCGGCCCTTCCTGAAGAAGCGATAGGATCTGCCCGACGGCCAGTCTCTCGCCGATCAATTGGTTAAACAGCCGGTCAAATGCGTCGCTGGTATAAAAATCCCGGTACGCCTTTTCCGACATGACCGGGATCCTCATCCGCTCCCTTTCCACCAGTCGGATATAAGGGACCAGCCGGTTCGCCGCGTCCAGTTGGCGCTTCAACACATCTTCAGCGATGCCTTCGGCCGTGCCAAGCGGGCCCATCTCCTTGACCTGTTTGTTGAAGTCGCTAATCACATCGGCCAGAAGAATACCGTCACCCGCGGACATAAATTCGATCCTCAGCCGTTCCGGATGGATCCCTATGTGCGACATCAATTTGTGGCACAGGTGCACCATGCTGAAGGCATGATAATTCCCATGGGTGACATAGTTGCATTCGTTGAGCCTACAACCGCCGATAAACACCCCGTCCATCCCCTTTGAGAAGGCCCTGAGCACAAACTCCAGGTCCACCCTTCCGGAACACATGACCCGGATCAGCCTGATATCCGATGCGTATTGTAGTCTGGAAACTCCAGCCATGTCAGCGGCACCGTATGCTCACCAGTGGCATACAAAGCCCAATAGTTTCGGCTTGAATTTACGTCCGTCGCTCATGGGTCCTCAACTCCTTTATTATTCACAATCCCGACCCCATGGATGGCGGCTAGGCAGCCTCGGCCGCCGCATCGATCTGGGACAGGATTTCTTCATCGGTAAAATGCTTCAACACGATGGCGCCCGTGGGACATTTGGCATTGCAGAGCCCGTCTCCCTTGCAGAGAACCGGATTGACCCATGCCTTCCTGCCCAATGGCGTTTCCCGAAACTCGATGGCGCCATAGGCACACGCCGTGATGCAGGCCCCGCACGAGACACATGCCTCATCCTTGACCTCGCAGACCGAACCGGAGGCCACCACCGTATCATGGGAGAGAAGCGTCAGGACGCGACCGGCAGCCCCATAGGCCTGGTTGATGGTCTCCTGTATGTGCTTCGGATAATGGGCCATGCCACAGAGATAGACACCGTCAGCTGCAAACTCCACGGGTCTCAATTTCACGTGGGCTTCCTTGAAGAAATCATCCGGGCTCAGGGTCACCTTGAAGTGCCCGGCAATCTCATGGGTGGATGCAGAGGGAACAACCGCCGCAGCCAGCGACAGGCAATCGGCGTCGATGGCCAGCTTCTGCCCCAGAATCGGATCGGTCACAGCCACCCTCAGGACGCTTCTTCCGCCCTCTTCGGCCGGTTCCACCCGGGGCGGGTCATCGGGTTCCCAGCGGATAAAGGTCACATTGCTCTCCGAGGCCTCCCGGTAGTAATCCTCACTGAACCCGTAGGTCCGCATATCCCGAAAGAGGACGTAAATATCCATCTCGGGGTTAACCTTTTTCAGTTTGAGGGCGTTTTTGATGGCATGGCTGCAGCAGATCCGGCTGCAGTAGTCTCGATCCTCATTCCGGCAGCCCACACACTGAATCATCACCAGGATCCGGGCATTGACGACCCTTTCGTCCCCTTGGGCGATCCGCTCCTCCAGTTCCAGGTGGGTCAGAACCCGATCGTCTTCTCCATAGAGATATTCGGCGGGCTTGTATTCATCGGCACCCACGGCAATGACCGTGGCCCCGTGTTTGATCACAGCCGGCCCCCGGTCCGATGTCACCTGGGTAATGAAATTTCCCACATAACCGTCCGCATGGGTTACGGTGGCATGTGTATAGACATGGATCAGGGGATGTTGATAGACTTGGCGGATCAAATCATTCAGATATGCCTGAACATCGAGCCCCTCCAGCGTGGTGTGGATCCGTCGTGCCACTCCCCCCAACTCCGAATCCTTTTCCAGCAGGTAGACCTCATGGCCCTGATTGGCGATGGAGAGGGAACAGGTCATGCCGGCGATGCCGCCGCCCACCACCAGGGCCGCCTTGTTGACCGGCAGATCGAATTCCTGGAGCGGTTCCAGGAGGCAGGACCGTGCCACGGACATCCGTATGATGTCTTTTGCCTTGGTGGTGGCCGCTTCCTTTTCTTTGGAATGGACCCAGGAGTTGTGCTCCCGGATATTCGCCATCTCATAATAGTATTGATTGATACCCGCCTCCCGCAGGGTGTCCCGGAACAGCGGTTCCAGGGTCCGGGGGGAGCAGGCCGCCACCACCACGCGGTTGAGCCCCTTCTCCTTTATCATGTCGGTGATTTCCTGAGCGGAATTGGTGGCACAGGAAAAGAGCTGCTCCTGGGCGTAAACCACATTCGGCAAGGTGAGGGAATATTCAACCGTGGCAGGCACATCCACCACGCTCCCGATGTTGGCCCCGCAATGGCAGACAAAGACGCCGATCCTCGGCTCCTCCTGGGAGACATCATGTTCCGGTGGATATATCCTCTCCTGGTGAAGGTTTCCTCTCCGGTAGTCCAGGAGTTCGCCACACTGGGCCCCGGCCCCGCTGGCCGTAAAGACCGACTCGGGGATATCGGTGGGCCCCTGAAACGCGCCGCTGACAAAGATGCCGGGTCGGCTGGTCTCCATGGGGTTGAGAGGGTGGGTCTTGCAAAAACGGTGAGACTCAAGTTCAATCCCGAATGTGGCGGCCAGCCCTTCCGCATCCACCGGCGGGTTCAGGCCCACCGACAGGACGACCATATCGAACGCCTCTTCCTTGACACCGTCATCCGCGGTGGCATATTTGAGGATGATATTGTGGGTTTCCGGATCCTCCCTGACGATGGATACGTAACTCCGGATAAATCGAATGCCGGGAAGGGCCTCGGCCCGCTGATAGTATCGCTCAAAATCCTTGCCATAGGACCGGATATCGTTGTGAAAGATGGTACACTCGGCGTCGGCATGGTGGTCTTTGGTTAAGATCACCTGCTTCTGAGTGTAGGTGCAGCATACGGCCGAGCAGTAGCTGTTGTCGCCTTCGGTCACCCGTCTCGACCCGACGCATTGAACCCAGGCGATTTTGTGGGGGTGTTCCTTGTCAGTGGCACGTCGTATCTCACCCCCATAGGGCCCGGTGGCACACAGCAGCCGTTCATAGTCCATGCTGGTGACCACGTTCTGCATCTTTCCGTAGCCGTATTCATCTCTCACCGAGGGATCAAAGGGTTCCACCCCGAGCGCCAGGATGATGGCCCCCACATTGATATCGATCTTTTCAGGCTTCTGGTGAAGATCAATGGCCTTGTTCTGACAGACGCCTTCACAGATGCCGCACTTTTTCTCCTTAAGGAACAGGCAGCTTTCATCAATATAGGCCACCAGGGGGATGGCCTGAGAGAAATAGATATGAACAGCCTTGTTCTCGGATATGTCCTGGTTGAATCGGTCCGGGTAGTTGACCGGGCAGTATTCCACACAGGTGGTGCAGCCCGTACAGTTCTCTTCGATGATGTATCGGGGCCGCTTGACGAGGGTCACCTTGAAATCCCCTGCCTCACCTTCTACCTTATCCACTTCCGTGTATGTCAAGACCTCTATGTTCGGATGCCGGCCGACCTCGACCAGTTTGGGCGAGAGGATTCACATGGAGCAGTCGTTGGTGGGAAACGTCTTGTCTAACTGGGCCATATGGCCCCCGATGCTTGGCGCCTTTTCCACCAGGTAGACCTTGAAACCGGCAGTGGCCAGGTCCAGAGAGGCCTGGATACCGCTGATGCCGCCGCCCACCACCATCACATCGCCGAATTGAGTGTTGGTGAACCCCTTACACAGCTGTTCGATCTGTTCTTTTTCCACGTCCCTATGTCCTTATCAGAATTCTCAAGATCCCTTAAATGACTTCCTGAATGATCTCGGTGATATCCTTAATCTCAATTTTTTCGTCCAGGCCCATGGTGACCCGGCTGTCTTCGAACATGGTAATGCAGTACGGGCAGGCAGTGACCAGAATCTGGGCATCGACCCCGAGGGCCTGATCGATTCTGAGATCACCAAACCGTTCACCCTTCTGGGTCTCCATCCAGACCCTGCCGCCCCCGCCGCCGCAGCAAAGACTCTCCCGTCTGCAGTCGGGCATCTCGTTGAGCTCAAGCCCGGGCACCTTTTTCAGGAGTTCGCGGGGCTCGTCGAATATGCCGTTGTGTCGTCCCAGATAACAGGGATCGTGGTACGTGACGTTCCGGGCATATTCTTTGGTGAATTCAAGCCGCCCCTCTTTCATCAGCTCATATAGAAACTGGGTGATATGAATGACGTCGAAGTTGACCATGAATTCGGGATATTCGTTCTTGAAGGTATGGTAGCAGTGGGGGGAAGAGACCAGGATCCGCTTGACCCCGTTGTCGATAAAGGTCTTGATGTTTTCCCTGGCCAGGCGCTTGAAGAGCGCTTCATCGCCCGTTTTGCGGATGCTTTCACCGCAGCAGTTTTCCTTGGCACCTAATATCCCGAAGTTCACACGTGCCGCGTTCAGGATTTTGGCTGTGGCCGCCGATATTTTCTTTGATCTCGGATCGTAGCTGGGGTAGCAGCCGGGGAAATAGAGGATCTCCATCTCATCGGTAAAGGTCTTGACCGAAAGGCCCTTTGACCACTCCGCCCGTTTTTTTCGCTCTTCACCCAGCGGGTTGCCTTCACCAATGAGGCTTCCACTTGCCGTTCGGACCGGCTTCACCGAATTGGGGAAGACCCCGTATTCCGTGGCCACCCTCCGCAGGGCGATCCCTGATTCGATCTGCCGGACGTCCCTCGGGCACTGCTGCGGGCACCTTCCGCAAGTGGTGCAGAGCCACATCTCTTCGCTTTCAATTTCGGTAAACCCTAAGGCGGCCTGCCTCACCAGCTTACGCATACTGAAATTCCGGACCCGGTTCCAGGGACAGACCGTATCGCACAATCCACATTGAAAGCATCGTTTGAAGGCGTTGCCGCCGCTCTCCTTGATAAGGTCGACGATCTCTTTGTATTCGGCTACGTTCTCCACAATCTTCCTTCAACCTCTTGTTTCGCCAGAGTGTTTCACCCATGCTTCGCCATGGACATTCGAGCCACGGTCTCCATGATCTTGTCTAAGCCGTATTTGTCGGCCAGCGCTTCGAGTCCGATCTCCATTTCCTCCGGCCCTTCTTCCTCTTCGACCTCTTCTTCCCGTTCCTCATAGGTCAGGGCATCCACCAGGCACCACTTCACGCAGAGGGGTTCATCTTCGCCTTCACACATATCGCATTTCAAGGGAAGTCCGGAATCGGGCTCCTTAAACTCGTCCCTGGACGGACAGGAGGCCCTGCAGAAGGCGCATTCTTCATATTCCTTTCCGTCTATCACATACTTGTCTCTGCCCGCACATTCGGCAGGCGTGTACTCACCCGCATAGACCGGAATATAGATATCTTTTAGGGGATGTCGAATCACGCGAATCCGTGATCTCGCCGGGTTGTTGCTGCTGTATTTGGGTGTGGCATGAAAGGCAGAGCAGATAACCTCGCAGGCCCGGCATCCATTGCACTCATCTGCATTCACTTTAATGGTCTTGATGATTTTCTTTTTCTTTTCGCCCATGGCTACACCTCCTTACCCTTATCTGCCGAGGTCCCTTCGGAAGGTGTATCCCCATTTTCTGAATAGACACCCCGCTTTTCGAATTCCTCGTAGACGTAATCCAGGCCCAGTTCCAGCAATGATTCCTTGGTGGGAATCCCCTGGCTGTTCCAGCCCTTGAACTGGTAGTAGGTGTCCAGGAGTTCTTTTTCGAGTTCAGGGAATCGTTTCTTCCAGTGATTTTCAGGCGGTTTGTCGTCTTTGCGCCGCATGCCCCGCCGGATGTTGTTGGCCCTGACCAGGGTCCGGTACCGTTTGACGGTCTGGGTCAGCGTCTCCTCATCCATATCGAATCCCGCCCCAGCCGAAATGAATTTCGGATAATTGTGTATGTGATAGGGGGGCTTTAAGGGAAACGAGGAGAGGCCGGCGCACATGCCGAGAGCATCGTCGATATAGTGCATCCTCTCCTGCCAGTCCACGATGTCACAGCACATCTGAGGGTCGGGATAATAGGGGATGGAGTTCTCCCCCCGCGGTTCCCAGTCTAAGAAATACTGTTTGAACTTCTCATCAGGAACCTGAAACCAGTCCTTTACAAAGGCTTCTCTATGCTCTCTTTTCGGATAGGGGGCTTGGGGAAACTGCCCCTCGATCTGGGTGATGTTCATCTTTTCGCCGATGGAGTACATGAGGAAATAGATGGGATTCAGCATGGAGAGCTTGAGGGGAAGCTGCTCGTGTTTTTTGATCGTGTTATGGGCATATTCCTCTGCCCCGTTCCCGATCTTTCGGGCGGCCCAGTAGGTCCCGTCGGCCAGGACATCGCCGATCCCTTCCCGCCGGACAATCCGGTCCAATAACCAGTAGAACCGTCCTTCGTTGTCGGCCGGCATCCCCGGAAAATCATCGTCCGTGAGCATCCCGTTTTCCAGCAGTTCCAGGGCAAAGGCCATCACCTGCGGGGCGGAGAACCCGTCCACGCCATACTCGGTGGCAATCTGGGCAATCTTCAGGCCGAAATCCAGGTCCGAGAAGGCCGCCATGGTATAGGTCAGTTTGGTGAAGCACTTCATCATGTACGTGGGGGATCCCGACGGCGTGATGGTCGCCCCGCATTTCATGGGGCAGTTGTAGCAGCTGATCAGCCGCGTCTGCATGCTCTCCATGGTCTCCTTCCACGCCCTTGCGATGTCTTCGGTCCAGTACCCCTTTCTCCGGACCCGGGAGTTTCCCCACATGAAATTTTCCGTGTGCCACTTCTCATCGTGGACCTTCATCTCCTGGGGTGAGCCAAGGCCCTGCAGGATGGTCATGACCCCAGGGATCGGATGCTCATTTCGCCACTTGATGTATTCCAGCACCTCGTTACAGAGGCCGATGAACTCCTCGGGACGGGCGACATGGATGTCCTTTGTTCCCCGGACGGCAATCGCCTTGACATTTTTGTCTCCCATCACAGCACCGAGGCCCTGCCGGCTGGCGCTGGACCTCCCCTGCTCAATGGACGCAAAAAAGACCCGGTTTTCACCGGCGAGGCCGATGGCGGCGACCTGAGCTTTGGGCTCATGTAGCTCCTCCCGGATCAGTTCCTGGGTCTCCACCGCACCCTTTCCCTTTAGATGCGAGGCATCGCGTATCTCCACCTGGTCGTTGTTAATCCACAAATAGACCAGGTTCGGCGACTTGCCACGAAGAATCACCTTGTCATAGCCCGCGTACTTCAACTCGGGGGCCCAGAATCCCCCCATCATGGAAAACGCCATGATCTCGGTTTGGGGAGAGATGGTCGTAACAATGGTCCGGTTGCAACCGGTGGCCGGTGTGCCGCACAAAAGCCCGGCACTGAATATCAACAGATTATCCGGAGAAAAGGGCTCCACCTCAGGAGGAACCCTGTCCCACAATATCTTGGCATTGGTGCCCAGACCCCCCAAATAGAGTTCCGTCTCTTTCGGGTCGGTTTCCACCCTCTCGACGTTCCCCCGGGATAGATCGATTTCAAGATTAAAACCTGTCTCTGCGTACCTCATTTTTTTCCCCTTAATTAAATTACCTCAATCCGTGCCATGCCGTTTCATTCAACACGGGTTGCAGGCCGCTGACTCAGAGAAGTTCACCCGTCGGATGAATCGTCGGTTCCCAAAGCCTGTGGTCAAACGCGGGAAGAGATGGATCAAGATTTCAACTCCTTCCTGAGATTGATAAAGTTGCTTCGGTCAAAACCGAGTGTCTTGAAAAAGGACAAAAGGTCAACAGAATCCCAGCGGACAGAAGTATAGATATCGTTGATTCCCTTGTCC
>Ga0272444_10005174_pt1 | contig 11325 bp, 15 predicted proteins | sample SSMForm13_FD_201033 | JGI IMG/M metagenome (GOLD analysis project Ga0272444, IMG submission 201033) | Marine sediment archaeal communities from Little Sippewissett salt marsh, Falmouth, MA, United States - SSM-Form-13 | ecosystem: Environmental > Aquatic > Marine > Wetlands > Sediment ... | reverse complement strand
CAAAATGTTAATGAAACGAACTCTAAGAAAAAACATATTAAATTAATCAAGTCAGTTGGAGAATCTCCACCACAATATCCAGACTACGATGATGATTATGATGAAGAATATGAATGAAAAATCTCAATTAACCTCACAGTGCGTTGGAGCGTTCGAGTGTTGGGGGCCGCGGTAACCGCTGAATATGATTCAGGTTAGTCTCAAAAAGAGGCTGAATTTTGGGGCTATAATGCTCTTTGGGGTGGCAAAAAGAAGGTTATAGGCATCACGTGTGGCCAGAGCCAAGAGACATAACATCGCCGGTCGGATTTGGCATATCACACATACACAGGGAAGAGGGTCGCATTTTAACGGGCTGTTGCCGAAAGCGCTTTTCTTGAGCAGCTAAGAAGCAGGAACAGGGTCGCATCTGGATTTGTTTTAAAAAGCAACTTGACGTTACAACGCTATAACGTTATACTGTCCCAAAATGCATGGAGGTGATATTATGGCCACGCCCGCTAAACGAGCCACGATCTATCTAGATCCTATTGTACATAAGGCGTTGAAATTAAAAGCCGTGGAAACATCGCGATCCGTGTCCGATCTTGTCAACGAGGCTGTAAGAGAAGCCCTTGCCGAGGATGCCGAGGATCTTGCTGCGTTTGAAGAAAGGGCGAACGAGCCTCTGCTTAGCTATGATGAAATGGTGAAGAGGCTGAAAAAAGATGGCCGTATATAGGGTCTTTTTCAAAAGATCCGTGGAGAAGGATTTCGCCAGTATTCCGAAAAAGGATGTGAAGAGAATTCTCAATCGCATCAAGACCCTTGAAGAAGATCCCCGTCCCCCAGGCTGCGAAAAATTGACTGGACAAGAAAGGTATCGATTGCGGCAGGGACGATATCGAATTGTCTATTCAATGCAGGATGATGAACTTACTGTATGGGTCGTGAAGATTGGTCACCGTAGAAGTATTTATCGCTGAAGCGAACATCCTGCCCCAAGGGATCTCCAGGGACTACGCCCCTTCCAACTCCTGAGCAGCACGTTCTATGTCAATAGAATGAGGATAAGTAAGTGTTTGAAGAGCTTACAAAAATAAACACACGCCCTAGGCCATTTGAATTCTATACGGCAAGTGACCTTTGGACGGATGAGCATACGTCAAAGCAAATGCTCTTATTTCATCTAGACGAGAAGGGAGACATTTCGTCCCGTAATACGGCATTCATTGATCGCTCGGTTGCGTGGATAGCTTCCCATTTTAACGTAGGCGCTGGAACAAAAATTGCGGATTTTGGCTGCGGACCGGGTCTGTATACGACCCGATTAGCTCAAAGACAGGCTCATGTCACTGGCATAGACTTCTCCAAACGCTCTATAGAGTACGCACAGGATGTTGCGGCCAACGAAGGGTTGACGGTGCGCTATGTAAACCAGAACTACCTTGAGTTTGAGACGGACGACCGGTTCCAGCTCATCCTGATGATCATGTGTGATTTTTGTGCGCTGAGTCCCAGCCAAAGGAGACAGATGCTGAGCAAGTTCCACATGCTACTGGAAACCGGTGGTTCCCTTCTGCTGGATGTCTATTCGTTAACCGCCTTTAAGAAGCAAGAAGAGATGGCAAAGTTTGAAACGAACCTACTCGATGGTTTCTGGTCGCCGAATAACTACTACGGGTTCTTAAACAGGTTCAAGTATGAGGAAGATAAGGTTGTTCTAGATAAATATACGATTGTCGAGGCAACACGCACTCGAGTCGTCTATAACTGGTTTCAGTATTTCACCTGTGAAACTCTGGAGAAAGAGCTTACGGCGTGCAACTTTGCCGTCGAAAAGTTTTATTGCGATGTTGCTGGCTCACCATATAACCCTGAATCAACAGAGTTCGCAGTTGTCGCAAAGAAGCCATAGGGAAAAAGAACGGTGTCACACCTACCCATTTGACAACACTTGGGATTTCGTACAAAGTGTAGGGCTCACACCCACGGGTTGTTTGCCGGCCCGTGACGTCTGCGGTTGCAGGTCAATTCCCCATTGGCTGGCCAGTAAGGGGGATGGCAAATGACTGGGGATTATGAAGTGAAAAAGGAGGCCGGACGCCTTTTCGTCAATGACTCTCGCCCAGTGACGGCTGAGACCATCCAGCAGTTTTGTGAGAAGATGCCAGAACTTGCGCGCGAGTCGGGGGTTTCCAAGATTCTTGTTGATCACCGTGACATACCAAACACTCTCAGCACTATGGAGCGTTACCGATACGCAACTGAAATCGCGAACCATTTCCGTGGAATTAAGATTGCCTTTGTGCAGGATGCTCCCCTGCGAGATCCAACGCGGTTCGGAGAAACCGTCGCTGTCAACCTGGGGGCGAACATTCGCTTGTTTACCACTCTAGAAGATGCCTATGACTGGCTTGAAGTTGAGCCAGCCAGCAAGCTGGATGCGGGCGACGGCAAGTAACCGCACCTGATACGCACGTGAGGAACCAATGGCGAATCCGATTGAACAAAATGACGTGTTGATAAAGTCCTGGGCCGATCTGTGCGAACGAGTATACGAAGGGTCATGGCAAAAGGACATTTTACGTTTTCGATCCGACTATGCGTTTAGGGGCCTATCCAATAAGAATTACAGGCTAGTAACAAGTTTCGCACGGAGTTGCGGCGAGCTGACTCGATTGGAGTATCATCTGATACGAAATTTCAGGAAATACGCACGGCTCGATGATGTTGATATAAGTGACTCTCATTGGAGATGGTTGACTCTTGCTGCGCATCATGGCCTGCCAACAAGACTCATTGATTGGACATATTCGCCTTTTGTCGCGATGCACTTCGCAACGTGCGAAACCAATAAATATGATGTGGATGGCGTTATATGGAAAGTCGATTTCGTAGAGGCCAATCGCCTTCTTCCGGAACCCTTGGTCAGCCAGCTCACGGCAGCCAATGCAAATGCCTTTACAGTCGGCATGCTGGAAAGGGCACTGCCCGATGTTCGCAGTTTTGACAAACTATCATCTGAGGTACTTGTTGCCTTTTTTGAGCCACCATCCATAGATGCACGAATAGTTAACCAGTTTGCGCTATTCTCTTTCATGTCAAGCCCGAACGCAAGTCTGGAAGATTGGTTGACCGAGCACCCAGGGCTTTTTAGACGCATCATTATTCCAAAGGAACTGAAATGGGAGATCAGAGACAAACTGGATCAGGCAAACATAACGGAAAGAATGCTGTTTCCCGGGCTGGATGGACTGGCTTCCTGGCTTCGAAGGCACTATCAACCAAGATCATGAACCGCAAAAGCGAGCGCATCTAAAAAAGTCAGCGTTCCTTACGGTCGAAGATTCCCTGTAGCTTGTTACAGGGAGCTTCAATCACACCGAACAAGCGGCTTCACAAGGATTCAGGCCACTTGGCGTCCCTCACCTGTGAGCAGCACCGTTGGGCGGCAAAAGATTGAAGAACGAAGGCTTATTATCCTTGACTTTCTGTGTAAATGTAATTACAATGTAAATACTTTCGGTCAAGGAGGTACAACTATGAGGGCGCGTGTCGTAAAAATCGGGAATTCCAAAGGGATACGTATTCCAAAACCCCTCCTCGAGCAAACTGGGATTATGAACGATGTTGATCTTGAAGTTGAAAACAATCGAATCATCATACGTCCTGTCTCAAGTCCTCGGAGCGGTTGGGAAAATGCCTTTAGAACCATGGCTGAAAAGGGCGATGACGTACTGGTGACCGGGGATGAAAACATTTCCCATTCGTGGGATGAGGAAGAGTGGCAATGGTAGCGAATAGGTTCGATGTCTATTTGATTAACCTTGATCCTACTATTGGCTCTGAGATTCAAAAAACTAGGCCCTGCTTAATTATTTCGCCTGACGAGATGAATCGACATATCCGTACCGTCATAGTCGCTCCGATGACCTCAGCTATAAAGGACTACCCTACCCGAGTCAATTGCAGATTCAAAAGAAAAAAAGGGCAAATTGTCCTGGATCAGATCCGAACGATAGATAAGAATCGACTGATCAAAAAATTGGGTTCTATTGATTCGAAAACCCAGTTGGAAGTTATTTCAGTTCTGCAACGACTGTTCGCTTTTTGAGACTGCCCACCAGCACAAAGGAGCGGATGTGAGGTTCCGAGAGGCCTGATCTGCATCGCTATTCCTTGGATTTTTTCACTCGAGTTTGTTTCCCTTCACACCGCTCATTGCGAGCGTTATGGAGAATGAGACCGAGGTCATACTAAGGACTGATACGAAAAGGAATGATCTTAAAAGGAGGTCGTGGACATGGCCCAAATGACAGAACGAATGAAGGAGCTGTTTAACAGTGTTCCCACTGTGGTCCTTTCCACGTCAACCGTAGACGGCACACCCAACGCCGTTCCGGTTGGCGCAAAGAAAATCATAGATGATGAGACCATACTCATCTCTGACCAGTTTTTTAATAAGACCTTGGCCAACATGAAAGCCAATCCTCGTGCGTCAGTGACCTATTGGCAAGAACATGAAGGGTATCAGCTAAAAGGCACTGTCACTATTGAAACCAGCGGCCAACGTTATGAAGAAACGGCCCAGTGGATCAATGAACTAAGCGTCAAGGTGGGATTTCCCCTGAAGTCCAAAGGGGCGATTATTATGCGAATTGAAGAAATTTATGGCGTCTCACCGGGCCCAGGCGCTGGTAAACAACTCGCATGAAAACTCATCCCATGACCGATGCGAAAGCTGACTCTGAGGGAAGGGAAGGGCGGAAATCACATGGAAACGGTGGTCAAATACACCGTGAGCTGGCTTGGTCTTGTTGTGGTCGCCATCATCAACGGTGCGCTTCGAGAAAAAGGGTACCGCCAATTCATGAGTGAGTTGGCAGCTCACCAGTTGTCAACGGCCATCGGTCTCATCTTGTTCGGGGTCTACGTTTTGATTCTCACCCGGATCTGGAGGATAGCGTCGTCAGGACAAGCCTTCGCCATTGGTGGTATATGGCTTGTTCTGACTATCGGGTTTGAATTTATCTTTGGCCATTACGTCCTGGGGCATCCCTGGAGTACGCTCATCCATGACTACAATTTGCTGAAAGGCAGGCTTTGGGTATTGCTGCTGATTTGGACCGCCATTGCCCCTCTCACGTTTTACAAGCTACAGTGCTAACAGGCATTATTCTTGTGGGCGGATATCTATTGACCCATTTGATAATTTCAGGCATATTTTCCATCTAGTTTGGCCCTCATAGCAGGACCGGTCTGACACTTCAGAAGGCGTGTTGATGTATCCTGAAAAAACGCTTTACGAAACAAAGATCAATACCGAGGGGACACGCAGGGGAATAAAAGCAACCAAGGATTCCCTGAGATGATGGCATCAATTGAGACTCTAGGAGGGACTAATGAGCATGTTGCGTCAAATGGTTAAGCCTGTCAGTGTTATTGTGATCATTTCCATGTTGTTCGTTGTCGTTCCGTATCAATCTTGTCTGGCGGCATTGATTGGGACAGAAACGGTCATTCAGGCAGCTCGGGGACACGAAGCCCGTGAACAGGTGAAGCAGATCCTGGATCGACAGGAGATACAGAAAGCGTTGAGGGCGCAAGGCGTTAGTGCACAAGAAGCCAAAGCACGGGTCGACGCCCTGTCTGACGCAGAGGCGGTGCGTCTTGTGGAAAAGCTGGACCAACTTCCCGCCGGAGGCGATGGACTGGGTGTCGTCATCGGTGCCGCCCTGGTCGTCTTTATCGTTTTGTTGATTACAGATATACTGGGATATACGGATGTTTTCACTTTTGTAAAAAAGAGGCATGTCCGTTAGAGGACCTCGCTGCGGCTCAAAGGCCGACGGCGGGCCATCGGGCACGGGCCGGTCCGACCGTATCATTCTCCTTCTGATTGTTCATCTGATGCTCACCGGCTGCGGCGGTGCATGGCACCGACCATGGGTGCAGGCCGGTGCCAATCTACCAGCAAGATGTCAACTCGATTCAGCCCCCTTCTATCCCCAGAAAGCCTTCCAGTGCGGTCCTGCAGCACTGGCCATGGCGCTCACCTGGAGCGGGATCTCGGCAGATCCCGACACACTGTCCCCAGAGGTTTTCACAGCCTCGTGCAAAGGCAGCCTTCAGTCAGCTATGATAGGCTCAGCTCGCCGTCACGGCAGGGTTGCCTATCCGGTTTCAGGCCCCCAGCCCTTGCTTGCGGAAGTCTGTGCCGGGCATCCTGTTATCGTACTGCAGAATCTTGGACTTTCGTGGCACCCGGTCTGGCATTATGCGGTAGTCATCGGATATGACGCCCATGAAGGTATTGTGATTCTCCATTCAGGCGTTATTCCGTATAAGCGTGTTGCCATCAAGGTTTTTGAAAAGACATGGGCTCGCAGTGATCACTGGAGCCTGGTGGTGTTGCCCCCTGACCGGTTGCCCGCCACCGCTGCGGAGGATGTCTATATTCCCGCTGTACTGGGGCTTGAGAAGGCAGGGCAATGGCAGGCTGCAGCGCAAGGGTACAAGAACGCGCTTACCCGATGGCCTGACAATCTGGCTGCCCACATGGGTTTGGGCAACAGCTATGATGCACTCGGAGATATAGAATCCGCGGAGGCTGCTTTCCGGGTAGCAACTCATCGATTTCCAACCCACGGGTCGACGTTTAACAACTTGGCCCATGTTCTCTGGAAGCAGGGAAAACAGCAAGCCGCGCTGGATGCCGCCCGCAGGGCCGTTGAACTGGCTGGACCGCTGGTAAACGTCTATCGGGAAACCCTTGAAGAGATTCAGGCTGGTGCTAACGGGGAAAGACCGTGTCGCTGAGTGTGACTGACGAGGTCTTAAAATCAGAGCAACAGCCCATTCATTTATGTACAGTCAGATCATAAAAACCGACGAGCTGCACCACGATGATCCAGAGAACACGTTGTCGTCGCACCTTGCCCCCCTTCAAGACAGGGCGCCACAGGCAGGTGTGGCCTGGCCTCAGCCCAGGTTTTCAGAGCACGGGGAGACGGTTGTGGATCATCTTACCGGACTCATGTGGAGCAAAAATGCCGCTCCCACGGAGTTTCCACTGACGTGGTGGGAAGCTCTCACTTATATGGATGACATGAATTCCAGGCAGGTATATGGTTACACGGATTGGAGACTGCCAAATCGAAAAGAACTCTTCAGCCTGGTCAGCCATGCCGAGAAGAATCCTTCACTCCCCCAAGGACATCCATTCATCAATGTCTTTTCCGGCTATTATTGGACCTCTACGACCTGTAGCCGCCTGCCGCGCCAAGCATGGTATGTCCACCTAGGAGGGGCAAGGGTTTTTAAGGGTATGAAACACGGATCTTACATGGTCTGGCCGGTGCGAAATGGGTGTGAATGTCTAGTAGCGCTCCCTCGGTCCGGACAACAACAGTGTTATGATGAAATTGGGAATGTGATTCGGTGCACTCATCTCAGTCAAGATGGGGCGCTACAAATCGGCTCTGTATGGCCTGAACCCCGGTTCGTTGAACAAGACCAGGCCGTTGTCGACAAGCTCACAGGGCTGACATGGAGCCCGAAGGCCAGTTGTACGCCTGAAACGGTGGATTGGGCATCAGCCCTGGAAACGATTCAAACCATGAACGCCGACAAAACCTTTGGCCGTGGCGATTGGCGTCTGCCAAACATTCGTGAGTTAGAAAGCCTTGCTGACATGGGATCGCACTCTCCAGCACTACCTCTCGGACACCCGTTCAAGGAGGTCAAGAGATACTACTGGTCATCCACGACAAGCGCCTATGACCTAGGGTATGCTTGGGTGCTTTATTTGCAGGACGGAGCCGTAGGCGTGGGATACAAAAAGCAGTCTGATTTTTTTGTATGGGCCGTGTCTGGCGGTTACTAAGGGGAGCACGATACAGTTTGCGTCATCACAGGGCTATGGTTTGAACAGTCATAGACAGGTTGCACAAGAAGCCGTCAACGTGCGAACAACATGGTGCTCCCCGTAGTAATTGAACGATGATGTCCCGTGTGGGGGCCGCTACACTGCCCGATCTCAAAAGTCTTGCTCAAGGATTTAAAACGGCATTTGTTGACAGGTGCCGTACTGAAAGATAGATTGAGTGTGTCCCCATGTGACCTGTCTCAGTTAAGTCAATAAATCCGAAATTCGAATATCTAAATCCGAAACAAATCCGAAATTCGAATGTTCAAAAGCTGCAAACATGTTAAAAGTATTGTTTTCGGGACAGGATTCGTCATAAAAACGTTTTGGTCATTTGGATTTGTGTCATTGGGTATTGTTTCGAATTTCGTGCTTCGATTTTCGAATTTTTGTCTAACGAAAGAGAATCATGATGTTGGCCCCTTATCGGGGCCTCCTCAAGCCACCGGTTGTTCCGGTAGTCGCTGACTGAGATACCGTAATGTCAGAACCTGTGGAAACACAATCTGAGAATATCATCATCAATGAGGTTCAACTCATTCTGGCTGAAAAGAGGACCTCGTTAGCAGCCATGCGGACAGGTATTGCTGTCTTTGCTCTTCCCCTTTCGGTACTGAGCGTGCTTATAGTCACGTCTAAACACTACGACGTTTTGCATGTCCTCCATTGGCTCGTTCCCTTACTGGCAATCAATGGGGCGATGGTCGTCCTAGGCTCTTACCTGATCATCCGATCCGTCGTTCGCCTGCATCGTCATGATCGACTCATTCTGAAGCTGAAACAAAAACACAGCCGTATATCAGAGTTTATCGACTAAGGTGTCTTGCCGCAGGCTTGATTTCTTTCTGCGAGGAGAAGACAATATGTCACAGACAAACGAGTTGTTTCAGGAAGGACGGCTCATTGCTGAACGCGTGGAGAGGAAATGGGAAGGATTCAATAGAAATAGAGGGGAGACCTGTCAAATTTCAAACAGGGAGATGTGATTTGGTGAAGGTTTCGGTCTTTCTTTTGTGGTTTCTTCTGTGGAGTAGTCCAACGGGGGCAAGTTCGTCCCAACAACTGGAGCCAGCCAAATCCGTCGATATCCCTCCCAAGTCTTATGGGTCGAAAGAAGTCGAGCGACCATCCGTTAAAATGGACTTTCAGGATGTCGACATCCGTGATTTCGTGCGCTACGTGAGCAAGGTAACAGGCCAGAATTTCATTGTTGGTCCAAACGTCAAAGGCCGCATTACGGTGGTGTCTCCTAACAAGGTCCCCATAGATGAGGTTTGCAGTGTTTTTTTGTCCGTCCTTGAAGTTCACGGATACACGACCGTGGAGGCCGGGAGCGTGGTGAAGATCGTTCCGTCAGCAACGGCTAGGGGCAAAAATGTTAAGGCAGGGTTTAGAGAGAAATCAGGCCGCGCAGAAGACAAGTTTGTAACGCAAGTGCTTCACCTCAACTATCTCAGCCCGGACGATGCAAAAAGCATGTTGACTCCCCTAGTATCCAAAGACAGTGTTGTCGTCTCTCACCCCGGATCAGCGACACTTATTATTACAGATTTTCTTTCCAACATTGAACGGTTACGACGAATTATTGAGGCTATGGATGTACCAGAGTTTCGGGAAGAGATCTCAGTCGTTGGAGAGTGACGACAACGCTGGCGAGCGACAGCGAAAATTCCAGTTTTCTGTAACATACGGGTGAAATGACAATTGTAGTCAGATGCTTTGCCGTGCTTCTTTTCATGGCTTGGCTATGCCTTGCTCCACTCGTTGTTCATGGTCAGCACGCACGGCCGCTCAGAGAGCCAATAGTGATCAAAGTCATTCGCCTTGATCACGCTAATGCGGAACGACTTGCCTCTGTTTTAAGGCCTCTGTTGACAAGAGATGGCCTAATAACAGCCGATGCCCCCACCAATACCCTGATCATTCGAGATAGGGCATCGCTTGTCAAACAGTTGGTCAAGGTCATAAAAGGCCCTTCCTCCGACCCATAGAACTGAGGGGTCTCCATAGATGTTGGCTTTCAAGGTGAAGTCTTTCCAGTCCTATTCCAAGTCTTTTGAAGTATTGTTCTGTAGTCTATGATAGAGTTGTCTTTACGGCGAGTGTCAATTTAGGCAAGTAACTATGACCTCAGCTCTTTCGGCAGACCTAGCACATCCCGTGGCCGTCCTCGCCTGATGTTGACGGTCATTTAGGCAGGCCTCTCATGAACAGGCAATTCCTCAAACATGAATCAATCCAGTCCTTTATAATTTCGCAAAGCTGTGTTATAAATGACGCCAAAATGTATCATGGTTCGTTTGGAATACTTATGTTTCATTGTAAAGGAGCCTCCCATGGCAATCACAAAGGAACCAGTTGAGCGAAGGAAGAACAAGCGATTACTGGTCCGGGACGCTGCTTTTGTCTGTTTCGACGCAAATCCTGCCATGATGGCACGAATTGTAGATGTCAGTGTTGGTGGGCTCGGCTTTTCTTATCGCGCACCAAAGCGGCGCACAACTGACTTTTTCACCTTAGAAATATTGTGCATCCTATATAGTTTTAGTTTGGTTGGAATACCAGTCAGAACCGTCTCGGATATTGAAACAAGCGTCCAAGGTGTGAGGCGATGTGATGTTCAATTTGGGGTATTGACTGAAGACCAAAAGCAGAGGCTAGAGCACTTCATAGACTGTTGCACTACAGGTGACGCCTAGGTAAACTGGCATTCGCTTAGTTACGCGAAAGGATGGTATCTAGTTCAAGGATATGTTGCGAGTACTCTCATTGATCGGTGGCGGCATTGCCCTTTGTCACCCGCCTGGTATGTGAGTACTGAGCCTTTCTGCGAACCCGACAAAGAGGAATCAAATTATGGAACAGGCTAAAACACTCAAAGTAGCGATCGTGGGTGGTGGTCCTGGATGCAAGGCTGTCATGGATATGATATTCGCCGAAAAGCTGAGCCAGCTTAGGATGAAGCTCATCGGAGTAGCTTCAACCAATCCCAAGGCTGTCGGTTGTCTCTATGCCAAGGAAAAAGGGATTTACACTACAGAGGACTACCATGATCTATATAAACTCAAAGATCTCAATATGATTATCGAGCTAACAGGACGTGAAGAGGTCGCCAATGAGATCTCCCATTCGAAGCCCGACCACGTCCGATTGATGGACCATGTGGCTGCCCATCTGTTCTGGGATGTATTTCAAATTGAAGAGCAAGGTATTGCTGAACGCAGGCGGGCAGAGAAGGCGCTCCAAAAGGCTCACGACGAGCTGGAAAACCGAGTTGAAGAACGTACTGCGATGCTCGCCAAGACAACCGAGCAATTGACGCTAGAACTCACGGAGCGAAAGCGAGCCGTAGCGGCTCTTCGCAAGGGTGAAGAGACCCTGCGAACCATTAACGTGGAGTTGGCTGAGGGCTTGTC
>Ga0272444_10005173_pt1 | contig 11327 bp, 9 predicted proteins | sample SSMForm13_FD_201033 | JGI IMG/M metagenome (GOLD analysis project Ga0272444, IMG submission 201033) | Marine sediment archaeal communities from Little Sippewissett salt marsh, Falmouth, MA, United States - SSM-Form-13 | ecosystem: Environmental > Aquatic > Marine > Wetlands > Sediment ... | reverse complement strand
GATAATCTTCTTGGCTTCTTTGGGATGCTCTTCCAGCCAGGCGCCAAGCATTTCATTGACCGTCGTGGTGACAAAGCTCTCGACCTCGCTGTTGCCCAGCTTGGTCTTGGTCTGGCCCTCGAACTGCGGGTCCGGCACCTTGACGGAGATGATAGCGGTAAGGCCCTCACGGACGTCATCGCCCGAGGGATTTGCTTCCTTCTTGAGCACATTGGCGTTGCGCGCGTAACTGTTCAGCGTTCGGGTGAGCGCGCTCTTGAAGCCAGACAGGTGCGTGCCGCCCTCGATCGTGCTGATGTTGTTGGCGAACGTGAACATCGTCTCGCTGTAACCGTCGTGATATTGGAGAACCACATCGAGCTTGAGCTTGGTCTCCTCGTCTTCCTTGCTGATAACGGCTGGGGTATGAAGCGTGTTCTTGTTCTCGTTGAGGTGCTTGATGAACTCCACGAGCCCCTGCTTGTACTGGAAAACATCCTGCTTGTCGTTTCGCTCGTCGGCCAGCGTTATCCGCACGCCTTCATTGAGGTACGCCAGTTCCCTCAATCGCGTCGCCAGCACCTCGTACCGGAAGTTGACTTCCGGGAATATCTCCGGGTCCGCGCGGAATGTAACGCGCGTGCCGGTCTTCTTTCTCTTGCCGACAACCTTAAGCTCGCTGGTCTTGATTCCGCGCTCGAACTCCATCTCGTAAACGTTGCCGTCGCGGCTTACCTCGACCTCGAGCCATTCGCTGAGAGCGTTGACAACCGAAGCCCCGACGCCATGGAGCCCGCCGGAAACCTTGTACGCCCCGTGGTCAAACTTCCCGCCGGCGTGCAGGTGGCACATTACGACCTCGAGGGTTGAGATTTTTTCGGTGGGGTGCGGGCCGACGGGAATTCCCACGCCGTCGTCACCGACCGAGACAGACTCGTCGGGGTGAATGGTCACGCCGATGTTATTACACCGACCCGCCATCGCCTCGTCGATCGAGTTGTCGACGATCTCCCACACCAGGTGGTGCAGGCCACGCGGAGTCGTGTCGCCAATGTACATGCCAGGGCGCTTGCGAACCGCTTCCAGGCCGCGAAGTACCTTGATCTTGCTCTCATCGTAGACGGTCGAACCCGCCTGATCCGTTAGTGGGGCCGTATCCTTGGCCAAGTGTGTAATCTCCTCGTCTGTAACGGCTTGTACTGCTTAATGCGGTGCCGTCAATGCCCGCCGGAAACCTGACTTAATCAAGCATGTCATTATCCCAGAAAACAGGCCGGCACGCCAGTGAAAACCGCCGCAAACCACTCGGCGACAACAACCGAAAATCGCCAGGTTAAGGCGGCCCGATTCCGCGATCGGCAAGGACCGCGCAAGACACGAACACGCCATTTGTGTACAATATACCCAAAGGCGCCCCAGCGTGCCATGAGAGAACTTGCCATGAAATCATACAACCACCAAGGCCGTGCCGGTGACAGCGGAGACACCGGGCGGCTCGGCGGGCAGCGAGTCCGCAAAAACCATCCGCTGGTCGCCGCCAATGGCGATATCGACGAGTTGAACGCTCACATGGGCCTCTGTCTGGCTGGGGCCGAATCCCAGACCGGCCCCATCGCGCAAGTCCTGAGGCGAGCCCAGGCCGACCTGCTGATCATGGGAGCCATGATCGCCAGCGACACGCCGCCATCCACAACTCTCGGCGACGAAGACATAGCCCGGATCGAACGAGAAATCGCCCGCGCCGATGAGCAACTGCCCCCGCTGAAGAAGCTGATCGTGCCCGGCGGGACCGAACTGGCGTGCAGACTGCACGTCGCCAGGTGCGTCTGCCGGCGGGCGGAACGGACGATGGTCGCCGCCGACGACGTGAACCCGACTGCCTCGCCGAAGGCCCGGGCGTACCTCAACCGACTGTCGGATTTGCTGTTCGAACTGGCCAGGCTGGCCAATCACTCCGTCGGCATGGAGGAGCGACCTTGGAGCCCGTGACACCCGACGGAAACCTGCCCTACCTCACAGGCGACCTGCCGGGCATCGGCGGGCGGATCAAGGATCGCCCGTCGGACTTCCGCGTGGACGAAGTACCTCTCTACGAGCCGTGCGGCGAGGGTACGCACATGTACTTCCGCGTGACCAAGGCGGGAATCCCCACACCCGAGGCCGTCAGTAGGCTGGCGCGATTCCTGAACGTCAGACCGCACGATATCGGCGTGGCGGGGCTGAAGGACGCCCGGGCCGTCAGCTCGCAAATAATGAGCCTCGAACACGCCAATCCGGCAGCGCTGGCGGCGTTTCGCGACCGGGCGATGAGCGTCCAGGTTCTCGACCTGCACAAGAACAAACTCCGCACCGGGCACCTCAAGGCCAATCGCTTCACGATTCGAATTCGCGGCGTCTCGGCTGAGCAGTTGCCCGCCGCCGAGGCGGTGCTGGAAGTACTCGCCGCCCGCGGCGTGCCGAACTACTTCGGCGAGCAGCGATTCGGGACCCGCAACGACACTGCCTTGCTGGGCGAGTGCATGGTCCGCAACGATCTCGACGAATTTCTGGCGATTTTCCTGGGCAGGCCCCGTTCAGAAGACCCGCCGGACTGCCGGGCCGCGAGAGACGCCTTCGATGCGGGCCACTACGCCCGGGCCATGAAACGCTGGCCAAGACACTGCCGCAGCGAGCGAAAGGCCCTGTCGGCCTACAAAGGGCGACAGCGCGCCGGCGATGCCATGCCGGCCATCGACAAACGCATGAAGCGGCTTTACGTATCAGCCTTCCAAAGCCGCATCTTCAACGACGTCGTCACTCGCCGCCTCGACACGCTGGATAAGGTCCTGGTCGGCGACCTGGCCATCAAGGCCGACAACGGCGCGGTCTTTGCCGTCGAGGACCCCGCCGCCGAACAACCCCGGGCGGATCGACTCGAGATAAGCCCCACCGGACCGGTCGTCGGCTACCGAAGCGACCTCGCCACCGGCGAGCCGGGCAAGATTGAAGCCGACGTGCTCGGGCAGCGCCGGATCACGCCCGAAGATTTCAGAAACCTTGGCTCGCTGCGCGCCAAGGGCACGCGACGCGCGCTTCGCTTCACCCTGGACTCGCCCGAACTGCAGGCCGGAACTGACGATCACGGCCCATACATCCAGATAACCTTCGCCGCCCCCACCGGCAGCTACGCCACCATCGCGCTTCGGGAGATCATTAAGTAGTGAAAACTTTACGAATCCCTTGGCGTGTTTTGCGTTAAATATGATGTCCGGGCAGATGACTATTCTGCCGAATGCGAAAATCGCGGTAATAGAATGTTCATGACCTCAACAATTTTCCGGAGAAAAACTATGTCCAAAACTGCTTGGATGCTTTGTGCGTTGGCGTTGGTGGCCCTGCCTTGCGTGGCGGCGGACTGGCCTCAATACGGCGGACCCGACCGGACGAACATCTCGGCGGAGACAAATCTGCCCAAGACCTTCCCAGCCGACGGGCTCAAGCCCGTATGGGAAATCAAGATGGGCGATGGTTTCGGCGGTGCCGCCATCAAGGATTCAAAGGTCTACGTCCTGGACCGCATAGGAGGCCGCAGCGACCTGCTCCGCTGCCTGGACCTGGAATCGGGCAAGGACCTTTGGTCCTACTCATACGCAGCCCCGGGCAAAGTTTCCTTCGACGGATCGCGCAGTGTGCCCAGCGTCGACGATGAGTACATTTTCACCGTCGGTTGTTTCGGCCAGGTGCATTGCATCAGCCAGACAACCAAGAAGCCAGTGTGGTCGAAGAATCTCGCCAGGGACTTCGGCAAGGGTGGAAGACTGCCCAAGTGGGGCTACGCACAGTCACCCCTGCTGTACAAGGACGTCGTGATACTCGCCCCGCAGACCAGCGAAGTCGGCCTGGTGGCGCTCGAGCGGGCCACGGGCAAGGAGCGATGGCGCAGCGAACCCGTCGGGGCCGCACATTATGTGTCGCCGCAGGTCATCACAATTGACGGCGTCGAACAGGTGATCATCGTCAACGCCGACGGCGCCAGCGCCGTCGATGCAGCGACGGGCAAAAAACTGTGGAACTTCGGCGACTGGTCCTGCAGGATTTCCATCCCGAACGTGACGAGCATCGGCGACGGGCGGGTGTTGATCACCGGCGGCTACAAGGCCGGGACGGTCATGATCAAGGTCACCCAGGCCGGCGGCAAGTGGCAGGCAAAGCAGCTCTGGCGGAATGACCGGATCAACAGCCAGATGAACCCCGCCCTTCTGCATGACGGTCATCTGTACATCAACTCGAACTCCAATGAATACAGCGACGGCCTGATGTGCGTGGACCTCGACGGCAAGGTTCTCTGGCAGACGGGCAGCAGCCCGAACTTCCAGCGAGGCCACACGCTGCTGGTCGATGGCATGCTCTACATTATCGAGGGCAAGATAGGCTCGCTTCACCTGGTCGAGCTTTCGCCCAAGAGCTACAAGGAAGTCGGCAGGATCGAAGGCCTGCTGAGCGGCAGGAACATCTGGGCACCGCTCAGCCTGGCCGGCACGAAGCTGATCATCCGGGACCAGTCAAAGATGCTCTGCCTGGACCTGGCCAAGGGGAAGTGAATAAGTAGAAGCGATCTCTCGCAGAGGGCGCTGAGAACAGAACAGAAACAGATAGCAATTACGTGTAATCACTCTAGGATGTTTCTTGTTTTTCTCAGCGCTCTCCGCGACCTCTGCGTGAAATGCTGTTTCTCCCAGCCGAAAGGTCCGCACATGACCAACGACGCCGAAACGCCAAAGATCATCGAAGTCGCCGACGGGCTGTGCGTCCGGCAGGAGATCGACAACATCACCTGGATCGACATGGGCGAATACGGCATCGTCGTCGACGCATTGGAGCAACCCGACGCCAGGAATGAGATCTTCGCCGCTATACGTCGAACGCTTGCAGATAAGCCGTTGCGGTATTTGCTCAACACGCACATCCATTATGACCATCTTGCGCTGAACCAGGAAATCCATCGCGAGTTCGGCGCCGAGATCATCAACCACCAGACCGCCCCTGTCGGCCCTGAAGGCAGATGGTTCAAGGGCGCCCGGCGAAGCCTGCACTGGATTCACATGCCGGGCTGTCATTCCGAAGAAGACTGCGTTGCCTGGATTCCAGAGAATCGGGTCCTGCTCGTCGGCGACATCTTTGGCTGGGGGCTGATCCCGCTGACAACTAACATGCGGGCAGAGGCGTTCAAGCTGCTGATTGACACCTACCAGCGGCTGATCGACCTCGACCCGGTCGTGATGATCCCAGGCCACGGGCCGCTGGGCGACAAGACGACGCTCCAGCGGTGGGTGGAATATTTCCACTGGCTGCGAGAGCAGTGCGAGCAACTCGTCGAGGCCGGGCTCGACAACGAGCAGATCGTCGCGAAAATCGCCCCGCCCCAAGACATGCAGGGCTGGTGGCGGTTTAAGGCATGGAAGCACGCCGACAGTGTATCCAAGATGATCAAGCCTATCCGAAAGGGATGGCTTTAGACTGGCGAAAAAAGGAGATAACATGCGCGGGTTTTCACGAAGGGCTTTTCTCAAATCCCTGGGCCTGGCCGCCGGGACAATTGCCGCACCGCGACTTCTACAAGGTGCGCCGATTAAAGCGAGCGCAGACGGCAGGAAGCAACCCAACATCATAATCATCATGTCCGACGACATGGGTTTCTCGGACCTTGGCTGTTACGGCGGAGAGATCGATACGCCCAACCTCGGCGCCCTCGCCGCCAATGGGCTTCGCTTCACGCAGTTTTACAATACCGCCCGATGCTGTCCGACGCGGGCAAGCCTGATATCGGGCCTGCATCAACACCAGGCGGGCATCGGACACATGATGAACGACCGCGGCGTCGACGGCTATCGCGGCGACCTGAGCAAAAAATGCGTCACCATCGCCGAGGTGCTCAAGGGGGCCGGGTACGGCACGTACATGTCCGGCAAGTGGCACGTGACAAAACACGTCAAGCCCGGGGCATCCAAGGACAACTGGCCCTGCCAGCGCGGCTTCGACCGCTTTTACGGAACCATCCACGGCGCGGGCAGTTTCTACGATCCCAACAGTCTGACGCGAGACAACACGCTGATATCGCCCGCAGCCGACGAGCAGTACAAACCCGAGAAGTTCTACTACACCAACGCCATCAGCGACCACGCGGTCGGGTTTATTTCCGACCACTTCGGCAAGCACGATGATGACAAGCCGCTGTTCATGTATGTTGCATACACAGCCGCCCACTGGCCCATGCACGCGCTCGAAAAGGACATCGCCAAGTACCGAGGCAAGTACGACGCAGGCTACGAACCCATCCGCAAGGCCCGACACGAAAAAGCCCTCAAGCTTGGCCTCATCCGCGAAGACTGGCCCCTGTCGCCGCAGGCCGGCGACTGGGACGCCGTGGCAGACAAGGCATGGGAAGCGCGGTGCATGGAAGTCTACGCAGCCATGGTGGACTGCATGGACCAGGGCATCGGGCGGATCGTCGCGGAGTTGAAAAAGCGCGGACAGCTCGACAACACGCTGGTGTTCTTCCTGCAGGATAACGGCGCGTGTGCAGAGGGCATGGGACGCCGGGCACGCAAAGACGGTGACGCCAAGAATGCCCCCAGACCCGCCAAGCCGCCGCTTAAGCCGATGGCACCGGACGAGCTTCAGCTATCGATGATCCCCAAACAGACCCGCGACGGCTGGCCCATGCGCATGGGCGTCGGCATTATGCCCGGACCCGACGGCACGTACATAGGCTACGGAAAGGCGTGGGCGAACGTCTCCAACACCCCATTCCGCGAGTACAAGCACTGGGTCCACGAGGGCGGCATCGCAACGCCGCTGATCGTCCACTGGCCCGCACGGGTGACCGACAAGGGCAAGCTCCGCCACCAGCCAGGCCAACTCGTGGACCTGATGGCCACGTGCGTGGATGTCTCCGGCGCGACCTACCCAAAACGCTTCGCGGGCAACGATATCATCCCCATGGAAGGTAAGAGCCTCGCAGCCGCGTTCGACGACAAGCCCATCCCGCGAGAGGGGCTGTTCTGGGAGCACGAGAACAACCGGGCCGTCCGACGCGACAATTGGAAGCTCGTCAAAAAGGCACACACGCCGTGGGAACTCTACGACATGCAGGCCGACCGCACGGAACTACACGACCTCGCCGCGGAGAAGCCCGAACTGGTGGCTGAGCTGTCGGCCATGTGGGATGCCTGGGCCATCCGGGCACACGTCCTGCCCAACAGAAACCCCCAGGCCAGCAAGAAGCCGAAGAAGACCCGAAAAACCAAGTAACAGCCCGGCAACAAATGCTTGCCGCTTTCACTTGCGCCCGCGTGCGGGCATAATGGCCCGCCATGGCGGAAGCAAAGCCCGACAACTTGACGCCCGACAGCGAGCATGACCATTTCTTCAGCGCCGCAAAAATAGTGGCCTCGTTGACAATGGTTTCTCGCGTGCTGGGACTGGTGCGAGACCTCGTGCTCGTGCCGCTTGGCCTGCCCGCTATTGCGGACGTGTTCTGGACGGCGTTCGGAATCCCGCACATGTTTCGCAGGCTCTTCGGCGAGGGAGCCCTGTCGGCGGCGTTCGTACCGGTGTTCACCGAGACCGCCGAGAAGGATGGATGGGCCCGCGCGAAAAAGGTCCTCGCCAACACTTCGGGCTTGCTCGCTGTCTTGCTGACCGTTCTGGTGGCGGCAATCGAGATCGGCCTGGCGATCTGGCTGGTGGTGGGCGACCACAGCTCCGCCGGCATGGCATACAAACAACGGCTTACGATCCAGTTCACCATGATCATGCTGCCGTTCACGCTGTTCATCTGCATGCTCGCACTGTGCTCGTCAGCACTGAACGCCAGGGGCCATTTCGCATACCCAGCCGCGGCGCCGATCATGCTGAACGTCGGGCTGATCTTCACCGCCCTGGTCGTCGCACCGGCGATAAGCGGTGCTGACGTGACCCGGTTCCGCGTCGTTGGCGTGGGGTTGGTTGTGAGCAGTATCGTACAGTTAATCGGGGCGATCTGGCTGCTCAAGCGCATCGGGATCTTCGCAAGGTGGAACCTCCGCCCGATCCTGCCGGAAATCCGCCAGATCGCCAGGCGCATGGGCCCGACGGTAATTCCCCTGGGACTGGTGCAGTTTGGCGACCTGTTGATGCGGTTTATCGCGCTGGCCCTGACCCGCACCGAGGCGGCGCCCTGGCTGCCGCTCGAACCGGGCGTCATCCGGGGGCAGTACCTATCCGGAAGGCTGTATCAACTACCGCTGGGCGTGCTGGCGATATCGATAGCGACGGCGGTGTTCCCGCTGATGAGCCGCTGCTCAGCCCGGGGTGACATGCCGGGCCTGCGCGATGTGATCAACCGTGCCCTGCGACTCTGCATGTTCCTGGCTATCCCATCAGGCGTGGCGCTTATCCTCCTCGCCGAACCGACCATCGTGCTGGGGTTCCAACGAGGCGACTTCTCCGCCGCGGACTCGACGATGGCCGCCGGCATGCTGCGAATGTACTGCCTCGGCATGCCCGCGTATTTCTGCTCGCACATATTGCTGCGTGCGTTCTTCGCCCGCAAGGACACGCGAACGCCCATGTACTCCGCGGTCGTCGCAATGGTCCTCAGCCTGATACTCATGTACCTGGGAAGCTACACGCCGCTAAGGTCCGACGCGCTGGGCCTGGCTACGTCCGTAGCGGCCATACTCAACGTGACCTGGCTGCTGTGGGTGCTCCACAAAAAGATCGGCAAGCTCGGAATGCGGAGCATGCTGGCATCCACTACCAAGACAATCGTGGCGACAATTGTGATGGCCGGGGCCATCATCGGCATGCAACTGGCCCTCCAGGCCGCCATGGAAAACTGGTGGCCTGGCGCGGTGCGCATCGGCCAACTCGTCGTACTCATCGGGTCGGTCCTCGTCGGCTCGGGCACGTTCCTCATCGTCGCCCTGCTGCTGAAATGCCGCGAACTCGGCGAACTCCGCCGCAAATCCACCAAGGAAAACTCGCCAGCAAACACAGCTTGACCTGGGGCAGGTTTCCAGCAGTGCCCCGCCCCCGGCGGTTGTGTCGGCGGCTCGCGGTTCTTATCATGGAATTATGACAATGCAATGCAACACTCCACGACAGCAGGTTCCGATCCCCGAGAAGTACCTCCGCGCGAGCTCCGGCGAGCTGCGACGCATGGTCCTGGCCAGGAAGGAACAACTCGGCGAGGACCTCTGCATCCTCGGCCATCACTACCAATCCGACGAGGTAATCGAGTTTGCCGACCTCACCGGCGACAGCCTGAAGCTCTCCCAGCTTGCCGCACGACAGGACCGGGCAAAGTACATCGTCTTCTGCGGCGTACACTTCATGGCTGAGTCTGCCGACGTACTCTCTTCCGACGAGCAGGTCGTGATCCTGCCGAACGCCCAGGCCGGGTGCGCCATGGCAGACATGGCCGACGCCGATGCCGTAGCCGCGGCGATGGATGAACTTGCCGCCATCAGCGCCGACGCCCGCATCTTACCGATCACGTACGTCAATTCCTCCGCGGCCATCAAGGCCCTCACAGGCCGCGCCGGCGGGGCATGCTGCACGTCGGGCAATGTCCGCAATGTTTTCGAGTGGGCCCTGGCCCCCCAGGCCGATGGCGGCGGTGGGGCTGACAAACTCCTCTGCATACCCGACCAGCACCTCGCCCGAAACACCGCAGCCGCGATGGGCTACGGCGACGAAGCCTGCGCCATCTACGACCCCGCCCTGCCCAATGGCGGCCTGTCCGCCGAAGACGTCGCACGAGCGACCTTCCTGCTGTGGAAAGGCTTCTGCTACGTCCACCAGAAGTTCACGCCCGACCACGTGAAGGCAGTGCGGGAGCAGCACCCGGATATCCGCGTGATCGTCCACCCCGAGTGCCCCCGCGAGGTGGTCCGCCTGGCCGACGCCGCCGGCAGCACTGAGCAGATCATCCGCGCCGTCGACCAAGCCCCCGCCAGCGGCAAATGGGCCATCGGCACCGAGAGCAACCTCGTCAAGCGCCTGGCCAAAAAACACGACGACCAGTTCATCCGCGTCCTGTCCGACGCCCCGGCCCTGTGCATGACAATGCACCTGGTGGACCTGCCCCACCTGCTCTGGGTGCTGGACAACCTCGCCGAAGGGCGCGTAGTGAACCAGGTAACCGTAGATGAAACCGAGGCCCGCGACGCCAAAGTCGCGCTGGATCGCATGATCGCCATCAAGGCCGTGCGGGATGTGACGCCTGGAGATTCGGACAAATAGGTATCTCGCAGAGGGCGCTGAGAACGCTGAGAAAGGGGAAGATGGATAGATGACGACACCCGACCCGAGCAACATCGCCGGCACCCGCGCCAACCGGGCAGGACGGCGCCGGTATTACATCTGGCAGATCGCCATGTGGATTACCATCCTACACACAGTACTGGTCGGCGGATTCACGGCATTCGCGGTGGGATCATTATCGCGGTTTCACTGGGGTACATTGGATCGGCTGTTCCAAGGGACGAGCCCTTTCCATGAACGACTTGCATACTTCATGAGCAATTGGCCCTACCCAGTGATACTGGCGGGGTTCGTCTTGGTGCCGGTTGCGATCATTGCCTGTTATCGCGCGTCAATGGGCAGGCGTGCATGGGTCTGGATTGTGGGGTATTGGCTGATCGGGGCAACAGTCTGCATGTTGCTGGCCGGCTCAATCGCCATTTCGCATGGTTACATCTGGGTTCCCGGTAGGCACTTTCATTTTGATGACAAGCTGGCCGGCAGTGTGTTCATGTGCGCTGTCTTTGTGACTCCCCTGCCGGCAACCATGCTGGCGGCGCTTTTAGCAATCGAGCGCAAGAAACGCCCGCCAGCCATGGAGGCCGGGGCATGACGGCCGTCTGGCAAGTTCTTTACGCCAAGCAACCCGGCGTTATCGGGGCCGGGCCTATGGTTTCTGTTCGCGAGGCGGCGCGGAAGATGCTCGAAACCAACGTGGACTGCATCGTCGTCGAGCAGGCGCCGGACATCCTGGGGGTTTTCACGGCCCACGACATGGTCCGTCGCGTTGTCGCCGCCGGGCGAGATCCGGGCTCGACGATGCTGGCTGAGGTGATGTCCTCACCGGTAGTCACCTGCGGGTCGAAAGATGACATCCGCCGGTGCATCCGCATGATGGCAGAGCACAAGATCGGGCACCTGGTGGTTGTAGACGCCGGCGAGCTCAAGGGCGTCGTAAGCCTCCGCGACCTCGTCGATCGATGACAGAAGGCCATAGGTCTTGGCTCGCAGGTCACAGGGGGCAAAGCCGTGCGGTTCGTCCGCGACCTGAAGGGTCGCCCCCTAAGACCTATGACCTAATA
>Ga0272444_10005170_pt1 | contig 11330 bp, 11 predicted proteins | sample SSMForm13_FD_201033 | JGI IMG/M metagenome (GOLD analysis project Ga0272444, IMG submission 201033) | Marine sediment archaeal communities from Little Sippewissett salt marsh, Falmouth, MA, United States - SSM-Form-13 | ecosystem: Environmental > Aquatic > Marine > Wetlands > Sediment ... | reverse complement strand
AACGTAAGAACCAGGTCCCAGGACTTTCTTTGCGTAACAGAATGACTAATTCCGATAATCCCGAACCTCAGCTTTCGATTGTCATGCCGGCGTTCAACGAGGACCGCCGGTTGGGGCCGGCGCTGGAGCAACTCAAGCGTCACTTCGAGTCGTCGCCCATGACGGTCGAGATCATCATTGTCGACGACGGCTCGACGGATGACACAATCGGCGTGGCCAGGCGGTTTGAGCCGGGTGTTATGACGGTTCGGCTTATCCGCAACCGCGTCAATCGCGGCAAGGGTTACAGCGTGCGGCGGGGGATGCGTAAGGCATCCGGGGCGATGATACTCATGTCCGATACGGACCAGTCCACTCCGATTTACGAGCTGGCCAAAGTGGTGCCGTTTCTCAGCGAGGGCTATGACGTGGTGATCGGCTCGCGCGATATGGACGAGTCGCAAATAACGCAGCGTCAGCCACATCACCGTCACGGCATGGGCATGTTGATGCGCGGGCTGCGACGCAAGCTGATGCTCCGGGACATCCGGGACACGCAGTGCGGTTTCAAGCTTTTCAGCCGGGATGCGGGCAAGGCAATTTTCCGTCGCGTCCGGGAGGAAGGTTTTCCCTTCGACTGCGAGGCGTTGATGCTGGCTCGGAAGATGGGGTATCGAATCAAGGAAGTGGGGGTAGTCTGGTGCAACGACCCCGACAGCCGGGTTCGCCCGGTGCGGGATTCGATCCGTATGGTGATCGGCCTGGTGCGGATACTGTGGCGGCTGAGGGGAATGAGGGACAAGAACGAATCTGACGGGTCATCCAGTCCCGAAAACTGACCCAGAATCAGTCCTTCTGCAATACTTCCTGCAGCGCCGCGATCAGAGGCGGCAGATCCTCTTTTATCGTTCGCCGAAGCAGATCAAGATCAATAACGTCATAGCCGTGGACGAGACGGTTTCGCATGCCGACAATTTGAGGCCATGGAATGTTGGGGCTTGCGTCTCTGGTCGCGGGGGAGACACGATTGGCCGCCTCGCCCACTATTTCCACCAGGCGTGTCAGCGCCAGTTGAATCACCCGGTTCCGCCCCAGTTCTTCGAGGGATGAATCCGCCATCAATTCCGACGCTTCTCGCGAGTGGCTGAGCATGTCGCGGAGGCTTACCTGGTCGTCATGCAGCGTCATACAGAACCTCCGCCTGGCCCAGCACCTTATCCCTGAAAAGCGGGTTCAGCCCCTGGTACGTGTGGATTTCCGCCTGGCGCCCCAGGATTTGGCCCAGTTCGATCTCCATTCCTGCCAGGGCGATCATCCCCACTCCGCAGTCCGTTTGGAACTCCACCAGCACGTCGATGTCGCTATCGAGTGAAAAATCATCCCGCAGGACCGACCCGAAAAACGCCAGTCGACGAATTCGGTTTCGGCGGCAGAAATCGGCAATAGCCTCTTTTGGAATCGCTATCCTGACGTTCATGGGTGTACCTCTGAAAACGTCTGCTGTTCTGACGATCCCGCCTGGCGGGATGCACTCGACGCCTCCGACTTTCGCGGCGTCGGTTTGCCGTTCGGCGTTCGTGTCTGCTTGACGATACGCCTTACACAGCTAGCAGAAAGCACGCTCGGAATCAAGTTCGAACCGCTGCAGGTGTCGGGCGCATTGGATCCAAAGCGGAGTCTTCGCCGCCGCAGTCCATAGTTCAGCGCAGAACAAGGGCCGCGATCGGTTGATCCGATCGCGGCCCTTTTGTTTTGCTGCTGACTCGACCTGGCCCGTTTGTTTACGGGCTTGCGGGTCAGCCTTCCGCCTTGGCGGGCATTTCGAGCGTCTTGCTCTGAAGGCCTATCTTGGCCAGGACGAGGTAGAGCACGAAGCCTACGATGAAGGCAGCCACCGGCGGGCAGGGGATCTTGCCGGCGAGGCCTTCGAGGCCCGGGATCTTCGCGATGAAATCGACTGCGCCGACGGCTAGGCCGAGCACCCAGGAGATCCATCCAGCCATGTTGAATCCAGCCCTCGGGCCGGCCCACTTGCGACCGGCCAGGAGGTAGTCGGCCATCATCGCGCCGCAGACGGGTCCGAACGACGCGCCGATGACCGGGAAGACGTTTTCGGCCGCCTTGCCTGCCCAACCGCTCAGGACCAGGGCGATGGCTACGGCAGTGCCGATGCCGCAGGAGATCAGCGGGTTGACCTTTGGCAGGGTGGTCTTGAAGCTGTTGGCGGCGATGAAGGCCGAGAAGCATGCAGCCGGGAAGGCGGCGATAACCAGCAGGTACATGAACACGGCCCCGACCTTGGTGCCCATGATGACGCCCATCATCTCGGCGGGATTGAGGCCCTTGAGCCCGGCCATGGCCGTGGGGTCGCCCTGTGCCATGCCATAGGCGCCGGCGACGGTGAGCAGGGCCAGTCCGCCTGCGAAGATGGTGGAAAGCGCTACGCCGAAGATGCCGCCGAGTTGAACGTCCTTGCCGGTTGGGTTGTTCATGGCGATGTCAACGCCCGCGGCACCGGCGGTGGCGAAGAATCCGACGACGTAGGAGATCATCAGAGCGAAGAGGGCAAACGTCGACAGCGGTGCGCCTGCTCCGGCCGCCTGGCCCGAGGTCACCAGTGCGTTGGCGTCGAACTTGCCCAGCCCGCCGATCGTTGCGACGGACAGGATGATCAGGATGACGAAGGGGATCAGCGGCAGGAACGTGGCCACGCGGGCGACGTACTTGATGCCCTTGAGGCCCATGAATGCCCCGAGGATCGCCCATGCGGCAGCCACGATCATGTGCGGTGCGGAATTCATCGCTACGCCAAAGGGCAAGACCAGCAGAAGGCCCGAAAAGTACGCGTTGACGGCGAGCCAGCCGAACTGTAACACGCCCATCAGGAAGCCCGGCATGAACAGTCCGCCCTGAACGCCGTAGGTGCTCGTGCCGACGATGTACAGCGGCAGGCCGGTCTTCATGCCCAGCATGCCAGGCACGACGTAGAACAGGAAGTGGCAGATCAGGGCCGCCGCCACCAGGGCCAGAATCGCCGTGCCCAGTCCGTGGGACAAAAAGCCGCCCGCCTCGGTGCTGCTGCCGAAGGGCACCTGCTGCCAGAACACGAACCACAGCATGATGCCCGCGTAGGTCTGGGCCGTGTTTTTGTACCATGGTGCCCGAGCGCTCATGGCCAGGGGCTGGGCTGATGCGACATAATCCGGCAAGTTTGAAGCCATGCGTATTCTCCTTGATTCAGAGCTTCCGACGGCCGGCCTCCGGGCCAGTCGTATCTTCGTCAAAAACTTCGTCAACAATGAAGTCGGGCGTCGCACCGCGCGAAACCCGACACGGCAAATCTGAAACCGCAGTAAAGCTACCCATGAATCGCGCGCCAACTGGCCGGGACGTTTGCGAAATGCCGCTGCCTGACAGACAGGTAACAAGCAGCCCAGCCTCTGGCGCTGACAGGGCTGCACGCAATCTACCAGAGGTCCATCCATTCCCGCAAGTGTTCATCCAGCCAAATCATCCGATGTTTTCAAGGGCCTGTCAGGCGGGCTTTCCGTTGTTCAGGCCCGACGGGCCGAAAGCATTTGGCGGGGGTGACCGTAGGGAACCCCCGGTGAATACTCAATAAGACTCCCAGTTCCGGAGGGGCGACAGGGCGCACATGCAAGGTCTTGTCCGGCGGCTCGCTGTCGCCCCGCTGGGGCTGGGGATCAAGAGAGCATGGTTCCGGGGGTTCGCTGTCGCTCACCCCCGTCTGAATGCTGCCGGCCCGTCGGGCCTTAAAACCCTCCGGGCCTGAAAATCCTTCGGGCCAGGTGATCGCCCTGGACGCATTATTGCCGCCTATTCCCGCAGGGGCCATCGCTGGCCTGTTACGCGGGTCATGTTGACGGGGATGTCACTGCTGCGCAGCAAGGGCGGCAGGGGGGCGATTGTGGACATGATGAAGGTGGCGGAGTTCCGGTAGTTCAGCCCGCCGTGCGTACTGGCGACCTTGACGAACCCGTCGAGGCTGCGCGAGCCGGAATAGTATCCGTCAGCCAGCGAGACGATTACGTCCGGCGGGTTGGCGACCATGGAGAAATGGGCCCTCCAGATTCGCTCAAGCGGGGCGGGGTAAATGTGTGTCGCGGTCGCCGCGAACATCTCGTTGGCGTCGTAAAAGCCGGCTGGGTCGGCATGGAGTTTGGCCAGAACGCCATGGAGTTTCAGCGGGTCGCCGAGGGCGGGTTCGTAGGAGTATCGGCCGTCTTTGCTGCGGATGCTGGCCCTGCCGCCGGCGCTGTCGAGCACGACGACATGGTCGCCCTCGACGTAACTGGCGAGGTCCGCGCCTGGGCAGGTGATGGCATCGGCGGCGATCTTGGCCGGCTGCTTGCCGGACAGCGACAGGTACGTCACCAGGCCGAATCGCACGTACGCCACGTCGCGGTCGCCTTTGATTTTCCCGGACAGACGCCAGCCCTTGGCCTTGAGGTGCTTCTCCATGGAGATGCGTTTGCCCGGCGTGTAGGTATGTCCGTGGTCGGCGATGATCGTGAACTTGCACATGCCCTTGGTTTCCTGGAGGATCTGAGCGACAAGGCGCTCGGCGCCCGCGAGGGCATGGCGATGGCCGTCGGGGCCTTTGGCGGTTCCCAGCCCGGCTGAGCTTACCAGGTAGATGAGGACCTCCTTGGTGGCGCGGGTGTCCACGACGCGCTTGGCGTCGTTGATTTCCTTTTTGAAGACCGACGCCGGATAGACGTAGCTCAAAGCGTCCATCGTTGTGTCGGCGCGGTAGTTCAGTACGCGATTGTAGGGAAGTTCCGCGTCGAGATAATCCCCGCTGCCGCCGACAATGTTATTCTTGTCCCGGTCGTAGTACTGCGCCTCCATGCCCTTGACGGATTCGAGTCCCAGGAAGTCCTCGAAACACAGGTCCGTCAGAGTGGGGTAGGGGGCGATGACCCTGCTGGGCGGATGGAAAAGCCGCAGGTGTCCGGCGTCGCAGTATTGCCTGGCCAGGTCGTAGCCGACGCCGTCCAGGATGATCACGACGTGCCGGCAGTCGTCGAATGCGATCGCGTCGAGGTCGATGACGCTGTCGGGTTTTCCATCGTCCTGGCTGGCCAGGCCGAGATGGGTGGCACGCCCGGTGGAGTCCAGTATGAAGTAGCAATCGCCCTTGCCGTCGCGGCTGGTGTCGTATACGACGGCGTTGGCGTCGGCCCTTAGTGCCTCGATCGGGAAAGTGACCACGGAGGGCCGGCAGCCGATCATCGCTGCCAGGGCGACAGCGGTAAGCGTTGCTTGCAGAAAGGATTTGGCGATAAGTTTCATATCGTTCTCCGCGGGAGAATCGTTTCGGTGCACGTTGAAAATCGACTTTCCATTCTACCCGGATCGAGTACTCTATATTCCCATGCAAGCGATTTTATACAAGGTTAATCCGGTGGGCTGGGCCACTTGCAAGTGGCTGCGATACTTTTGGCGCGGCTGTTTGCTGAGCGGTCTTGCGGGGCTGAGCCTTCGGGAAGTGGACCCTCCGTCCATGCCGGCAGATGACTGGGTTCGGGTTCGCACGCTGCTTGCGGGCATTTGTGGGTCGGATTTGGCCCTGCTCGCCCAGAAGCAGCCGCCTGACTCGCTGCTGCAGGCGTACACGTCCATGCCGATGGTCCTGGGCCACGAGTCGCTCGGCGAGGTAGTCGAGGTAGGCCCGGAGGTGGACCGGTCGTGGCTGGGCCGGCGCGTGTGCGTGGACCCGACGCTTGGTTGCGAGGCACGGGGTATCGATCCTCTGTGCCCGCGCTGCGCGGAAGGTCGCTACGGCGCGTGCCAGAACTTCGGCGCCGACGGACTGGGCAGATCGCACCTGCCGCCGGGGATGAGTATCGGCTACAACAGCCGGACCGGCGGGGCGTTCGCCGAGAACTTCGTCGCCCACGTCAGCCAGTTGGCGCCCGTACCGGACGGAATTTCCGACGAGCAGGCCCTGCTGACCGATCCGCTCGGTTGCAGTCTGCACGCGGTGTTGCGGCTGGACCTTTCCAACGTCCGCAGCGTGCTGATCTACGGCGCGGGAGTGCTGGGGCTGGGGGCGGTCGCTGCGCTTCGGGCCGTGGGATATACCGGGCGAATCGACACGCTGGACCTGCATTCGTACCTGGGCGAGCTCGCGTCGAAGTTCGGCGCCGACGATATGCTGCGCCTGCCTGGCGAGACTCCGGCACGGTTCGAGCAGGTCGCCTCCCGCACTGGCGGTACGGTTCAGCGGGCGCGGTTCGGCAATTACATGCTCTCGGGCGGCTATGATGTAGTCATCGACTGTGTGGGCTCGAAGCGGGCCATTACCGAGTCGCTCAAATGGACCGCAAGCCGCGGTCAGATGGTGATGCTGGCGACCGGGAGCGGGCGCGGCGTGGACATGACGCCGATCTGGTTCACGGAATTGACGGTGCTCGGTTCGTACGGCAGGCAGTTGGAAAACTGGCAGGGCCGGCGGGTTGGGACGTATAGACTGGTTCATGAGTTGATGTCGGCTGGGAAGCTGGATGTATCTGCCATGTTGACTCACAAGTTCGCTCTGGGCGAGTACCGCCAGGCGTTGGCGGTCGGGCTTCACAAGTCCGCCCACAAAGCGGTGAAGGTGGCGTTTGATATGCGCAGCGGCGTGACTGCTTAAACCATAGATAACCATTGACACAGGGAAGACTCGAATATGGCCAAGAGCGTAACGAAGAAGTCCAAGCCAAAATGTGTGGTCGGCGTGGTAATGGGCAGCGACAGCGACCTGCCGGTGATGCAGCGTTGCCTGGACATGCTGTCGTCGCTGGGTATAGGTTATGAGGTGCGGGTGATCTCGGCGCACCGGACTCCGGAGATTGCCCACGAGTATGCGGTGAGCGCATCGCGCCGTGGCCTGAAGGTTTTGATCGCGGCGGCAGGGATGAGCGCGGCGCTTGGCGGGGTACTTGCGGCCAACACTACTCTGCCCGTGATCGGCGTGCCTATGGCGAGCGGCCCGCTGGTGGGCATTGACGCGGCATTGAGCACGATGCAGATGCCCCCAGGCGTTCCGGTTGCGTGCATGGCGATCGACAAGGCGGGCGCGACGAATGCGGGCATATTCGCGGCCCAGGTGCTTGCGGTCGGGGACAAGGCGCTAACGAGGAAGCTGGCGCAGTTCAAGAGAGATCAGGTTCGCAAGGTGGTCGCGAAGGACCAGGCCTTGAAACGGGACTGATCGCGGCCGGAGTATGGCGAACTGATTACGGGTTCAGTTCTTCGCCGCCCTCGGTGGAGTTCGGGCTGATTTCGCACGTGTCGGTATTGTAATACCAGCCGGTGGTTCCATTGCGTGGTGGGGCGGCGTTTGTGCCGAAGGATATCTTCCCGGCCACCGCGGAGGAACTGTACGGGTTCGTAGGCCACTCCTGCATGTACGGTCCGCACTTGCCGCTGGGGTTGATCGTCCCGTCCATGTCGGTCTTGCCGGTCAGGCGGTCGGGAAGGTTGTTGGGGTCGAAGTTTCCCGATGCGTCGAGGTGCGGGCCCTTGCCGATGTGTTGGGCGCTGTAGACCAGTATTTGCCGCCTCATCATCTGGACGTCCGTCTCGATTGCGGACTCGCGGGCTTCTTCCTGGGCGCCTACCATGCGTGGCAGGATCATGGCTGCCAGGATCGCCAGCATGGTGATGACGATAAGTATCTCGACCAGTGTGAATGCTTTATTGTGTCTTGGCATAGCTGACCCCTCATTCCATGTTGTTTGGCAAGGGCAGACTTCGCTGGTGGATCGCTGGTTATATCCTTATGGTAAATCGCTTCCCATCAGCAATCAGTTCCACTTCGTACTGTCCAATTCTCACAATGGTTGCCCCTTTGACCGTTTGTCCTTTACGGTAGAGGCCTCCGTTGATAATCGCCACGTTGCCGTCAGGCCCTCGCATGATTGCCGTTAATCGGAGCTTCGATGCCGCGTGCGGGGTTGCTGGTTTGGGGACCGGTCTGGCGGTGTCGGTGTCCGCATCCGAGGCCGGTGGGGCGGGCGGGTCTGCTGGCTCGACGGGCGTTGTCGGCGACGGGGCCTTGGGTTCTGCGGGTTTCTTGCTGGCGGTGGCAGGCAAGCGGACATCTCGTGGCTGCGAGCCTTCCAGCGGCCTGGCTGGGCGGAACTTGATCGGCCTGCCCCCTGATGTCAGAGGCTCGGAAACCATCGGAGACAGTTCGTCGGCCTTGACGGTCTGGGCCTGATCGTTCTTCCTGGCTCGCTCGAGTTGTCGCATGGCAGCCGTGAAGGCGTCCTGGTTTTTGTCCGTGGCAAGTGTTGCCCTGTCGCTGGTCTTGGTGCCGGCGTGGCTGTCGGTATTGTGGCTGTTTAGGGTCGGGTCGGGCGCGACTCGCTTCGCGGCTGCACGCATCTGCTCGACTGTCTGTGGCTTGTCGGGTTTGGCGAGGGCATCAGCGGAGGCCTCATCCGGGCCGACCTGCCCGGAGGATCTGCTCCAGGCATACCAGCCTCCGAAGGCCATTGTCGCGACAAGTCCGAGAATCAGCAGTTTTGAGACCGGAGGCTTTTCGTTACGGCGGGGTTCGAACCGCGGCCTGGGCGGCGGGGGCACTTCGTCATCATTGTCGGGCATCATGACCGTCAGATTGTCGAAGTAGGGCGACGAGTTGCGACGTTTGTCGCTCTCGGATCGCTTGAGTGCCTCGTTTATCAGGCTCATCAACCTGCCTCCTTGAGCTCGTTAAGCGCCGTCTTGACGATTCCGCGGTCGATGGTCGCCGTTCGGTAAACGTACCCTGCCAGCAGGGCCTTGTCGCTGATCGCGTTGATCATCCGGGGTGTGCCGTTGGAATATCGATATATCTCGCGGACCGCTCCGTAATCGAAGCGAACCGCGTTTTGATCGCTTTCATCCTGGCCTGCAATTTTGAGGCGGTGTCGGATATACGCGGCTGTGTCTTCGGATGACATCGTCTTGAGGTGGTAGCGGACGGTGATCCGCTGGGCCAACTGGCGCAGGGCCGGGTTGTTGAGCGTGGTTCGCAGCTCGGGCTGGCCCACGAGGACGATCTGCAGCAGCTTGTGACGTTCGGTTTCGAGGTTGCTCAGCAGGCGAACCATCTCGAGGCCCTGAACTGTCATGTTCTGCGCTTCGTCGATTATCAGCACGGCCTCCTGGCCGTAGGAGTTCACACGCAGGAGGAACTCGTTGAGCAACTGGAGATAACCCAGGCGGTCCTTGCGTTTGGTGTGGATGCCGAACTCATCGACGATCGCGCGGATCATCTGCGTTTCGGTCAGCATGGGGTTGAGGATCAGGGCGGTCTGGCAGCTCTCGCCGAGTTCCTTCAGGATCGCACGGCAGAGCGTGGTTTTGCCCGCCCCGACCTCGCCGGTAAGGCACATGAATCCCTTTCGCTCTCGGATACCGTAGAGCAGGTGGTTCATCGCGTCGCGATGCTGCTCGGTCATGTAAAGATACCTGGGGTCAGGTGTGATCGTGAAGGGATCTTCCTGCAGCCGATAGTATTCTCTGTACATATTCGTACACCTTGCCTCTTGGGCATTGTACGCCGTGCCCTCGCTTGTGGCGGTTTCCCGGCCAGTTGCGCGGCGTCTGGTTGCTCCACCATTGTTTCGGCTGTGGGAAGGGGGTACTTAATCAGTAAAATGTTCGAAATGGCATTCGCCAATCCAGGTTTTCGAAAGAACCGTCCGAGAAAAACGCCCGGCGATGTAAAAAAAGCCACACTTCGATTCGCCCGACGTTAGAATGTAACGTAGCTTTCCAGGGATGTCCCCCATGGGCGGTTGGCCTGATTGACCGGGCTGACCGGGGGCGACGGACCGGAGGCATTGGGAAATATGCGGCGACTCATTGGAATAATTCTGCTGATTTGCGCGTTTGCGGGCGGCTATCACTTGGGCCGACAGAAAGACAGCCCTGATCTCATCGGCTACGCGCAACAAGCCGTCGTGACAGTCGCCGCCGTGGCGGGCGATATCGCGGCCTCCTTTTCCGATGACAATCCTGATCAAGCCCATGCCGCCACCGGCGAATACCGGGCGAATGCCCGTGCCACAGGCGACTCCCGGGCGTATACGGATACCCGCGCCTATGTGAACGAAAGCTATGCGCGGGAATCTTCCCGTTACGTCCCAACCGAGCCCCAACGGCAGGACGCCCCCGCGCAGGCCGGTACGGAAGTCGCCCAGGCGGGCGGAAAGACCGATACGGATTGGGCGTCGCGACTGTGGAAATCACTCCAGACCAGGCCGGAAGGGAAATAACCCTCTCGACGGGCTGGCCCTGAAACACTCACAAAGGTTTTGCCGTGAGTACTTGCCGTGCTCGTATCTCGCATTGAAGTGTCTCTGGAAGGATCCGACGTATTTGACTTCGCTTTGGACGCATCCCACCATGTTGTCTCCTCTCCTTCTGCCTGGTAGCGTTCCGGCGGTTTTGCTGACGTAGTCTTGCCGGGCTGGGACGGACTTTTGTGCTCTCTTTTGCAAGAACGCTTGCATGGCTTTTCTCTCGACACTAGTATGCCCCCTTCAAACTCCTGAAAGGAATAGAATATGTCAGTTGCAGAGCTTGCGAACGTCCCTATTGAGACACTACAAAAAGAGCTTGCCAAGCGACTTGCTCAGGTCGAAAAGCTTAAGGCCCAGCGAGATATCCTCGATCAGCAGATACGGCAACTCGAAGGGGCTGCCGGATTCGTGATGGAATCTTCCACAGAAAAATCTTCCTCCAAGCCGGGTCGCAAGCCGGGCCGTAAGCCCAGGGCTGGCCGTGGTGGCGCCAAGACACTCGGGCAGTACGTTGCGGAAGTCCTTGCCGCGGCACCGGCGGGGCTGAGAATCAACGCGATTGAGCAGGCCGTTATCAAGGCAGGCTACGTCACCAAGGCCGAGTCGATCTACAATCCCATCCTGAAGGTCATCCGAGAGGGTGGGTTCAAGAAGGTCGCTCGAGGTATCTACGCCTCCCAGGCCGCCGGAAAGACCCTCGCCAAGCCCGCGGGAAAGGCCACCAAGGCCGCAAAAAAGGCTGCCCCCCCAAAGACCCGAAAGCGAGAAAAGTACGCCCAGACCGCAGAACAGTTCGTCCTGGGCCTCGTCAAGGACAAGGGCGCCATCACCTCGGACATCAACAGGGCATGGCAGGCAGCCGGCAGAAAAGGCCGAGCCGACAACACCCTCAACAAGATGCTCAAACTGGGCAAACTCAAGAGAGAGAAACTCAAGGGCACCAAGGGCAGCATCTATACAGTTGCCTGGTAGCAAATAATCGATTAAGCAATTCGAGCCTGCCGACATGTGTCTGGCCGGGCCGGATAACAGACAATACCCATG
>Ga0272444_10005167_pt1 | contig 11334 bp, 14 predicted proteins | sample SSMForm13_FD_201033 | JGI IMG/M metagenome (GOLD analysis project Ga0272444, IMG submission 201033) | Marine sediment archaeal communities from Little Sippewissett salt marsh, Falmouth, MA, United States - SSM-Form-13 | ecosystem: Environmental > Aquatic > Marine > Wetlands > Sediment ... | reverse complement strand
ATTGACGCCTACGATATTAAACTGGAAGATGATTCCAATTTCGGTGTCGCCTCCGGCACAGTCGAGGTCGAACTGGCCGAAAGCGCCCGATACGATATTAACATCGGCTCGGCCTCGGGTAAGGCGATACTCGATTACGGCGCCAATCCGCTTATTGGATACTTCGAATTCACGGCCAGATACCATTCCGGACGAATTGTGGCCCCATTTAATTTCGATGATGAAGATATCTTCCGGAAACACGGTGAGAAATACGTCAGAAAATCGTTTATCAGGGAAACCGATTATCCAACCATTACCATCGGCACATCCACCGGCAAAGCGGTTCTGAAAAAACGCTGATTACAGCCGAAAAGACCGGCCGCAGAATCAATCCCCACGACCCATGCCCCCCTATCCGACTCCTTTTCAAAAATACGCGAATTGTCGGTATTCCGTATTTGACAATCAGCCCGATTCGGGCTTTATTAGCATTTAAAAGCCAATAATTTCAGGAGAAAAATATGTCCGACGAAGTAAAAGAACTCTGGCCGGAGCTAAAATGGATAAAGGATGAAAAACTGCGACGCCAGACTGAAGATACCTGGACTCTCGCCCTCGAAAAAAGTAAATTGACAGTTAAAGACCTGCAGGAAATCCCATTTACCCTCCTTGTCAAGGACTGCCGGGTCACCTTTATGGAGCACAAGCGGGCGGTTGTGCATATTGCCCATGAGGCCGCCAGGATTATGGGACATTTTTTCCATAATAATCTGCCGATTAATCTCGATGTAGTCATCTCCGGGGCAATTCTGGCCGATGTCGGCAAACTGCTGGAATATGATAAAGTCGATGGTAAGGCTGTCGTCAGCGATTTTGGCCGCTACGTCCGCCATCCCTTCTCGGGTGTCGGTTTGGCCATGCAATGCGGTGTCCCTGACGAGGTCTGCCATATCATTGCCGCTCACGCCGGCGAAGGCGACCTGTTCAAACGTTCCACTGAAGCCTATATCGTCCACCATGCCGACTTTATGAGCTTCCTGCCGTTTAAAAACTTGTAAGGATGGTGATAAGAATGAATGAAAGCACAATCAAACCCAAATCAACAGGCAAAAACATTATTTTTATTATTGTCATAATCGCCCTGCTGGCGGGGAATATAGTTTTCATCTTAAGCTGGCAGGGGGCCAAATCCGAAGTGGACAGATACAGCGATTCCGCTGATGAAATCGCCGCCCTCGACAGGGACTTGACTGATTGCCGCGTTCGTCTTGATGACGCTGATGCCAACAAGGATGTCCTTGAAAGACGAATCGAAACGCTTGATAAAAGGCTTCAAAAAATGCGAGATGAAGTTATCGGGATATCTTCCATGTCAAAAGTAGCCGCCCGGAAAATGCAGTCTATGGGCCTCTACAATCCCGAGCAGAGTATAATCAACGATCTTATGAAACATCCCGAATTAATCCAGCAAAAACCTTTATCCGGCGGCAAGATGGGTTTTTACGACAAGAAGAAAATATTTGTCTTGAATGAATATTTTGTGTATGCCCATTTTACCGACGGGCATTTTCACGGTACCATGATTCTCGAATATAAAGTCTCTGACAGCGGCAAGATTTCCTGGGAAGTCCTCAAGGCTTACGAAAATTGGCACTAGTATATGATTTGAGATATTATCTATGAACTAAAAAATCAGGACTGCTTTTTATTTTCCCAGGGGGCAGCACGCAACTCTTCGGGAAGCTCCGTTTTTGGCCGAGCAATGCCTAAATAGCGCTGATACCAGCGCCATTTTTTCTTTTCGGCTTTCATGAATTTCTTAATCGCCTTTTCACGGTCATACATCAGAGCGTCATACTTCTCTATTTTTTGAAGGAGATTCTCGACATTCTCGCGGCGTTCCATGGCCATTCTGAAATTATCATAATCCCTGAAATTAAATATAGTCTGAACAATCGGCTCAAAAAATACCAGCACCTGCGAGCCGATATAATTAAGCGGCTTGACCGATTCCAGAAAAAGTATCGCCGGTACCGCCATTCGCCACCGGACTACTTTCTTGGCCAGTTTTTCCAGGACAGTATCTTCTTCGGCCGGAATCGGCTTCTCGCCCCCCTCGGGAGGCCCCATATCCGCCTTAAAAAACGACATCAGCTCTTATCCTCATCACGGTCGCGTCTTACATGCTCTTTGACATAGGCCAGGACCTCATCGCGATTATTCCAGTATTTTATATAGACGCCGCGGAAATTCTCCAGTCTCGATGGCCTCACAAACGGCGATAGAAGCACCCCGTTTTTATCGGGATAGTACGTCCGGTACTGCGACCATTTCTTGTGCGCTGTCTGGGTCACGGTTTTTATGAATATATCTTCATCGGTAAAGCGGTACCGCGTCGGAAAATAAAAGCCTGTCAAAGATCCGGTCAGAATTAAAAAAGCCAGAATTGCAAACCACGGCCAATAGGTGGCATAATAGACGACAACCACGGATAGCACAATAAAAATCGAAACGGCCAGCGTAACCAGGCGGTTGCGTTTGGCCGGATGACAGACCCATTCCAGCACCTCACCGCCATTATCAGGCTTCTCCTTTTGTTCCGATTCTTTCTTGTCGGCAGTTTTAAAATCGATAGAGAACTGCGTATTATTATCTTGTTCAGACATATACAAAAACTACTTCTGATCCCGGTTAATCATCCGGTAGCGTTCTTTTTTGACTTTCTCCATTGTCTCCAGAAGTTCCTTCGGATCAAAAACTTTCTTTTCAATCAGAAGCCTTACCAGTGCTTCCTGGGCCAGATTATTCGATAAGGCCAGCTCTTCATAACTGACTTCACGTTCCTGGCCGTCAATTATCATTTTAAGAGCATATTTCTTATCATCAGGCATTATCTTTTTCTCCTTCCGTCAGCATCCGATTCAGACTGCCGGTCCGGTATCCCTCCAGATCAAGAGCCACGAATTTAAAACCGGCTTTTTTTATTTCCGTCACCAGCTTTTCCCTGGTGCCATTGTCTATAACTGATTTTATATCATCAGGCCGCAGCTCCAGACGAGCCACCTCGCCATGATACCTGACCCTGAATCCCTCAAAACCCATTGCTCTGACGGCCGCCTCGGCCGTTTCAACTTTTTTAAGCCTTTCGACGGTTATCCTGGTTCCATACGGTATCCTCGATGCCAGACAGGCCGCCGCCGGCCTTTCGGCAAATGATAATTCGTATTTCCGCGCCAGTTCGCGCAACATCTCCTTATCGAATCCGCCTTCTTTCAAAGGCGAGACTATCTCTAATCTTTGGGCCGCCCTCTGCCCGGGACGAAAATCCGAATTATCCGACACATTGGCACCGTCAAAGACAGCTTCAATATTTTTTTGTTCCGCTATTTTTTTCAACTGCGAAAACAATTCTGATTTGCAGTAGTAACAGCGGTTGGACGGATTCTTCACATAATCGGGATTATTCATCTCCTCAGTCCTGATAAATATATGCCTGTCCGGCGGAAGCCCCACCTCGCGTGCTGCCTCCCTGGCGGATATACCTTCACTGGAAGCAAAAGAGGCCGACTCTGATGTCACCGCCAAAACATTTTCGGCCCCCAGGGCCTTAATCGAGGCCCACAAAACAACCGAAGAATCCAACCCCCCGGAGAACGCCACCAGGACCGATTTGAATTTTCCGATAAATTCGAGAAGTTCTTTTTCCTTTGATTCAATCATTATTTAGAATTCAGCTTCTTTCGGGACACCATTTTCAATAGTATAAATCGGCAGTTCCACATTTTCGTGGTTTTCACCAAATGATACGAATCCCGTTGCCCCTTCATAGTCGCTGATTGTGGAAAGGTAATGGCTTATCTCCGATCTGGAATACTGGCCGCTTCTCAAAGCCTCGCATATAAGAGCCATGGCATCATATCCCAAAGATTCCAGGTGGCCCGGCTGACGGCCGTATTTGATATCGAATTCGGTCATGAATTGCTGGGCTCTGTCTCCCATCCCGCTTTCAACTCGCCCCGAAGTAAAATAGCAGGACTTGGTTACATCTTCACCCAATCTGTATACGATATCTGAACTCCAGCCGTCACCTCCCAGATAAACGGTGTGAAGATTATAAAAATCTATCTGGGGCAGAAGCATGCGAAGCTGCCCGGCGTCGGCCGGGATATAAAGGCAGTCAAGCTCAACCGGCACCGCTTCCGCCTCGATGGTATCGCCGGTCTCATTGATAAAAACAATTGAATCCAGAAGCTGACCGACGATTTGAGACTTGATATCTTTCAAGAACGGACCAAAATCGGTTTCCCTGGTCCTGAAGTATTCCACTCCCAGAACTGTCCCGCCTCGATTCTCGAACCTTTTGGCAAATGCCCGCGCCATTTGAAGATTTTCGGGAGCGGTGGGGGTCAAAATCCCGGTCGTATCCGCACCCAGCCGGTCAATTGCAAAATCAGCCATTCTTATCCCCTGCATGCCCAGATTCGGCTGAAGTTGATAACTGGTGGACGATAACTCCGTCAATCCGGCCTCGGTTGCCGCAGGAATAATCAACGGCAAATCGCCACAGGCCAGCACCGCCGAACCTACCGCCGCTTCTTCACTGGTCAGGGGGCCGATAGCCGCCGCCACCCCGCTGGACAACATCCGCCGCACTATTCGCGCCGCCTCCAGACGATCTCCCTGCGTATCATAGACAACCGGCGTCAATTCCTGACCGGTCTCTCTGGTGTACTTGTCTATCATCAACCGGATTCCATCCAGCAGAGACTCGCCGAATTTCTGAAGTTCACCCGATAGCGGCAGGAGAATCCCGATTTCTATCTTCTGCGATAATAACCGACCCGCCTGTTCTATCACCCGGCCGATTTCAGGACTGTCGCAATCGGTCAGAATCGACTTCACCGGCTGAAAATTGCTTTTCTCAATCAACTCCCGGGCCAGCGGCAAAAGCAATTCGCATCTTCTATCCGCCTCAAGTGAACCTAAGGCCAGATTTTCCAGTACCACCGGCGGGGCACTGGATGCAATACCGCTTAAAGATTCAATGACCAGTCTATCGAGCCGGCTGTCCGTCGATACTTTGAAGGCATTCACATACGATGTTACCGCCTTATCGGTATGCCCCTGACGGTAATAAATATTCCCGGCAAAAAAGTAACCGTAAGGTATGTATGATGATTTGGGAAAGCGATTAATCAGATGGTTGAAACCCCGCAAACCTTCATCCAGGTAGCCGGCATGATATCCCGCCTTGGCGGCATAATACTGATAAGCCGCAGCCATCTGGATATCAGTACCGTAATTGGATAACTCCGAAAATACCCGCCAGGCCTCGGCATATAACCCGCGATTAAGAAGATTATGCGCTTCCCGGTAAAGGCCGTGATCATCGGCATCAATATCGGTAGCCAATGCAACGAATAACAAAACTGGCAGTAATAAATATCTGAATGTTACGGTACGCACTACAATGAATACTTGCCGAAATCTTCAGGGTTGATTCTTTTCAATCGTTCTTTTAAAGTTTCAGGGTCGGTCGTACTGCCTTTCGATTCATCCTGGGCTTTCAGATTAAAAAGCGACTCCTCGACATAAATCGGCGCCCCCCATTTCAGGGCCAGAGCAATCGAATCTGAGGGCCGGGAATCGACCTCAAGTATATTGCCGTTTAATTTCAGCAATACCCTGGCATAAAATGTCTGCTCTTTAAGCTCCGTAATTTCGACTTTTTCCACCACCGCCGACAGAGTCGTAATCACCGCTTTCAGAAGATCGTGCGTCATCGGCCTGCGGGAACCTATCCCGGATAATTCCATCGCTATCGCCCAGGCTTCCGAATGCCCGATCCAGATTGGCAGTACCTTTTCCAGATTAAGCGGAGACAGGATAACAACCGGCGAGTTGGTCGTCATGTCGAGAGCCAGACCGTCAACTTTTACTTCAATCATCGCCATGAATTTAAGCCTTTCTGATAACCCACAATTTCACATTGGCAATGACGTCTTTTTCAACCTTAACCGGCACGGTGTAAACGCCCAGTGATTTAATGGGTTCATCAAGCATAATATTCCGCTTTTCCATCGAATATCCTTCTTTGGAAAGAAGTTCGGAAATATTCTGCGATGTCACCGAACCGAATATCCGATCCTCTTCGCCGACCAGCACTTCGCTTGTCAGCGACAATTCCTCCAGTTTATCTTTCAGCTTCTCGGCATCCGCTCTCTTCTTTTTCTCTCGCAATTCATTCTGACTCTTTATCTCGTCAATCGCCTTCAGATTTCCTCTCGTCGCAGGAATTGCCATATTTCGCGGGAAAAGATAATTACGCCCGTAACCGGATTTAACCTCGATTGTCTCCCCGGCCTTGCCCAGCGATTCAACATCCTGCTTCAGTATTACCTTCATTGATTTATCCTTTCAAATAGCCAATATTCTAGCCGATGATTTTCGCCTTGACCTTACGAAAATCAAAGTAACTATCAAATAATCCTACCGCCGCCGCCAGAATCAATCCCGGCAACTGGAGGAATATAAAACCAATATAAAACAATATTCTCAAAAATAAAGAAAGCTTGAGCTTTTTCAGGAAATATTCAAAAACCGCGAAACCGAAAGCGGCATAGAAAAACCCGATGAAAAACAGGATATTATCCGCCACAATCTTAATCGTTTCGCCGCCGATAAGCCTGATAAATATCGCCAGCCCGGCAATAAACAGATAAAAATCCGGCATCTTCCAGTAGTGGAAATTGGCATAAGATGGTACAAACTCGGACGCACTTTTAAGCAGTAATATCAGTAGGATCCAACCGATAAATAGCTGCCCGACCGCCGAAAGCGCCATTAATGACGGTGTCAGCCTCTTTATCGTGGCGACTGTTTTCAACATCCAGTCAATTTGTTCCTGCCCGGCTATCGAACCACCGGCAAGACCATCCTGCATCCATTTCTGAACACCATCAAGAACCTGATAAATAGCCTCCCTTTCACCCTGGAAAATCATCAGTGATACAATCGTCATTAGCATGATACCGACCAAAAACGCTCTTGGCACGGATACCCCGCCGCCCAGAAACCGGCCGAAAACAGCACCCGGTATAATTGCTTTGGCCCACATACTTATAACCAGCAGGCCCGGACCGTAAAGAGCCAGAGCCAGAACCAGCGAACCGAGGCCACCAAGAATAAGAGGCAAATAATATCGCCGATAGGCATAATATATCATCAGGAATATAGTCCCCATCTCGATTATAAATCCCACAGCGGGAATACTCATCATGAGAGGAAAAATAATTACAGGCAACAATCCTGAAAAATATAGGATTCTCTCAAACTTATGCCATGACAGCATGGCCGATCCCCCAAAACTAATCAGCGATAAAATTCGCTGGTATACGGCATAATAGCCAGATGCCGGGCGCGCTTGATGGCTGTCGTTAACCGCCGCTGATGAAAAGCGCAGTTGCCGGAAATACGCCGCGGTACAATCTTACCGCGTTCGTTGACGAATCTTCTCAATAATCTGTCATCGTGATAACCGATATATCTCACTTTATCTTCACAGAACCTGCAGATTCGCCTTTTCTTTCCCTTAAATCCGGGCCTGAATTCTGCCATCTTTATACCTCTGTCTTTTTTATACATAGTTATTCAGCTAATACCTTATGAAAACAGCAAGACACTATTCTGTTTCCTTATCCTCGGTATCTCCTTTTTCGGCAGTTTCGCCGGTTTCAGTATTAATAGGCTGCGTATCAGAATCGGCATCGCCCGTTTCAGAAGCCACCTTCTTCTCATGACTGTCAGCCTTTTCAGCAGTTTCTTCTTCTTTTTTTGTATCCGGTTTTTCTTCGGTTTCCCTCTGATGATAATCAGGTTTTCGGCCCGGTACCCTGTGCTCTGATTTCTCTTCGAGCTTACCCTCGAAAAGGACTGTCAGATACCTGATATAAGGTTCTTCAAGCTTATAAAACCGTTCCAGTTCCGAGAGAACTTTTTTATTCCCCTCAAAAACAATCCGGGTGTAAAAACCCTGATTGAATTTCTTGATAGGGTAAGCCAGGCGACGGATTCCCCAGCGGTCCTCATGAACAACTTTGCCCTGATAACGGCTGATCACATCTGATACGGCTTTAATTTGACGGTCAAAAGCGGCGTCGTCGGCCTGCGGACTTAGAATAAACGTAGATTCATACAAACGCATTCGCGTTCCTCCCTGTGGACGTTATAAGTTCAACGGCCCCGAATCTTTTTAATCGCAATTCGGAGCAGGGTTTCTGTTATATAAATTCATCGCCTCTTCCGGGCGATTTCTTAATAAATATAATACTGCTTTGGCCCCTTTTTCAAGCATTTTATTGAATTTTTCCACTTCATCGGAATTGAATTTTCCCAGAACAAAATCTACCTGATCGGCCCCATCCGGCAGAGGGCCGATTCCCAGCCTCAATCTCAAAATATCCTCTGTCCCAAGATCATATATAACCGAACTCATACCGTTATGCCCCCCGTCCGAACCTGTCTTTCTGATTCTCATTTTCCCCAGGGGCAGATTTATATCATCATAGACAACCAGGAGATTTTCGCAGGATAATCCGAATTTATCCAGAATCTGCTTCACCGCCGTCCCGGAATTATTCATATAGGTCGTCGGCCAGAACAGCCTGATTATTCGGTTATCGTCTTCTTTGACGGCATAATAGTAATCATCTTCACCCGCCTTCGGCTCGATCCCCCATTTTCGGGCTATAAGATTTATGACTTCAAATCCGAGATTATGCCTGGTCCCGGCATATTTCTTCCCGATATTTCCCAGACCTATAATTGCTGAAATCATTTCAATTCCAAAACCGTCGGATAATTATTTTAAATCCACTTTTAACAGACGCAGTGAATTGGTGACAACAAATAATGAGGAAAAAGCCATTGCCCCAGCCGCAATCACCGGCGACAATGACCATCCGAACAAAGGATAAAACAGGCCGGCCGCCAGCGGGATGGCAATAATATTATAGAAAAAAGCCCAGAACAGGTTTTGCCTGATTGTACCGTACGTCATCTCCGAAATTTTTAACGCTTCCAGCAAAGATCCCAGATCGCTTTTTACCAGAATGATATCGGCCGATTCAATAGCCACATCGGTGCCGCTCCCCATGGCCACACCGATATCCGCCGCCGCCAGAGCCGGAGCATCGTTAATACCGTCGCCGATCATCATAACTTTATTTCCCGCCCGGCGGTAGGTATCGATTATCAGCGATTTTTGATCCGGCTTGACCTCCGCCTCGAATTTGCCGACACCTATACTTGCCGCCACACCTGCCGCCGTCTGATGATTATCACCGGTGAGAATTATTATCTCCCGCCCGGATTGATTGATGCTGCTTAAAACCCCGGGTGCTTCCTCTCGTATATTATCCGCCAATGAAATGAATCCCAGCACCTCATTTTCAACGGCAACATAGACAACCGTCCGGCCCCTCGCCATCTCACCACCGGCGGCCTCTTTCAGCGATTCCACCGCAATAGAGTTTTTTTGCATGGTGGCGGCATTGCCGACCAGCACCTGACGGCCGCCCACTTCAGCCTTTAATCCGAATCCGGGAAATTCTTCCACATCACCGCCCGGCAATAATTCCGGATTCCGCTCTATCGCTTTCTCTTTAATGGCCAGCGCCAGCGGATGCCGCGAACCGGACTCCGCCGATGCCGCCAACTGAAGCATTTTCTCCTCGTTATCTTCATCGATTGGATGCATTCCCACGACACTGAACCTGCCTTCGGTCAATGTCCCGGTTTTGTCAAAAACAATATGCGTCGCTTTGACAGCCTCCTCCAGTATATCTCCGCCGCGGATAAATATTCCCCGTCGGGCCGCCCGCCCGGTTCCGGCCAGAATAGCTGTCGGCGTCGCCAGACCGAGCGCACATGGACAGGCTATTATCAAAACCGCCACCGGTGCTGTCAAAAGAAGCGGGCTGGTACGGTCAAAAATAAACCATGCCGCCAGCGTTACTACGGCAATCAACAATACAATCGGGACAAAAATCCCGGCTATTTTATCGGCCAACCGCTGGACCGGGGCTTTCTTGTTCTGCGCCTCGGAAACGAGACGGACAATATTCGCCAGGAATGTGTTCTCGCCGGTCCCGGTAACTTTGAATCTAAAAGAGCTGTTCCCGTTTATGGAACCTCCGATAACCTTATCCCCGGCACTCTTTTCGACCGGGACTGATTCACCGGTAACCATCGACTCGTTGACCGATGGCACCCCCTTGGTAATAGTACCGTCAGCCGGTATTTTCTCGCCCGGCTTCACGGCCAGTATCATCCCGGCTTTAACTTCCTCGATATCTATCTCGGTCTCGACATTGTCGATAACAGCCGTGGCCCGGCCCGGTCGCAGGCGCAATAAAGCACCAATAGCATCCCGGGCCTTATCTTTGGAACGGCTTTCAAGATACCTCCCGAATAGAATCAGGATTATTATGGCGGCTGATGTTTCGAAGTAATAATCCACGACAGCGGCTTCATCGGTTATTAAAATGCCGATCAGCCGAACGGTACTGTAAATGAAAGCCGCCAGCGAACCGAGAGCAATCAGTGAATTCATATTCGCCCTGAAATGCAAAAGCTGATGCCAGGCATCGCTGAATATCCCGCGCCCGGCGTAAAACATGACAGGTAGAGTCAAAATAAGCAGTACGATTCCTTTAATTTTCGGCGGCAGTAATTCACTGCCGAATAGCATATCCCCCATACTCAGGGCGATTACCGGCAGGGCAAAAACAAGGGCGGTCAGGAACTTCTTTCTGGCCTCAGGCGATTCCCTGTCAACCGGGCTGAATAAGGCTTTCTTTTTTTGAGGGGAATAACCCAGATCCGATATTTCCCGGAATATCTTTGATTCGTCTATTAACGACGGTTCGAATTCGACAAAAGCAGAGCCGGTGGCATAATTAACCTGCGCCCCGTTGATTCCCGCAAGCTTGCCCAGACCCTTTTCAATGCCGGCGGCACACGCCGCACAATGCATGCCATCGATTTTCAGATCAATTGTTTTTTGCGGCATATTCCCCGGAAAAGAAATGAGATTGATGAAAAATAGCAATCTAAATGTGTATGGATATTAAATCCGCCGGGAATAAGATCCAGTATACTCTTATTTAAAACCCATACCGAGGAGCAGTTGCGGGCATTTTTTCAGAAGCTCTTTCTTGATTTTGGCCCGGGCCCGGTGCAAATACCAGCGTACTGTCGCCTCCGGCATATTCATGATGTTGGCAACATCATTGATATGACAACCATCGACATCACGAAGCATAAAAGCCGAACGCTGCTTATCATTCAGGG
>Ga0272444_10005166_pt1 | contig 11334 bp, 9 predicted proteins | sample SSMForm13_FD_201033 | JGI IMG/M metagenome (GOLD analysis project Ga0272444, IMG submission 201033) | Marine sediment archaeal communities from Little Sippewissett salt marsh, Falmouth, MA, United States - SSM-Form-13 | ecosystem: Environmental > Aquatic > Marine > Wetlands > Sediment ... | reverse complement strand
CCACTGAATGCCGACAGCACCTCGCCGACCTCCCCAGAGACCCACGGGATGACCCGCACGCCTGATCCTTCCAGCATCTCCTGGAGCGGTCGCGAGACCCCGCCGCAGATCAGCGCATCCAGCCCGAGTGCGGCGATCGCCGCCGCCCTTCGCGGCATCGGCCCCTCCGCAAGCCGCTCCACCGTCCGGCCGACCTCGACACCGCCCGCGTCAAGCTCGACCACGGCCAGCGTCTCCGCCGTGTCCAGGACCGGCGAGACTCGTTCGCACCACACGGGAATTCCGACTCTCATGGCACCTCCTGCCCAATCACACTGCAATCGACATGCCGAATGCAGCTCATTGGACAGCGTTACTGGAAAACTATTGATGGTGAAGCACTTAGAGAGGGTTCAGATCCGTAGGTGGCTCACTCGCCTGACGCAGGAGGTTGCATTACTGCAACCGCACTTCCGATAATGATGCGGACGTGCAATCTATAGGGATGACTCGATCTCGAGGCGCTTCATCTTCCGCCAGAGGGTCGTCTTGTGGACTCCCAGCTCCCGGGCCGTCGCCGCCCGGTTCCAGCCGTTCCTCTCCAGAGCGCCCAGGAGAAAGTCACGCTCGACGTCTTCGAGCGATGCCGGTGCCCCCCCACCCTCCGCAGCGGATGCGGACATCGACACCGGAAGATGCCGTATCAGGATCTCACCCTTGCGGCACATAACGAACGCATGCTCGATCACGTTCTCCAGCTCGCGGATGTTCCCCGGGAAGTGATGACGCATCAGCACCTCCAGAACCGAGGGGGATACTCCGGAGATCTCCTTGCCGCTCAGCTTCCGCATCCGGTTGACGAAGTGCTCCACCAGGAGGGGAATGTCCTCGCGACGCTCCCGAAGCGGAGGAAGATCAAGCGTAACCACGTGAATCCGATAGTAGAGGTCGGGTCGGAATTCGCCGCTCTCGACCATCGCGTCCAGATCTCTGTTCGTCGCGGCGATGACGCGCGCGTCGGACACCTCGGTCGACGCGGCGCCCAGAGGCTCGAACGTCCCATCTTGGAGCACCCGCAGAAGCCTCGCCTGCAGCGCGGGTGAGACATCGCCGATCTCGTCGAGGAAGATCGATCCTCCGTCCGCCAAGGCGAATCGGCCTGGTCTGTCCTTCCTGGCGTCGGTGAAGGCCCCCGCGACGTGCCCGAACAGCTCGGACTCGAGCAGCGTATCCGGCAGGGCGCCGCAGTTGACGACAACCAGGGGGCCCCCGGACCGCCCGCTCAGCTGGTGAATCGCGCGCGCCAGAAGCTCCTTGCCGGTCCCGCTCTCCCCCTGGATGAGCACGGTGCTGCGGCTCTCGGCGACATCCGGGAGGATCTCGAAGATCTCCTGCATCCGGCGGTTTCTGCTGATCATGTCAGCGAACGAGTGGCGCCCCGCCAGCTCCTTGCGCAGCTCTTCCTCAACGCTCAGATCGCGAAACGTCTCGACTGCTCCGATCACCTTGCCCGTCTCGTCACGCAGCAGCGCGCCGGAAACGCTGATTGGGATCCGCTCTCCATCTGAGCGAACGATGAAGACGCGCCGGCTCACGACGGGCTCGCCGGTTCGGATCGCCTCGCGGAGCGCGCAGCTGGACTCGCAGATGCTGGCGCGGAAGACCTCCCAGCATCGTCGTCCGATGGCCTCACTTCTCGGAACGCCGGTGATACGCTCAGCGGCGGCGTTGAAACTCAGGACGTTCCAATCGGAATCGACCGTGAAGACCCCATCGGCAATGCTGTCGAGGATCGTCTCTGCCGACCGAACTGCCGGGTCGCCCAAAGGGCCTTCAGCCCCGCTCACCGGTTTCTTCCCTGGCGCGCGTTGGGTCACGATGCCTCCTCGAACTGAGGGTTGCAGAGATGCAACCCCACTTACAATACGCCAGGATGCGTGGCGCGTCAACCTGCCCGGGCACTTGACCATCCGCTGCCCACATCCTCACGTCCACGTGTTCGAGGGAGGCTTGTGGGGCCAGAGCGGTAGGCAGAGGGCAAGCCCGCGACAGGAGGCCCCGGTCGCGCGGCAAGGCCTTCCCTCCTCTCGAAACTGGTTTGCCGGTCATGATTGGCAAACTGGAGTGGGGGAAGCAAGGTGGCCCACCGTGGTCCGATCCTTGCTTCTTGACTGAAACTCAGACAAGGAGTATCATGTCGTTGTATCAGTCGCGCCCGGCGTCACCGGATCGTGTCAGCGGTCCGGACGGCGCGGTGGGACGGTCCGCGTACCCGGGAACGCGGGAGAAGGGAGACACGATGAGGAATTGCTTCATCGCCCTGGCTTTGGTGGGTCTCTTGGTCATGCCGGCGGTCGCGCAGGAACATTACGAGCTTGTGGTCGGACCCCCTGGGAGAGATCCCTGGCCGGCTGACGGCTCGCAGTGGCATGGCCTCGCCCCGATCGGTATCCACTGCACGATTGCCAACCAGGACGGGCACGAGGACAACGGCGACGGTGTGGTCAACAAGTGCGATCACATCACGCTGAACGGCACGCGGTATCACATCACGTGGGCCGGACCGACATACCATCTCATGTGGATCGGCGGAACCATGTATCCGTGGAACGACGGCGGTGCCGAGCCGTCCGATCCGGCCGATCCGGATGCATGGCACTGGATCTATCCTCCCGAGGCGTACTGCCAGTGGCAGAGCGTCGACGACTGGGAGGACACCGGTGAAGTGCCCGGAGTCATCGACGCATGCGACAACGTGTACATCGGCGGCGCATGGTGGCATGTCGAGGAAGTGAGCCTGAACATCGAGGTCGTCGAGGACCCGAGCCCGATCGAGAGAGGTACCTGGACAGAGATTAAGAACTTCTTCAAGAACCTGTTCTAGTAGCAGCGAAGACCCATCACGCTCTGGGCACGACTGAATCGAAACCGCGCCTGGCTATCCGGAAGCCGGGCGCGGCTCTTCTTCGTCCCGCTGTCGAGGCGGGGCCGCATCAGCCGGCACCACTCCACTGCGATGCAGGCCGCCTCACTCACTCGGCGGCGTGTGCGCGACCTCACCGCCGACGCCGCGCCACTCCGAGAGTCCCCCGAAGAGCCGTTCGACCTTCAAGAAGCCCGCCCTCGCGGAGTAGGTCGAGGTGTAACGGCTTCTGATACAGTGCTCACCGTAGCAGTACGTTACGATGGGAGTCTCCGCGCGGTCGATGCCGGGCCAGTGCCGCTCAAGGTAGACCTCAAGCGAATCGGCGAACTGGCTCGAAGAGAGGCTGACGGCTCCCGGTATGTGTCCACGCCCCCCATCGTAGGCCGAGAAGTGCCGCACGTCGAACAGGACGAACTGCTTCGGGGGGCCATCGGGACGGAGGAGTCTCCGCTCTCGATCGAGCCTGTCCATCAACTCCTCGGCCATGATGAGGCGCACGACGGGGAGGCTCTCGTCCGCGGACCAACCCAACCAGCCCTCCGGGTAGTACACGACGTTCCCAACGCCCGCGCGCCGCATGAGGAAGTACCCCAGTGCGCCTTCTCCCGTTGTGCCGTCTCCGTGCACGATGAACTCGTCGGCCAGGTCGACGACCGTCGACGGACGGGGCCCCAGCTCGGCCAGTATCTCGTGGGTGATCTCGACCGGAAGAAAGAACCCGTCGGCTCCAAGGAGCGTCCGGAAGTCGAACGGCAGGCTGTGCGGGATGTGCCCTACGCGCCCGCCTTCCGTGCCCTCAGGCAGCGAGCGCGCCCAGGCGTCTCGGCCCCGGGCATCGACGATCTCATAGCCGGTCTCGCCGTAGTGAGCCTCGACGTAGTCCGTGTCGGCGAAGAGCCTCGGTCGGGGCTCTGGCTCCCAGGTCGTCTCCGGCAGGGCCGCCCGCTCCGCGGTAGTGTTGCGCCCCGCGCCGCGCCAGGCGGCCAGGCCGCCGTCGAGCACGCTCGCTCGCCCGGCGCCTGCCAGCTCGAGCATCCAGAAGAGCGTCGCCGCATCGGACGAATACGCGTCCGCCCCGTAGCATACGATCCGCTCGGCTCCGGACAACCCGCGCTCTGCCAGCGCTCCCGAGAGGTCGGGCGGCATCGGTAGCTCACCGGGGGGAATCGAGATCGCCGTCGGAATGTGCCCACGACCGTACGCCTCGGACGGGCGGGCGTCCACGACAACGAGGTCCCTCCCGCCGACGTGAGAGGCGAGCCAGTTCTGCTCTGTCGTCACCTCGGGCGGAAGCTCCTTGTGCTCGGCACCGCGATTGAGCCACGGCCAACCACCGGCAGCGGTCCCCGCGGCCGAGAGAAGCCCGGCCGCCACCAGGAGGACCGCCAAGGCGCTCAGAAGGACGCCGACAACGGCCGAGGCTTTGTCCCCGAGGTCGTCTCTGCTCTTCATCGCCCCTCCCGAAACCCCAGGTGTCTACTGGTCCCGATCTTCCCTACTTCGCCGGATGGCGATCGCGACGCACCAGGCAAAGCCTCCGTAGAGCACGACGGCGACAGCGATGCTCGTAACCCAGGCCGCTAGAGACATCACTCTTCTCCCTTCTTGACGGCACCGGGCAGAGCCGTGATCAGAGCCGCAACGGCGATGATTGTAGCCACGACTCCCCACCCGCCGACGAGCAGCGCCCACTGCGGGTACCCTTCGTAGGGCGTCTTGATCTCCTCGATGACGTTCGCGACGAGCGCCCAGCCGAGAACGAGCGGCGTGACCCACTTAACGAACAGGTCCCACCACCAACCGATCCGGAAGTCCGAGACCTCGTTGATGTACTCCTTGAGCTTCCCGGTGCCGTAGAACCAGCCGATGGCGATGCACTCGAGCAGACCGATCACGACGAGCCCGTAGTTGTTCATCCAATGATCCACGATGTCGAGCCAGAACATCCCCGCGCCGGTCGTGAACACGATTCCGATCAGGAACCCGACAATGCAGAACGCGCCGGCGGCGGCGCTCTGGGACACCCGCCACTTGTCACGGAAGCCGGCCACGGCCCCCTCCACGATCGAAAAGGCGGAGTCGATGCCCAGCGTGAGAAGCGTAACGAAGAACATGACCGCGATGACCGGCGCCAACGGCATGAGACCGATCGCGGTCGGGTAGATGACGAACGCCAGGCTCGGTCCGCCCTTAACGACATCCCCGATGGGGACACCCTGAGCCTGCGCCAGGTATCCGAGGACGCTGAACACCGCGAAGCCGGCGAGGAACGAGAACCCGGCGTTGGCGAAGCTAGTGATAAACGCGTTGTTGGCCACGTCCGATCGTTTCGGCAGGTAGCTTGCGTAGGCCGTCAGGAGCCCGAACCCTAGGCTCAACGAGAAGAAGACCTGTGCGTAGGCCTGCAGCCACGTCTTCGCATTGAGCAGCGCTCCGAAGTCGGGCGTCAGATAGTAACTCACTCCTTCGAGAGATCCCGGAAGGGTGAAACCCCTGATCACTATGAGCACCACGAGGATCGCCGGCAGGGGAACGGTGAGCATGACGACCTTACCGACCCTCAGGACCCCCTTCTTGATGATCCAGTAGATGAGAGCCCACGTCACCGCGAGGCCCGCCACGACCGGCCAGGAAACGCCGCCCATCCTGCCGGGCCCGTCCGTGATGCGCAGGATGCCGTCGAAGAAGCCCTGCGGATTCGAGCACCAGGGCAGGGACGGTCTGAACGAGCACACGAGGTAGTCCCAGCACCAGGCCATGATGACCGCATAGTAGAACGAGATCGTCGAGCCAATGCCGAGCGCCCACCAACCGACCATCTCGAAGCCCGGCCTGACCTCTCGCAGAGAACCCGGAGAGGACTTCTGGAAACGCTGGCCGAGCGCGTACTCGACGATCATGAGCGGAATGCCGGCCGTCATCAGCGCGACGATGTACGGGATGAGAAACGCCCCGCCGCCGTTCTCGTAGGCAACCATGGGGAAGCGCCACAGGTTTCCGAGACCGATGGCGCTTCCGATGGCGGCCATGATGAACGCGGGCCTGCTTGCCCACCGATCGCGATGAGCCATAAGGTTACCCCCTCGTTCAAGTGAGCATGTGCGAGTATTTGATGGAGTTATACGTCGCGGGAAAAGGGCGCGTCAAGCGGTTTCAAGGACGCCGGTCGAGAGGTAACGATCGCCGTTATCGGGAAGAACGACAACGATCGATGCGCCGGCAAACTCGGAGCGGCGGGCCACCGAGACGGCCGCGTGCACGGCGGCGCCCGACGACGGACCGGCGAGGATGCCTTCCTCCCTGGCGAGACGCCGCGTCATCTCGAAGGCGTCTGCGTCCTCGACCGTGATGATCTCGTCCAGGACCGATCGGTCAAGCACGTCGGGAACGAACCCGGCGCCGATGCCCTGGATGCCGTGCGCGCCTGGTTGGCCTCCGGACAACACGGGCGATCCCGCCGGCTCGACCGCCACCACAATGACCGAGGGCCGGCGCTCCTTGAGCGCCGAGCCGACACCGGTGACCGTGCCGCCCGTTCCCACGCCGGCAACGAACACGTCGACGTCGCCGCCCGCGTCGTCCCAGATCTCGACGGCCGTCGTCGTCCGGTGGATCTCGGGGTTGGCAGGATTCGAGAACTGGTCGAGCATCACGCCGCCAGGCGTCTCGCCGGCGAGACGCGTGGCGACCGCGACCGCCCCCGACATCGAACCGGCGCCCGGCGTCAGGATGAGTTCCGCTCCCAATGCCGCAAGGAGCTTCCTCCGCTCGATGGAAACGGAGTCGGGCATGACCAGGACGACCCGATAACCTCTGGCGGCGCCGACAAAGGCGAGGCCGATCCCCGTGTTCCCGCTGGTCGGCTCGATGATCGTCGAGCCCTCTCCGAGTGTACCGCGCCGCTCCGCATCGACAATCATCGCGGCCGCGATGCGGTCCTTGATGCTTCCAAGGGGGTTCATCGACTCGATCTTGGCAAGCACGGTCGCGCCCTCGGGCGCGACCCGCCGGAGACGGACGAGCGGGGTCCGCCCGATCGCTCCGACGATGTCGTTGTGTTTCGACATCGCTCGTCCTCCTGGGAACTCGTGAGTCTTCGCCACACTGTACAGGTCCGGGGCCGCCCGTGCCAGCGCCAACCGGGCCGCGCCGAGCCGCCGGGGGTCGAACGTTCGAGGTCACTCGTTGCCACACGCGCTCACAAGCGGTAAACTTCTTGCTAGTAAGGTGTTAGTTGCCTTAGAGAGAAGCAGCAGCGACCAGAACGACTGCGGGCGGCAATTCCAGGAGCCTTCGTGCCGACGACGCTTCGTGCCACTACAAGCGATGAGAAGAATGCGTTCTACTGGTCGATCGCCGATCGATCCGTCAGGACGGTCGTCGAGACCCTCGGAGAGGGTGCCGTCGACGCCGTCCTCATGATCGGTGCCCCGACCCGCTCCGAAGCGACCGTTGTCGAGACGAACCGCGGCCTCTACAGCCTGAGCGACGTCGACCTGATCCTAGTCGGCAAAGACGATGCCGACTCCGCCGAACTCAAGAAGCGCCTCGCGGAGCCGCTCGCGGCCCTGAACAGTGAGTACAGCGGGTCCTGCACGGGCATCGATGTCGCCGTCAAGAAGCGACATCACCTCGCGTCGCCGTACCCGATCATCGCCAACTACGAGATGTTCCGCTCCCCTGTCGTCCTTTGGGGAAACGAGAACGTGAGGGACTCGTTCGGCGGAGTCAGCATCGAGGACATACCCGAAATCGAGAGCCTCGTCCTCCTGCACAACAGGACGGTCGAGGAGCTGCTGCTCTGCCGCTCGGTGGAACAGCCGACCGGCGACTACCTGACGACCGTTCAGATCCTGTACCGGACCGCCAAGCTGGCCCTCGATCTGGTCACCGCGTTCCTCTTTCTCCAGAGAGACGTGCCGACGAAGTACACGGAACGAGTGGAGCTCTTCGTCGACGACTTTCTCGAGCGGCCCGGATTCGAACATCTGAAGAGAAGCCTCTCAGGTTACGAGGGAGAGCTCCGCGCCTGGGCGCACTTCAAGGCGACCGCGGACTTGGCCGCGCTCGCGGGTTGCTTCGACAGAACGGTCGACAGGGACGACCTGTCTGCCCTCGCTCGGAGCCTCTGGTTCCGCTACATATGCTACGTTGAGGTCTTCTGGAAGACGATCCTTGGATCGGTCGCTCACCGTGACCTCACCGACGCCGATGTCACGGCTGCCGCCCGCGCCTATTCCGGCCTCGAGACGCTCCCCATGAGGATCGCGCGGACCCTCAAGGTCCTCAGGACCGAAGAATATCCGGACGATCTCTTCTCGCGCGCGAGGATGCTGACGAGATGGAGATTCGCATCTCCGGTTCCGCTGGGCCATCTCACGGCCGTGCTCGCGTATCTTCGGTTCTCGGATTCGATTGAACGAAACCGGCTCGACGTCGCCGTCGAACGCTACTGCCCCTTCGCGCTGCCCGCGGGATTCCGGGAACTTGCGGAAGACGGCAAGCGTGAGATCCTCCTCAATAGACTCGGACTCTTTCACGAGACCGTCCTGCTCGGCAGAGCAGCCAGGAGGTCCTAAATGCGAGCAGGCCCAATCGCGCTGTGCTTCTTCGTCGACGCACTCGGGTGGGAAACGCTGGAACGCCACGGCGACGGACTCCGGCGAATCGCGCCGCACGCATACCGGCAGCGCACGGTTCTCGGGTACAGCTGCGCGGCGCAGCCGACGATCCTCACGGGCCTCATGCCGAACGAGCACGGTCACTGGGGAATGTTCTACAGGAGCGAGCGCTCCGAGATGTCACCACTCGCGACGTTCCGTTGGCTTCCGCGCTTCGTGTCGTACCACCCGCGGTTCCGCAGGGCGCTCCTCAACTGGCACCGTACGAGAAGCGGGTTCACGGGCTACTACAACCTCTACCAGATCCCGTACGAGCTCTTCGCGGAGTTCGACCTCATCGAGAAACGCGACATCTATGCGCCCGGTGGATTCGACGAGGGCGTGAACTCCATCTTCGACCTGCTCTCGGCGCGCGGCATCCCGTACCGCCGCTGGACCTGGAAATCGGGGTTCGAAGAGAGCTTCGGAGAGCTAAGGGACGCGCTCGGTGAACCGGAACGGCCCGCCTTCGTCATGCTCTACACGCCCTTGATCGACGCCTTCCTACACGAGCACATCGGAGATGAGAGCGCGGTCCACGCCGCGGTCACCCGTGTCGAGGAGGCGATCGCGGGCGCGGTGCGGCAGGCCCGCGAGGTCGCGGACGAGGTCCGTGTGCTCATCTTCTCGGACCACGGCATGGCGAGAACCACGGGGACCGTCGATCTCATGAAGAAGATCGATCAGCTCGGGCTGAACCCGGGAGGGGACTACATCGCGTTCTACGACTCGACGATGGCGAGGTTCTGGTTCGCGCGCGATGAGGTGCGTGAGCAAGTCCAGGGGGCGCTCGACTCGCTCGACTGCGGGGACACTCTGTCGGAGAAGACGCTCCGATCCGAGGGCGTCTATTTCGAGGACGCGCGTTTCGGAGAACTCATCTTTCTGATGCGGCCGGGGCTGCTGATCGTACCCAGCCACATGGGACAGCAAGGCCCGCGGGGTATGCACGGGTATACCCCGGACCACGAGGACTCCTATGCGATGATCATGTCCAGCGAGCCACTCGACCCCGAGCCCACCCACATCAGGGACACGTTCGTCGCCCTCAAAGATCTCGCCCCGCAGGCCTCACCGTAGCGGTGCGGACTACGTCCCCTCGAGGAGTTCCTCGTAGTTCACTCTCGACAGATCGGCGATCTCGTCGTGAAGTGATCTTCCGTGCGAGTCCATCGTCACGATCGCCGGGAAGTTCTCCACTCTGATCACCCAGAACGCCTCCGGCACGCCGAACTCCTCGAGCTTCTTGACGTCGAGAACCTCGACGACGGATCGAGCGAGCGTCGTCGCCAGTCCGCCGAGCGCCGACAGGTAGACGCTGCCGAACTCGCCGCAGGCGGCGAGCGTGTCCGCGCCCATGCCGCCCTTCCCGATCACGCCGCGGACGTTGTACTTCTCGATGACGGCCGCCTCGTACGGCTCCTCGCGAATACTGGTCGTCGGGCCCGCGGCGACGAACGAGTACTTCCCGTCCTCGTCTTTGCGAACGACGGGACCGCAGTGGTAGATCATGCTCCCGTCGAGCACCTGACGGACGTCCTCACCTTCGGTTTCAACGAGGTACTTGTGCGCGGCGTCCCGCGCGGTCACCATGACGCCGCTGATCGAGACCTCGTCTCCCGCCTTGAGTGCCCTGATCTCCTCCGGGGAGACAGGTAGCTTAATCCCAGTCATATGACGCCTCCCCTCCCTCGATCGTCATGAAGGCCTTGCGATAGGCCCAGCAGACGTACGCGATCGAGACGAAGAAGCACGCGGGCAGACGATGCAGCTTCCCCGCCTTCACGCCAAGCACGGTCGTTCGGCCGCCCAGGCCCATCGGACCGATGCCCAGCCCGTTGAGCTGGGAGAAGAGCCCGGCCTCGAGTTCGGCGAGAGCAGGATCCGGATTCGTGTCGCCGAGGTTCCTCAGAAGCTGAGTCTTGGCGCACGTGTACGACGTGTCGCGGTTGCCGCCGATCCCTACGCCGACGATCCCGGGGGAGCACCCCTTCCCCTGCGCTGCGTACACGGCGTCGATGACGCACTTCCTCACGCCGTCGAGATCGCGCCCCGCCTTGAGCCTGCCCTCGGGGAGCTTGTATTGGATGCTGACGTTCTCCGAACCGCCGCCCTTGAGCATCAGGCGGACGCGCAGGCCCTTCTCGGCGCGAGCTGTCAGATGGAAGTTGGGCGCGCCGTCGCCCAGATTGTTGCCGGAGTTCTTGCCCGTGACCGGGTCGACCGCGTTCGGACGCAGGTAGTAGCGGGCGGAAGCCTCCGCGGTCGCGTCGCTTGCCGCCTTCTCGATCTCCATCGGTGTGAAGTCCGGACCGTACTCGATGAAGAAGTAGAGAGCCCCCGTATCCTGGCAAATGGGGGTCGAGCCCTCCCGAGCCTGCCGCGAGTTCTCAAGCAGCAGCTCGAGTGTGGAGGCCGCCGACGATCCCTCGTCCTCGCTCTCGATCCCCTTCCTCAGCGCTTCCACGACGTCCGGGGGCAAGACGGTCGACGCCCTCCGGATGAGCTCGAGGAAGTGCTCCGCGAGCCTGTCAGATCTCATGCTCCCTCCAACGAAACGGCGCCCGTCTCGAGCGCCGGCCAGCAGAATCGCTCCGTCGAATTGTACGGCCCCGCTCAGGGCCTGTCAAAGGCAAATGAATGGACAGTCAGCCTCGCCGGCGCCGCGGTCATCTCCTCAGGCCGTGCCGAGCTTCCGCCAGGCAGCGCGCGCGCGCAGGCCGAGCCGCGCTCTGGCCTCGAGCACCTCCGCCTCCCGCGCCCGTGAGC
>Ga0272444_10005165_pt1 | contig 11334 bp, 9 predicted proteins | sample SSMForm13_FD_201033 | JGI IMG/M metagenome (GOLD analysis project Ga0272444, IMG submission 201033) | Marine sediment archaeal communities from Little Sippewissett salt marsh, Falmouth, MA, United States - SSM-Form-13 | ecosystem: Environmental > Aquatic > Marine > Wetlands > Sediment ... | reverse complement strand
CTGGATCCATTAGCGGGGGTTCGAATCCTCCTCCCCCAGCCAAGCAATGCCCCCTGCAGGCTTTTCCCCCTTACCCTACCCGTGGAACCTTTTGTTGCAGATCCTTAGCACAGCCCCTTGAAACGCCCGTTGTGATGTTTTGAGGGCACCCTGCCCGACGACGCAAACGCTCTGCCTGGTCGGATAACCCCTAAACTGTTTGATCTGCCTGAGGCGAAGGGTTATTAGGGGTTAGTTCTGTACTCAAGTTAGCACCTCACGGCTTGAAAAGAGGCGCACCCCCCGTTTCCACGAGGAGTAGGTCTGGCAAGACTTGTCGCCCCCCGGGGATGTGCAAACAGAGAGGGTGGGAAATAGGGCATTGGAGGCCGAAGAGAAGCGCATTTCCTATTCCCGAGGCTCCCATTGCATCAGAAAGGTTGAAGCCAGGGTTCTTCCGTTTGCTAGCAACCTCAGCACACTTTTAGCTGTTATTTCTAAGGGTTGATAAGGGTGCGCACTTGTGTGGGTAAAGCCGAAGATGGATCTAAAGGCTTACAGAACCAAATGCGAAGGGGTTGTAAAGGGGTCTCAAGGTTTATAGGAATAAGAGTAAGAAGACTATGACATAAAGGTCTCGGAACGTGAGGGGAGACACAGGACACCTTGGGGCCGGGTGTTTTCTTGTTGACATAGATCGTGTTTGATGCATTGCTTTGTGACCGCGCCTCCCCGTCGTGCCTGTCATGGCACAACAGGGGTAACTTTTTAGTAACGTTCAAAGGTGTTGACTTAGTGGATTTCTGGACAACCAACCTCTCTAACTGCTTGCTAAGGCCTTTGCCTCAACTTTTGAACGTTACCAACTTTTTTGGAGTACGTGGCTGTTGTGAGCAGTCCGCCCCGGCGAATCAAGAAGCTTATCATGGTCGGCTGAGATTCATGCAAAGCGCTCGCGGGAGAATCAGGAAAGGAGAAAGAGGCATTTGACAAGACATATACTCAAGCTGGCAGGGCTGATCTACCTTATGACGGCTGTGGGGTGTGTTGCCACCCGCACGCAGGTGCAAATGCCTACCCAGAGAGCCGAGGACATAGAGTTTGAGGTCATGAAAGAACTGGAACAGTTCAGGGGCAAAATCAAGAAGGGTTTACGGGTCACTGCTGGCGGCTTTCGTGATAAGACGGGACAACACAAGGATTCGGTGAGAGCCCGCTATTCCAGGGCCGTGACCCAGGGTGGCGAAGAGTTGCTGTACCATATGCTTTACACGGCCATGGGACCGCGGGCAGTGGTGGACCGCCAAGTCGATACGTGGAACCGCCTGACTACGGAATACCAGTACAGCTGGGTCTCGCCGGCGGGAAAGGAGCGGCACGCGGGCGTCATCAAGCATGGTGGCCCCAGTGGCTGGCTCGTGGGCGCCAACTATTTGGTCACGGGGGCTGTGGTCTACGCTAACGAAGACCGTTATAGCGGCGGCGGCGGCATCAATGTGGACGGCGCCGGAGCGTACTTCAGAAAGGTTTTTTCCCGCATCGGAATTGAATTGCGGTTAGTGGATATGAACACGTCGGAGATTTGTTGGAGCACGATGGTAGAGAGCTGGGTTTCTGGAACGGAGGTCGGCATGGATCTGTTCCGCTTCATCACCGCCTGGGGGGATGAGTACCTGGTGAGTGCAGAGGCGGGCAGGGCTCAGTATTTGCCCACGGACCACGCCCTTCAGGTCTGCATGGCAACTGCGGTGGTTGACATGATCAAGGAGAACCAAACCCTCTTTATTGCCGGACATGGGGCTGGCAAAGAAAAGAGAATACCATCGAGGAACCAGCCAAAGGAGCCCCACAAAAAGGAAAAGGGCGTGGAGGAAGCACGCCCCCTCCCATCGAACGCTGCAACGGCTGAGGGGCAGAGACGAAGAGGCAAAAACCAAGAGCCGAGCAAACCACAGAGGGCCGTTGAGGAGAGCGGGGCCAAAGAGCCTGAACAGAGGCAGACCCAGAAGCCCCATTGGCTCAAGCGGCCCGGGGCAGTGGGGGGGTGGTGAACAAGGGGCCAGCGGACATCAACCCCTCAAAAACCCTTTATCTCCATCATCTTCTGCTTATTCTAAGGACACCCTCAAGGCTTTGGGCCATATACGGTGTCCATGGCCAGCCAAAAATACAACATTTGCTAATTTAACATAAATTATATTTAATTTAACATTATTTCGTTGACAAGTTCCCATTTAGTGGTATCTTAACGGTAATTGGGCTCAACCTGTGCATTGGGGTCGTCAGCGAGAGGGCGGCTCTGGGGGCGCTGTCGCGCCTTTGTGGCGACGGCAAAAAGAGCAGACAAAGGAGATGGATAGAGGCGTGAACTTTCTACTTCCCCGGGAGGATAAGATGAAACAGGTGCGCGTGATGTGCTTTCTGTTTATGCTGATGTCTGCGTTTTTCTTATTGGTCCCTGATGGCACGTATGCCTTTGATGTGAATACCACCGTGACCAATGAAGGAAATCTGTCTGTTGACATGAGCGTCAAGGGGGCAAGTGCCCCAGATGGGGCTATTTCCCGGTTGGATCGCTACCGTTTTGAGCTTGACGGCCGCGACGGGACAACGGCTGTCACCAACACCTATACACCGGAAACAGGACAAACCGGTGCCAGTATCGGCTATGTGGCAGACCCAGACTATGTATTGATGAGCGGAAAGCTTTCTGCGGACGAAGAGATAGGGGTCAACCGGTCTAATTCAGATGCCTGTTGTGCCGGAGCAGCCAGCAGTTCTTTTGATGTGGAAGAGCTGGTCTCTGATTCTACAGGCAGTTTCAATGACAGCAGCTATACCATCGAGGCCTCAGGTCGAACGGCAGATCTGGGAGGGTCCTTCGGCGTTGGTGTGGCCGAAAACATCACCACCCCGGACCCGTCTGTCTATGAACGGAACATCTACCAACTCAAGGGAGAAGGCGTGTTCAGCATCTCCGGCCAGTATGGTTTTGGCTGCGGAGATGTCGGTGCTGGAGGTGCCGGTGGTGTTGCGCCCAACCCTCTTGGCGGCGTGGGCGGCAGCACGATCAATGCCCACGGGCAGGGCACGGGGGGCGTGGATAGCGAGTTCGGTGAGTGCGGTATTCACGGCCTCTGCTTTGATCGATAGTGGGCAGGTTGAAATTTGGTTGGCGGTGCAGGGCGGCAGGCCCGTTGATGGACGTGAAAGGACCCAAGGGGCTGCTGCAAATACTTATGGGGCTTGCGCTGAGGTTCACAAGGGCCGGCCCTGTTTGTTAATAATTTGATATTATTAGATAATTTTCGCAATATCTGAGTCAAGGGACGAAGATTCTCAGAGGAGACTTTCCAGACGAAGGCCAAAAAAGGGTTGACGGAATTTTTGGCCTATGATACGTGAAAACGCCAACTTACAAGGAAGGAGAGCGGTCATATTTTTTGAAAAAAACAGTTGACAAGGTGTCTTCGCCTATGTATTAGCCTTTCTATTCTAAAGAAAATGCTTGACAAGGTTTCAGGGGCTGATTATTTATCCCGATCTAACAAGACCTGTCGGGCAAAAAATCGTTGACAAAGCATCTGTGTATATGTATTAGCGCATTGGTCATGTAGAAAATTTGGGTAGAGAATTTGGTTTTAAAATTTTTGACGAAAAGGGGGTGGTGAGCGGAGATTCAGCAAAGAGACCTTAGATTTGGGTCAGGTAAATGGTTGTAGTATGTAACTTTGAACTAAATTTGTGTTGACTTTTAAAAACGAAAAAGTGGAGGTAAGATCATGCTTTCAAAGATGCGGATTGCGGCTATTGCAGCCATAGTGTTGATGGGTTTTGTCGGATATGCCTTGGCAAGTCCCCCGGTTCCGCCCCCGAAAGAGGGTTTTGGAATCACCACCGCGGTGGACGTGGAGATGTCGTCAGGGGATTTTACAGAAGTTGAGTCTTTCACATGGACGTGGGTGCATGACAATGTTGCCGAAGGGCGTTTTGAGGTTGTTGACACTGATGGTGATGGCGTCCCCGACACCGGAGTAACCTTCGGTGGTAGCGATCTAGCCGGCGATGGGTTCCTGGCCACTGGCGGCCGTGCCGCGCAGATCCGTTACACTGAGGAGATGCAGTCCACGGATACGTCCTTTTTCCAGTTCAACAAGGACTTCGGCGCTGCCTCTGGGGGTGCTGACCCAGCAGGCAACAACCTGAATGTATCCAAAAACTACGGTTATGTGGCCTCAGAAGCAAGCCTCATTGCCAATGCCTCAAACAAGGAAAGAGTGGGCCTGAGCATCGTGGCCAATGGCGACACAGCAGGCCTCGGTGACATGCCTTCCCTCTGCCCCTGGGCACAGGGTGGTTTCATCCCGGCAACCAACGAGTTTATCGCCATGGGTAGTGATACCAGTACCACCAGCGTGATGGTATCCGACACGGAGACAGAGGCCGTGGCAACGAGGGCACCCGAGCTGAACCACAGCATTAACGCTTCAGGTATCGGCATGGCACAGGGTCTCATGAAGCTGGCCCTGCAGGAAGGTGACAGCATGTATTCGCCAGAGGTGGACGCGCATAGTCGTAATCCACTGTGGCCCGGCCAAGGGACTGGCTTCGCTGGAGCGCCAAACCTCCAGAGCAAAACCACGTACAGCGAGAAGACACAGGCCATTGGTACCATCGACAAGTTCACCAAGGGCATGCACTATCATTCAACGATTCCCCAGTATCAAATGCCAGAGCCATGGTTCCAGCTTCAGTAATCAGCTGACAGGCTCTGTTTGATGCTCAAAGTGAATAAGGGGGCGGAGATATTCCGCCCCCTTTTTTGCCTATTGTGAGAGGAGCAAGATGGTGAAACTGAAAACCCTTTCGCAGATCCTTCTGGTGGTGTTGTCCTGTTCTTTTATGTACTTTCCTGCCCTGGCACAGGACGGCGATGATGCCTTATGGCCGAGGCCGGCCCAAGACCTGTGGGAGACAGTGAACGCCGACTTCGTCGGTCCCTTTGATTTGGACAGGGACTATACGTACGAATACAATATACCCCAGTCATTGGTAGAGAGATACTTCCATGCCCTTGAAGCCTCGGCCACAGAGGGAAGGACCAGGATTGTTGACATCATGAGCGTGGCTGGATCGTTCCAGGGTAGCCATTTGTGGACTTCCACGAACATGGGGCATGACGATCTGAACACAGGAGCCCCCCTCACGGCCAGTGAAAGCACGGCTGCCGGGAGATGCGATGCTGTTGGCGACACGCGATCTGGGGCTATTATGAACAGCGGTTTTAACGCAGAAGTCATGCTTGGGGCAGTTCGTGCAAATACCTCCATGGACCCAGGGGTGATGGAGTATCGTTTGTCGGCCAATGGCGAAGCCGCGGTGACAGCGGGTGCTGCCGCACGAACGGCCCATGGCGACACTCAGCGCATTCAAAGCCAGCAGGACTATTCTCAAAACATCACCGTGGCCGGCGACATCCAGAAGTTTGACTACATGGTGGAGTTCTACGGCCAAAGCAACATGTTGTGCGGCACCTGGGATTAGCAAGGGGTGCGCCAAACCCTCCCCAAACGCTCCATTGATGACGGGGCTTCCATCGAGGGACGTCCGAGTTTTTCGTCTCGTTCTCCATCGTGGGCCTTTTTTTGTTTCGTCCCAGAAAACCTGGTCGTTTGGGCCAGGTCAGAGTAAACTGGCTTTGCCAAATATCGTTAATAGTGCCTAAAGTTTTAAGTGCATTAAAGTACGCTAAAGTTAAGGAATGCTGCCAATTATATAAAAGAATGGAGCGAAGCGACTTCCATCACTTTAGGCACGTTAGCTCACTTGAGGCAGTTTGCACTTGTCCAGTATTCAGAAAACAGCCCCTTTCAGGGGCAAATCAACGCCTGGTCCTTCGGGCCAGGATTCTTTACTCCTTCTGTAGGTCCAGAGACTGTCCTCTCGTCTGAGAAACCTGTTCCCTCGTCATTGTAGAAGGGGTTTAGGCCATCCTTGCCACGGGGTAACCATCACTGATAGAGACTATGGACAAGACGGCCGGCACTCCGACACAATATGGTCAAGTCGGGAGGATCTCCCAGGGGAGGCGCGGCACAGCACCCATAGGTCACGTCACCAGCGTCCTTGTCCTGTCTGTCTTGTGCATCATTTGCTATCATCACGTCTTAGAGTTTCCCTTTGTCCTTGATGATGGCCGGCACATCCAGGACAACCCATATGTTCGAATCACCAGTCTGGATTTGGGCGCCCTTCGCGATGCCGCCTTTAAGGGCCTGTGCCCGTGCAGGCCCGTTGCCATGGTCACCTTCGCCCTGAATTACTATTTTGGCGGATATGACCCGACAGGCTATCACATTGTCAACATTACCATGCACCTTGTAACCGGTGTTCTTGTCTACTTTCTGGCCCTGACCTTATTCAAGCAGCTGTCCGATGGTCGCACGCGCGAAGGGGTCACATCCCCCGATGCGTCAGTCCCTCAGTCCCTCAGCCCCTCCATCAGACAGATCTCCTTTTTTGCAGCCCTCCTGTTCATTGTTCATCCATTGCAGACACAGTCGGTCACATACATTATCCAGAGAATGAACAGCATGGCCGCCATGTTCTGCCTGTCTGCCTTGCTGCTTTACATCTATGGCCGTTTCGCCCAGACAAGATGGCGGCGTTGGAGCTTGTTTGCTGCCTGCCTCCTGTGTTGGGGGCTGGCCCTGGGATCCAAGCAGATCGCGGCAACGCTTCCTTTTATCGTCTTTCTCTACGAATGGTATTTTTTTCAGAACTTGAGCGCCACTTGGATCAAGAGAAACATATGGTATGCCCTGGTGCCGATTGCCGTTTTCGGTGTGGTGGCCCTTGTCTACCTGGCGCCGGATCCTGTTGAGCAGATAACGGCGCGCTACCTATATCGGGACTTCACCATGTGGGAGCGGGTCTTAAGCGAGTTTAGAGTCGTTGTCTATTACGTGAGCCTTTTTCTCTATCCCCATCCGTCCAGACTCCGGGTGGACTACGATATGGCACCGTCACATGGATTGTTGGATCCTGTGACCACCCTTTTCTCCCTGGCGACTATTCTCGCAATGATAGGCTTGGCTTGCTGTCTGGCCAAGAAGGAGCGATTGGCTTCCTTCTCTATCCTCTGGTACTTCGGAAACCTGGTAGTAGAGTCCTCAGTTATTCCGTTGGCCCTTGTATTCGAACACAGGATGTATTTGCCCTCCGTGCTCCTGAGCGTGATGACCGTGACCGTGACCTATCGCCTTGTGACACGGCCACGGCTGAGGCTCACCATACTGTGGGCTGTGGTGGCTGTGCTGGCCCTATGGACGTATGAAAGAAACCAGGTGTGGCGGAACCCCATCACCCTATGGGAAGATTGTGTGGAAAAAGCTCCAAAAGGGGCCAGAGCGCACTATCACCTGGGAAGGGCCCTGATTGTGGATCCGGAGCACTTTGACGAGGCTGTTTCCCATTTCCGCGAGGCCCTGCGGATGGACCCCAACTATCCCGATGCCCATGTCAGCCTTGGCATCGCCCTGATGGAGGAGAACAAACTTGACGACGCCATTTCCCATTTCCACGTGGCGCTAAGGATTCGGCCCATCTTCCCCCGCGCCCACCACCATTTGGGGCGTGCCCTGGCCCGCCAGGGACGTCTGGAGGAGGCGGTCAGCCATCTCGCCCAGGCACTCAAGATGAGATCTGACTTTGTGGAGGCCTACAATGATCTGGGCAATGCCTTGGTGCGCCTGGGACACCGCGATGATGCCGCCATCCTGTATTTAGAGGCCCTGCGCATCGAACCAGACAATGTGAAGGCGCACTGCAACCTGGCCGTTGTGTTGCTGGGCCAGGAACGTGCTGACGAGGCCATCAGCCATTTCTTAACGGCCTTGGAGATCAAACCAGACCCCCAAGTGCACAGCAACCTGGGCGTGGCCCTGGTCCGCCAGGGGCGCTTGAAGGAGGCCGTAAGCCATTTTTCGGAGGCCTTGCGGCTTAATCCTGACGCTGAAGAGGCCCGGCACAACCTGGCCTTTGCCCAGGAACTGCTAGGAAAATCGAAGGGACCAGCTGGATCACCGGCCAAGCCGTAGATGTTGTTCTCTTTTCAAGCCCTTTGGGATCAAATCTGATTTGCCGACGGGCGCACCGTTCTCACAGGGCCTTTGCCAAGTCAACCTCTTTATCCCCTTGACAGTCCCATGGAGCTGTTATTATGATACGGACCTCAAATCAAGTACTACCGGTGCCTATGGTCATGAAAGGGTCGATCCTATCATTTGCCGTTTGGGCTCTATGTGCTTTCTTTGTTTGCACTGCTGGGGCCTCCGAATATGTGGATCCGAACATGGAGTCGGATGCCGAGGAATCCACCGAGGAAGCGACTGAAACAGAAGATGACGACGATGAAGAGGCAGCACCTGAACCAAGTGAAACCGGTCCCGGGCCGGTTGTTCCCCTTGATGTGAAATATGAGCTGGACAGGCAGCTTGAGGACACAGGGCTCGTGTTTTCGCCCTATGATCCAGGAGAGGTCCGGCCGTCGAACGGCCAGTACAGCACCTTTCCGCGTCCGGGGGCCTCTTTTTTCTTTGTAGAAGATGAAGGAGGGGAAGACAAAGGAGATGACGAAGAAGATGACGGAGAAAAGGAAGATGCACAAAGCGTTGATTAGCCTAATAGGCCTCTTTTTGTTGCTGTGGGGGGTGTGCCTGCCTGTTGGGGCGGAAGACGTAGTCTGGCATCCCCGCACGCCTGCTGGTGGCGCTGGTATCGCAGACCCGGACTTCTACTTTCGCATGGCAGATGCCGCCAAGGAAGGCTCCGGAAGCCAGCAGATCAGCAAGACCTTTGACGGCGTTGTGTTCAAACGTGGTTTCTATGAATTAGACGATGATGGACAGGTAGTCTATTATGATCTCAGTGGCGAAAAGGTTGACCTGGGTGGTGTTGCGTCCATCGAGGATGACCCAAATAACCCACCAAATGGGGTGGTCTACTATTCCGCGCCCAGGCAGGTTATCACATACTAGCAGTCGGTGAGCTGTATCCAGCAAGAGCTTTGTTCCAAAAGAGTCGCTTACTTAGGAGAGGGGCCATGACAACGGGAAAGGACCGCTCAAGAAAAGGGGGCGGTGTCTTGAAAAGGTCTTTGATGTTGCCTTTTGCGCTTTTTATCTTTTCAGCATCAATATCATCATCTTATGGACAAGATGGTGCGTTTGGTAATCCTTGGGGCAATGGGGCCTTGGGTTCCGGCGGGAACCTCTGTGGTCCGGGAACCAACTATTCTAATGGGACGGATACCTTGTGTCGTCTGATGAACTTTCAGGGGGCTGCTGCTCGCTCGGCTACTCCCTGGGGCAATGCTCCCTTTGGCTCAGGTGACACATTCTCCGGTTCTGGAATCGACCTCTTCAATAGGATAGACACCTTGATGCGTATGCTGGACTTTGAGGCGATTAAGGGTGAAGATCCTTCTGGCCTTGATGATTTTTACAGCGATTTTCTGGATCGGGCCCTTGCGGCGGAAAGCGAAAAGGAGAGCCTGGTATCGCCATTTAGTGTCTCTGAGACGGAGAAAGAGATGTCCTTCAAGGCGGAGCTGCTGCCAGGGACGGGACTCGGTGAGGTGGCTGTTTCCTCCGACGGTGAGGTCTTGACCATCTATGTGGAGAGGACGGAGATGAACGAAGAATCAGGTGACGATTACAGCCAAGGGGATTGGAGCCGTGAATCCTTTACGAGGATCGCTCCGCTGCCAGAAGAGGTGCAGCCCCAGGAGCTGGTCACCACCTATGAGGACGGTGTTTTAACATTGACGTTTCCCAAGATCCAGTAATGGATCATAAGCCCTAGGAAGTGGGAGAGAGCAAATGGAGCAGGTGCTCCTATTGAATGCTACCTTTGAGCCGTTGAAGGTCATCGACTGGAAGAGGGCCATAAGACTGCTCACATTGGGAAAGGTGGAGGTGCTGGAGGAATACGATAGGGAAATCCGGTCCGTGACCTTTGCCGTCAAACTTCCGTCCGTGCTTCGCCTCCTCAGGTTCGTTCGGTACCGGAAAAGGGATATCAAGTTTTCTAGACTCAATATCTATGCCCGAGACGGGTTTCGGTGCCAGTACTGCGGGCAGAAGTTTGAATCTCAAGACCTGACCTTTGACCACGTCGTACCAAAGAGATACGGCGGCAAGACGGAATGGACCAACATCGTGACGTCCTGTTACAGATGTAACAGGGCCAAGGGTGGGGGCTCGCTGAAAGAGGCCGGTTTCAAGCTCCAGAGAAAGCCTAAGAAGCCCGACTGGGTGCCTTTTATCATGATTACCATTGGTGTCAGGAGCGTCCCTGATTCTTGGCGCGATTACCTGTACTGGAATGTGGAGTTGGAAGAGACGTAGTGGGACGGCCCCAACCGCCCCCGCCAGGCGTGTGAATCACGATCCCTTCGCCTTTTTGGGCACGAAAAGTACAACGTCCCGGCAGTGTTGTTTCCGTGCCGTCTACACGTTTGAGTGTATTTAACCCCCTCATTCCATTATCCCCGCCGCCGGTCCCTTTTGGGGGAAAACGCCTTCTCTCCGACTGAATAGAGACGACCGCATCTTCAAGGAGCAGGAGCTCCCGGGTAATGCCCATGCCCCCGCAATGGGCGCCTGCGCCACCGGAACCGTCTCTAAGGGCTGTCTTGACGACCCGAATGGGATAGGCCGTCTCCAGGGCCTCAGTCGGGGTGTTGGCCGTGTTGGTCATGTGTGTCTGCACGGCACTGGCCCCGTCTGATTGAGGGGTGGCGCCCATGCCCCCTGCAATGGTTTCGTAATAGGTTTTTCCCTGCCAGCCGATGGCAAGGTTGTTCATCGTGCCCTGCCCTTGGGCCGGGATCTGGTCGGGCAGGAGATCTGTCAGTGCCAGCAGGAGCGTATCAACGATCCTCTGGGAGGTTTCCACGTTACCAGAACTGACCGCTGCTGGCGGGTGGGGGTTGAGAAGAGAGCCTTCAGGGGCGATGACGCCGACACGCTCATAACACCCGTGGTTTGATGGGATGTCAGGCGGTAGAAGGCATCTGAGGACGTAGTAGACGGCGGAGCGTGTCACACTAAGGGGGGTGTTGGCATTTCCCTTACTTTGGGGCGCCGTGCCTGTAAAATCTGCTAAAAACCGTGATCCCCTGATCTCTACCCGCACGGTGATGGCCAAGGGGGTGTCGTCTCCGTCCAGATAGTCCGTGGCTTCTGCCGCGCCTTCAGGCAGGGCTGAAAGGTGGGCAGAGACCCTTTTGCCGGAGTATTGGATGATGGCCTCTACAAACCCGTCAAATGCCGCTTCGCCATAACGACCCAT
>Ga0272444_10005163_pt1 | contig 11335 bp, 7 predicted proteins | sample SSMForm13_FD_201033 | JGI IMG/M metagenome (GOLD analysis project Ga0272444, IMG submission 201033) | Marine sediment archaeal communities from Little Sippewissett salt marsh, Falmouth, MA, United States - SSM-Form-13 | ecosystem: Environmental > Aquatic > Marine > Wetlands > Sediment ... | reverse complement strand
TCTCAGGAGAGTTGAACTATGAAGAATATGTTATTGTATTTATCCCTGATAATACTTTTAGTCGTTATTGTCTCCCCGGTTTTTGGCGATGACAGTTTGCATTATTATCTTGAAAAAGGCGGTAAAGCCTTTGCCAGAGATGATTTCCCGGAGGCACTACAATTTTATCATGATGCTCTTCGGTTTGATTCGACCAGCTTGAATGCTTTGAGTAATTTGGGTATTTTGTATTCGCTAAAGCAAGAACATAGAAAATCGCTGAAATACCTTTTGAAAGCGGAACAGGTCGATTCGACCGACGCCGATATTTATAACAGCCTGGGGATTACATATACTTATTTATCGGATACGGTTAGTGCGATAAAAAATTATCGCCGGGCGATGACATTGGAACCGAATAAAACTGAATACGTGCGGAATTTGGCAGCGTTGCTGATGGCCAGGAGCAAACTAAATGAAACACAATCAATGCTTTCCAGGGCGGTTGAAAATGATACAACCGATGCTGAAGCGTATTATATGCTTGGCAAAATCGTGGCCGCAAAAAAGAATTATAATAGTGCCGAGAATTATCTGGAAAAAACAGTTGACCTTAAACCATGGGAACTGAAATATCTTTTCCTTCAGGCGTTTATTAAGGAAAAACTGGAGAAGATAGACGAGGCCGAGGCTATCTATAAAAGAGTTGTCACCCTCCAACCGGCACATTTTGACGGTCGCGAGCGGTTGGGTGTTTTATATATCAAGATGAAACGGTATCCCGATGCTTTGGTACAATTTGAAGAAGCAATCAAAATTCGGCCGAAAGATTTGAATTTGCAGATGATGCTTGGTGCCGTTTATTATTTTAACGCCAAGCCGGATGAATCGCGCGAGATATATGAAAAACTCAAGGAAAAAAATCCTGAGATGGCCGAGAAAATGTTAAATTTGATAAAAATCGGCGTTGATGAACGTCTTTCGGAAATGGACAGCACCAAACAAAAAGAATAGTACTTACCAAATAAGACTGTTCGACATTTTTATTAATTCGCCAAATACTTCGGTAGAAAACTGAACTTCACAGCGTGCCAACAGCAACAACATTAAATTATCCTTTTTAACGGCGATACATAGAATTCTATATGATCTTGTTCTCACTTCTGCACCAAACTTGAATGTATATTTTGCCTTACCTATCCACTGTACCGCAGATTTACCGTTTATTTTTAAACTTTTTCGATTATCTGTCCGCAGGCCATCAAATGTTATATTCTCATCCAAAACATCAAGCTTGCTGAAGATGTCGTTTTTAAAATCGGATTCATAAGATTCGCTGAGTAACGAGTCAACAAACTCCCCTAATTTCAATGTTACTTCGTCGATATAAACACCGGCTTCCGGAACTTTGGCAAACTTTTTGGCAGTTGTTAAATCATCAGGTATTTTATGATCTTTCTGGGATAGATATAGTCTTTGATTACTTTTTGGTTTCTGAGTCTTCGCATTCCAGTTCTCGGGCAGATCAAGTTTGAAATCGTATTTCGTGTCGGTATATACACCGCTTTTAATCTCACCGGTTTTGGGTCTTTTCTTTTTAGCAAAAATATTAGGTATAATAAACAGAACAATGATTGCAAATGTAAAAAACCGATACATATTACTTCCCTTTCTTATTGGAGTTAGATATTACTTTTTAATCGATTAAGCCTTTCTCTGGCATCCTGAACCTCGATTACTTCTTCGTCGGCGTTTTTCCAGTCTTCTAATAAAATATCATAATTTTCTATAGCTTTTAGCCTTAATCCTGCCATCTCGTAAGCTTTGCCCAATAAATAATGGGAGATTGCAGAAACTATGGGAGAACTCTTAAGTGAAGCAAGATCGAGATATTCGGTATTGTACTCCAGAGTCTCAATCGCCTCTTCATATTGCCCGGTAGATAAATAGACCCGGCCCAACCAAATCGCGCACCACATTTCGAAGAATTCGGGAGAATCCTTTTCAAAAGCATTTTCCAACAATCTTGCGGCGTTTTCATTATTGCCTTTTTGATATTCCAGGATGCCATCGACATATGGTTTAATGGCATTTTTCCAATATTGTTTCATATGCGGCTCTTCGATTAACTCACTTATCGCGGTCATTTGTTTTTCGGCTTCTACATAATCCCCCGCTTCAGCCAATAACACAATATAGCTTATATATGTCCACGGCGGAATCGATGAACCTGACGCCTTAATGTCATTTTTATAGTTGGCGAACGTGAGCGTCGCCGAATTAGGTTGTCTTAACATTATATAGGAATAGCATTTATTGGTGACTTTAAAAAAGTAGTACCATGAGTCGATTTCTATATTTTCCATTTTATCTCCGGCCATGGCCGTATCTAGATACGAAATAGCCTCGTTAAATCTCCCTTGATACATATATAGACTACCCAAGCCCGATCGAGCCATTGCCCTTAGTTCCATTGACGGACTGACATATATTTTTCTCAATATACTATCAGCATCCTCATAATGTCGAGCGATTATATATGCGGAGGCAAGCTTGATGTATATAGCATATAAATCCGGTTTCAAATCTATAGCTTTTTTGTATGATTCGATAGCCTTGATATTTTCATCCATCGCCGTATATAAGTCGCCCCGGGCATCATATGCTTTGGCATTATCAGGTTCTAATTCTTTATACTTTTGAGATGAATAGAGAGCCTTTTCATAATTTTCAAGCGCCATATAGATATATGTCAAACAATTATAACCAACGCCAAAATACGGATCTACGTTTATAAGTCTTTCGCCGAACTCGGCGGCCAACTCATATTCTTTGATCTGGTAATAATAAAATTCAAGAATCGCCAATGACAGTTTGTCGTTGGGAAATTCCTCTTCTAATTTCGATAGCTTTTCACTCGCTTTGAAGTAATCATTATCGAGTAAATAATATTGAAGGGCATCTATGATTAATTTTTCCTTTTTCGATACATTATCAATGTGTTTTACTGCCTGAGAGATTGCCCATTCCGCCTCAACTTTACTTGTATCTCCATGCATAAGAGTAAAATCAACAAAAGCCAGAGCAAAATAGGCCATAGCAAAAGTCGAATCCAATTCGATTGCCATTCTAAGATTTTTTACCGCATCTCCCGTTTCTGTTACGGCCAGCGCATTTTCGACTCCCTCGATAAAATAGTTATATGCCTGCGGATTTTTATAGGTCACATCTATCAACATAGGATCGGGTTCATCATACGCTTTCCCCGGCAATAACAGGTCCTTTTTAATACCGATAGTCAAACTATCTATCAGGATTGTTATTGGTTGGTCTGAGTCGCCATATATGCGCCGGGACTTATAAACATCGCCGCTGGATATATCGACCAGATTGGCTGTTAAAACGAAAGGTGCTTCTTGTACAATGCCTCCTTCAATCATCCATTTCGATCTTGAATCGCGGGCAAGTTGAAGGGCCATAGATGAAGCAAGACTACTGTCATCAGGAATGCCCCTTGAATTCATTAATTCTAATAATCCGTTCCATGAAGTGATTTTGAGATAGTCTGATTTCGATAAATCGTTAATTAGAAGATTGGCAACTATTCGTCCTTTATTAACGTCATCGGGATTAGCATAATTTACAAAAGGCATTATAATTAATCGATTTTCTTCAGCGATGGCCTCTTTCGTAAGGGAAAATTCCAATATCCATGGTTTTAACACCAAAATTATAAGAACGAAGACTGAAATCAGACCGGGAATTAATAATTTTTTAGAAGTCTTGATTTTTTTCTTCGGCGATGCCACCGGCGATTTTTTTAAATCTGTATTTTCTATAAAATGTCTTAAATCAGTCAGTATTTCTTCAGCAGATTGATATCGTGTATTTCTGTCCTTATCTAATGCTTTATTGACAATTGATGATAATTCATTTGGAATATCTTTTTTGAATTTCTGTAATGGTTCAGGGGATTCGTTTAGAATAGCATTATAGGTTGCCGCTTCATTTTGATTTTTATAGGGCGCTTTGCCGGTCAACATCTCGTAGAGGACAACGCCAAATGAAAAAAGGTCGGTACGGACATCAAGCTCTTCACCTCGCACTTGTTCAGGAGACATATAGGCGACGGTACCCAAAGTTGATCCCGTCTTGGTCAGCTTATTTGTACCTTTAAAAGTTGCTAATCCGAAGTCGAGTATTTTGGGGCGGTTGTCATCGTCAATTAGGATATTTGAGGGTTTAATATCGCGATGTATTATACCAGTTTCATGCGCTTTGCTTAATCCTTGACATATTTGTATAGACAAATTGATAATGGATTTAAGCGATAACTCCCCATCTATAATAACATCTCGTAAAGATCTTCCTTTAATATATTGCATAGCCAGAAATGGCTGGTCCCTAAACTCGCCAACTTCGTGGATTGTGATAAGGTTGGGATGATTTAGCTTTGCCGCGGCCCGAGCCTCACGTTTAAATCGCGAACGAAATTCCCTATTTTGACAGAGATGATATACAAGAAACTTAAGAGCAACATTTCGTTTTAATTCGGTATCCTCGGCAAGATATACTTCACCCATTCCTCCGAGTCCGATTTTTTTAATTATCCGATAATGATGAACAAAAGTCCCTTTTGTTAAAAAAATATGCGATTCTGTCCTGTCATCGTCTTTAAAACCATCAAGCATGAGACTCCCAGTTTGATTATATAAATATAAAATAGAGAAACCTCTCTGGTGGCGCAAGTACAAAAAGTGGAAATTGAATGAAGAGACGTTTTATAGATGGTACTATGACAATATTCGGTCTTTTCGGCAAATATACAAGGCCGCGAAGGCGGACAGCATCGGTATAATCGGGAAATGAAAACGTCCATCGGCAAAAAACAGAAAATGCACCATTGTCCAGAACAATATTGTAACCCAGAATAGAAAACCGCCCGGTGATCGTATTGACTTATCCCGAGTGTAAACAAAAAACAGACCCAAAAGCGCAAACAGAAAAATCATTATATAGTACGATTCGGTGACAATTGCACCGAGGACATAAATATCAAAACGTCCCTCATTGGCCGCCTTGACCAGTTCGTAACCAAGCCCCTCCATATCAACCGCATAAAAATACATTATTTTTAAAATACCCCGTTTGACAAAGGCGACAGGATCAGATTTTATATACTCAAGACCGCGAGCCCATCCGACACTGTCGATATATCTCTCCTGGGTCGGATCGCCGATTGCGAATTCATCGGTAACCGGTTGATTCCACCCCATCCCGGAGCCGGGTTGATTACCTATCAACAAATTGATACCGGAGTTGGTTGAGATGGTGAGACTATCTTTATAAATCTTATTGCGAATCATCCAAGGGGTAATAATGATTAAAAATCCGAAAATAAAAATTGCAGCGTTTTTTGCAGTAACCAAAACGTGGCGGCTTTTTAGATATAAATATATTACAACGAAAATCGGGTAAATTAACACCAGCGGACGAGTCAGAGCGGCCAAACCGAGTAGAATTCCGCCAATAAGGATATAATACAATCTATATTTATTACCATTGAACGAAATTTTAACAAGATATATAGACGCCAGGAGAATCATCGTGAACATCGGTTCAGTAGCGAGGAGGTTACAAAATAATATCTGGCTGGGGAAAAATGTTAATAGTATCGCGGTCCAGCGGGCGATCTGTTCGTTCCAGATATTTTTAACAATTAAATAGCTGAGAAGTATTATACAGAGACTGAAAAAAATATTGGCGGCCACGCCTAACAGCGGATGGTGTCCGAAGACTAAATACAATCGTGAAAGAAAAAATGGATAACCGGGCGGACGATACGCGGTCGGAATACCATTGATGGTGTACGCCCCGCTGTCGGCCCACCACAGTCCGAGTTCGTCGTACGTTTGGTAATCAATCCAGAGATGAAAATCCAGAAGCAAAACAACCAATATGCGCAAAGTTAGAGCAACCAGAAGAAATAATTTAATAAATCCGGATGTAGTAAGATGTGTAATGTACCTATCAATAACAACAAATAAACGGCTGTAATATTTTTTAAAAATCAAAAACGAACCGACGACAATCAATGTAATAAGGCAGATTCGTAATTGTAATAATGAATGCGGCACAACTGAGCCATCGGCGCTTAAAAACAGAAAATATTTTTGTAAAACACCGAAATTAAAAAGCGCCAGGCCACCGATAAAAATAAAGACAAAGCCGCTGATTATCCGGAAAAATTTCATATATTAACTTAGTTATTCATGACACGAAAACCAACCTGAAAAGTATTCAACACCGGCGACGGAGATTTTGTCTGAATTGAAATGCGCAAATGGTAAAGGCGAATTCATGGTTGCCTTTTGAGCTTGATTTTATTATCTTTAAGTTGTTGAAAGGCAAGCAAATAATTTTGCCAAAAGAACGGTGCTGATGGCATATTTATCGCTTAATTAGATATTGGATAATAATATTTATGGATATTTTTATGGTAAAGAAACATTACATACTCACACTGATAATTCTTTTTGGAATCATATCACTTTGTACTGCCGGGGAGATAGCGCCGGGATTGATGTCGAAAATATCGAAGGCCAATTCAGATGAAAAAATAAATATCCTAATCGCTCCTTCGCACCCCCCGGCAATAAGCCTTAAGGCAAAATTATCCAACACTTATAAAACCAGAATTGAGCGACATATTGTCGGAATAAACTCTCTCAAAGCCGACGCCGAAATTTCGCAAACCGGATTGCTGGATTATCTTCATGATTTGGGATCACAGGGATTAGTTTCGAATATAAAAAGCTACTGGATTATAAACGTTATTGCCGCCGATGTATCAATCTCGGAGATAGAAAATATCGCCAGCCGGGATGATGTTGACCATATATTTTTATTCCCGGAGATTACAGCGATAACACCGGTGGTGAGTGTCACCGGATATAAATCCGAATCGAAAGCTGCAGTCGAATCCAACCTGACATTTGTCGGCGCCGATTCGGCCTGGGCGCTTGGTTATGATGGTACCGGTCGAATAATCTGTTCGTTTGACACCGGTATCGATGGTGATCATGTGGCGCTTTTTAAAAACTGGAAAGGTCATGACGGCGATTCGGCGGCGGCCTGGTATGATCCTATTGACGGGGAATCGTATCCGCATGTATTTACATCGGCACAGGTCGGCAGTGATTTTGTGGTACACGGAACGCACACGATGGGCATTATAGTTGGTTACGACAGCACCACCGACCACTATTATGGTGTTGCGCCGGGCGCGCGATGGATTTCGGCGGCGACGATAAATCTCTGGGGCGCATCGATAATCGATGCGTTCGAGTGGGCGGCCGATCCGGATGGTGATCCCAACAGTCTTGACGATGTCCCCGATGTTATCAATCATAGCTGGGGAGTGAGTAATTCCGAAATCGGGTGTGATGATTATTTCTGGCAGATGATTGACAACTGTGAGGCGTTAGGTATCGTTAATATTTTTTCCGCCGGCAATGAGGGAAGCGACGCGCAGACAATCAGTAATCCGGCCAATCGCGCCGATGACTCGCTCGATTGTTTTGCGGTTGGGGCCTTTGATTACCGAGACAGCACGATATCATCGTTTTCGTCACGCGGTCCGTCCGACTGCGATAGTATATCTGTAAAACCGAATGTAGTCGCGCCGGGTGAAGCAATCCGATCCTCGGTACCATCGAACGGTTACAACTTTTATAATGGTACCTCGATGGCGGCGCCGCATGTATCCGGGGCCGTCGCGATTCTTCGGCAGTGCGCCCCCGATGCCACAGTCGATGAAATCAAGGAGGCACTTCTGGCAAGCTGCTTAAGTTTTCCGGGATGGGGAACGCTTCCCAACAACGATTTCGGCTGGGGTACTATATATATTCCGGCGGCGATTGAAGCACTTTCGCCGACACCTGAAACAGAACTGAAGATATATTCATTCGAGCATAATTTTATAGACCCGGGTGAGACCGTTTCGGGGTATGTAGTACTAAAAAATATTGGTCTATCGGTCGATTCGGTGTACGGACTTATTACGACAACCGATTCGCGAATAACTCTTACAACTGATAGTTTGTATTTCGGGACTATTGGTAATGGTGATACGGTCAGCAGTGACGTTCAATTTGAAGCGTCGATTAGCGATACCACCATCTCAGGCACAAGGCTTTCGGTTGATATCGAGTTAAACGGCGCCGGCGGGTATTTAACAAACGGCAAATTATATATACAGGTTGGTAATCGGCCGCAGGTTGGTTTTTATACACATTACAATGACAGTCTTCGGTTCACAGTTTCGAACTTCGGACAATTCGGATTTAATTATGCAAGTTTTTATCCGCTGAATCAATATGGATTCAGGTATGGTGACACGACCAACAACGGAAATGAAATCTGGGAAGCGGCCTTGATGATAGGAATTGATTCGTTGCATATCTCCGACGGAGTACGGACAGTGGTTCAGGAGCCGGATAGTGATTTTGATGTGGCGCCGGATGGTGATATGGTAGTCAGTACACCCGGGACAATCGGTGATCAGGAGACGTTTTCGAAATTTAATGACAGCAAGGCGGAGAATCCGATGGGGCTGGAGATACAGCAGAGAACGTGCAGCTGGGAAGATTATCCTGATCAGGATTTTGTAATATTAGAATACATTATAAAAAACAGCTCCGATTCATTACTTTCGAATCTTTATGTTGGTCTATTCTTTGACTGGCAGTATTTATCGGCGCGTTTTGAGGGAGTCGGGTACGAACCGGCTGAAAATTTGGGCTATTTGTACTATCCTTCGGTTGCTTTCCCATTAAATGACTCGGCCAGGTGCCGGGGAATTTCGGTAATTAACACCGAGGGGGCATCGGGACAGAAAATATTGATGCGTCCATTGGTTGATCCGATTTTTGCAATGAGTGAATCGGAGAAATCCGATGCGTTAACCGCGAATTCATTCGATACAGTTGCGATCGATAGTGGTCATTTTGCGCAGGTGGTTTCGACCGGTCCGTTTACTCTAACATCCGGGGCAATGGATACGGTAGTTTTTGCAATATTGGCTTCCGATACTTTACCAAACTTACTTCAGGTCGCGGCAAAGGCGCGGACGAAATATTTCGAGGCGCTTGATGTTGAAATTCTGGACGATAATATTTTGCCGGATCGTTTCAGCCTGAGCCAGAATTATCCTAATCCGTTTAATCCGACGACACGGATTTCATTTGCGTTAACGGCCAAAGCAAATGTTAACCTGGCTATTTATAATATCTTAGGTGAAAAAGTAATTGAGCTTATAGACAAAACATTACCGGTCGGGATATATCAAGCTGAGTGGGATGGCCGGGATCGATATAATCGTGAAGTGGCCAGCGGCTTGTATTTTTATCGATTATCGGCTAATGGCAGCAGTCTGACCAAAAAGATGATTTTAATCAAATAAGAACCGTATCTAATTTGTAAAACAGGCTAAAATTAGAATCGATTTATCCGATTATTTCGGTTGACAGAAAAGTAAAAAGTATTATACTTGGCGCTGAATGTTTAGCGTCCCCATCGTCTAGCCCGGTCTAGGACACTGCCCTTTCACGGCGGCAACAGGGGTTCGAATCCCCTTGGGGACGCCAAATGAGACTTTATCGTAGTTTTTTCCTGTAAGACATTGAAAACTAACGACGTAATCGGGGTTTCAAACTTTCCCTGAAAGTAATTGATTCCTTGCGGAAAAATAAAGGATTGAAACCGTTGTTTGAGATTAATATCAGCATTTTCCCACAAATTTGGAAAATTTGAAAAGAATTGGTTGCAATAATCAAGGCAACCATCTATATCTATATTTTCAACTCGTATTTCACTTAAGTCTATTTTAAGCCCCTCAATATTTTCCCTAATGTCATTCATTTCCTCATCATAATCTTCTTGTGAAAGCGCTCCGTCTATAAATAGTCTTCTAACTTTTTTTCTACGGTCATTGCCTTTATTGATTTTATTTTCAATTTGCTTTTGCACCTTAATATTTTCCCCGTTCTTATCAAGCCAAACGTCTCTGACAATCTCGTCAAATAACTGCGTTAATTCCGAGGTGGGTTTAATTTTCTCCATGACATTAATAAACTGCCGGTGCAAAGAATCTCTTTTAATATTCCCAAAATTACAGCCAGTTGATCTGCATTTATAGTAAGCGTATTTTTCACCATGTCTACCTGTTGAATAAGAACCAGTTATTTTCCCGCCGCAGCTTGAACATCGTATAAATCTTCTTAATGGAAATTCAGGATTATTTCTTAAATGCGGCTTTAAAGTGGGGCGTTTGCCATCCAGTAATTGCTGTACTTTATAAAAAGTCATTTCGGAAATTATTGACTCATGTATTCCCTTGATTGGTTCGTCAAGCCATCCTTCTATTTTAATCAAACCTGCATATATATTATTTCTTAATATTCGGTTCAGATTTTGTCTAGTAGTCTCAAAACCGTCCCGGCGCAATTTGCCCAATATTTCTACTTGCGTATAAATCCCCTTTTCTGCCAATTTAAAAGCATTCCGAATATGTGGAGCATCTTTATTAGGTTTCAATACCGGCTTCCCCATAGGATCTTTAATCAATTCATAACCGGTTTGAGGCTTCCATACCCATCGACCGGCACGAACGGCCTTCCTCATCCCCTCTATAGCTCTTTGCTTTCGTATTGCATTATCTAAAGCTGCAATTGCCCCCTTAAGATGTTTCATAAATTCCCCGGTCGGGCTACTATCAAATCTCTCCGTTACCGAGATTAATTCTATGCCCAATCGTTCCAACGTCTGCAAAAAGGCGGTATAATCGGCCATATTTCTTGATATTCGGTCAAGAGCATACACTATAAGTGCATCGATTTCCTTTCTATTCTCAACCATATATTGCAGCATTGCCTGAAATGCCTTACGATTAATATTCTTTGCGGATTCCCCATCTTTATTTTTAAAATGGCGTATTATTTTGTAGCCATTTTCTAAAGCATATTTCCGACAGCCATCCTCCTGCGTTTGAAGGCTATAATTTTCTGACTGCTTTTTGGATGAAACCCTATAATATGATATTGCGTTCTTTATTTTTGTATTAGACATATTAATCTCCTATCTATTTCTATCGTTTTCTTGTTTCTTGGTCAATTAATTTATTCGCCTTATCAACAGCCGCAATTCGAATAAAATCAGACATAGTCCTTTTATCCAATTTGGCCGCCCTGATTATACGACGCTTATCCTTTGGCTCGATACGTAGCATTATATTTGATATTTTGGGCATAGTTATCCCTTCTCCTTATTTTGTATAATAAAGTATATTATATATACA
>Ga0272444_10005162_pt1 | contig 11336 bp, 4 predicted proteins | sample SSMForm13_FD_201033 | JGI IMG/M metagenome (GOLD analysis project Ga0272444, IMG submission 201033) | Marine sediment archaeal communities from Little Sippewissett salt marsh, Falmouth, MA, United States - SSM-Form-13 | ecosystem: Environmental > Aquatic > Marine > Wetlands > Sediment ... | reverse complement strand
CGTGACGTCGAACCGAGCCGGGTCGAGCCGCCGGGCCAGCAGCGAGACCTGTTTCTCGGTGCCCGCGCGGTCGAGCGTGGCGATGATCAGTGCAACACGAAGCCGTCGCATAGACACGACATCTTACCCGCTGGCAGCGCGGCGGACAAGCCCGTGAGCGCCGGGGTAGCGGTTGACCGGGCAAGCCGCTTCAAGTATAACCGGTGGCGATCTGAGAACCGGAGGACCATGCGATGAAGTACCTTGTAGCCGGCGTTCTGGTTGTAACCGTTCTTGCGTCGGGTGCCGTTTTCGGCCAGGGCGGTGATGCGGCCGGGGAGCCGGCCGACACGGAGGGCAGCGTCGTCCCGGCGGAACCTCCGGCGCCGGCACCGCCCGACCTCGCCGACGAGACTCTCGATTCGGTGGTCCGCTTCTCCGACGCCGTCAAGGCGCGGATGCCCGATTGGCTGCGCGGCGAGGTGTTCGGCATCGAGGTGTGGCAGTACCTTGCGGCGTTCCTGTGTATCCTGTTGGGCTTTGTGCTGAAGAAGGTGTCGGACTTCATTTTCGAGCGGACGATCATCCCCGCCGCGCGAAAGACGCGGTTCAAGTTCGACCAGTTGTTCACCGAGGCCCTGTACAAGCCGCTGGGCGTGGTGTTCCTGGTGTTCGGGCTGTTCGGTGCGGTGGCCATGCTGAACCTGGCGGCCCAGTCGGTGGGGATCAGGCGGTTCGTCACCCAGGCGTTGAAGGCGGCGCTGGCCGTCGACTTCCTGTGGTTCGTCTTCCGGGCGGTCGACATCCTGGCGGTGTACCTCCAGGAGATGGCGTCGAGAACGGAGAGCAAGCTGGACGACCAACTCGTGCCGGTCATCAAGAAGAGCCTGAAGTTCTTCATCGGCACGCTGGTCTTCGTGGCGGTGCTGCAGAACATGGGCTACAACGTCGGGAGCCTCCTGGCGGGGTTGGGCATCGGCGGTCTGGCGGTGGCCATGGCGGCCAAGGACACGCTGGCCAACTTCTTCGGCGGGCTGGTGATTTTCACCGACCACCCGTTCCGCGTCGGGGACTGGGTCCGCGTCGGCGAGGTCGAGGGGACCGTCGAGCAGATCGGGTTCCGGTCCACGCGGATCCGCACGTTTCCCAAGACGCTGGTGACGATCCCCAACGCCAGGGTGGTTGGTGAGGTTGTGGACAACAAGACGGCCATGCCCGTTCGCCGCGTCCGCGTGACCGTCGGCGTGACCTACGAGACGAAGGCCGGTGAGATGGAAGTGTTGCTCGAGGACCTCAAGACCATCCTCCGCGGTGACGAAGGCGTGGATCAGGAGCTCATCGTGGTCCGGTTCGAAGAGTTCGGGGCGAGCAGCCTGAACATTCGGCTTCAGTACTTCACAAGACCGGTGGTCTACGACGAGCACCTGGCAGTGGTCGAACGGATCAACCTGGCCGTCATGCGGGCCATCGAGGCGCGGGGCCTCAGCGTGGCGTTCCCGACGCAGACGGTGTACTTCGAGGGCGACGTGGCCAAGTCGCTGGCCGGGATGCGGCCGGGGCAGGGCCCTCAATGAGCCTCGCTGCTCTCGGTGTTCCTCAGGGTCATTCGAACTCGCTGCGCTCGGGCGGGACGTCGGGCGAGGCGACGACGATGTAGTCGAGGTTGGCCGAGTGGTTCAGGTTGGTCAGTCGCAGCCGGTGCTCGCCCCGGGTCAGGTACACGAGGACGGGGCGCCCGATGCGGTAATCTTCCAGGCGGACCAGATGCCAGTCGTCCCTCTGGTTTGACCACCCGCCGGTGTAGGGCAGATAGAAGTCGGCCGCCGCGGGCACCGGAGCCTTGCCGTCGATCTCCAGCCGCCGCCGGACATGCCGGTCGCGCGAACAGCTCTTGAACATGATGTGATAGTACCCGGTTTCCGGGACGTTGACCGGCCATTCGAGCCAGTGGCCCTCCTCATCCCAATTGAGGAAGGCCTTTCCGCCGTGCGTGCCGATCTTCCTGTCGGTGACCTCGACCTCTCCGCCGCCCTGCTTCGCGAATTGCTCAGCCTCGATGATGACGGCCGTGCTCGGCGCCACGGGATTGCGCGCCGCTTCCTCTTCGTCGAGCAGTGCCCGATCCAGTGCGGCGAGTCGGCCGGCGCGAGCCTGCTGGAGGGCGATGCGGAAGCGCTCGTCGCCGTCGCGGCGGTGGTCGGCCAGCGCCGAATCCCCGGGCTTCGCCAGGGCCACGCCGGTGCCAGACGGCAGGCGCTCCTCGACCGGGTTCTCGACGAACCGTAGCCTGACCCCGCCGGTGGGCGGATGACCGTACGCGTCCACCGCATGGACGACGTACCCCGGATCGTCCTCGCCGCCGGTCGGCCTGAGGTCCAGTCCCTCGGCGCGGAGGAGGGTGGGCGGGCCGGCAAGGTTGCGCAGCAGAAGAACCTCATCCGCGGCGCGCTCGCACGCCACCAGCGCGGGGGTGCTCAAGGTGACGGTGTTGCCGAGGACCTCGAGCCGGGTGCCGCCGGCCATGTACATGCTCTCCACGCCACCGCGCCATACGGCGTGGGTCAGGTGTCTGCGGGTCCGCACGAAGGCCAGCCGGGCGTTGGTGCGAATCGGGCCGGCCGATCGCGTTCCCGGAGCATAGTTGACCAGCAGGATGTCGGTGCCGCGGCGGGTGGCGATGCTCAAGGCCCGGGCCGACGGCGTGCCGGTCCTGATCCACGACACGCCGGACACGAACTGCTCGTCGCGGTTCAGGTTGATGACCGCCGCGAACGCCGCCTGGTCGGCGGTGCGACGCCGGATCACCAGTGGCACCCGGTGATTGCCCATCCAGCCCATGGCGGTGTAGACCGTGGTCTGCGGCCCTGCCGGGACCGACATGACCATGCGCGGGCGCTCCAGCTCGGAGGTCCAGACGGCCTGCCACGCGTCTTCGGTGCTGCATTCCGCGACGCCGGTCATCCGGCGGTAACCGGGACGCTGGCTGACGACCCGCCGCCTGCGCAGGTTAAGCGAAGAGGTGAGCTTGCCGAACGCGTGGGTGGTCAGGTCGAGCGTTCGCGGCGTTCGGCTGAAGACGGCAACCAGGTCCACGGCATAGTCGCGTGTCAGCACCACGGTACGGTCGATGCCGACTCCGGGGTATGCTTCGGAGGTCCATGCTCTGGCGATGGCTGTGTCCTCGGTGGCCGAGAGCAGCGAGAGCGTGGCCCGGCTCGGCACCTGTGGGCGCTCGTCGACCGCCAGCGTGTTGTGGGCCACCGTCGCCTGGTACCAGTTGCGATACCGGTCTTCGTCGACGTATGACGCCCCGGGCGACGGCATCAGCGAGCGGCCCAGGCCGTAGAGATCGAGGCCGAGGACGTCAGGGCGGCTGTGTGCTTCGGCCGGTCCGCGGACCATGAGGACCTGGTTTCGGTCACGTCCGCGTCCCGTGCGCAGGACGGCGAAGCCCGCGGCGTCCAGGTGGGCGTGGCCCCGGGCCGTCGGCCCGCTGAGCATCGGCTTGTCGCCCTCGGGCAGGGGCCACGGAAGGAATGACCCTCTGCGCGTGCCCATGGCAGGTGTCAGGCCGGCGGCCAACAGGTCGTACGTCGGGTCGTCATAGCGCCTGGCAGCGAAGTCGTAGAGCACCAGGCCGGGGCCCAGGAGCGTGTCGTTGCCGGACCGGTACAACGCCGGCAGGCGCAGCGACGGGTAGGCCAACTCGAGCGGGGCATCGAGGAGCCGCTTGAGCCGACCGGCGGCGTGCGAGTATAGGTTGACGCCTTGTCGCCACGCGCACTCGGCCATGAGCACCACGGCCTCTGCGGCCGGCCCGGGTTGCGAGACGGGGTCGGTCATCCAGGTCCCGTCGTCGCGGACGCTGCTCTCGATGATGCGTCGAGCGCCACCGGTGCCGTCTCGCCCGTCGAGGCCCCACGTGGCGAGTTGGCCGTCATCGCATGCCAGGCCTGTCAGGAAGACCGCGGCGGTGACGGTTGCCTGCTCTGTGCTGTGGTCTTTCCAGGACTCAGGTTCGCCGGCCAGGAACCGCGCTGCGTCGCGCAGCAGACGATCGCCGATCTCCCGGCGCTGGCTGCCCGACATCCTGGCGTGCAGGAGGTCGTAGGCCAGTGCGATGCGGATGAGCCACGCGGCCATTTCCTCTCGGCGGTTGAAGATACGCGACGGGTCGCGGCGAGATCTCCCCGTGGGATGATAGTCGGCGAATGTGCGGGCATAGGCGGCGAGCACGCCGATGGCCTTCTCCGCGCAGGCCGGCTTGTCGGCCAGGGCGTCGGCCAGGGCCAGGTCGGTGGCCGCGTCGGCAGCGGCGATGTGCCGCAGGGCCCCTGTAGCGTCAAGCACCTCGGCCGGCGGGGGGATGACCACCTCGGTCGCCAGCAGGTGGTCGGCCCGGCGCAGGAGTTGGTCGAGCGCCAAGCGTGCTTGGCGGTCCGCGGCCAGCCTTCGCCGCAGGGCGGCAAGTTCGTCGGCGGTCCACAGGGAACGCGGATGTCCCTCGACCGCCACCGGTTTGCCGATCACCCTGACCGGCTCGCGGGCCGGCTGGATGAGCGGCTTGCCACATGGTTTGAAGCTGTCCGGCATGGCGAACTTGGCGGCCAGGTCCTCGGTGGTCAGCAGCTCGATTTCCTCCCAGCCACCCACGTCGCTGTCCGGGGCGTCGTACTGGCGGAGCACGATGATTCGGAACTCCTGACCTGCCGCCTGGATGGGGAAGCGCTGCCGTTTCCGCGGGGCGTCGGCCAGTTGGAGATCAGGCAGCCGCCTGCCGTCGACGTAGATACGGACAGCTTTCGCCCGGTCGAACTGGCCGCCAAATTGGGCTTGCGTCAGGGCCACCGCCGAGACACTGGTCGGCAGGGCTAGGCTGATGGTCACGGCACCCCCGACGAGGCCTCGCGGCTTGCTCCCGAACAAGGTGGGCTTGCTGGTGCCGTCCGTGAGGTTCGCCTCGTGGTACATGGGATTGAACGGCTGGCCGGATCCGGTGACCTGTGATCCCCATCGGCGATGTGCGGCGTTGGTCTCGTCTGCCGCGGGCTCGTCCGCGGCAGCGAGCGGCGCGGCGGCGCACGCCAAGCATGCCCACAGAGCCAGAAAGCAGAGACCGAATCGATCAGAACCGAGCATCAGCATGCCAGCTATCACTTTGCGTGTGTGCCTACAGCACTGCGGCGGATGGGTGTCCGGCGACATGAGTGCCCTTTAAACCGTTGGCTGCCGGTCGGGTATCGGACGAAAGAACGGGAGGGTGCCTTCTCCTGAAGCGGCCCCGGGCTACTCGGTGCCGGTGCCGAGCCGCGCCAGAAGCACTCTTGCCCTGATCCGCTGCTGGGGTGCGATGTCTGTCCGGGCAACGAGGCGGCTCAGAATCCGTTTGACCTCCTTGGCGTCCGCCTGGGTGTCCAACACCCTCTCAGCGAGGTAGAGCAATGCCTCCGGGGCCGTCGAGTCGCTCAGGAGCGGTGGCCTGCTGAACTTCCTGAGGACATCCTCGGCTCTCTTCCGATCGTCGAGTTCCTCGGCAAGGACGCGTGCCAGCAGAAACCGGGCTTGGCCGCGATACGTCGAACGCGGGTACGTGGTGATGAACGACTCGAGCGCCGCTGCCGTGGCGGCGCCGTCGACCGGCCGGCCGGACGAGGTCCGTATGTCGTCGGTCAGACGGTCTGCCAACAACAGGCCCGCGAGGTTGGCGGCGCGGTCGAACGCCGCCCGTTCCGGCCCGAGCCGGTCGTTGATGGTGGCCCGGAAGTAGTTGGCGGCGATCTCGGGCCGGGAGTCGACGCCCGAGTTGGGGATCCGTTCGGCCACCACGTTCTTGAACCGCCTGGACTTCAGGTACACCAGGGCCTGCTGGGAGTTGTCCAGGGTCAGGGGCTCCTCCTTATCGCCAAAGATGATATAGAAGGTGCGATCCCTGGCCTTGGCTGACGGCGGAGGAACGAACGATTGGCTGAATCCTCCTGAGCGGGAGACGCCGGCGCAGAACAGGTGGGGGTACAGCATCGGCAACCGGTAGGCCATGACACCGGCCCCGAGGAACCCGGTGACGGCAACGGCCTGCTTCTCCACGGCGTACTGTCGGCCGAGCCGCCGGAGCAGCCCGCGCAGCACCCGCTCGTCGACCGCCATGTCCCTCAGGTACTCGGGGACCGTCCGGCTCTGATGGGCCACGGTGATGTCGCCTTCGCGACTCCAGACTTTGAACGACCCGGCGTCCTGGCCCTTGTGGTACAGGTACTCGACGGCCAGGAGGATGAACCCATGCGTCTCGGCCTGTTGCGTGAAATCCTTGAGGGCCACGGCCAGGTGATTGCGGGCGACGCCCTCGACGAGCACGGGCCAGGTTCGCGCCGGATCGTAGTAGCTGGGCGTGTACAGCACGCCCATCAGTTCGTTCTGGGCATCGCCGATGGGAAACGCCGCTGCCCGGCCCTTGAGACCGCTGGGCAGGCGCTCCACTCGCCGCGCGCCGGCCACGCACCTGTCCTGCCGGAGCGCCGCGGCGGGATCCCACGGCTCCTCGGTCGTAGGTCCGCCGCTGTCTGATCGCTGGGCGGCGGCCGGACCGGCCAGAGCCAGACACGACAGCAATGTGACGATGGTGCCGATGCGCCTCATGGCGTCATCCTAATAGAGCGACCCGCGTGTTGTCCAGTCAGCAGGCCCCGGCGGTGCGGTGGAGCACATTTCTTGGAGCCCTGTTATCCGCAAGCCGATAAGACTCCAGTCGCTGCGTGAGCGAGACTGTCTGACAGTATAAACACAGAATGCCACCTGCGGTTTGCGGAATTGGGGCACGATGGACCCGGCCAAGGGGAGCGTGATTCTCTACGAGCCGAGTGAAGCGCTTCGTGTGGACTGCGCCGAGGCGCTGGACCGCGCAGGGTGGCACTGCGAGATTGTCAGCAGCCCGAGCGAGGCGGCAACCCTGGGCCTGCCGGTTCCGCCCCGGGCGGTGTTCCTTGATGCCGGGCCGGCCGGCGACCGGCTGCTGCCGTCGATCAAGGAGATCGGGGGCCTGTATCCCGACGCCGCCATTGTTCTGATGGCGGAGGACGTCGCTGAGAAGCTGTTGCTCAGTTGGACGCGGGCCGGTGTCCGGGAGGTGCTGCACAAGCCGGTTGACGGTCGGCAGATCACGGCGTATGCCGAGCAGTTGGCGTCCTCCGGCGAGGGAGCCGATGGTGGAAGGCTGGCCCCGGTCGAGGTGGCCACAGCCTCGGAGCGTCGGATGCTGGCCAAGGCCATTCACGCCCTGGTCGAGATCATGGAGGCCAAGGACAAGTACTCCGTCGGGTATGCCAGAGAGGTGGCGTCGCTGGCGGAGCGGATCGGCATCGCGATGGAGCTTCCGGAGAAGTCGCTGCATGCCATGCGGATTGGGGCGCTGCTCCACGATGTTGGCCGGGTCGGGCTCCGTGACGAGGTGCTCAACAAAAGCGGGCCGTTCAACCTGCATGAACAGGCCCACGTTGCGAGCCACACCGTGATCGGCGTGCAGGTCCTGGGGCACCTGTTCGATGACCAGGAGATTCTCTCGCTGGTTCGGCATCACCACGAGTGGTACAACGGCCGCGGATACCCCGACGGACTGGCGGGTGAGGACATCTCGCTGACGGCGCGGATCGTGGCGGTGGCCGACGCGTATGTGGCGATGGCTCAGGACCGTCCGCATCGCCCGAAGAAGGCATCCCATGCTGCGCTGCGCGAGGTCTGCACGCGCGCCGGGACCCAGTTTTGCCCGAAGGTGGTCGGGGCCATGCTCCGGGCGATGGGATACCGGCGGCAGGAGTCGCCGGGTGCCACGACCCGAGTTCCGGGGGCGGCGAAGCGGAAAAACGGCACGTCGGCGGCGAACGACGCTCAGGGCGATCCCGAGCCGCTGGAGGCCAAGCAGGTCGGCAAAGAGGAACTTGAACGGCGGATCAAACGCGTCACCGAACTCCGCGCCCTGTCGAGCGTCGTGGCCGATGTGATGACCATGACCAGCTTCGATGAGGTGGACGTCGAGGCGCTGGCCGCCAAGATCAAGTGTGACCATGCGCTGGCGACCAAGATGCTCCGGTTGGCCAACTCGGCCATGTATGGTGGTCGCATGAAGGTGGAGTCCATCGATCGGGCGGTGCTCAAGATCGGGATGAAGCGCGTCCGGCAGTTGGTGCTTGGCATCGGTGTGATCGGCCAGTGGCGCGAGTCGCGGCCGGACGACCCGCTGCCTCGTGAAGCATTCTGGCAGCACAGCATGGCCACGGCGCTGCTGTCGCGACACATCGCCACGATGATCGAGTATCCGGACGAGCAGAACGCCTTCACGGCCGGGTTGCTGCACGATGTCGGCCAACTCGTGCTCCAGGACTCACTGGGCAGGAACTACACGGCCATCCTGGCCAAGGCGCGGACCGATCAGCTCTTCCTGCCTGACGTGGAACGGCGGTACCTTGCTGTCGACCATGCCTCGGTCATGTACGGCGTGGGGCAGACCTGGGGCATGCCTCAGAGTCTGGTGGAAGTCATGGGCCGGCACCACGAGCCATGGGACACGATTCAGAAGCTCGAGCAGGGCGCCCTGCAACTAATGCTGTGTGTCCGCATCGCCAACATTCTGGCTCATTCCCTGAGTCTTGGGGGCAGTGGGCTTGGCACCATCGAGTCGGTTCCCGCGTCGTTTCTCGACTTCCTGCGACTCGACACCGGAGCCCTGATCGCAGCCACGGCGGATGTCCCGGGACAGGTGGCCCAACTGGGCCAGGCCTACGGGCTGTCAGCGGAAGCCGATGGCAGCCAGCCGGCCCGGCGACGGCGCAAGCCCCAACGGCCGGGAGTCTACATCTTGGAGAACGACGTGGGCCTTGACCCGGTCCGCCTTTGCCTGACGTCCGAGGGGGCGGAGTTCGAGACGGCCCCTGGCATTGATTCGTGGACTGCCAAGGCCGACCGGTGCTGGTGCTGGGTGCGCGTCGCGACGCCGGCCTTTGCCCGGGAGATCATCGGGGCCCTGCAAGCCGTGCAGGGCGACATCCGCCGGGCCAGGCAGAACCTCCTGCTGATCCTTCCCGGCGACTCCCAGGAAGCCATGCCGCAACTGCTCGCGAAGGCCGACATCCGATTTGTCACCGAGCCGTGGAACGTCGTCGCTCTGAGATCCACGCTGGACCGGATGCGGTCGGTCAGGTCGGCCGAGCGGAGCGAAGGCGTTCCCGCGACCCCTCCGGCCGGGGCGTGACAGTCCTCTGACGCAGGCGAGCCACGCATAGCACCCACCGGCAACACTCACGCGGTGGATGAACAGGAAGCAGCGCAAACTCACACGGGCCCGACGCGTGGAGCAAGCGGGCCGGTTCGACGCCCATGTCCCTTGAGACCTACTGGCTGAGGTCGGTATCGGTCGGGGTATGCGGTTCGCCGGGGTCGATCTCCGGCTCGACGGCTTGTTCCAGAGCGGTTGGCTCGCCGTCCTCCCCGGGGATGCTTCTCATGGCAGCCCGCGCCGTCGTGTTCGTGGCCGACGTAGGCACAAGAAGCCGTACCACGACGAACAGTTCCGTCTTGTCGGCCTTGTAGTCCTGCGGCTTGTCGACCTCTTTGAGAATAACTCGAGAGACGCCACGGCCCATCGCCGGTTGCGGGATGGCTTTGGCCTTTGCCGCTTCGGAGTCCGCAAGGCCCAAGCGTTCCTGCGCCGGTTGTTTCTCCGCGAGCGATTCCTCGTCGTCGGCTTCCTTCTTGTGTGTCACGGTCTTCTTCTGGAACTGGTCCTCGCTCCATGCCGGCGCGTCTTTCGCTGACCTCCTCACGCTCTCCGCAGTGGCTCGTTGCCTGCTGTCTGTCTCTGCGGGCGGCCCCGCAGCGACGCGATGCTCAGATGTCTTGCGACTGCCCGGCTGCGCGTCCGGAGCGTCGGGTGCCACGACAGCCGGGACCGGAACGGCAGGCGCCACGTCGGCCTGAGTCACCGGCGGAGCAGCTGCGGGGGGTGCAGTGTCCGGCGCTGCCTCCTCGGCCGACTGCGGTGCCGTGAGTGCTTCAGCCTCGGCCTTGTCACGTGATTCGGCGGCCCCTGTCGCTTGCGCCGCCTTGGGTGGTTCGCTCCGAGTGGCCCCATCGTTCGCAGGCTCTCGTCCCGTCCCATACTTCGCTGGGGCGGCCGCATTGAACGCCAGGTCCTCCTGGCCCTTCCGTGGGTGTGCCTTGGCCGACCTGTCGGCCTCGGTGTCCCGCTCTTGCTCTTCTGCCTTGTCCTTGAGGGCCGGCTCAAGCCGCGCCGCCTCGGTGTGGGTGGCGCTCTTCGGCGCTGCCGCGTCCTCCTCCGCCTCCGCTCGGAATGCCCGTTTCGCCGCGACCTGTTCCAGCCTCCGGGCCGCGTAGTACCATTGTTGTGTTTGCGCCGCGGTCACGAACGCGCCGTCGGACTCCTTCCGGACACGGAGCGTCTGGTTGCCGACCACGCCGCTGGTGAGCAGCGCGATCTGTCTGGGTGTCGCCGGCCCGGCATAGACAACGGTCTGGGCGACAGGGAACTCCCCGTGGCGGCCGGCCTCGGGCGCGAGCGTCGTCGCGGCCTTCATTCCGGCCGTCTCCTCCGGCGTTGTCAGGCGGGCCAGCGCCAGGCCGTTACTGGAGAGAATCTGCTTCAGTTCGTTCTCGCCCGCAACCAGGTCGGTGGTCTCAATGACCAGGGTGTTGCTGTCACAGGCCGCGCCCACCCGGTTCTCGGCGAGCTTCCTGGCATAGTCTGGGCCCGCCGTCCGGTATCCTGCCCGCCGTTGGCGCTCACGGACGGATGAGGCCGAGTCCCCGAGTAGGGTTGTCTCGTCATGGGCTGTCTCGGCATTGCGCCCCAGCGTGGAACTCCGCTCCGTGGCACTGCCGGCAAACAAAGCATCGGTTGTCGGACGCGGTCCGTTTCGCTCCTTCATCGAACTGCCACCGAGGGCCTTCATTCTGTCCGGCCGATCGGTCGTTCTGGAGCGTGGCGCACGGACGGGCAGGTTCGCGTTCGGGTCATCACCGAAGGTCCTGTCATGGCCCGCGCCGCCTTGGGTCATGGCCACCTCGCGTTGGCCGAGGTCCTGACTGCCACGTTCCAGCAGCGCGGTCGGGCCACTGATGGCGTCTCCGGTCTGGGACTGTGGAACGTACCACAGGGCCACGATGCCCGAGACGAGCATCAGGCAGGCCGCGATGGCGGCGACGCGCGGCCAGATGGACGGGCGCTCCCGGACCATCCTGCGGTCCGGTTGTGCACCGGCCTCGGGTTCCTCAGCGGAACCGGCCAGCAGAAGGCGCCGCTCGAGTTGGCTTTGAAGATCGTCCGACAGGTCGCGGGGGGCCGGCTCATGGGG
>Ga0272444_10005161_pt1 | contig 11336 bp, 8 predicted proteins | sample SSMForm13_FD_201033 | JGI IMG/M metagenome (GOLD analysis project Ga0272444, IMG submission 201033) | Marine sediment archaeal communities from Little Sippewissett salt marsh, Falmouth, MA, United States - SSM-Form-13 | ecosystem: Environmental > Aquatic > Marine > Wetlands > Sediment ... | reverse complement strand
TCCACGCTATCGACGAGGAGTTCCAGATCGACGAGTATCTCTGCGAAGGTTGCGGTGCATGTGCTTACGTGTGTCCTGTCGACGCCATTCGACTCATTCCCAGAGTATCCGGCCATTGGATGGAAGCAGAGACACGCCTCGGGCCACTCGTCAGCGCCGAATTGGAGCCGGGCGAGGAGACGTCCGGCAAGCTCGTGATGGAGGTCAAGAAGCGAGCACAAGAGGTTGGGGAAAGGCTACAGATAGAGGAGCTAATCGTCGATGGCGCACCCGGCATCGGCTGTCCAGTCATCGCCTCAGTCAGTGGCGTCTCCGCCGTTGTCCTGGTATCGGAGCCGAGCCTCTCAGGACTGCATGACCTTGAGCGTGCACTCGGCGTTGTGCGACACTTCGACGTTCCGGCATTCCTCGTGATCAACAAGGCCGACTTGAGTCCCGGTCTCACGGAGAGGATCCGAGCTTTCGCGCAGGAGCAGAAGCTTCCGCTCCTCGGCGAGATCCCATTCGATCCCACCGTTACGGAGGCCATGGTTGAACAGCGGTCCGCTGTCGAACGAGGCACGGGACCCGCAGAGAACGCAATGAAGGAGATCTTCCGTCGATTCGAGGAGGCCGTTCGTGAGTGAAGAGAGAGCAACCCACCGCATCGTTGTACTCAGTGGAAAGGGTGGCGTCGGCAAGACGACCATCGCCGTAAACCTCGCATACTCGCTCGTCGCAGAGACGATGCGTGTGGGGCTGCTCGATGCTGACATCACGGGCCCAAACGTACCGATCATGACCGGGATCGATGAGGCACCACGTCAGAAAGACAGTCTGCTCCTGCCGCACGAGCGAGAGGGCCTGAAGGTGGTCTCGTTGGCATCACTCCTGCCGAAGGATGCGCCCGTCATCTGGCGGGGCCCGATGCGCTCCAAGGCGCTCGAGCAGCTTCTCGACGAGACGGAATGGGGAGACTTGGACGTGATGATCACCGACCTCCCGCCGGGAACGGGCGACGAAGTTCTCACCATCGCTCAGAAGACATCCCCCCAGTTGGCGGTCGTCGTCACGACGCCGCAAGAGGTTGCCCTCCTCGATGCCAGGCGAGCGATCAATTTCGCCAGGAAGCTCGAGATTCCGACGATCGGGATCGTCGAGAACATGTCGGGCCTTCTCTGCCCGCACTGCGGCGAAGCGATCGACGTCTTCGGAGCCGGAAGCGGAGAACGGGAAGCAGAGCGGCAGGGCGTCCCCTTCTTCGGAGCCATCCCAATGGATCCGCAAGCTCCCCGAGCGGGAGACACCGGATCTCCGATCGTCCTCAACGCGCCGGAATCCCCCGTCGCGCAGGCGATGCGCTCGATCTCAGCCGAGGTCGTCCGCCTTCTTCAGATAGCGCACTGACGTGTGATCGGCTCGCCCGAAACACTGACGACATATCGAGCGACCAGATGTCGCCCGCGTCGAGGTCATCCAAGATCGAGCAGCGCGGGATGATTCCGCATACTCCGGCCATGCGCAACGATCAACATGGTCCCCTCACGATCTCACTCCTGCTCTGTCTTCTCGGCGTCGGCGCCTGCCTTCTCTCTGGTTGCAGTGACGCCGCCGCTGGATCCAACTCCGACTCGGTTCTCGTCGTCATCGACGCCGGACACGGCGGCCGCGATCCGGGAGCCGTATACGGGGAGGTCCACGAAGCGGACGTGAACCTCGAGATCGCGAAGCGTGTGTCCGCCCTGATCGAAGCGGATGAGCGCCTCGACGTCAGAATGACCCGAACACTCGACATCTACGTGACGCTGCAGAATCGGATTGCCGTCGCCAATGAGACGAAGGCGAACCTCTACCTGTCGATTCATGCCGATGCGTCGCCTGGGTACCCGGAGGCAACGGGCGTGATGACACTGGTCTCCGACACCCTCGATGACGGGGATCCGAGCTGGCAGTTCGCCGAGATCGTGCAGAGCGCGATGAGCACTGCGACCGGCGCGCGCGACCGGGGGGTCCGCGCCCAAGAGCTGCATCTCCATCGCGCGAAGATGCCGGCGGCCCTGGTCGAAGTCGGTTTCCTGAGCAACGACTCGGAACGTGTCTCCCTCACCGAGCCACACTATCAGCAGACCATCGCCGACGGCATCTACCGCGGAATAGTCTCGTATCTCGAGTACGCCGATCCAACGTTTGGCGAGTAGCAAGCCCACTCCGAGCGTTCCGGACTCGATCGAGTCTTCTCACTCTGCTGCAGGGCCTCTCGCAATCCGATTCGATCACACGCGCCGAAGCTCTTCTTCCGCTTGGTTCTCGCCCGCTTCAAGCCAGCTTCTCCATAGGGGATCTATCGAGATTCTCGCACCACAGGGTATTATCCGTTCATACCTACCCCCCTGGAGGGGATTCCTACGATGCCGGAGGCAGCCATGCATGAGAAGAGCAGGGAACCGATCGTCAAGCGCCTGAAGCGGATCTCGGGTCACGTCCAAGCTGTCCAGCGGATGATCGAAGAGGACCGGGATTGCCCGGACATCCTCCTACAGATCTCGGCGGTTCGGGCGGCACTGAATCAGGTCGGGCGGCTTGTCCTGGAGGACCACTTGGATACGTGCATTGTCGAGGCGGTCAAGCAGGGTGAGGGAGAGAAGGCGCTGTCGGATCTGAAGGAGTCGATGGCTCGATTTCTCGGTTAGCGGGGAAAGGCTTGGGTCATGTCGCACGATGAAGAGACGGCTTGCACGACCTGCTCGAACGCGTCCGGTCGGTCCGAGGAGGGCAGCTTGAGGCTTCGGATTCGCGAGCTCTGGCTGCCGACCGTGGTAGGCGCACTGATGCTCCTCTCTGCGACCGGAGCGCTTCGGCAGATCCTCGGCGTGGACACCGCGTTGATTGCGGCGTGTGTCGGCGGACTGCCGATCGTGTATGGCGCAATCCGGGGCCTCCTTCGCAGTGATCTCAACGTCGGCGGTCTCGTCAGCATCGCCCTGATCGCCACGCTCATCGTTGGGGAATACCTTGCCGGCGCGATCGTCGTCTTCATCATGCAAGTGGGCGAACTCCTCGAGAACTTGACGGTCACGGGAACTGGGAACGCCATCCGGAAGCTGATGGACCTGAAGCCGAAGACGGCCAGGATCCGGACAGACGGCGGAGAGTCGACCGTGCCCATCGAGACTGTCTCGCCGGGAGATCGGGTGTTGGTGAAGCCGGGAGAACGGATCCCCGTCGACGGCGTTGTCGTCGGCGGACGGGCGTCGGTCAACCAGGCGGCGCTGACCGGGGAGTCGATCCCGGTCGAGGCTACGAGCGGCGCCAAGGTCTACGAGGGAACCGTCATCGAGCTCGGCGCTCTGGAGATCGAGACGTCGCAAGCCGGCGAGGGGACGACTCTGGCACACATCATCCGCCTGGTCGAGCAGGCTCAAGCTGGGAAGCCGCCGGCACAGCGTGTGGCCGACCGGTTCGCGAAGTGGTTCACACCGGCGATCCTGGTGCTGTGCGGCATCACCTACGGAGTCACACAAGACGTGCTGCGGGCAGTCACAATGCTCGTCGTCGCCTGCCCTTGCGCGCTCGTTCTGGCCACGCCGACGGCAGTCATCGCATCCATCGGGAATGCGGCCCGCGCAGGAATCCTGGTCAAGAGCGGACTGGCACTCGAGGCTGCCGCGCGCGTGAAGGCCGTCGTCTTCGACAAGACGGGCACTCTGACGAAAGGGCAGCCTGAGGTGACGAGTATTCGAAGCTTCTGTCCCCTTCGCGAGGAAGAGATCGTTCGCTTCGCAGCCATCGCAGAAACATTCTCTGAGCATCCACTCGCGCAGGCCGTCATGCGACACGCGGCCGGCCTGCATATGGACGTACCCGATCCCACGAGCTTCGATGTGATCCCGGGGCGGGGCGTGGTAGCGACCTTCGAGAACGAGAGGATCATCCTCGGCAACCGCGAGTTTCTGGGAGACCACGGCGACACCCTGCCGGACGAAGCGGAGTCCTATGCCTCACTGCATGAGACAGAGGGAGAGAGCTGTCTCTTGCTGGCCGTCGACAGAACGTTTGCGGGCGTCCTGTGTGTGGCCGATCAGATGCGTAGCGGTGCCGCTTGGGCCGTCTTGGAACTGAAGAAGCTGGGCATCGAGAAGACACTGATGCTCACGGGCGACAACCCGTCGACGGCGAAGGCGATTGCCACACGGGCCGGAGTCGACGATTTCCTCGCAAGGCAACTCCCACAGGACAAGGCAGAGACGGTGAGGGCGACTCGGAAGCGATTCCCGGTTGCCGTCGTCGGCGATGGAATCAACGATGCGCCCGCGCTGGCGGCTGCAGACATCGGCATCGCAATGGGGGCGATCGGAAGCGACGTGGCGATTGAAGCTGCAGACATCGCGCTTCTCGGCGATTCGCTCGAGCAGGTCCCCTACGTCCTCCGTCTCGGCACGAGAATGGTCCGCACGATCAAGCTCAACATCTTCGGCTTCGCTGTCGGCTTCAATCTCCTGGCGACGGCAATCGCGGGGCTGGGTCTCGTCGGACCGGTCATGGGTGCTGTGCTTCACAACGTGGGTTCCGTCTTCGTGGTAGCGAACTCGGCCCTGCTGATTCGACGGCGGTAGGCGTCGGCCTAGACGAGTTCCGCGAACGATCGCTTGCCAACCTGGACAAGCAGCGGCGGCTCGAACGAGATGTCAAGGTCTTGAGATGTGACCTTCTCCTCGTTGACCTTCACGCCGCCCTGCTGGATCAACCGCTTCGCCTCGCCGCGGCTCTGAACGAGCCCGGAGGCTTGAAGGAGATCGATGATCCAGATTGATCCGTCCTCCTTGAGCTTCGACCGATCGAGCTCGACCTGCGACACGTCGGTCGGCCGCTCATGGCGAACGTGGATCCGATCGAACTCTGCTTCGGCATCGGCCGCGGCTTCGGCAGAGTGGTACATCGTGACAATCTCACGGGCGAGCGAGCGCTTGGCATCGCGCGGAGTCTCGGCGGCGTCTTCCGGCACCTTTCGGTCGGTCAGGAAGACGTAGTAGGGTTCGATCAGCGTGTCCGGAATCGACAACAGCTTCCCGTACATCTCTGCCGGAGCTTCGCTGACTCCAACATAGTTGCCCGTCGTCTGGCTCATCGCTCGCTCCCCATCGAGCCCAACAAGAAGAGGAACCGTCATCGCGACCTGCGGCTCCTGGCCGTACTCCCGCTGGATGTCTCGTCCGACAAGGAGATTGAACAGCTGGTCGCTCCCACCAAGCTCAACATCGGCCTCAATCGCGACCGAATCGTAGGCTTGCGCAAGCGGATAGAGGAACTCGAGGATGCTGATCGGCTCTCCTGCCCCGTAGCGCTTCGAGAAGTCGTCTCGCTCGAGCATCCGTGCGACTGTGTACTTGGCGGTCAGATGGATGACGTCAGCAAAGTCGAGCTTGCCGAGCCACTCCGAGTTGAAGCGGAACTCGGTCTTGCTCTCATCGAGGATCTTGAACGCCTGCTCTCGGTAGGTCGCCATGTTCGCCTCGATGTCATCCGAGGACATCAGTGCTCGGGTCGACGAGCGGCCGGACGGATCACCGATCCGCCGGGTGAAGTCGCCGACGATGAGAACGGCCGTGTGACCGAGGTCCTGGAACTGGCGCATCTTCCGAAGCGGCACGGAGTGGCCGAGCGTCAGGTGTGGTGCCGAGGGGTCGATCCCGAGCTTGATCCGAAGCGGCCTGCCTGTCTCCTCCGACGTCTGCAGCTTGGCGATCAGGCCCTCACGAGGGACGACACGATCGATGCCGATCGACAGCGTCTCATCCACCAGCTGCTCGAAGCGCTTCGTCATCGCTAGCTCCCCACGTTGACGACCGAGACGATTCGGTCGTCCTCCTCCAGATCCATCACGTGGACGCCGCGCGCATAGCGCCGATAGACGTTGATGTCGCCGGCAAGAATCCGGATGACCTTCTGTTCCGTCGTGATGATCAACTCGTCCTGATCGGAGACGATCCCGACGGACACGAGCGGACCCGACTCGTCGTCGAGCTTGATCCCCTGGACGCCCTTGCCTCCCCGTCCTTGAATCGGGAAGTCGTCGAGGGAGACGCGCTTGCCGAATCCCCGTTCGGTGACCATCAGGATCTTCTTGTCCATCGTGATCTCCCGGTCGAGAGACGCCATTCCAATAACGCTATCGCCTTCGTCGAGGCGGATGCCGATGACGCCCTTCGACGGGCGCTTCGTCAGCCGGACCTCCTCCTCGCGGAAGCGGATCGTCTGACCGTTCCGGGAAGCGACGATCAGATCTCCGCCGCCCTCGGCGATCGCGACATCGACGAGCCGATCCTCGTCCCCGGTATTGATCGCATTGATCCCGTTGGCGTGGACATTCGAGTAGTCGGAGAGGCGATTCTTGTTGACGATCCCATTCGCGGTCGCCATCAGGCAGATCTCGTCCTCGACGTGATCGAAGTCGGCGACGGGCAGAATGGACCGAACGAGTTCCTCCTGCTCCATCGCGACGACGGAGCGAACGTTCTTCCCGACCGCATCGCGATTGAGTGACGGGAGCTTGTAGCCCTGGGTGCGGAAGACGCGGCGATGATCGGTGAAGACCAGCAGCTGATCGCGCGCGTTGGCAAGCGACGTCAGCAGGACATAGTCATCGTCCTTCGTCCGCTGACCGATGACGCCCTTGCCGCCCCGGCCCTGGCTGCGGAAATCGATCGCCCGCGGGGCATTGATGTAGCCGCGCGACGTGACGCTGACCATCAGATCGTAGTCGGGAATCAACTCATTGAAGTCGACCTCGCCGTCCTCGTCCGTGATTAGCGTCCGTCGACCGTCAGCGTACTTGTCGGCGATCTCGCGCAGCTCTCGCTTGATCGTCTCGTCGAGAACGACATCGCTTCCCAAGATCCGCTCGTAGTCGGCAATTGCCTTCTGCTTGTCCTCGTACTCGGCGTCGATCTTCGCTCGCTCCAGAGAGCGCAACTGCGACAGGCGCATCCGGAGGATCGCCTCGATCTGCTCGTCGGTGAGTGCGAGCTCCGTCTGCAGAAGGCGCGTCTCCTCCTCCTGATCTTCCGATGTGCGGATGATCTGGATGACACGATCGATGTTGTCGAGGGCGATTCGATATCCCTCGAGGATGTGAGCGCGCTTCTTCGCCGCCTCGAGCCGATGCTCCGTCCGACGGCGAACGACCTCACGGCGGAAGTCGATGAAGCAGTTGAGGATCTCCTTCAGCGAGAGCGTTCGTGGGTTCCCGTCGATGATGACCAGGAAGACCGCGGCGAACGTCCGCTCAAGCGCCGTGTACTTGTAGAGCTGGTTGAGCACAACCTGAGGCGTCGCCGAGCGCTTCATCTCGATGACGATTCGCATGCCTTCGCGGTCGGACTCATCACGCAGGTCGGAAATCCCGTCGATGTCGCCCGACTGAACCTTCGTCGCAATCGACTCGACAATCGTCGACTTCCTGACCTGGAACGGGATCTCGGTGATGATAATCCTGCCGTCGTCGATCTCGGCCTTGCCTCGGACGGTCATCTTCCCGTGACCGGTTCGGTACATCTCATCGATGCCGGAGCGGCCCATGATCAGTCCGCCGGTCGGGAAGTCGGGACCGGGGATGTAGCGCATCAGGTCCTTGGCGGAGATGAAGGGATCGTCCATCAGAGCTATGGTTCCGTCGATCAGCTCGCCGAGATGGTGCGGCGGAATCTGGGTCGTCATGCCGACCGAGATACCCCACGCGCCGTTCATCAACAGGTTTGGAACCTTCGATGGGAGGACCACCGGCTCTTCGAGAGAATCGTCGAAGTTCGGCCGCCAGTCGACGGTTCCTTCGTCGAGTTCCTCGAGGAATTCCGTCGCAACCGGCGACAGGCGGGCTTCGGTGTACCTCGTCGCAGCGGCAGGGTCGCCGTCAATCGACCCGAAGTTCCCCTGTCCGTCGACCAGCGGATAGCGATAGGAGAACCCCTGAGCCATATTGACCATCGTGTCGTAGATCGCCATGTCGCCGTGCGGGTGGAACTTACCCATTACCTCGCCAACGATGCGTGCGCTCTTGCGATGGGGCTTGCCGGGTGACACGCCCAGCTCGCGCATACCGTAGAGAATCCTCTTCTGAACAGGCTTCAGGCCGTCCCGCACATCGGGAATCGCCCGTCCGCGAATAACGCTCATCGCGTAGTTGATGTACGACTGCTCCATCTCTTCTTCAATGAATGTGGCTTCGATGCGTTCCATGAATTCACCCCCCGGTTGAGCGCGGCTCGACGGTCGCGCATACGACGTTCAAGAATACCGCAATCCCTGTCCTGATGCAAGGATTCGCCCAATCCGACACGGTGGAGTCCTGTCGATTCTACCAGGCCTAGGAGGGAGGGTTCCGAGAGCCTGGAGCCCCTCGATCGAACGCGTCTCGAAGTGCCTCGCCGACGAAGGTGAGCGCGAGGACAGCCGCGATGATGAATCCGGCCGGAATCAGGAACCACGGATGTCGGTCGATTGCTGTGACCTCCATCGCCGCATTCAGCAGGCTGCCCCAACTGACAAACGGCTCTCGCAGGCCGAAGCCGAGGAAGCTCAGCGACGCCTCTGTTAGCATCGCACTCGGGATCAGGAGCGTAGACGAGACGATCAGATAGGACGTGATCTGCGGAAGGATGTGCCGGAAGAGGATCCTTGCGCCGGTGGCGCCGGCAGCTCGGGCCGCCATCACGTAGTCCCGTTCGCGGATCGCGATCACTTGACCTCGGATAACCCGGGCAGTCCTTGCCCAGCCGGTGAGGGCAAGCGCGGCAAGCAGACCGAAGAAGACGCCGATCGGACCCGCCCCTTGCCCTGCGAGCGCAGCCCCCACGACCAGGACGATCGGGAGGCCCGGGAGCATCATGAATCCCTCGCCGATCCGCTGGAGGAGCGAATCGATCCTGCCCCCCGCATAGCCGGAGACCCCGCCGAAGAGAATCGCGATCGGAAGCAGAAGGAGAACGACGAACGGGCCGACGACGAGCGAAATCTGTGCGCCGTAGACCGTTCGCGAGAAGAGATCTCGCCCGAAGGCATCGGCCCCGAAGAGGTAGAGACGTGCATTCGTCGCCCCGTCGGCTGCGCGAAGCCCAAAGAGGTGCACGTCGGTCGGGAAGACTCCGAAGAGGCGATACGGAGCACCTCTCACGAAGAAACGTACGTAGTACCGCTTCGACGTGTCCTCCGTGAAGAGATGCGCGTAGGTCTCTGCGTCGATCGAAGATTCGCGTCGATAGACAAACGGCCGCAGGCTGAAGCCCTCCTCACTGTGGAAGCAAAGGCGCGACGGCGGCGCGTACGCGTCCGGATTCACCTGGTCCCGCGGCGCGTAGGGTGCGATGAAGGGAGCGAAGATCGCAAGGATGACAAGGAGCCCGAGGACAATGCATCCGCCGCGTGCCGCCGGCCGTCGCAGGAGGGATCGCAAGACGGATCTGCGGACGAAGGGCCGTGAATGCTCAGGTTTCGCATGTCGCCGATGCTTTCGCTTCATGTCAGTCAAATCGGACGCGCGGGTCCGCCCAGGCGAGCAGGAGATCGGCCATCAGGTTCCCGAGAGTCAGGAAGAGACCGAAGAAGAGCAGCCCGCCGAGGATCACGTACGTGTCCTGCCGCTGGATTGCGGTCCAGAAGGCACCCTCCACCGTCTGTAGACCGAACAGGATCGAGGCGACAAGGGAGCCGCCGACCAGCCTCGGAAGCTGCATGCCGAGAATGCTGATCAGCGGATTGACCGCGTTCTTGAACGCGTGGCGGTAGAGGACGCTCCGCTCTCCCACTCCCCTCGCCCGAGCAGCGACAACGTACTGCTTTCCGAGCTCGTCGAGTACCGCTCCTCGGGTCACCCGCATCAGGCCGACGGCTCCACTGAGACCTACGACGATCCAGACCGGCCAGAGATGCCAGAGGATGCTCCCGACCTTCGCCCATGTCAGCGGCTCCCCGATGAAGCGCCCGTCGACCAGCCCCCCAACGCCAAGACCGTGCGCGCCCGTGTGGAGGACGCTGACAAGGAACCACATCAGAACGAGGCCGACCAGGAACCCTGGGACTGACAGGATCACGAATCCCGCGGCGGCAAGCACACGGTCGACCATGCGGCCGACATGAACCGCGGCGAAGACTCCGAGCGGGATCGCGACCAACCACATGAAGAGGATCGTCGTCCCTGAGATGAGAACGGTTCGGCCGAGTCGCCCACCAAGAAAGAGGGACTCGAAGACCGGGCGCGACGTCTCAAACGACGTCCCGAAGTCGCCTCGCATCAAGAGGTTCCTCAACCAGAGGCCGTATCGGGCGATGACGGAGCGATCGAGTCCGAACTCGCTGCGAAAGCGCTCGATCGTCTCCGTCGAGAACTCGGGACTCACCTCCAGACGCGTCACGTAGTCTCCGGGCATCAGGTCGACAGCCACGAAGGAGACGAACGAGACGATCAGAAGGAGCGGAAGCACCAGGGCGAGCCGACGAACCACGTACGCGGCCATCGCAGCAGGCTCCCGCCTACGGGAGAAGCCTCCGGTCGAAGATGAAGTCGGCTCCGTTCCCGCTGTGCCCTGTCGCGTGACCATTCGGTGTCGCAGATCCGGCGTTGCCGATGTGGTCGTAGTAGACGTATCGGAAGGATGGGTAGACCGTGTAGATCATGCCGGCGTCCTCCGCAGCCCGCCGCTGCAGCGCGCGATAGTGCTCAAACGCCACGTCGTTGTCGATCGTCGATGCGCCTGCGTCGAAGAGCGCGTTGAGGAAGACGTCGACCGGTGTCGGATCGTCGCACGCGCTTCCTCGCCAGAAATGGAGCCGGCCGCAGTGGTCGTAGACGCTGCCGAGGCTGTTCGGCTCGCTCCCGCCCGTGAACGACAACAGGAGCGCATCAAAGGAACCGGAAAACATCGACATCAGAACCGGATTCGCCTCGCCCGGCACGAACTCGAGGTTGAGGCCTGCCTGCCGCGCACGATCGGTGATGATCGTCGCCACGCCGGCCGCCTCCGTCAAGCCGGAGACGGATGCAAGCGTGATCGAGAGAGGGGAACCGTCAGCGAAGTCCCGCCAGCCATCGCCGTCGAGGTCAACGAGCCCGATGCTGTCGAACAGCCGGCCCGCCTCCTCCAGATCGTACTCGAACGTGATCGCCGCCGACTCCGTAATCGGCCCCGCATACGTGTCGCGGCCGGCGTAGAAGGGAGAGCCGAAGCTCAACGGACTCCACTGTGGGAGAGCGAGTCCGTTGTAGACGGTGTCGATGATCGACGCCTTGTCGATCAGATGCGCGAAAGCCTGCCTGAACGTCCGATTGCGATAGAGTTCCCGGGTCGGAGTCTGCGTCCCGTCGGCCA
>Ga0272444_10005160_pt1 | contig 11341 bp, 10 predicted proteins | sample SSMForm13_FD_201033 | JGI IMG/M metagenome (GOLD analysis project Ga0272444, IMG submission 201033) | Marine sediment archaeal communities from Little Sippewissett salt marsh, Falmouth, MA, United States - SSM-Form-13 | ecosystem: Environmental > Aquatic > Marine > Wetlands > Sediment ... | reverse complement strand
ATAAAAACCTTAATTATTAATTGATTATCGTCTATGGCGCAGAAATGAACCCATTTTGCCCAAAGCCCCATCTCAAGCAATCAGGAGGCGGTTTCAAATCAAAAGAATCGGCGAAAAACATGGATTTTTCGAAAAATCATCGGGAAACGAGGACTGATAGGTGAATTTTGCTTGGCAGGCGATTTGCAAATGTCAACAACGCGTGGGTGATTTCTCCTGGTCCCTGTGAACAGGGCTTCACGTCGTTGTAGCGACGCTGAATTCAAGGGATGCAGGCCGCCATGAACCGGCGCATGAGCCGCGCACCGGGGGCTGTCCAGGGGAGATCCATACCAGAAGCACGATTCGCGAGGATGGAAGACTAGGGAGATAAAAATGGAAAAACAACGTCCTGCCGAAGAGGGTCTATTCACCTGGCCATCAGATGAGCCGCAACTGATGGGCGGGAGGTGTAAGAGTTGCAACACTTATTTTTTCCCCAAATATTATGTTCGGCATCATCCGGATTGTCAGGATCATAGTGCCGTGGAGGAGGTTCTCCTCAGCCGGCAGGGAAAGCTGGATAGCTACACCATCCAGCATTTTCCCGCGCCCCCGCCATTCACCAACCCCGAACCTTTTGCCCCCGCTCCCATTGGTTGGGTCTCATTGCCCGAAGGCATATCAATCCCAGGCAGGTTGACTGGATGTGAGTTGGAAGAGATCGAAATGCATATGGATGTTGAGTTGGTAGTGGAAGAAGAAGGCAAGGATCAAGAGGGAAACGGCCTCTTGATCTGGAAATGGCGGAAAAAATAAAAGCAAGCCTTGATTGCAGCATCTTATCTGTATCTGAGAAGGGATTGCAATAATGAGAGACGTAGCTGTTATTGGGATCGGCATGCATGACTGGGGCAAGTTCCCCGACAAAACCTTCGTGGACATGTCCGCGGTGGCCATCAAGGAAGCGCTGGCGGATGCCAGCCTGGAATGGAAAGACATACAGGAATTAGTGGCGGGTATTTGGGTTTGGGGCTCAATTAGCGGATTAAATCCCGGAGCATCCATTACGGCCATGATGGGCGAGACCGGGATACCGACCACCAATATTTTCAATATGTGCGCCACGGCCACCAATGTCTTCAGGGCGGCCTACAACATCGTGGCCAGCGGCAGCAAAGATATCGTTTTGGCCATCGCCGCCGACAAATCTCCCAAGGGTTTTTTCACCACCGTGGGCGTCCCCGACCCCAAAGACCCCGATTACTTGCGCTGGAAAATGATTGGCTTGACCAATCCCGGGTACTGGGCCATCCAGTTGCGCAAGCGCATGGAGGAATACGGCACCACCGAGCGTCATCTGGCCAAGGCCAAGGTAGCCGCCAGCAAGTTCGGAGCCCTGAATCCCAGGGCCTTATACCGGAAGGTCTACACCGAAGAGGAGGTTCTGGCCTCGGACATGGTCTGCGACCCCCTGCGCTTGTTTGAGATCTGCGCCACCCGGGACGGGGCCGCCGCCGCCATCCTGTGCAGCGCCGACATTGCCAAGAAATACAACGCCAAACCGGTCACCGTGGCCGGAGTCGGCGAGGGCAGTTCGGTCTATGGAGACCCCACGGCGCGTCTGGGATTGATCTGCGGGCCCGTGGAGGCCACGGCTCCTCTTATCAGCGAAAGCTACGTGTCCGCTCAAATGGCCTACAAATCCGCCGGCCTGGGGCCCGAAGACATCGACTTCGTGGAGCTGCCGGACAACAGCTCCTGGCATTACCTGCAGTATCCAGAGAGCCTGGGCTTTTGGGGGCCCGGCGAGACCGAGCGCATGCTGGATGATCAACAGACCGGCCTGGGCGGCAAGCTGCCGATCAACACCAGCGGGGGCATTGCCTCTTTTGGTGAAGCGGTGGGCGCTCAGGGCCTGCTTCAGATCCATGAGGTGGTCACCCAGTTGAGAGGGCAGGCCGGCGACCGGCAGGTGCAGGGGGCCAAGGTCGGGATGACCCAGACCTATGGTCAATTGGGAAACAGCGCCACCACCATACTGAAAATATGATCAGGGTGGGGACGGCTTTTTACCGCCAAGGGCCGGGAACACCTGTTGTTTTGGACCGGAACGGATAACGGTTAAATTTTGGAGTTGCAATAAAGTGGCCCCCGCAGAAAAACAGTGGCAACATATATTTTGTCATGTGTGTCCCAGCCATTGCGCCCGCAAGGTGGTGGTTAAGGACGGAGAGATTGTCGAAGTCGAGCCAGACCCCGAGAGCGGCTATGGCAGCGCCAAGTGTCTTTACAACAAGAGCGCAATATTAAAAGAAGTCCGTTCCCATCCTGATCGTATTAAATATCCTCAGAAAAGGGTGGGCCCCAAGGGTGGCGGCAAGTGGGAGCGCATCTCTTGGGATGAAGCCCTGGATACCATTGCCACCAGAATCATGCAGTATAAGGCGGACTTCGGTCCCAACAGCTTGGCCATGATCCTGGGAGAACCCAAGGAGATGGAGTTTGCCTTTGCGCAAAGATTTGCCTCTGCCTTTGGAAGCGCAAACACCGTCACCCCAGGCAACTACTGAGGCGTGCCAAGGCTGGCAGGTGCCAGCTCAATTTTCGGGAACATCTTTTTCCCTGATGTAGGCCCTAAAACCGGTCTTCTTCTGCTCTGGGCCTTCAATCCCATAGGCCTGATGGGCGGAGAGATGCGCGAGAACATCGAGGCCGCGCTCTCCGCTGGCGCTAAACTTATCGTGGTTGATCCCAAGAGGATCCAACTGGCGAGAAAGGCCGATATATGGCTCGCGCCAAGGCCTCAAAGCGACGGCGCCTTGGCCATGGGCATTGTGAAGGTAATAATCGAAGAGAAGCTGTATGATGTTGACTTTGTTTCAAAATGGACGATTGGTTTCGAGGAGGTTGAAAAGGAGATAAAGACCTTTTCCCTGGACGACGTCGAGCAGGCCACCTGGATCCCCAAGGACACAATAATTCAGGCGGCCCGGATGATCGCGGCACCGGAGAACCAACCAATTTGCTACTACGAAGGCAACGGCATTGAGAAGTGCATCCACAGCTTTCAGGCTTGCCGGGCCATCAATATCATAAGGGCTCTTGTCGGCAACGTGAACACCCCGGGGGGCAATGCGGAGTTGACCGCTGCTCCCTTTGCGAGAATGGGGCGCTTTTATTGGCCCAAAGGCGTCACGCGAAATGTGGACCGGGGGCTTTGCGGTCCATTCCGGATAGGAGCCTCCCACCTTTATGTGCCGCCCCAGTCCCTGGTGCGGGCCATCTTGGATGAGAAGCCATATCCCATTAAAGCGGGCATCAATATTTTGACCAACCCCCTGGTCAGCTATCCGGATACCGAGTCCACCTACCGGGCCTTTATGAAGCTTGATTTCCTGGTGGTGTCTGAATTGTTTCCCACCCCGACCGCGGCGGTGGCGGATATCGTTCTGCCGGCCGCCTGGGGAAGTGAGCATGAGGCGGTTGGGTACTGGCCTGGTTGGCAGCAACAGATTCGAGCCTACCCTAAGCTCGTGGAGCCTCCCGGAGAGGCCAAACCAAATGCCGAATGGTTAAACGAGCTCGCCAAGAGAGTCGGGATCGAAAAGTATTTTTGGGAGAAATGGGAAGATTGTTTGAATGAAATACTCGAGCCCGCGGGTATTACTTATGAGGAGTTGAAAAAGATAAGAAACCTCGAAGCGACAAGACAGTACAAGCCTCTGGAAGAGGGCCTCTTCCATACCAGATCAGGCAAAATTGAACTATACTCAGCCACCTTGGAGCAATTGGGCTACTCGCCGGTTTCCAACTTCAAGGAATTGACCCAGTTTCTTTATGAGCCTTCCGATGAATATCCTTTGCTCATGTTCAACGGCAAGGAAGGCGCCTTTATGAATAACGGATACAAACATGTGAAGATGGCCCGGGCCAAAAGGCCTTATCCCACCGTGGACCTGCACCCAGAGACGGCTGAGAAGTTCGGACTTAAGAAAGATGAGTGGATCTACATTGAGACTGAAAAAGGAAGAATTAAACAGATACTTAAGCTAGACCCTCACCTCCACCCCAACCTGGTGTTCCCCTCCATGGGGTGGTGGTTCCCTGAAGAACCTGACGACCTTTTCCAGTTCAGAAAATCCAACATAAACGTCCTGACTTCCTGTGATCCACCTTACGATCCCGAGTTGGGAGCCGTGGAGTTGGGGTCAATTCCGTGCAAGGTGTACAGGGCGGAAGAATAGACGCCATGTGAAGCATGCTGTATGCACCCAAACAGGATTTACTTAAAGCTGTGCCGGCCAGATTAGACAGAGGCCCAAACGAAAAGGAGGAAGGACTCATGTCCGTTATCCCTGCTGACTATCTACCTCCAGCCAATGCCCTTCCGGAGAAGATTTACTCCCTGCCGGAGCTGCAACTGCCTTCCAAGTTGGACATCGTCGATTACTGCATAGACCGGCACCTTAGAGCGGGCCTTGGGGACAAGGTGCTGATTTACTACAAGGACCAAGCCATCACCTATGCCCAGATGCAGGAGAGGATCAACAAGCTGGCCAACGCCCTTAAGGGCCTGGGTGTCGAGAAAAACGACCGGGTCATGCTCCGCTCTCCCAACAATCCGGAAATATTCACGGCCTATTTTGCGTGCTGGCGCCTCGGGGCCCTCCCTGTTCTGACCCAGCACCTGCTAAGGGCCGATGAGATCACCTACCGGGCCAACGATTCAGAGGCCAAGGCCATGATCGTGAGCTCCGACACCTATAAAGACGTGTCCGAATGCCTGGATCAGATGAAGACCGTGAAGGATATCATCGTATTTGGTGATCGTGTTGAAGGTTGCCATTTTTACGATGATTTTGTCGCTGACCAACCAAGCGATATTGCCCCCAGCGACACCAATCGGGACGACTATTTCCGCATTATCTACAGCTCCGGCACCACGGGAAAGCCAAAAGGTATCGTCAACACGGTTGGGGATTTAATTACCACCATGGAAAGCCATTGCCGGCATGTCCTGGAGTTGAAACTGGATGATGTGATCGGCGGCCATCCCGCCTTTGCCTTTGCCTTTGGGTTTTCCCTGATCATCTTCAATGGATTCAACGGTTGCAGCATATCCCTGGTGGATCGCTTCGATCCCGAGCTCATGTTTGAGACCGTGGAAAAGCATAAGATCAGCGTTCTTTTTTGCGTGCCCACCGCCTTTCGCATGATGCTGAGCGTCAAGGATGCAGAGAAGAAATATGATCTGAGCTCCCTTCGCCTGTGCCAGAGCGCCGGCGAGGCGCTGCCCGGCGACATTGCCCTGGAGTGGAGAAGGCGCTTTGGCATGCTCATTTTGGACACCGTGGGCTCCGGGGAGATCAACTACTGGCTGAGCACCAGGCAAGACACGCCGGATGACAAGCTGGAGTCATCGGGCAAACCGCTGCCAGGGGTGGAAGTAAGGCTGGTGGACCCCTCCTTTAAGGACGTTCCTCAGGATTCCGAGGGCGAGATGCTGATAAGGGCGCCCTGGGGAAATCAGTACTGGCGAAGGCCTGAAAAACAAAAGGAATCAGTGGTGGACGGGTGGAGCAGGACCGGTCTGATCTTCAAGGAGGACCAGGACGGCTACTACTGGTTCCAAGGCCGGGACGACGAGATGATCGTAAGCTCAGGATACAAGATCCCGGCGGGAGAAGTGGAAGCGGCCCTTCGTCAACATCCCTCGGTCATGGAAACGGCGGTGGTCAGTTCGCCCGATCCTGTAAGGGGAACCGTGGTCAAGGCCTTCATCGTCCTGAAGCCTGGCTACGATGCTTCCGACGCCCTGACCAAGGAGATACAAGACTTTGTCAAGGAAAAGATAGAGGTCTACAAGTATCCCCGGAAAATCGAGTTTATCACCGAGGATGAGGTCCCCCGGACCATCACCGGCAAGATCCGGCGTTTCGCTTTGCGAGACAGGGAAAAGGCAAAAGCCTGAAGCGCGGCCATGCCCTTTAAACCATGCGGAGGTCATGCATAACGCGCCTAGGTAACGAGAGCCATGAGGGAGATTTGTCGTGCTGAAACTGCCATCCAAGAGATGGAAAAAAGTACGCATCAAACCAGAGGGCCCCGGGAGATACACCCTGATATTCCTCACTCCCCTCAAAGACGAGGATGAACTGCGCGAAATCGTGGAAGAGGAAATCGACATGTGCCTGGACCAGGGAGAACGGGTGATCGATATGCAATGGGATCGCAGGTCTCTGACCCTGGCAATAGCCGACATCGTGTCGTTTAAACGCAGGCTCTTATACGTGAACATTAACCCGGAAGATCCGTAAAAAATTGCCCCTAACAGATGGATGACATCAAAAAAGGCCGGCTGAGCATCGTAGACAAAAAATGAAAAAAGCACTGACAAGTTTTTTAGAGCAGCGGGATTACTTCTCAGAGCGCCCCATGAGTATCTGCCCGGTGTGCCTTAGGGTGATTCCCGGCGTGGTCCGGGAGTCCGAGGCCGGGCTCTTGATGGAAAAGACCTGCCCGGATCATGGCGTGTTCAAAACCACCATTTGCACGGATTTGCAGCGCTACAAGGCATTGTGCGCCGCCGATAGAAAGGTGACGCGGCCCCTGGCCCGGGGAAGCCCATCGGAGCACGGCTGCCCTGATGATTGCGGGCTTTGCCCGGCCCACGATCAGCACACCTGCCTCGCCATCTTGGAGATCACCTCCAGATGCGACCTGGGCTGCCCGGTTTGTCTGGCGGGCTCCAGTGTCCAAGGAGGTGACCTGCAGCCAGCCCAAGTCGAGCACGCCCTGAAACGCCTCATGGAGTACGAGGGCGGCTTGACCCCGATTCAGATCAGCGGTGGAGAGCCGACCTTGCATCCGCAACTGATCGAGATCGTGCGCTTGATCAGATCACTCGGAGGGCGGGGAATCGAGCTCAACAGCAACGGCCTTGCCCTGAGCGGTGAACCGCACTTGGCCCAAAGGCTCGGGGAGGCCGGCATTGCGAGCGTCTATCTGCAAATGGACTCGTTGGATCCAAAAGTTTCGAAGTTCATACGGGGCAGGGACCTGGTTGAAGCCAAGGTAAGGGCGATTGAGAACTGTCTCCAGGCCGGTTTGGAGGTCATCCTATCGGTCACCGTGGTGCCCGGGGTCAATGACCAGGAGATATGGGATGTGGTTCGCTTCGCCATGGAACGTCGCCTTACTGGAGTCAACTTCCAGGCCATGACCTTGACCGGCCGTTATCCCCAGGAGGTCGGGCAAGGAGAAGACCATTTCACGAGCGGTCATTTTTTAAGGGAGATTCAGAGGCAAAGCAACGGCGCCCTGCGCGAGGGCGACCTGACTCCCATACCTTGTCCAGACCCCCGCTGTGGGCTCATATCCTACGCCCTGATCCACGAAGGAGAACTCCTTCCGCTCAACCGGCTTTTGGAGCGGTCCAGCCTGGTCGATTGCCTGGCCGATCTCAAGGACTGGCCCCAGACCCTCCGGCATCTTCGGCCGCAACCCTGCGGCCCTTGCTGCGGGACAAGGGAAGACCGCAACCTGGAATTACTTTCAGACGCAATGCTTGGTTCGGATTTCTTTTCAATTGGTTTCCACGCCATGATGGATCCCTATTGTCTTGATCTCGATAGGGTTAAACGGTGTTGTGTTCATGAATTGACACCCGAGGGGAAACTGATTCCTTTCTGCCTTTACAACACAAAATACAGGCATACCCAACCGTGAGAAGACCTTGGAAATGAAAAAAACCATGCCGTAAATCCCTGTTGCCCAGGGTAAGGAGGTGAGAATAGGCACCTGAAAACAGAAACTGAATAGGGGATGAAATGATCTTGTTTGACTCATCTAATGAGGAGGTAATGATGAGCTGGCATTTTAAGAAAATCACCCTTTGTTTACTCGGTGTGGCCATGATTCTGTCAATGGCCAGCGCCGGTCAGGCCGAACCGGCCAAGACCTATACTTTTAAATTGCAAAACATCTACGTTCCCGGCAGCACCATAGCAACCTGGGCTGGGCCCAAGTTTATCGAGCTGGTGGGGAAAATGTCCGGCGGGAGAGTCAAGATAAAGAACTTCCCTCCCGGGGCCCTGGCGCCTCCCAAGGAGATTCTTCAGGCCTTGGGGCAGGGGATGTTCGAGATGGCGGCATCGGCAGGCGCTTATGCGGCGGGATCGATTCCGGCGGCCTATCTGGAGTTTGGTATTCCCGGCGGTCCCCGAACCTTTGGCGAGTTTGCGGCCTTTTTCAGAAACACGGGTTTCCTGGAGCTGTTACGGGCTGAATACGCCAAACAAAACGTCTATTTTGTCGCCCCGCTCATTGATGAATGGTACGGCCTGATTTCCAGGAAGCCCATCCGCAAAGTGGAAGACTTTAAGGGGCTGAAGGTCAGGGCAACCGGTCTCGTGGCAAAAATGTTTGCTCAACTGGGCGCCTCTCCGGTTTTCCTCCCCCTTGCGGAGGTCTATACCGCTCTTTCCATGGGAACGATCGATGCAGTGAGTTTTGCCGACCCGGATTCACACTGGGACATGAGGTTGATGGAGGTGGCCAAGTATGAGATAGCCCCGCCCATCATGGTTTCCGCCGGCAACATAATCATGAATCTGGACGCCTGGAAGTCTCTTCCAGAGGACCTGCAGCAGATTATTGAAGCCGCCGCCTGGGAAATCTCCTTTAAAATTTATGCCGCCACAAGAATTGCCTCCTTTGATGTCCTTGCAAAGATGCAAAAGGATTACGGAATTGAGTTGATAACCTTGCCTCCGGCAGAGGTCGCAAAGTGGGAAAAGGCCAAACGAAAGGTCTGGGCCGAGGTCGCCAACAAGGGGCCGGCCGCGAAGAAGGCGGTTGCAATCATGGAAGATTGGGTGAAAAAGAACCGCAAGTACTTGGGCAATTGACCAGAGCCTTTTGAAACGATTCCCCTTCGAGATCTTTACTCTTACCAAGCGTATTGCTGATCGAAGGGGAGTCCTTCAATCAATGCTCCCCTTGCAAGGTTCCCGGTGAAGAGCAGATGGTTCAGGGCCCACATAAAATTGATTCACGGCCCGCGGAAGAGACACAGCCAGGGAGAGGCGGATCCTGAATCCAGGGAGATTGTATGAAAGCCATATTAAAGGTGATAGATGGAATCAGCCTGGCCTTTGGCTGGGTGGCCGTCGTCATGACATGGGTTCTGGCCCTGATTGTCTTTTGCGGAGTCGTGGCGCGCTATGTCTTTAACGCCCCCAGTATCTGGATTCCTGAAATGTCTCAATTCCTTTTTGGCGCGTCTTTCATGTTGGCCGGCGCTTTCACCCTCCAGAAGGGGGGACATGTAAGGATAGACATCTTTGTCAGGCAGATGGGGCGGAAGCGACAAGCGGTCCTTGAATGCATTAACTCGATTGGGTTCTGGATATTCAATTCCGCTCTGCTTTACAAAGGCACCCAGATGGCCATGAAGGCGCTGCAGACCAAGGAAACGGCGGGGACCTGTTGGGACCCTCCCGTTTATCCAATAAAGATGGTCATTCCAATTGCGGCGTTCCTGATCCTGCTGCAGGGCATTGCCAAGCTGGTGAGGGATGTAAACACCATCGTCAAAAGTGAGCATTCATGAGTATCGAGATAATTACCATCCTCATGTTTTTCTTTTTTATTTTTGGGCTATTTTTGGGGATACCCCTCGCTTTTGTCCTGGGTGCCATAGGGGTGATCTTCACCATTTTTTTGTGGGGATTAAACGGGCTCTATGTGGTCCCCTCCTTGACTTGGCAGATGATGGGGTCCGAGGTCCTAATCGCAGTGCCTCTTTTCATACTCATGGGGGCCATTCTTCAGCGCTCTGGCATTGCTGACGATTTGTACGACGTGACCCATAAATGGGCGGGGCCGGTAAATGGAGGGTTAGCCGTAGGCACCATCATCATTTGCGCCCTTTTTGCCGCCATGGCGGGCATTGCCGGCGCGGCCACGGTTTCTCTTGGGCTTATTGCCCTGCCGGCCATGCGCAAGCGGGGATACAGCGCCGGCATGTCCATCGGGCCGATAGTGGCGGGAGGCACGCTAGGAATCTTGATCCCGCCCAGCGTGCCCATGATTTTTTACGGACTATTTGCGCGGATGTCCATTGGTCAATTGTTTCTGGCGGGAATTTTCCCTGGGCTGCTCTTTGCCGTGCTCTTGTGCCTGTATGTGTTGATACTGGGCGTAAAACGCCCGGAAACCTGTCCGGCGCTTCCCCCTGAGGAGCGGGCGTCTTTTCGGGAAAAGCTCTCGGCCCTGCCGGAAGTAATGCCGGCCATTATCCTGATAATCATCGTCCTGGGTTCCATTTTCACGGGTATAGCCACCCCCACCGAGTCTGCCAGCATCGGAGTGGTCGGTTCGTTCGTGGTGGCGGTCTTGAAGCGAAAGTTGTCCAGCCGCTTGTTAATAGAGGCAACCTTTCAAACCGTGGGCATCACCACCATGGTCATGTGGGTGATGATGGGGGCGGCGGTTTTCGCCGGGGTTTACCAGGCGCTGGGAGCCTCCGAGCTGGTGAACAAGATCGTTCAGGCGGGAGATATGGCTGTGAACCGGTGGTTCATTCTGGCCATTATCCTGTCGGTGCTTTTTGTGGTGGGCATGTTCCTGGATGCGAGCGCCATCGTCATCCTCCTGGTGCCCACCCTGGTCCCCCTTACCACAAAGCTGGGATTCGACCCTTTGTGGTTTTCCATCGTGTTTATTATCACCCTCATGGTGGGCTACTTGTCTCCCCCCTTCGGGCTCTCCCTTTTCTACATCAGAGGAGTAGCCCCCGTGGAGGTGAACACGTCCTCCATTTATTTCGCGGTCCTGCCCTATATCGCCGTTTTCCTGATCGGCCTGCTTTTGCTCATAGTGTTTCCTGACATCGTGCTGTGGCTTCCGCGGACCCTAATGAGTTAGCCTTCCATACTACCCCGGGCGCACCGGCCCAAGGCAAGCAGCTCTGGCGGGACATTGCCGTCAGGTTGTGCGCCTGTTGGGCTTGCGCGGGCTAAGAAAACAACGTCATCCAGATCCGAGCTGCACTAAATATGAAAGGTTTACATGTAGCCAGGCGATTGGTAGATTGATAACGGCATTACCGCGATGAGATGTGGGGACTTGGTTTGCCGCCTTTCTAAAATCCTATTTTTCTTTTCGCAATGCCCAGACTCCCATAGAGTCTTGAGGAGTCGTCTTTATCGGCTTATTTTTCGGAAAGTAGCGCAAAGAAATGGAGAACCTGTCATGAGTTTTGACGAGCTTCTTCTAGATTCGCTGGACAATAACAACATCTCAAATATAGAAGATCTCATTAAACTACTGGACTACTCTTTTGACGGTATAGCTT
>Ga0272444_10005157_pt1 | contig 11347 bp, 8 predicted proteins | sample SSMForm13_FD_201033 | JGI IMG/M metagenome (GOLD analysis project Ga0272444, IMG submission 201033) | Marine sediment archaeal communities from Little Sippewissett salt marsh, Falmouth, MA, United States - SSM-Form-13 | ecosystem: Environmental > Aquatic > Marine > Wetlands > Sediment ... | reverse complement strand
AGAAAATCATGGTTGAATATCCAACATCGGTGATTCTCATCAGCGGTGTAAGCAAAAAGGCCGCCCAGATGACTAGATATGGCCTTGAACTCGGAGCCGTGGATTATATCCTGAAGTATATACCGGGCAAAGCGATTCCTCCGGATTGTCTGCGAAGTGAGATCATCGCCAAAGTCAAGGCAGCTGCAATGGTAAAGGCCATAATACCGAACCCGTCAGCTTACCCGGACCCGGCCAATAAGCCCATAACCGATAAAAAGCCGGCAGTTCCGGGGCCGGATACTGCCAGGGTTTCTGCCGCAAATCGGGAGCTTTCTCATTTGATTGTTATTGGCGCATCGACCGGAGGGCCGCTGGCAATAAAAGAACTGCTGCTTTTTTTGAGCAGTGATTTTTTCTTTCCCATTGTAATTGTCCAGCACATGCCGGATAGATTTACAGCGATTCTTGCAAACCAACTTAATCAGCAGTTCCCATTTTGCGTAAGAGAAGCCTCCCAGGGAGAATATCTGGCACCGGGGGTTATTTTGGTAGCTCCGGGGAATAGACATCTCCTCATATGTCCCGATCGCAGTATCAACCTTACTATGAAACCGGCGGTGAACGGTTATCGTCCATCCATTGATGTGACCATGGAGTCGGCCGCACGGGTATACGGTTTACATGTAACAGGGATCCTTCTTTCGGGAATGGGAACCGACGGTGCAAAGGGATTGGCAGCCATCAAACAAAATTACGGTGCCACCTATGCCCAATCAAAAGAAACCTGTGCGATTGACGTCATGCCCTATACGGCCATTAAAAAAGGGGTTGTCCAGCAGGTGGGCTCACCGGCAGATATTGCCCGTTGGCTTAACGAGGGATTTAAGCGTCAATAGGAGGAAAATGGTGCAAAAAATGAAAGAATTGCTGCTTTTCCAGGTGGGAGCAATGCAACTCGGCATGGATCTGTCGTCAGTCAGGAGCATACAAGGTGCGCCGGGTATTGCTTCAAAACAAGTAGAAAAACACAACCGGTTTGTCCCATTGACAGAGGATCAGGATGTTTTGCTTTATAATCTCCCGGCCCTTCTGGGAAATGAAAATTCTTCGGCCAATTCCGAAAATGAGAAACTGATCGTGGTCAACGCTCAGGACCGCTCGGTTGGACTGGTCGTCCAACGTGTCCATGGGGTGATCAAGGTGGGCAATGACCGTATTGAACCGCTTTCACCCATCTTCCAGGGCCCCGCCCTGTCATGTTTTCCCAGGGTGCTCAAGCATGAAGGTAGGCTTGTTTTGCTTTTGGCCCCTCAAGGTATGGTGGATATGGCTCAACAAAGGCAAAAGTCTCAAGATCTTAGGGAGAGCTTGTATTTAAAAAACAAAGATGACAGTCCATCAAATCTCAAATCCGCCGACACGGTTATTAGCGAAGATCATACTGAAGTCACATTGGATTCCTTCTTTGCAAAATATGATCATAGCGAGCAGGATGAGTTGCCAAAAACAGAATTGCCGCAATCCAATACCATCTTCTCTGCCAAAGAATCCGACCCTGTAGTACAACAGAACACGCCGGCAGAGGTTGTCTATACAAAATGTGATGAAATAGGAATGAAACCAGAGCCCCATATGAATTCCGGAAGGCCTGAGTAATGCAGAAAATTAATCATACAACAGCCTCCATTCAAAAGGTACTCACTTTTGCTGTGAAAACCCCGAAGGTTGAAGACCGGCAGGTTTATTTTTTATTCAGCATAAGGCAGATGGAAGATATTCTTAGGGAGACAGTGGTAACACCAGTTCCCTTTTCACAGCCGTATCTCAAAGGTATTGCCCAATGGCACGACACTGTCGTGCCGGTTATTTCTCTGGAGGAGTGTCTGGGACTGGAATATTCAAATAACCGAAAAGATACCCGGCTGATTGTGGCTCAGATTCCGACAAAATATGCCGATACGATGAGTTGCTATCGAATTATGCTGCAGGTGGTCCCTCCCATCCGAATGCTGGAGCTGCCGATTGATTGTAACCCCGTATCCCATGAATGGATTCCCGCAAGACATTTGGTAAGGGGCGTTTATGAGTGGGAGAACAAATTTCTGGTGGTTGCGCATATGGAAAAAATTCTGGATGGGGCTATAGGTGATAGCCGTGAAAAACCAACGGTCTCATATTAGATGAAATTTTAGACTATCTGGGTTTTGGACCGAATGGGCTCCCGGTGGGGAAAAAAATTATGGCCTGTCCTTGGCTGAAGGCTTCCAAGAGGACTATGATTGAGAATGATTCAAGGTCGTTATAATTAAAAGGAAAAATAAGCATGTATAAAAAGTCAACATTGGAACACGGCCTGAGAGTTGTGACCGAAAAAATGCCGGGGCAGCGCTCCATCTCTATGGGTATCTTGATAAACGCAAGTCCCAGAGACGAGACTGTGGAGCAAAGCGGGCTGGCACATCTCGTAGAACACGCCATGTTTTGCGGTACCAGCAGCCGAAATGCTACTCAAATTGCCCGATTGATGGATGAGGCCGGCGGCCATATGGGGGCCTTCACCGCCCGGGATTATACCTGTTATTCCGCCACAGTACTCGATGATTATTTCACTTACGCGTTGGATCTGTTTGGTGACATCCTTTTAAACTCAATCTTCCCCCAAGAAAGTGTTGAGAGGGAAAAAAATGCCATTTTACGAGAAATAGAAGCCGCCGGCGACAGACCGGCCGAGCGAGCTCACGATCTTTTGAAAGCCTTTGCCTGGATCGATCATCCATTGGGTCGTCCCATCGCCGGTAATCTCGGTACCATCACGCCCCTGACCAGGGAAAATATAATCTATTTTGTAAACGAACATTATCTTCCAAATCGTATCATCGTTTCGGCCGCGGGCAATATCAATCATGATGATTTCGTCGCCCAGGTGCGTGACGCCTTCTGGCGAATGATGGAACAAAATCAACCGGCAACCCACAGCGTACCGAACTACCAATCCGGCGTAACCGTGGAACATGTGCCTGTCTCGCAGGTCTATTTTGCCCTGGGACTGAGGCTTTGCCCCTATGCCGATCTGGACCGTTATGCATTGCATGTGCTCAATAACATCCTTGGAGGGGGCATCAGCTCACGACTGTTTCGCCGGGTGCGTGAAAAACGCGGGCTGGTTTATCACATTGGCTCAGAATATCATGCCTATCGTGATGACGGAATGCTGGTGGTTGAAGGTTGCACGGCCGCGGAGAATATCCTCCAGGTATTGGACATGGTCTTGGATGAGCTTTGGAAATTGATTTCAGCAAAAGAACCCGTAGATGAAGAAGAACTCTGGAAAGCGAAGATGCAAATCCGGGGGCAACATCTCATCTCCGGAGAAAACACCAACATCCGTATGAACCGGTTGGCTGCTCAGGAGTTTTATTTTGGAAGACACATCTCGGACCAAGAAATTCTGACGGAAATAGACGCCATCCACGTTCAAAAGTTACAGTCGCTGGCCGATGAAATTTTACGGGACGCGCTCGGTCACCCAACAATCGCTGTTGTCGGGCCGGAAGCGCACAATCACTATGAGATTTCATCTATTAAAAGACTGCTAGAGGATCATCCTTAAAACCACAAAAGAAGGGGGGTGATTTAATGAGCCTTGATCCTGCCGTTAAAAAGAACTGGATCGATATTCAAAAGCAGCACCATGGACCAGTGAATGCCATTGGACTCAAAATTGATTCCAAGGACGAAAGGACAATGAAAGTATGGAAAGAGGAGGGTATTGATCAATTTATGAAACGTTAAGCTTTAAACTCACGAATGGAGGGCCGGGAATACATACCCATCCGGCCCTCCAACCCCTCTGGGCCGTAACCAGTAGTGGGTTTATTGAAGCTTTTTTCCGGCCGGAGATTTTTTCTTCCCCGGGGACGAAGGATTTTCCGGACGGAAAATAGCAATAAAAGAAGGAGAGTAACAATGGTCAGCGCAAAAATTCTGGTGGTAGAGGACAGCCCGACTTATCTGCGCCAAATAGCGGATCTGCTGAAGGGAGAGGGATTTGATATCATCACTGCCGTTGATGGCGAAGATGCCCTGGAAAAAACTATCAGAGAAAATCCGGATTTGATCGTCCTGGACGTCATTTTGCCTAAAAAAAACGGTTTTCAGGTATGTCGCCAGTTAAAGACGTCACCCGAGACCCAAAACATAAAAGTTCTCATGTTGACCAGTAAGTCTCAGGACAGTGATCGCTTTTGGGGAATTAAACAGGGAGCGGATGACTATATGACCAAGCCGTTTGATGATATCGAATTGGTCGCCAATGTCACTAAATTGCTTGCGGTTCATTAAACGATTAGGAGAACAAAAAAGAAGTTGTTGGACAAATCATTAGTATATTTAAGTCAAAATTTGAGTCAAAAGACAACATAAATTTTGAACAGGAGGTTTTTTATGGAAAACACAAAAGTATCCTCTAATCCATCGGCGAAATGGGGAGCCGGTACTATGGATCGACTGATCAAATTGAAGCCGTTTGCGGCTGTGGGAAAAAGCATCCGTATGAAATTGATGGTATCAATTCTGTCCCTGGCTCTAATCTCAATCATTGCCATAGGTATCGTCTCCTATACATTTTCATCCAATGCATTGATGAAGAAGGCCTTCGACAATCTGGAAGCTGTTCGAGCCAATAAAATTGCAGCTATCGAGAGTTATCTATACAAAAGTGAAGGTGACATGAACACGCTGCTTGAAACGGTAAAAACACTCCGGCAGGAGGCTTTTGACCAGCTTAAAGCCGTGCAAACGATTAAGAAAAACCAAATCGAAAGTTACTTTGCCGCCCGGCTGTCTGACGTCAGTGCGCTGTCTGCGAATCCAGTGGTATTTGAAGCCCTGAATAAATTCAAAAAAGTCACCACAAAAATCGGCGCGTCACAATGGAAGGCCGTCGAGCAGGTTTACAACCCCTGGTTGGCAAAATACATCGAAGCGTATGGTTATATTGACCTGTTTCTCGTTTCGGATCAAGGCCAGGTTCTTTATACAGTGGAAAAGGCTGGCGATCTGGGTCAAAACTTGAAGACAGGAAAACTCAAGGACAGCCCGGCCGGACGAGCCTTTCGAAGAGGGTTATCCGCCCCGGCATTACAGGACTTTGATGTATACGGGCCATCGGGGGATGCGCCGGCAGCATTCGTGGCGGCACCCATAATTAAGTGGGGCAAAACCCGGGGAGTTGTTATTCTCCAGATACCCATTGAACAAATAAACAACATCATGCAGGAACGCACCGGGCTGGGCAAGACCGGTGAGACATATTTGGTCGCCGCCGACAAACTCTTTCGCTCGGACTCGCGCTTTGTTGAGGACAGTACCATTCTTGACCCCAACTACGTGGTCAATACCGAAGCGGTCAGCAAAGCGTTAGCCGGTGTCACCGACGAAGCGATTATTCACAATTTCAAAGACATACCGGTGCTGTCGGCTTATTCACCTCTGGAAATTCCAGGGTTACAATGGGTTATCTTGGCAGAAATCTCGGTGGCCGAAGCATTTGCCCCGCGGGTTGAGAATGAGATCGAGGACTTTTTCACCACCTACAAAGAATCTTACGGTTACTACGATCTTTACCTGTTAAATCCGGATGGATATCTCTTTTACACGGTGGAGCAGGAGGCGGACTACCATACCAACATGCTGACCGGCCCATACAAGGATACCAACTTGGGCCGTCTGGTGGAGGAAGTTTTAAAGTCCAAGCAATTCAGGTTTTCCGACTTTAAACGCTATGAGGCCAACCGAAATGCACCTGCAGCCTTCGTTGCCCAACCGCTGGTTGTTGAAGGCAAGGTTGAGCTCGTCATTGCCGCTCAATTGTCTCTGGACCATATCAACTCCATCGTACAAGAGCGTGCCGGTCTGGGTGAAACCGGGGAATCTTACCTTGTCGGCTCCGATAGAATGTGGCGCAACAACTCCAACTTTCTGCACCAGTTAGGTGTTGAAAGTACGATTCTAAACCCCGATATAACCGTGGATACGGTGTCCGTCAAAAGTGCACTGGCCGGTAATTCAGGCACCCAGGTTATTGATGACTATCGCAATGTTTCCGTGCTGAGTTCCTGGTCCCCTATCATAGTTCAGGAACCCACTGAAAGCGATTCAAAAGGGATTACCTGGGCATTGATCTCCGAGATTGATTTAAGTGAGGTAAGAAAACCGGTTAATCGGATGGCATTGATCAGTGTCGGCTTGCTGGCCGGTACGGTCCTGCTGGTAATCTTCATTACATCGACCCTGGCCGGAAGTTTGACCCACCAGGTGCGAAAACTGATGGATCTCTTCAGCAACATCGGAATGGGTGACTTCAAGGCGAGGGCGGAAATTGTCAGTAGCGACGAGCTGGGCACTATGGCCAAAGCCCTGAATGCTATGCTCGATAATACTCTGGTTCTTATTCAGAGCCGGGAAGAGCGCGATCAATTCCAGGCCTCGATTATGAAGCTTTTAGAGGAAATCAGCGGATTGGCGGAAGGTGATCTTACCCGGCGAGCCGAAGTAACCGCAGAGATGACCGGTGCCATTGCCGACTCCTTTAACAGTATGGCGGAACAGCTTTCCGATGTTGTTCACAATGTTAAAACGGCCACCGATCAGGTGACTACCACCATCTTGGATGTTGACAAATCATCCACAGAACTTGCCAAAGCAAGCGACAAGCAGTCCGCACAGGTATCCCACGCCATTGGAGCGATTTCTGAAATGACCGTTTCTATTCAGCAGGTGTCCGAAAATGCCGTACAGTCCGCGACGGTATCCGAACAATCGACCGTCAATGCCAAAGAGGGGGCTGAGGCCGTTAAGGCAACCAACAAAGCCATGGAAGAAATTCGAGAAAACGTTCAGGAGACGGCCCGCTCCATTAAACGCTTGGGTGAAAGTTCTCAGGAAATCGGCAATATCGTTCAGCTTATCAACGACATTGCCGATCGGACATCGATTCTGGCGCTAAACGCTTCAATCCAAGCCGCCATGGCAGGGGATGCCGGGCGTGGCTTTGCGGTGGTAGCCGAAGAAGTCCAACGTCTGGCCGAACGTTCAACCAACGCCACCAAGCAGATCGATGCTCTGATTCAGAACATCCAAGGAGAAATTAATGAAGCCGGTACCAGTATGGAGCAAAGTATTCAGCGCGTGGTGGAGGGCTCCAATTTAGCAAACAATGCTCATAATAAGCTCCAAGAAATTGATGCCGTTTCATCTCAGCTGGCGCAGCTAATCAAGTCAATTTCCATGGCCACAACCCAGCAAGTGGCGGCCTCGGAAAACATCACCAATACAATGGAAGATATGGGCAAGGTCAGCTCCAGGAACCTAAGGGCAAGCCAGCAGACTGCAGCGGCCATGAAAAAGCTGGCGGCAACTTCTGAGAAGCTGGCCGTATCGGTTGAAACCTTTAAGTTGGGTGATAATGGAGATAATGGAACGCCGCAGCCCGAGCATCAGCTCAATGCCGAGAACGATGGAGTAATTTTGTTGTCCGAAGAAATGCGTATCAAATGATTTAGCATACGGTTAACATTTTGCTGATCAGTTTTAAAATAATATTTAAAGATTAAATAGGAGGCAAAAAAATGCTAAAGAAAATAAAACCAAAAACGTCAGGGAAAGCGTTTGTTCTAATAGTAACTCTACTGGCATTTGCCACTGGAGCAAATGCAGCGGTTGTAAAAATAGGATTGAATTATCCGAAAACCGGTCCATACTCTGTTCAAGGACTGGCCCAATTAAAAGCGGCGGAGATTGCAGTTGAAGAAATTAATCAAGCCGGAGGCATATTGGGTCGCAATGTTGAACTAGTAATCAGAAATTCCAAATCACAAGCGGATCTGGCCAAGAAAAATGTCGAAGACTTAATCGACAATAAAGGCTGCGAAATGATTTTCGGAGGCTCTGCCAGCAGTGTGGCCATTGCCGGCGGCAAGGCGGCAAAATCAAGAGGAAAATTATATTTTGGAACCTTGACATATTCAAATGCGACTACCGGGGTGCAAGGCCATAAATATATGTTCAGAGAATGCTACAACGCCTGGATGGGTGCAAAAGTGCTGTCTGAATATTTAAAAGAGCATTATTCCGGAAAGAGATATTTTTATGTGGTTGCGGATTATACCTGGGGCTGGACCACCGAAGCATCGATTCGTAAATTTAGCCGTACTCTGGATCAAAAAAGGCATAAAAGAATTTTAACACCTTTTCCGGGCGCGACCGGCCAAGATTTTAAAAGAGCTTTGTACAAAGCCAATTCGGCAAGGGCCGAGGTTTTGGTGCTGGTGCTATTTGGAAAAGATATGGCAGAAGCATTAAAAGTGGCTACTGAAATGGGTCTCAAAAAGAAAATGTCCATTGTTGTCCCCAATTTGACACTGGGCATGGCCGAAAGCGCCGGACCCAAAACAATGGAAGGCGTGGTGGGTGCCTTGCCTTGGAGCTGGAACGTTCCCTTTAAATACAATTATGCGAATGGCAAAGCGTTTGTCGAAAAGTTTGCAACAAGATATCAAACCTACCCGTCGACATCCGCGGCTTCAGCTTACACTATTTTGTTCCAATACAAAGATGCGGTTGAGCGAGCAGGGACCTTCGAAACCAAAGCCGTCATTGCAGCGCTCGAAGGACACAAATTTGTTTCGTTGAAAGATGAACAGGTATGGCGTGCATTCGATCATCAAAATATTCAGACAGTTTATGCCGTTAAGTGCAAGCCAAGGAGGGAAATAATAAAGGACAAATTTAAGCAGGATTATTTCGAAATACTAAAAGCTGTACCGGGCGAGAACGCCGCTAGAAGTTATAACCGGTGGGTTCGTACCCGAAAATCTGCTGGTTTGATGATAGCTGATTTACAATGGTAACAACAAGAACAAAAAGAATAAAAGTTAAATAGTGTCCGTCCATAAATGAAAATTTTTGTTCAAGATCAAGGCATGCGAAAAAAATAACCACAGGCATATATTTGATATTCCGAGGATTATTTTTTGAGCATAACGCAGAGATTGGGCAAAAAGACCATTTATGGATGGACACTAAATAGCCGGAACCCCAATCGCAATGCATGATTTGGATACAGCCAATTTGTTCGTTTAATCTATCAATAGAAAGCGTGGACTGTGATTTAAAGCCCACGCTTTTCATTTTTCTTTAACCTGAGTTGAGCGATTTTTTGCGAAGAGATGTGCTGAGATTTTGATGCATAAGGTTTTGCGAAAACCACAGGCATACCTGTGGATATGCCGAGGAATTTCGCGGATCCTCGATGCACAAGAGATCGGTGCGGATCGAGTAAAAAATCGCTCAATTCAGGTTTAAAATTATATACCCAAAAAGACGACGGCATTTGAAGACTCACCCTGGTGGGATTGAAAGATGTCGGAAAAAAAATATATCCGGTGTTGCTTATTACGATATGAGCAAGAAAAAGAATTGATAGGAATTTGCCTTCAGCTCAAGTTGACAAATTGTCTATGCAGGGTTTGTTGCGGCTCGATATTTGAAAAGTCTTTATTTCTCATAAACGGCTCCTTGCCGGAAAGTTGTTTTACGGAATCACCAAAAAAATAGTTCATAATATCGTTGAGCCGGTTCCGAAGAACAGAATAAGAATAATGCCGTGCTGCAACCTCATAATTATAAGTTACCATTTTTTCTCTTCGCTCCGGCGAGTCCATAATTTCTTTAACGCATTGGACGGTCTTTCTTGAAAGGTATCCATCCATGACCGCAAGATCAAAACCCTGAGGCTCAATATCCCTGATAAATGTAGCATACCGATTAATCAGCATGGGTTTTTTAAAGTAGATGGCCTCTAGAAAAGCATTGCCGAATCCTTCATACAGGCTGGGATATGTGATAAAATCAGCGAAGGGATAAACATCCCAAAGAGAATACCGAGCCCGACCATTACCATTGTGACACCAGGGGTCGGCGATTCTGGTGGATAATAGTCCAAGATTGATGTCATGCTCGCAGGCATATTCTTTCAACCATTCCACATATTCGAATCCTTCATCACCGGCTTCGTGGGACACCACCAGTTTGTTCCGGGGATCTTTCAGTTCCTTGACCAATTCAATGGCATGTTCAATGCCTTTCCGTTGAATGATGCGGGTGGGCTGTAAAATCATCCGGTCATCGGGTTTTAACCCCATGGATTCCCGGAAAACACGGGCTGCTCCAATATCCATCACCGGAGGATTTTCAAAGTCGAGAACATTGGGAATGATAATCGAAGAAATCCCCGTACGAAGTGCCAGTTGTTCCTGGGCTTCGGAATTGATCACCACATGTTTGATATTGTCCAGCTTGGGAGGAAAGGCCATTCTAAGGTAATCGTTAACAGCATTTATTGAAAAACGGACCCGTTCCCAGTAAAAATCATGGTGGTGAGCAATGGTTGGAATCTGGGTCTCTGCAATGATTTCCGTCAATGCCAGCCCCAAGGGGACGTGCATGGGAATCGTTAGAATATTTTCGGCAATCAGAAGGTCTATGTTGAAATACTCGATGAATTCATGGAGTTGGACTTTAAGCAGTGATCTTAAATCGTGGATGGCTTGGGTAACCGGCGGTTTGCGGCCTTTTTTACCCATAACCTGAGCATCGATCCATTTATTTTGCACGTTTTGGAAATGCGCTACGGGAACAAGATAACTTTTGTCTCTATCCCGATCCAGTTCCCCGCCAAACCAGAAACAGTTGTGTCCATTTTTTTCAAAAACATCCGCCCACTTACTCGATTCCAGAGTAACGCCGTCTATTCCTGCAAAGCGGGTTGAAACAAATCCGATGTTCTTTATCATAGGGCAAAAGTTTTTTAAAATGAAACGGATCGGTTTATTTCATGTAACATGTGCTGTCGAGTATTGGAAGAAGATACAAAATTTGTTTTACCCATCATCCAAATTTTTTTTGCATTTACTTCAAATTATTCCTGCATGTCAATAAAAAAATCAATATATATAACGACGATACAAAAAAACTAGTAAGCGTTCACGGGTTCAAAGGTTCAGGGGTTCAAGGTTCCATGCTTTCTCCCGGGCTGCATTTGGGATGCGTATTTACGAAAAAAGCGTCAGTTTAGTCCTAATCCAAAATTTGAAGCTAAATTGGCAACTAGCTGGAAAAATGAACATTTGTAACGAGGACTTCGGATCTTCAATGCCTTTTTGCCCTTAACCCTGAACGTTGAACCCTGAACCTGTGAACGGTTACAAAAACTATATTGTGCCGCGCAACCGGATCCACCGCTCCAGCAATTCTCCGATAACCATACATTCCAAGCCAAAGGGGAGATACCCGGCATACCCTAAAA
>Ga0272444_10005156_pt1 | contig 11348 bp, 14 predicted proteins | sample SSMForm13_FD_201033 | JGI IMG/M metagenome (GOLD analysis project Ga0272444, IMG submission 201033) | Marine sediment archaeal communities from Little Sippewissett salt marsh, Falmouth, MA, United States - SSM-Form-13 | ecosystem: Environmental > Aquatic > Marine > Wetlands > Sediment ... | reverse complement strand
CTTCAGAATATCCAGCGAACGATTTTTTGTCATCAATTCCTCCTTGGTCGATTAGCCCTACTGAAGGTACGGTTCCGGCAACTTTTGTGGTGACGCTATGTATTTTAGGATGTCCAAAAATATCTTGACTTGGTTTTATCAGCCCAGTTACTATCCCTTTCACAATGTGTGATGGCGATCCGTTGGTAATGGGGATCGGTGATGTTGACGTCGATCAAATCCGATCCGACACGCTTGATTATGCAGTCAGGCCCGTTGGATTAACTTTCAACAGCGTTTGAACATAAGAGATGCCATGGCGAAAAGCAAACCACTGAGCGCCAGCATGGAAGATTACCTGGAAACAATTTACCATATTGTTTCTGAAAAAAAAGCCGCTCGCGCAAAAGACATTGCCGTACGGATGAGCGTCAACAGTGCATCGGTTACCGGTGCCCTGCGGCTGTTGGCCGAAAAAGGCCACATTAATTACGCCCCTTACGACGTTATTACACTCACGCCAAGCGGTGAAATCCTGGCCCGGGACATCGTGCGCCGCCATGAAATCCTGAAGGATTTTTTCACCAAGGTGCTGGATGTGGAGGAGCATATTGCCGAGGATAACGCCTGCCGAATGGAGCATGCGGTTTCACCGGTAATCATCGACCGGTTGGTACGCTTCGTTGAATTTGTTCAAATCTGTCCCCGCGGCGGAGAGGAGTGGATCAGCGGCTTCCGTCAGTTTTGTGTTAAAAACGATGCCCTTGCCGGATGTGAAAATGCCATTTCCAAATGTCTGGATGATCTGAAAAAACGTCAAAAACAGTTTCAACAGTCCAGCCGGGAAATTATTACGCTGGAAAGTCTCACCCCCGGACAAGTCGCACGGTTGATTCGGGTTAAGGGCAAAGGTTCACTGGTTGACAAACTGAAGGAACTGGACATCACCCCTGGCAGCATCATTGAACTCGAGGAGGTGGATCCCGATAGCGGCAGAATCGGTATCAAGGTGCGAGGCTATCATCTGTCCCTGCGCAAGGACGATTTTTCAAAGATAGAACTGGAAATCATTCCCCCCACCTGACGCCAATCTGCAGGATCGAGCCCCCCTTTTGGATATGGGAGGCTCAGGGTGCAGCTTTTCCTTTTCAGGACTTGCTCCGCTTTTTCCCATTCAGTCGCGAACGCAGCCGTTCTGAACATTTGAAAGTCACAACCCGTCTTGCCGGTAGAATCGTGCTTTCTCCCGTTGCCGGATTGCGTCCTTTGCGGGGCTGTTTTTCCTTCACGCAGAATTTCCCGAATCCGCTGACCAGAACATCATCGCCGGATGCCAGAGAGCCTTTCACGCTTTCTATGAGCGATTCGATGACCTGGAATGATTTGTCCTTGGGAAAACCCAATTGCGAATACACTTTCTCGACGATATCGGCTTTTGTCAGTGCCATGGTACCCTTTCACAGATCTTTTTGGGGATGACTTTCAATTGACCCCATGATTTTTTGTCGACACCTTACTTGACGACGGTTTGCGTTGTTCAGGCAAAAGCCTATCGCCGCGATTCAATCGCCATGCGATCCGATAGCTGAAGGAAAACGAAAAGCTATCCGTTAACAACAATTAAGCCATGGAAATTCGATACTGTCACACCCGATTGATAATAAATAAGGGGCCGGGCGTTGAGACGGTCAATTGCTCTGAACTTTTTGGCAGGAGTTCCGCGCCGACCCCGGCGGACATATTGGAGGTGCCATAGGCATATTCCGCTCTCCATTTATACAATGGGAAATGGATCCGTGCAATACCACATCCCATTAAAAACCTTGTCGCATTTTTGGTAATGTCACGTTCGGAGGAGATAAAGATGAGAAATAATATCTGATATATCCGTCCCATTTATTTTTTACGTCGACCCTGTTGATTTGTCGAATGCGCACGATTACCACTCACTATGCAGTTGCCGTTCCACATCCGACCACCGGGCCTTCAGGTTAGCAACGGCGTCCAGGGCAATGTCCAGGTGGAGCGGCATGTATTTCTCATAAATTTCGTCGTGCAGTTTCTTGTCTTTGATGCCGCGGCGTTGCAGCGGCATATCCGACACCAGCATGATGGAACCAATGGGGACTTCATACCGATAGGCCACGGAAAAAAGTGTGGCCAGTTCCATCTCGATGGCCAAAATCCGCTGACAACGCAGATAGTCCACAAAATTTTCGTCAAATTCCCACAACCGACGATCCGTGGTATAGACGATCCCGCATCGGGGTATGATTTTGTGCGCCTTGACCGCGCCGATACACCGCAGGTTCACGGACATGGCCGGCTGAGCGGGAAATTCAATGGGCAGGTAATGTCGACTGGTCCCTTCACCGCGAATGGCGGCCGTGGGCACCACGAAGTCGCCGACCTCCAGAATATCGTCAATACCGCCACACATCCCGACCATGACCACGGTTTTCAGATTGTCCAGATAGGCCAAGCCGTTGACAACCAGGGCGGCCTGGGGTGATCCGATACCAAAATCGATCATGGTGCAGTCCAGGTCTGGCGCATTGACAATCCGGAAATTGTTTTCCAGTATCGGGCAGTCGGTGCGTTCGGCAAACGCCTTGATATATTGGCGAAAATTGGTGATCAATATGTGACTGCAAATATCTTCGAGCTTGCAGTTGGTATAGCGCTCCAGGGTTTGGCGGATGTACTCGTGTTCTTTAAGTCCCATAACTCCCCAATTTGCGGATCACATCAAATATAGCAAGATGAAAAAACAACCCATCTATTAGGCATGGGTTGTAAAAAAATGTCAAATGACAATTTCAAAATAGCAAATGAATGGATTCCAGTTTTTTAAATCAGGCGCAGCGCTCAAGGAAGCTTAACGGATTCAACCAAATCCATCGACAGGTGGTAGGCATGCCGACCGCTACCGGCGTCAATGCCCATGCGGGAAGCGATTCCCTGGGAATTGACGGCGTCGGCGACTGCACGGCGCAGCAGTTTACCATGCGCATCATATTGATGCATGGCCCATCCGCCGCCGCTGGGCTCCATCAGATCCACGATGGTTCGGCCCTGGCCCTGATACCGGCATGTCCGTGTGCCGTCATTGATGGCACCTGCGGTAATCAAGCCCCCTTCAGGCATGAAAAACAAGAAACGGATATCGGCCATCACCCCTTGGGCGAAGTCCGGGTTCTCAAAGGGGCCAAAGGCCCGTTTAACGGTGATCGAGTGCCTGTCATCGACAGCTTCGAAAAGGACCATGCCCTCCACTGTCATCAACACGCAGTGGATGGATTCATTGTGAGTTGAGAGGACCACTACGCCAGTGAAAGTGGCCTGCCTGCCACCGTAAAACCGGGCACGAATGGTGTGCACCAACTGCCAGCGTCCCTGGGGGAAATGGGACCGGCAGTCCATTTCAATCGCAGGAATCCTGTTCGCCTCCATGGGCTCGATGGTCGGCAGCTGGGCACATGCGCCCATCAGCAATAACATTCCCGCCAGGAGCCACTTCATCGCGCATCCTGAAAGAGCCGGTCATCCAGGTCAGGATTGACATGGGTATCGCTGAAAACCATGCGGGTGAACGCCTTTTCACTTTCAAAAATCAGCACCTCCTGAATGACGCCCGGTGTGCCGGCCATGACCAGTTCAATACGCTGAATAAACCGCTGCATGCCCTCATCCTTGGGTACCATCAATATCCGGTTCCCTTCGGAGAGACTGGCATCGAAAAGGGGATTGTCCTGAAAGCGGCCGCTGAGCCAGCCGCTGATCTCGGGCATCACCACCTGCATGGCCTGCATCCGGCCACTGGCATCCTCCACCAGCCCCCCTTGCTCGGATTCAACGAACCGTCTGGCCTTACCATCGTCCATGATCAGCACGCTTTTAACCGGAGCGGTGTACTCCCATCGCAGGGCATCCGGACGCCGGTAGTAAAGACGCCCGGTGGACACCAGTGGTTTGGCCAGAATCGGCAGATGCTTTTCTTGAACAAAGTCGGCCTGTACGGCCATCACGGTGGCGGCTGCGGCCCGGATGCCGTCAAAGGAATCCGCCCAGCCCAGGCACAGTCCGGCGGCCAGGAGCATAACTGCAGCCAGCCATGCGTGTATCCCTCGTTTTCGGCCGCGAACAATGAATGGCTCTAAAGGAAATAAATTATGGATGGTGGATCGTTGTTGCATGGATGGTGTTGAAAACACTTTAGCACATGCCGCCATTTACACAGATGGTCTGCCCACAAATATAGGAAGCATCCGCCGAACACAAAAAACGAACCACCCGGGCCACCTCCTCGGCCTTACCCACCCGGGCCATGGGAATCATGTTCTTGATGTTGGGCATGGGGATATCCTTGATCATATCGGTTTCGATAAACCCTGGCGCCACAACATTGACCCGGATTCCCATTCGGGCGACTTCGGCGGCCAGGCTGCGACTGGCGCCGATCAGACCGGCTTTGGCGGCGCTGTAGTTGGTCTGCCCCCGGTTGGGCATCAACCCGGCCACCGAGGCGATGGAAATCACGCTGCCGCGACGCTGGCGGACCATTTTCTCGATCACCGGCCGGGTAACGTTGTAAAATCCGTCCAGGGTCGTGTCCACCACCCGTTTCCAGTCGTCCCGGGACATCATCATAAACAGGCCATCGGCAGTGACCCCGGCATTGTTGACCAACACATCGAGGCGTTCCACCGTCTCCAGAAGGCCTTGGATGGCACTGGCACTCTGCTTGGCATCACGCACGTCAAAGCCCAGAATCCGGCCCCCGCCTCCTTGGGCGTTCACCTGTTGCAACGTTTCAAGGGCCCCTTTTTCATCCGAGTGAAAGTTAACCACCACATCAAAACCACTACGGCCCAGCTCCACGCAAATGGCCCGTCCGATGCCCTTGGACCCACCAGTTACCAGGGCCATGGGGCGATTGTTATTATCGTTCATTTAGCCTAATCCCCTTTTCCTGTCAGCTTTCGGCGATCTCCTCCGGTTGCGCTTCAACGATCTGCAGCACCACATCGGCCGCCAGCTGCCCACCAATGGTTGCCGTGCCCCGGATTTCACGTAAGTTGTCGAATACGAATGCATTGGTGGTGGTCGTGGTAATTGTTTCACCGGAAGCGATGGACGCCACGTGGAACTGAGCGGATTTAACCCCCACCAGCCATCCTCGGGTAGGCTCCCCCTGGCCGTGTGGGTCGATCCGCTTCAGGCTGTTGTGGACGCCGGCGGCCTGGGCAACCAGTTCCACCAGGATCAACGGATTGATCGTCCCGTTGTCGTACATCGGCCACTGGTCGTGGGTCACGGACAATACCGTGGCCTGATCATCGGTGATGGAAAGAATCTCGTCCACCAACAGCATTCGACCGCGATGGGGGATGAGGGATTCAACATTCAATATATCGGTTGTAGACATGGTATGCGCAAAAAGGCTTGAAAAGAATATCGATCATTATTATGATGGCTGTTTTCAGTAACAGGATACTACACGAATTAACAAGGCCTGTAAAGGAAATGCCCCATGGAAGACTTGATCAATGAACTTCGCCATAAAATCGTTGAAGCGTTGAACCTTCAGGATGTCTCACCGTCCGACATTGATGCCGACGAGCAATTGGTGGGTGGACGTTTGGGTATCGACTCCATCGACGTGCTCGAGATGGTGATGCTGGTGGAAAAAGACTACGGCCTGTCCATCGACAACCGCGACCTGGGCGCCAAGGTATTCGCCTCGGTGCGGGCGCTTGCTGATTTCATCAACAATCCGTCCTCTCAGCCGGCCAACTGACACCATCCATTCGTTTGTTCTCTCGATCATTGATGATAACAAAATGAAGATCCTGCTGGTCTCTGCAAATACATTGAAGGAACCCTATCCGGTTTATCCCCTCGGCCTGGACCATGTCGCTGCATCCATTCATGCCAGGCACCAGGTGCGTATCGAAGATCTCAATGCGTTGCCGGACACAGGCAGTCTTGCCCAACGGATTCGACAGTTCGAACCACAGCTGATCGGCATCTCGCTGCGCAACATCGATAACACCGATACAACGGACCCCGTCGGATTCATTGGCGGGTACCGGGAAGTGATCAAGGTCATTCGGCAGGTATCGCGTGTCCCCATCGTGCTGGGCGGCAGTGGGTTCACCCTTTTCCCCCATCGGGTCATGTCGGAACTGGCGGCTGATTTCGGTACTATTGGTGAGGGAGAGCGGTTTAACCTGCTGATCGATGCGTTGGAAGCGGGCCGGGATCCAAGGGGCCTGCCCGGCATCATCCTGCCTGACGAAAAGGATGTTGCCTTTCCGGCCCCCTGGACCGGCAGCCGCACCCCCAGACCCGACCAACAGGTGGCGCATCTTACGTGGTATATCGAGCATGGTGCCATGCTGAACCTGCAAACCAAACGCGGTTGCCCCTTTCGGTGCATCTATTGTACCTACCCGTTGATCGAAGGGCGCAAACTGCGCCTAGTGGCTCCCGACGAAGCGGCGCAGACAGCCCTGGCCCTTGAAACCGCCGGTGCCCGATACATTTATATCACCGATTCTTCCTTCAATGCCGACATCGACCATAGCCTGGCCGTGGCCCGGGCATTTAAAAATGCCGGGGTAACCGTTCCCTGGGGGGCGTTTTTCACGCCCATGCATTTGCCGGAAGGGTATTTTGAGACACTGGCCGAGGCAGGGCTAAAGCATGTGGAGTTTGGTACCGATACGCTATCCGATACAGTGCTCAAATCCTACTGCAAGCCTTTTACGGTCGAACAGGTGTTCACGGCCCATGAGGCGGCGCTTGGCGCCGGTTGCCACGTGGCCCATTATTTCCTGCTGGGTGGGCCGGGAGAAACCGTATCGACATTGCAGGAAACGCTGGATCATATTGACACGCTTCGGAAAACAGTATTATTTTTTTTCTGCGGGATGCGCGTCTATCCCCATACGGCATTGTTTGACCGCTGCCTGGCAGACGGGCAGCTGGAGCATGGTGCCGATTTGTTGGCACCGTTTTTTTATCAAACCGATGCCATCGATAAAAAAACGATCATGCAGCAGGTCAGCCAAAAGGCTGCCGGTCGATTCAATTGGGTGTTTGGCGGGGGGGGAGACGTGACGGCGTCCATCATCCGGCGCATGTATGCCAAGGGGTTGTCCGGCCCGCTGTGGGAATATCTGGCCCGCTGAAACCTTGCAGGACTCCGCGGGTTTCAGCAATCGACTGAGCCACACCCCAAACAGACGTCCATGGGCCTCAAAGACATCGATAGAATTATTTATTTAACCTTAGCTTTGTTAAAAGTAGATTAGAAAAACAAATGCGTATGTGGTATAAGTATATGTCTGATAACCAGGGTGGGAAGGATGAAATCAGGGCCCGTATCCAGGTTCCGCCGGATTCGCCGTGGTTTGATGGCCATTTCCCTGAAGCGCCGTTGCTTCCCGGTGTCGCACAGCTGGGAATGGTTCATGACCTTTTGATCCGCATATTCAAGGAAAAGCGCCCCGTCACCCAAGTCAGCCGCGTGCGCTTCAAGCAGATGATCCGTCCCGATCAATCCCTGGTACTGACTGTAAAAATCGGCGCCGACGATGCAAGCCACAGCTTTCGCATCACTGGTGACGAGGGATTGATCTGTAGCGGTCAAATGCGGCTGGGTGCACAAAAAGGTATTCCGCATTCCTAAAAAATGGGGAATAATTTTCGTGTTCGATTTTTTTTCCAAAGGAGACCTTGATACCATGGTAGTGGAAACCGATAAGATCATTCTGCGCATCGCAGAAATCATGATCAATGAGCTTAAACTGGAGGATGTAACCCCGCAAACCTTTGATCCGGACATTGATCTGGTGGACGAGGTGGGCATTGACAGCATGGATCTGGCCACCGTGGCCCTGGTACTACGTGATGAGTATGCAGTGCGGATCGATGAAGACGATTATCCAAAGCTGACCACGGTACGACTGATCGGTGAATATATCCAGGACAAGCTGGCCGCTTAGTTTGATAAACCACAGCAACCTTTAAGCGTAATGGTTTTTTCCATGGATGCCAAACCAACCTGGAAGTTCTCAGACCTGATTGATGATCCCGACGTCGGGAAGCGCTGGGAAAAAGTGCGCCGATATTTCTTTTTGCGCGAATCCACCTACGACATGACCCGGCGCTGTAACATCCGCTGCAACGGATGTTATTTTTACGAAGGTGACAAACAGCACACCACGGACAATACCAATCCCGAGGATTGGCGACAGTTGATGCAGGCGGAAAAAGCACGCGGTATCACCTTCGTGGTGCTGGCCGGTGCCGAGCCGTCGCTGGTGCCGGACCTTTGCCAGGTCTGTTATGATGAAATACCGATGGGCTGCATTGCCACCAACGGTCTCAAACGGATTCCCGAAAAGGTGGGCTACCGTATCCATATTTCGGTATGGGGCAATGACGAAACCAGTTTGCGAACCCGCAACGCCAAACAGATGCTGGTTCGCCAGCTGGACAACTACGCCGGGGATCCGCGGGCGGTCTTTGTCTACACCTTTACCCGACATAACATCGACCAGGCCGAATCCGTGGTCCGCACCCTGGCCACGCATGGCGCCAAAGTGACGTTCAATATGTTCAGCGCACCGGTGGGCTACACCGGTAATCTGCGTCACACCCCATTGAGTCTGGCCGATACCCGCAGGACCATGATCAACCTTTTGGAGCGTTACCCGGATACGGTTCTTTTTTCCTGGTACAGTGCCATGGCCCATACCCATGAAAAGGGACTCCACGATTTGTTTAAATGCTCCTATCCCCGGTGCAATCCTTCCACGGACGTGGGGCTGGGACGTTCTTTTCGCCAGTATCGAACCGACCTGACCTGGGATCGAAAAGCGGCCTGCTGCGTCCCCGATACGGACTGCGCGGATTGTCGTCACTACGCCGCGGCCAGTGCCGTGGTCACGGCCAGGCTGTTCCGCCATGCTGTGGATCCGCTCACATTCCGGTCATGGCTTGACTTTGTGGATACCTACCTGGCCGTGTGGGTAAAAGGGTACGTCAAGGGAAAGAACCTGTGCAATTCGGTTGTTTATCCGCCCGGTGCAAAGCAGACCGCCAACTGAAGGATCTTGATTTATGAAAACCGTCAGCTCTCTGCTGGACGACCAATGGTACGCCCGGTACAAGCGCATTTCCAAGCTCAACATCCGCAGCTCCATCTATGATGTGACCAACCGTTGCAACCTGCGTTGTAAAGGATGTTTTTTCTTCTCCTCCGGTGAGCACAAGGTGGCCGAAGAAGAGATGGACCTGTCCCGCTGGAAAGCCTTTGTGGACAAAGAAAAGGACCGCGGGGTCAACCTGGCCATTCTCATCGGCGGCGAACCGACCCTGTGCCTGGATCGGGTGGAAGCCTTCTACAAACGCCTGCCCACGTTTTGCGCCAGCAATGGGATCATCAAGGTGCCCCGTGATCGCTTTCCGGACATGATGGTCGGTATCAGTCTGTGGGGCGATGAAGAAGACGAAAAACTCCTGCGTGGCAAGGATGCCTTTTCCATCTCCAGCAAGCATTATGCGGGTGATCCGTACACGTACTATCTTTATACCATTACCCCCAAACAATTGGGCAAAACCGAACGGATCATCAAGAAAATCCGTGACGTGGGGCTCAAGGTGCACATGCAGCTGCTCTCCAACGACGAGGGGGTGGATGGCTTCCACTGGCAACCCGAGGAACTGGTCCAAATCCGTGATGAAATGGACGAGGTGCTGGATCACTATCCGGACACGGTGATTTCCTCCAAATACTATCATGAGATCATCACCACCGGAAAAATGTTGGGCCGAACCTTTGGCTGGATGGAGTGCCCCTCGGTCACCGATCCGCTGGACAAACGTGATCCCAAACCCCGCCGGCTGACCAATTTTATCCGCTGGGCCTCGGATCTTCATACCATGCACCGCTGCTGCACATCGGAGACCCGCGACTGCAGTACCTGCAAAGACGGCGCGGCCCATATGAGCTGGGTGATGGTCAACAAACGGGCCCACATGCAAAATAGCCAGGATTTACAAAACTGGATCGAAGTCTACGAAATGTTCGCCAAACTCTATCAATTCATTCCCTGGTAGGCTAAGTCGATACTTGATGAACTCGGAAAAAATTTTTGTTCGGACGGATTCGTAAAAAGCCCGAGATCAAGGCTTGCGAATCCTGAGGAATGAGGCGTACGTTGGGTACTCCGCAGTGACGAAGGATACGCGTAACGCCGATATCGGACTTTTTACGAATCCGTCATTCTTAGGTTGTTCTTATGTCCAACGACCCCGTTGTAATTCTCGGATTTGACGCGGTCTCACCTTTGGGGATCGAATTTGAAAGCCAGTGGCAAAGAGCGCTCGCCGGTCAAAGCGGTGTCGGTCCCTTGACCCGTTTTCCCATAAGCGACGACTTTCCCGTGCGCATTGCCGGTCAAGCACCGTCCATCGACCACCTGCCCTATGATTTTTTAACACCCCGGCAGCAGGCCCGCTGGCCCTCCCCGATTTTCAAATACGCCTTGCTCACCGCCTCCCGGGCCCTGAATCACAGTGGACTGTCCATCACACCGGAGCTGGCCCCACGCACGGCAATCACCTTCAGCAGCGCCATCGGCGGCATGGATGCCGTTCTGGCGGCGGATCGCAAACTCATGGGCCAGGGTAAGCTACCGCCCCCTTTCGTCAATCCCAATGCCTGTATCAACATGGTCGGCGGCAAGGTGTCCATGCACACCGGTGCCACGGGACCGATCACCACGACCATCACCGCCTGCGCCACGGGGCTGACCTCCATGATCATGGGGGCCATGCTGATCAATGACGACCGGGCCGACGTGGCCATTTGCGGCGCGGTGGATTTCCCCCTGGTCGAACCCATCGTGGCCGGGTTCGGCACCATGGGCGGGGCGTTCGTCCCCAAGGAAGGCGAGGATGCCGTGCCCCCCGAAAAAGCCAGCCGCCCTTTCTCCCCCGGCCGTCGCGGGTTCGTGATCTCCGAGGGCGCGGGCTGCATCATTATCGCAAGGCTGTCCTTTGCCCGGGCCCATGGCCTTGCCGTGGCCGCTCAAATCGCCGGGTGGTCCATGACCGCCGACGCCTATCATCATGTCGCCCCCAATCTCAAGACCGTGCAGCGCTGTATTGCCGAGAGCATTACCAGGGCCGGCATTACGCCCGATCGCATCAGCGCCGTCAATGCCCATGCAGCCTCCACCCGGGTGGGTGACCAGGTGGAAGCCGAGGCCCTGCAACAGGTATTCGGCAGTCGTATCCCGCCCATAACGGCCAACAAATCCATGATCGGCCACGCCATGGGGGCCGCCAGTGCC
>Ga0272444_10005155_pt1 | contig 11348 bp, 9 predicted proteins | sample SSMForm13_FD_201033 | JGI IMG/M metagenome (GOLD analysis project Ga0272444, IMG submission 201033) | Marine sediment archaeal communities from Little Sippewissett salt marsh, Falmouth, MA, United States - SSM-Form-13 | ecosystem: Environmental > Aquatic > Marine > Wetlands > Sediment ... | reverse complement strand
GTGCTGGTCGAGAGATCGCTCTTAAAACCAGACCACGGCGCCCTGCGCTAAAAAGCATTTGCTCGAAATCGTTTCCTTTTTTCATTTTCATAATAGGTATTTCCTTCGACTGCGTGAATTGTGAAAATAGAATCCAAGCTGATCTGTTGCGAAGATCACTCCTCTATCCATATAGAATGGCTCACCAAGCCGTATTCGCTGAACAAGCGAGCAAGCTGCAGGCCCATCGGGCTTTTTTCCGGATAACCATTTGTAACCTCTCTCTGAATGTGGATACTGATATCGTTTTCCACTGGCGCATTTCGATAAAGCACCAACCCAGATACTGGTTCCTTTGCGTCCACCGCCTCCATCTTTTTGACCAGGTCTCTGATGGTCATTTTCTCCCTGCTGGTAGCAGAGCGGAGCGTGATGATTTCCAGGCATTTCATAGAAGGTGCCTCCATGTTCGTGTTTTGTAAGGTGTCTTAGCTCAAACCGTGCCAAAACGCTAAATGTCTATATATCAATATGTTATGACGGGCGCCCATGGCCTGCTTGCGCTATAGGGTAAATTATGTTACGCTATAGAGTATTTCTGGTATTATTTACTCCATGGGGTAATATTCCAGAGTGTCAGGGCCAATGGAGGGTGTCATGAACGTGGACAAGAACGAATTTTTTCGACAGGCCGTCATCCGAATCTGCGGTAGTCTCGATATTGAGACCGCCATGGAGCGTTGTTTTCGGTACATACAAGGTTTCCTGCCGGTGGACCAGATGAGTCTTGATTTGCTGGACATCGAACTCGATATGGTGCGCTTCATCGCCACGGTGAGTTCAGAAGGATGGGATGATTTTGGCAAAACGGTTCAGCTGCCGCAAGAAGGACGGGCGGAAAGGGCTGCCAAATGGGCCCACGGCGAAAAGCTTAAGATCATCAACCAGCCGGAAACCCATTCGGACATCAAGACAGTCTTTGAGCAACTCGGAAAAAGCCTGGATGTCTCCATGATGTTCATGCATCTGGAACTGGAGGGCAAACGGGTCGGAGCCCTCTCCCTGATGGCCGAAGGCACGGGCCGGTACAAAGAGGAACACGCTGAGCTGGTGCTCCTTTTAAACGAACCCTTTGCTGTGGCCATGGTCAACGCCATGAAGCATCAGGAGGTCCTGAGACTCAAGGATATGCTGGCAGATGACAACCGCTATCTCCAGCGGGAGTTGAGGCAGCTTTCGGGTGCTGAAATCGTGGGCGCTGACTTTGGGCTGAAAGGGGTCATGGAGTTGGTGAGGCAGGTAGCGCCCCTGGACAGCCCCGTCCTGCTGCTGGGAGAGACCGGGGCAGGAAAAGAAGTCATTGCCACGGCCATACACTATTCGTCTTCCAGAAAAGACGGCCCCTTCATCAAGGTGAACTGCGGGGCCATTCCGGAAAACCTCGTGGACAGCGAACTCTTCGGCCATGAAAAGGGCGCCTTTACGGGGGCCATTTCCCAAAAGAGGGGCCGTTTTGAAAGGGCCAACCAGGGGACCATCTTCCTCGATGAAATCGGAGAGCTTCCTTTACAGGCTCAGGTTCGGCTCCTGCACGTGCTCCAGAACAGGGAAATCGAACGTGTGGGCGGCACCAAGGCGATCCCTGTGGATATCCGCATCGTTTCTGCCACGCACAGGAATCTTGAGGAAATGATCCGTTCGGGTCAATTCCGCGAAGATCTGTGGTTTCGCCTTAATGTCTTTCCCATCATGATTCCGCCACTCAGGCAGAGAAAAGAGGACATCCCGGCCCTGGTGCATCACTTCATCGAGCGAAAATGCATTGACCTCAGGCTCCATGAAAGGCCAAGGCTTGGGGCCGGGGCCCTTGAGCAGCTCATGGCGTACGATTGGCCCGGCAATGTGAGAGAGTTGGAGAACGTGGTGGAGCGTGCCATGATTCGACAGCCTCGGGGGCCTCTCCGGTTTGATCACTTGGTTATGGCCGGAGAAGGGGCCCATGGGAAGGTCAAGACAGAAGGGAAAAACGGGGCCATGGCTACCCTGGATGAGATGAATACACGACACATCATGCAAGCCCTGGAGATAACCAAAGGGAAAGTCAACGGGCCGGGCGGTGCCGCAGAGATACTTGGGATTCATCCGAACACCTTGAGAAAGAGGATGGACAAACTGGGTGTGGGTTACGGACGAAGGCGCCGTCATTAGTCCGGGACGTAAAGTCTTTTCTTTAGATCCCCAGGTCTGATATACGAAACGCCATGAGCGAGGGATTGACAATGCGAGTGGGATATGGATTTGATTTACACAGGCTTGTTCAGGGCCGAGACCTTGTACTCGGCGGCGTGGCCATACCCTTTGAAAAGGGTCTTCTGGGTCATTCTGATGCCGACGTATTGCTCCATGCCCTGTGCGATGCCCTGTTGGGGGCCGCGGGACTGGGAGATATTGGCCAACACTTTCCGGACACGGACAACGCCTTAAGGGATATCTCGAGCACAGTGCTGGTGGCCAGAGTCTTCCGGATGATTTCTGACAAGGGATTTTCCGTTAACAATGTGGATGCCACCATCCTTGCCGAGGCCCCCAAGTTAGCGCCTCACACCAGCGCCATGGAGGCCAGCATGGCCAAGTTGCTAAAGGCTGACCCAGGATGTGTCAATATCAAGGCCACCACCATGGAAGGCTTGGGGGTTATTGGACAGGGGGAGGCCATTGCCGCCATGTGCGTGGTGAGCCTTGTTCTGAAAGGCACCCCTTAACAGCCCACGCAAAGTGCTGAATAGGGCCGCATGTTATTTCTGACGTCTCCCGCCGGCTTGCTCTTCACAGTGCCATGGTCTTGAGGGCCTCGACCAATTCCCGCACGGCCTCGGCCGACTTCTGGAGTGCAGTGTGTTCTTCTTCGGTCAACTTCACCTCAATGATCTCTTCAATGCCGCGTCGTCCCAACTTGACAGGGACGCCGATGAAGAGGTCATGGATACTGTACTCGCCTTCCAGATAGGCAGCACAGGGCAAGATCTTCTTCTTGTGCTTGAGGATCGCTTCGGCCATCTCTACGGCTGCTGAGGCTGGGGCATAAAAGGCACTGCCCGTCTTCAAGAGGCCCACGATTTCCGCTCCCCCGTCGCGCGTCCGCTCCACAAGGGCGTCGATGCGGTTTTGAGGAAGCAACTCTGTGATAGGGATCCCTGCAACCGTGGAGTAGCGGGGCAGGGGGACCATGGTGTCGCCATGGCCGCCCAAGACAAAGGCTGTCGTGTTTTCCACTGATACATCTAATTCCATAGCAAGGAAGGCGCGAAAACGGGCAGAGTCAAGGACGCCAGCCATGCCGATGACACGATTCTTGGGGAAACCGCTTGCCTCAAGGGCCACGTGACACATGGCATCCAAGGGATTGCTTACCATGATAAGGATGGCCTCAGGTGACAAGGGGCCAAGCTGCTCGATGACGCTTTTTACGATCTTGGCATTAGTGGACAAAAGATCGTCCCTACTCATCCCAGGTTTCCGGGGCAGGCCTGCTGTGACAATGACGATGTCAGACCCCTTGGAGGCCTCATAGGCGTTGGCTCCCACCAGGTTGGCATCATGTTGCTCCACCGGGGCCGCCTCCTGCAGGTCCAAGGCCTTTCCCTGAGGCAACCCCTCTACCACATCGATCAACACGACATCAGCCAGTTCCTTTTCAGCCAGGCGTTGCGCTGCTGTGGCGCCTACATTTCCTGCACCAACGACTGTGACCTTTGTCTCCATGCCAGTCCTCCCTGTGTGTTGTGTCACCGAGCGTACGTCCGTTGAAAGGCGCTGTCCATGAATGAAAGGCAGCACCGAGGCCCGTTGCGTCCTGAATCGCACTGCTCCTGATGGGAAGCAGCTCCAGGATAGCAATCCATCTCCTGAATAACACACACCCATTTCATGTCAATGCAAAGGAGGGTGCATGAGGGGCCGGACTGTTCTCCGGGGGGAGACAAAGCGCTGGCAGCTTGACTGGAATCGCTTTTTCAGCCCGCCGTGGCGGGGATGAAAACCCGGTGGTTTCAGCAGAGGCAGTGAGACATTTTCAGGGACCTTGCAGGGACGTTTACTGCGGAGTCTGCCTGGATTTGCAGCTTGACTTTCCATGAGCGGTGATCGTAATATCCGGAAATCTCAAAAGCTGAAGGGGCCAAGAGGCCTTTGTCTGGAGGTGTGAAACTTGAAAGCTGGTTTATCTGAAAGCGTTTGTCCAGATCTGAAGTTGCTGGGGCGTGGAAAGGTGAGGGATCTCTATGACCTTGGAGACTCCTTGTTGATGGTTGCCACAGACCGCATCTCAGCCTTTGACGTGGTCATGCCCAACCCCATCCCAGGGAAAGGCCGCATCTTGACCCAAATGTCCAGGTTCTGGTTTCAGGAGATGGAAGGCGTCGTAGATAATCATCTCATCACAGCCGACGTGGAGCAGTTCCCGGCTTCGTGTGAGCCTTACGCAGATGTGTTGAAAGACCGCAGCATGCTGGTTCGTAAGGCCAAACCCCTGCCGGCAGAGTGTATTGTCCGGGGGTATGTGACAGGTTCTGGCTGGAAGTCGTACCTGGAATCAGGAACGATCTGCGACATGGAGCTTCCAGAGGGTTTGCAGGAATCCGACCAACTGGCAGAGCCACTCTTTACGCCTTCTACCAAGGCGGATTTGGGCGAGCACGATGTGAATATTTCCTTTGATCAGCTAGAGGATATGGTAGGCAAGGATTTGGCCGCGCAGGTCAAGGACCTAAGCATTGCCATATACAACAAAGCCCTAGGCATCGCCAAGGCTGCCGGAATCATCATTGCAGACACGAAATTCGAGTTTGGCCTCATGGACGGGGACCTCCTATTGATCGATGAGGTTCTGACACCCGACTCCTCTCGCTTTTGGCCTGCTGACACCTACAAACCGGGCGGCCCCCAGCGAAGCTTTGACAAACAGTATCTTCGAGACTATCTCCTCTCTCTGAACTGGGACAAGAGACCACCGGCACCAGAACTCCCTCCAGAAGTGGTGGAGAATACGAGGAGGAAATACGAGGAGGCTTTGAGAAGGTTGACGGGTGCGCTTTAGAAGGATCAAGCTCAAGGCTCAAGGGTGAAAGCGGGGGAACAAAGTCATTGGGTTGATGTGTGAGCCTTCAGCTTTGAACTCTTACGTACCATGCCGGCAGCCACGAGGCGCAGGGCATAGGCCCCAAGCAAAGGAGCCTTGCGCCTTTGGCCATAGCCGGGCCTTTCACGTGTTGCCCATGGAATATCATAGTAGGGTTGTTTCCATCTCTGAGATTGACACGGCAGATGCTTCCTGCTGCCTCAGCTTGAAGGCAGCGCCTGGTGCTCTTGTTGCCTCCATGGGGGCGGTGGGCCTCATTAACCCGCCGGTTTTGGCCCAGAAGAGGGATGAGACGTACCGGATCATATGCGGTTTTAGACGGGTGAAGGCCTGCCAGGTCCTGGGGAGGAGAAAGATCAGGGCCCATGTGGTGGGAGGAGACCACTCGGAACTGGACCTCCTCAAGCTCGCTGTTGTGGACAATCAATCCCATCGACCCTTAAACGTCATCGAGCAGGCTCGCGGGATTCGGAAGCTGAGCCCTCACCTTCCTTCCAAGGGCCGCCTTGAAGCCCTGGCGTCCCTCCTCGGATTTCCTCCCAACAAGAGGGTCTTTGAGAAGATCATGGCCATGGACGGGCTTCCTGAGGCGATCCAGGCAGGCGTGCTGGAGGAGACCGTCTCCTTTGAGGCCGCAACCCATCTGGCCGGTCTTTCCCATGGTGATGGGCTATCCTTTTTTGGTCTCCTAAAGGGGTTGAAGCTCAGCCAGAACAAACAGATTGAGATCATCACCTTGGTTCAAGAAATAGCCATCCGAGAGGACCTTCAGGTGGAAGATGTCCTTCAATCCAAGGACGTGACAACGGTCATGGATCGGCCTGACCTGAATCGAAATGAGAAGGCCGCTGCCTTGCGGGCCCTCCTAAAGCGTCGCCGGTTTCCCTCGCTGACGCAAATGGAGGCGGAGTTTTCAGCGGCGCTCAAGGTCCTGAAGCTCACCAAAGAGATCAGCATCACGCCACCTCCCTATTTTGAAGGTGGCCCATATGTTCTAAGAATGACCTTTAAGAACAGGGATGATTTCTTCAAGGGCTCCAAGATCCTTGAGGGCATAGCCAAGAACCCTGCCCTGAAAAGGGTGTTAGAGCGTTGACAGAGATCTTTTGAGCCACCCATTGAGATGGATCGTCTTTGTTTCGGCCGGGATGGGAGACATGCCTTAAGATATTTCTTAATGAATGGCAGGTGTGATCCTGGAAGATAGGGGGCAAATAGCGTGGACGAGGAAATCAGCTTTTTGAGCAAATCAGAGATCTTCAGCCCTCTTTCTGAAGAAGAGCTAAGGATGATAATGGCCAGAGGGCGAATGGAAACCCATACCCCTGGAAGCATTGTTTTCAACATTGGCAACCCTGCCGATGCCGTCTACGTTGTGAAGACAGGCGTCGTCGAAATCTGCAGGAGAAGCGGAGAGGGGCGCAAGATGTCCGCAGTCGCCTATCTGGGCGAGAGCGATCCCATTGGCGAAACGGCCATCATCACTGGTTCCACCAGGGCCTCCATGGCCAGAGTGCCTGAATGGGTGGAGATACTCAGAATCGATAGAGCCAGTTTCACGGAGCTATTGCGTGAACTGCCGACGTTATCGTTGAGCCTGTTGGGGGTTTTTGCCAAGCGCCTGGAACGTGGATTCAAGAAAGAACGGGTGGCATCCCGTTATCGGCAGCTTTCCGGCAAGCTGGAGTATTTTGACCTTCCCACTGTCATCCAAACCCTGTCAAATTCAAACCTCACCGGCACCCTCACCATCACAGACGCCTCTGGCAGGGTCTTTGCCATGCTCTATTTGGAAACCGGTTATGTGCTCTATGCCAAGCTAGGTCATCTGAGAGGTAAACAGGCCTTCTATCAGCTCTTCCAGTCCACCGAGCAAGATGGTTTTAGCTTCAAGGGCGGGCTTCCTCCCAAGGAGTTTGAGGGGGAACCGCAGATTGCCATGTCCCCTATGGCCCTTTTGTTGGAATCTGCCCGACTGCACGACGAACTAGAAGATCTCAGGACGCGGTACCCCGACCCTTACCAGGTGTTCCAGCCAAAATCAGACACCCTGACCTGGGATCACGAAGAGACGCAGACCTTGGCCGAAGAGATCTGGGTGCACTTGAAGCTGGGGCAGCCTATCGCTCAGATGACGGTGGAGATCCCTGTATGCGAGCATCACATCTATAACGTGTTATCCGTAATGGATGCGCAGGGGTTAGTGGCCTAAAGAACAGCAAGAGAACCCTCCTTCGACGTTGGGTCGAGATTCCATGTCTGCCAATATAGGGAAGATACTGTGTACAAAACTTCGCATTTTCAATGAGATACGCTGGCAAGAAGTCTGGAATCGTTTCACTCATTGCCTGATATGTGTTAATGGTATAGGGAAAGAGGGGGAAACGGATGAAGTATAGACTCTCAGAACTCATTGAAACTGAGAAAACCCAAGAGCTTCTTGACAGCCTCTGCGATGCAATAGGAGTGGCAGCGGCAATCATTGACTTGCGGGGCCAAGTGCTCGTCGGGTCCAGATGGCAAAGGATCTGCACGGATTTCCATCGGGTAAACGAGAAGTCGGCTCAAAGATGCATAGAAAGCGATACCCAGTTGGCCAACAAATTACGGCTAGGGGAACAGTTTACCTTTTATCGCTGCAAGAATGGCCTCACAGATGCAGCCTCTCCCATTGTCATTGAGGGCGAGCATGTTGCCAATGCCTTTGTTGGGCAGTTCCTGCTCGAATCACCTGACATTGACTTCTTCCGTCAACAGGCGGCCCGCTACGGCTTTGAGGAGAAGTCCTATCTGGAGAGCCTATCAAGGGTTCCCATTGTGGAAAAGCAAAGGCTACCCATCATTCTCAATTTTTTAAGGAGATTTGCCGAGTCAGTGGCAACGACCGCATTAGGCCGCCTCAGGCAATTGGAGGCTGCAGAAAGACTCAGAGAGAGCGAAGAAAAATACCGGACTCTCATTGAGACCACCTCTGAGGGCGCTTGGATGCTCGACCGTGAGGGCAAGACCTCGAATGTGAACCAATCCCTCTGTGACATTCTTGGATACAGCCGTGAGGAAATCATAGGCAAATCCCCTCCTTATTTTGCCGATGACGAGAATCGAAAGATCTTCAGAGCTCAGATGGCCAAGATTAAGGAGACGCCCCACCGCACCTATGAAATCACCTTGAAACGCAAGACAGGTGAGGATGTGTACACACATTTTAGTGCCACGACAATCTTCGATGAATCCGGCGCGGTGCAAGGATCTTTTGCCTTGGTTACAGACATTAGCGAGCGCAAGCGGGCAGAGCAGAGGATCGAGCATCTCAACGTCGTGTTACGCTCTATTCGAAACGTGAATCAACTTATAACTAAACAAAAGAACACGGAGAAGTTGGTGCAGGGGGTTTGCAGCAATCTGGTCGAGACCCGCGGTTATCAAAATGCCTGGATTGTCCTATTCGATGAGTCAGGGGTGATTTGGAAGACGGCTGAAGCCGGTTTGGGCGAGGCGTTCTTGTCCATTGCAGAGTTGTTTAACCATGGTCAGTTGACCCGTTGTGGTCAATGGGCGGTGAAACAAACGGGCATTGTGGTCACACAGGACCCCTTTTCTACCTGTAGCGACTGTCCTTTGGCAACGAGTTACGCTGGTAGAGCGGCCATGACCAGCCGCCTGGAACATGAGGGGAAGTTGTACGGGTTTTTGACTGTTTCAATCAGCAGTGACTTTGCTGGGGACGAAGAAGAGCAACTCTTGTTCCAGGAGATTTCGGACGACATTGCCTTTGCCCTGCACGGCATACGATTAGAAGAGGAACGCAAACAGATGCAGCAAGAAAAGATGTTGCTTGAAGCGCAACTTCAACAAGCGCAGAAAATGGAGGCCATCGGCACGCTGGCCGGAGGTATTGCCCATGACTTCAATAACATCCTTTCTGCCATTATGGGCTATACAGAGATGGCCATGGACGATGCACCAATGGACCATCCCATCAAGCAGGACTTGACGGAAGTACTGAAGGCCGGCATTCGGGCCAAAGATCTGATTGAACAGATTCTGACTTTCAGCCGTCAGAGTGAAACAAAGGTTAAGCCTGTTAAGATGAGACCGGTGGTAAAGGAGGCGGGTCAACTGTTTCGGGCATCACTGCCTTCAACCATTGAGATAGTCGGGGATATCCAGAGCAATGCTTCGGTGATGGCTGATCCGACGCAGATTCATCAAATCCTTATGAACTTGTGCACCAATGCAGGCCATGCCATGGAGGAGAGAGGAGGTATCTTGGAGGTGTCCCTGGCAGATGTGGAGCTTGACGCTGACTTCAGGGCCCAACACCCAGACGTTTCGCCTGGGCAATATGTTAGACTTACCGTCTCTGACACAGGACATGGCATGGATCGCTCAACAATGGAGCGCATATTCGAGCCGTACTTCACTACCAAGGAAAAGGGAGAAGGCACAGGGCTGGGCCTTTCCGTGGTTCATGGCATCGTGGCAAGCCATGATGGCGCCATAACGGTCTATAGCGAGCCAGGCGAGGGCACGACGTTTCATATATACCTACCCATTGTTGAACAGGAGCCAGAACCGGAGATTAGGACTGAAGAAAGCCTGCCCACTGGATCTGAGACCATCCTTTTTGTTGATGATGAAGCTCCCCTGGCAACCCTGGGGACGCGGCTCCTGGAGGGCCTTGGATATGTCGTGGTGAGCAGGACGAACAGCCTGGAAGCCTTGGAGACCTTTCGAAAGGATCCGAGCAGATTTGACGTGGTCGTCACGGACATGACCATGCCGAGCATGACAGGTGATCAACTGGCCACAGAGGTGATGAAGATCCGCTCTGACATCCCTGTGATACTCTGCACCGGTTTTAGCACAAAGATCTCAAAGAAAAAGGCAGAGACCTTGGGCATTCAAGCATTTGTTATGAAGCCCTTCCTAAAGGGCGAGATGGCTGAGACGGTCCGCAGGGCGCTGGATGAGAAAAAGGGGAGATGACCCATGGCACGGATTCTTGTTGTAGGTGATGATCAGGTTCGTACAATGCTTTGCCGGACGTTGGAGTCGGCCGGATACGAGGTGGCAGATGCCCCTAACGCCGAGGAGGGGATAAGACCCCACCGAAAAAGACCTGCCGACTTAGTCATTGCAGACATGATTATGCCGCAAAAGGACGGTCTAGCAACCAAGGTTGAACTCCGCTACGATTTTGCAGTAATGGCGGGCGACGAAATTGTGACACCCCGCAAAGGGGCAACTGTTTGACACGTTGCCTGCATTGTACCGGGTTTCTATCCCTGATATCAGGGCTTAACTATATGAATTCCTTCAAATAGCTTCCTCCCGCCGCATTCAGGCACGATTCCTGCTACACAAAGCAGGAACGGTCGCCTGCGCCCATAGATCGTCGGTGTCACACCTGTCCGGGCGATGCAATCCCACACCATGGCAGTTCTGAATTCGAAGCTGACGCCAGTGCCCCCTTGCGTAAAAGGGATCGGTGCCCATTCTTGTGGGTGACACCGGATAATCGTAACGATCAGATCGTGTGGTTCGCTCTAGTGAGAGATTCGCCGAAAATTGTGTCAAAAAACAATAGCACCCGTATGCCCTCAAAACGCGGCAACGCTATCATGTTGATTTGATGAGACTTTACTCTTTGTCATTTTCTGCTTGACAGGAGGGCTATAGAATGTCCCCCATGGGTGATGCCGGGCTTCTTGTGTCAAAGTGTACTTTTTCCCCGGGGCAGTAAAGATGAAACCGCAAAAAGTCCAAAACGGCCATTTGACGTCATTCCGGCGAAAGCAGGAATCGAGTAATGTTAAATAGTTAAAATGATCCTGGACGACGGTTTTCACCGGGGCGACAACTTTTTACGAGTCTGTCAGCAAAAAAGGTCTAAAGTTTCTCGGCAAAAGGGCCGATGCTATGAAAGGTTAAATATGTTGTCGCAAAGGCAAACCTCTCGAAAGAGTGGGACGCAAAGCCTCCGGTCCGCCTAGACGGATAGCGGGGTTGCCCAACTATGGCTGAACAGTTGCGCCCATTCTTTCGTGAGGAAGGATGGGCTTTTTCTTTGGAATGAGAGAGGAGACAAGCAATGATTGAAGGGATCAGTAGCCTGGCAGGTGTGAATCAAAAGGGTCTCCCAGGTGATCAGAAGTCTGAAAAGATCGAAAGCGAGGAGCTAACGAACGTCGATGCGGGGAATGTGGTTGCCACGGAGGTCCATGGGGGG
>Ga0272444_10005154_pt1 | contig 11349 bp, 6 predicted proteins | sample SSMForm13_FD_201033 | JGI IMG/M metagenome (GOLD analysis project Ga0272444, IMG submission 201033) | Marine sediment archaeal communities from Little Sippewissett salt marsh, Falmouth, MA, United States - SSM-Form-13 | ecosystem: Environmental > Aquatic > Marine > Wetlands > Sediment ... | reverse complement strand
CCCCCGTTCCGCAATGTGGTCAGCGGGGCGGTCCGGCACCGCCACCTCCGCGGTTCACGGCAGCGGCCGAGAGGACGGGATCCCCGCTGCCTCGAGCATTCGCCGCGACAGCTCGCGGCCCTCGCGGGCGATCTCAGCCTCGTCCGCGTACACGAGCCTCCGCTCCTCGACGACGATCTCGCCGTTCACGACCGTGTAGTCGACGCGATGATCGAACCCGGCGTAGACGATCGCCGCGAGAGGGTCGGACAGGGCTCCGGCGTACCCCAGGCGGTCGAGGTCGATGAGGACGAGATCGGCGGCCTTCCCCTCCTCGATCGATCCGATCTCGCCCCGACCGAGGACCTCGGCGGCGCCGCGGGTGGCCATCGTGACGACGGACTCCGCCGTGATCGACTCCGGACCGTACGTGAGGAGGTGAACCAGAAGGCAGTTCCGAAGCTCGCCGAGCATGTCGGACGTGTCGTTGCTCGCGCTGCCGTCGACGGCGAGGCCGACGCGGACGCCCCGCTCGAGCATCTCCGGGACGCGGGCGACGCCGGATCCCAGCCGCATGTTCGATGTCGGGCAGTGCGCGATCCCCGTGCCGGTCGCGGCGAGAAGATCCAGTTCGGCGTCCTCGAAGTGGATGCCGTGGGCGAACCAGACGTCGCTCCCGATCCACGCGAACCTCTCCATGAGCGTGAGGGGACGCACCCCGTACGTCTCGAGGCAGTAGGCCGTCTCGTCGGCGGTCTCGGCGATGTGCGTGTGAAGGAGCACGCCCTTCGTCCGTGCCAGCTTTGCGGTCTCGGCCAGAAGCTCTCCGGTGACGGAGAACGGCGAGCAGGGCGCGAGAGCGATCCGAACCATCGAGAAGGGCTCCGGGTCGTGGAACTCGTCGATCAGGCGCTCGGAGTCCGCCAGGATGGTGTCCGCGTCTTGGACGACCGAGTCGGGCGGGAGCCCGCCGTCCGACCGCCCCCTCGACATGCTCCCCCGCGTCGGGTGGAACCGGATCCCCAGCTCACTTGCGGCCTCGATCTCCACGCCGATCAGGTCGTCCGCGACGCCCGTCGGGAAGACATACATCTGGTCGCTCGCCATCGTGCAGCCGGTGAGCAGAAGCTCGGCGCACGCGAGGCGCGTGCTCGCGCGCACCGCGTCGGCCGTGAGGCCCGCCCAGACGTCGTAGAGCGTCGCGAGCCAGTCGAAGAGCTTGACGTTCTGCGCCGCGGGCACGTTTCGCTGGAGCGTCTGATAGAAGTGATGGTGCAGGTTGACGAGGCCGGGGATCATCAGCATCGAGGAGCAGTCGATCGCGCGGGCGCCGTCCGGGGCCTCGATCGAGGGCGCGACACGCGCGATCCGGGGCCCGTCGACGAGCACGTCGACGCCGGAGAGCCGATCTCCGGCGTCGTTCATCGTCGCGAGGTGATAGACGTTCCTGAACAGGAGCATCGGAGCCTCCGGCGTGTCACTCCCCCGCCGCGAGCTTCTCGATTCCCGTGAGCACCTTCTCGGGCGTGAAAGGCAGCTCCCGGAGCCTGACACCGGTCGCGGCGAAAACCGCGTTGGCGACCGCGGGCGCGACGACGTCGACCGGAATCTCGGAGACGCTCTTCGCGCCGAACGGGCCGGTCGGCTCGTCGGTCTCGACGAGGATCGCCTTGACCGGCGGCGTGTCGACCGAGGTGAAGAGGCAGTAGTCGAGCAGGCTGTCATTGATCATCTTCCCCTTGTCGTTGAACAGCATCTGCTCGGAAAGGGCGTAGCCGAGGCCCTGCACGACACCGCCCTCGATCTGTCCCTCGGCCAGCGCGGGATTGATCGGGTACCCGAGGTCGACGGCGCACACGAACTCCAGCACGTCCACGCGGCCTGTCTCGACGTCGACCTCGAGGTCGGCGCACCCCACTGCGAACGGCGGTGGGCACGCGTACGTCACGTTGGACCGCGTCGCCGCAACCTGTTCCTTCTCGTCGCCGTACATCGCCGTCATCGCCGCCTCGGAGATCGAGATGCTCTTGCCCGACCGCGCCGTGATCGAGCCGCCCGCCGCCCGAAGTCCGGCCTCGTCCTCCCCCATCATCACTGCCGCGTGATGGAAGAGCCTGTCGCGCACATCCTCCGCTGCCTTGATAACCGCTCCCCCCGTCACGTACGTCGTGCTCGAGGCGTACGCACCGACGTCGAACGGCGTGCGATCGGTGTCGGATGAGTAGACGTGGATCTGATCCGCCGCGACGCCGAGGACCTCCGCGGCCATCTGCGCGAGGATCGTGTCGCTCCCCGTCCCCAGATCGGTCGCGCCGATCAGGAGGTTGAACGATCCGTCCTCGTTGGCCTTGATGGTCGCCGCGCCCATGTCGTCGCCCGGGATGCCGCTGCCGTGCATCGCGAACGCGATCCCCTTCGCGCGGCGCATCCACTGCTCGGAGCCGGAGGCGCTCGTCCGTCCTTCGGGCAGCGCCGCGTGCCACCCGTCCCAGTCGACGGCCTCACGAACGCGCTCCCAGCACTTCGCGAGCCCGTTCGTCCGGATGATGCGCTCGAATCCCTCTTTCCCCTCGCCGAGGCTCCTGGCCACGGGGTCTTCGTCGCCTTCGCGGATCGCGTTCCCGAGCCGGAAGGCGACGGGGTCGAGCCCGAGCGCGTGCGCAATCTCGTCCATCTGCGACTCGATCGCGAAGAACCCCTGGACCGCGCCGTAGCCACGGAAGGCGCCCGCCACCGGCAGGTTCGTGTAGACGGAGTGGTTAACGAAATGGATGTTGGGCGCCGGGTAGAGCGGCAGGGTCTTGCTGCCGGTGTTCGACGGAACGGTGAGTGCGTGCGAGCCGTAGGCGCCCGTGTTCGTGAGCACCCGGAGATCCCGCGCGACGAGCGTCCCGTCCTCCCGGACGCCGGTTCTGAGCCTGAGGATCTGCGGGTGGCGCGTCCTCGTTGCGAAGAGCTCCTCGTCCCGGTCGAGGATCATCTTGACCGGAGCGCGCGTCTTGAGCGTGAGCGCGGAGCAGATGTCCTCGAGCACGATCTCCTGCTTGACGCCGAAGCCCCCGCCGATCCGCGGCTTGACGACGCGCACGTCCTTCACCGGAAGCTCGTTGACGCGCGCGACGATCCTCCTGACGTGGAACGGAACCTGGGTGCTCGTGATCACGACCAGCCGGTTCTTCTCGTCGAGGTACGTCAGCGTCACGTGGGGCTCGGTCGGCGACGCGTGGACGTAGTGCGACCGATACTCCCCCTCGAACACGCGGTCGGCTTCCTCGAAGCCCCGCTCTGGATCGCCGATCGTCATCTCCAGGTGGCCCGCGAGGTTTCGCGAGGCGTCCGGAATGCCCGACGCGTCTCCCTCGTCGTGGATGCGGGGCGCGCCGCCCACCATCGCCTGCTCGGGATCGAGCACCGGCGGAAGCTCCTCGTACTCGACCTCGATGAGATCGCATGCACGCTTCGCGAGGAGCGGGGTCTCCGCGGCGACCGCGGCGACCCGGTCGCCGACGAAACGGACCTTCGTGTCGAGCATGAACGTGTCGTACGGCGACGGCTCCGGGAAGTTCTGGCCGGCCGTCGTGAAGGGCACGCGAGGCACGTCGCGGTGCGTCAGGACGCACCGCACGCCCGGAAGCTCGATCGCCTTCGACGCATCGATCGACACGATCCTCCCGTGCGCGTGCGGGCTCCGCTTGATGCGGCCGAAGAGGACACCCTCCATCGGGAAGTCGTCGGTGTATCTCGCCCTCCCGGAGACGAGCCCGATGCCCTCGGTCTTCGCGACACTCCTCCCGACGGAGCCGTAGCGGGTGGCCACGTCGGCCGCATGCTCGGCTTCGCCGGAGACCGCGAGGACGGCCTCGACGGCTTTGACGTACCCCGTGCACCGACAGACGTTTCCGGAGAGCCCGTCCCGCACCTCTCGCTCCGATGGGTGCGGGTTCGCGTCGAGAAGCGCCTTGGCAGAGAGGATCATGCCCTGCATGCAGTAGGCGCACTGGGCCGCGCTCTGCTTCAGGAACTCGGATTGCAGCGCGTGCGGGGTCGCGGCGTCGCCCAGGCCCTCGATCGTGGTGACCTGCCGGCCCTCGACTTGGGCCGTCAGGACGCAGCAAGACGGGACCGGCGCCCCGTCGAGGAGCACGGTGCAGCTTCCGCAGGCTCCCGTTCGGCAGCCGGATTTGACGCCCCGGAAGCCCTCCCGGCGGAGCGTGTCCAGGAGCACCTCCCCGGCCTCGACCGTGACGGTGAGCGGGCTCCCGTTGACCGAGAATCGAACGACCATGATCGGATCACTCCCAATCGAGCCCGACGGCGCGCTTGAGGGCCCGGCGGACGAGGACGGCGGCGACCTTCCTGCGGTAGTCGCCCGATGCGCGGTGATCGGACCGGGGATCGAGCTCGGCGGCGGCCAGGCCTGCCGCCTCCGCGAACACGCCGGGGCCCGCCCCCCCACCGTCGAGAATCGCCTCGGCGGATCGGAGCCTGACCGGTGACGGACCGATCCCGCCCAGCGCAACCCGCGCGCTCCGCTTCCGGGCGCCCGAGCGTTCGAGACGGACCGCGCAGTTGACGACCGCGACATCGACTCGCTTCCGGCCGATCTTCTCGAACGCACCGCTCGGCCTCGTGTCCAGCAGCGGAACGCGGATCTCGACGACCAGATCACCCTTGCGGAAGACCTCCGAACGTCTCTCGTAGAACGCCTCCAGCTCGACCAGCCGCCGACCCTCGGCGTCCTGCACAACGACGCTCGCGTCGAGCGCAAGGAGGGCGGTCGGAAGATCGGTCGGGAACCCGGCAACAATGAGGTTTCCGCCGACCGTCGCCCGGTTCCGCACGGTGTGCGTGGCGACCGCGAGAGCGGCGTGCCGCAAGAGACCGCCGGCGGCCCCTCCAATCAGGGGATCGGTCGCCAGCTCGGCGACGCGGGTCATCGCGCCGATCGCGATCTCACGGCCCGCCTCGCCCGAGGCCTCGCGGATGTAGCTGAGCCCGGTGCCGGTCAGATCGACCAGGTAGTTGAGGTTCGGAGACGCCGCGGGCATGACGATCGTGCCCCCGGCAACGTAGAGGCCGCCGCCCTCCGCCTCGGCGAAGACCCGCACGGCTTCCTCTGGGCTCTTCGGCCTCTCGAGCGTCTTGATATCGAGCATCCGCCGCCTCCGAAGTCGGTATACCAGCGCGAGCCCGATCGCGGTGCGAGGCTTCACTCGGCATCGGGCTCGACTGGGGCAGGATACCCGACTCGCGCGACGCGTTCAAGGGGAAGGTCGTTCGAGAGCGATACGAAGGGCAGCCGGACGCGACCGGATGGGAACCTCGCCCGATGCGTCGACACGCACTCGACGAGGCCCCGCTCGGCGGTGCCGAACGGGGCCTCCCTGGAACTCGCGCAGCCCGAGTCGGGCCGCTATCTGGCAAACAGCGCCTTGATCGACGTCCAGCTGGTCTCCTCAACCGCAGACGGCGCGCCACCGCCGTACGAGAGGGCGTAGAACGTCGGGACGCTCGAGTCGAAGGTGTGAAGGACGGTCGCCGCGCCGGTCGCCATGTCGACGGTGAAGATCTGGTGGCTATTGGACGCGTAGCCGTAGACGTTTCCGAAGTCGTCCGCCGTGAAGCCGCCGACGGGACCGAGGTCGATCCCGGCCCCGAGGCCGCTGCCGATCTGCTCGGTGCCCGGACCGTCCGTGTCTTCCGTGTCGACCTTCCAGACGGCGTGGGTCTCACGATCGAGTCCGTACAGCTCACCGTCCTGTCCGATGACCAGGCCGGCGAAATCATGCGGTTCCGATCCCACGCGACCGAGAATCGTGCCGGCCCCGCTGGCCGGGTTGATCGTGAAGATGTGGGGATCCTCGTTCGAGCCTGCGTTCGCGCCGTAGAGGGTCCCGCGCTCTTGGTCGAACACGAGACCACCTTCGTAGACGTAGCCGATGCCGAGGCTGCCGATCAGCGTCGCCGAGGCGGTGTTGATGTCTATGCTGTAGAGCCTCGCGGTGGAGTAGCGCGTGATTCCGAGCAGCACCTCCTGGTCGCGGTCGTACGTCAGGCCGCAGAACCCCGAGGGCACGCCGTGGAAGCCGACAAGCGTCACCTCCCACGTACCGGTATCGATCCGGTACAGGTTCCGGTTGACGACGTCGGTCGCGTAAAGGGCCACGGAGGCTCCCGCCCCGGCCACGCCGGCCAGAAGGGCGATCGTCACCACTGCCGCTAGGATGATCCGCATCATGGCTTCACCTACCTCCTTGGATTCCGCTCCGAAGGCCGCCCGGCGAGCGGCGGCCCGGCCACGGGGGGCGTGGGCGGGATGGCCTTCCACGCGACCATGCCGGGGCTCAGGACCTCGACCCGAGACGCCCCGCACGGCCGGCTCCTCTCTCATTATAGAACTATCATACCACAACTTGGGCTTATCTGTCAATAAATTGACAACATGGGGTCACTTCGTGAACAGCGCGTCAGGAGGATCAGAACCGCCGGCGATCGGGGCCGGGAGGAGCGGCGCGTCAAGCCGCGGGCAGCTGTCGTCCGGAGGTCCGGCGCGTCACGCCCCCAGAAGGGGCCTGGAGACGCGGCGGATGCCGCCCCCGGCAGGCGGGGATCTGAGCGCGAAGGGTGCCGGGCCTGAACGTGGAGGGGCCCGCCCCTGAGGACGGGCCCCTCCCTCGTCGGGCGAGCCGGGCACCCCCTCAAAGCTCGTTGATACGACCGAAGTGGAATGGAATGTGCAAGTCAGGAATGGAGTTCCGAACGCTGCCACGGCGTAGGCACATGGGAATACTCGGTCGGCTTGCGGGAACCGGCCCCGACTCTCAGCAAAGGGTCTGGTTCACCATGCGACTCACCGTGGCGCTTTCGGGCAGCCAGTCCGGCTCCGTCCTCGTCGCCACCGCGGCCTTCGTCGCCGTCATGCTCATCAGTGCTCTCGCCATTGTCAGCATCGGCAGTCAGGACGCCGCCCTCGCAGCGCGCGACGCGCAGGCGGCCGCGGCGTTCTACCTGGCGGAGGCCGGTGTTGAACGCGGCCAGTCATGGCTCAACTCGCAGTACACGGCCCCCGGCGACACGCTCTCTCCCTTCGGCCAGGATCCGGACGTCCTCGGGATCGGTACCTACACCGTGATGATCGAGCCGGGCGGTGATCCCACGAGGACGGTCTACACGGTGCGCTCGGTCGGAACCGTCGCCGGCGAGACGCGGGCCATCGAGATCGACGTCCGCTCGAGGACGTTCCTCGACTACCTGTTCTTCACCAATCGGGACGCGGGGCCCGGCGGCACGAAGAACTTCGTGTCCGAGGAGACCGTGGACGGACCCGTTCACACGAACGGGCAGATCAGGATCTGGGGCGACCCGGTGTTCACGAACACGGTCGAGAGCGTGGACACGGAGGTTCGGTACTACAACAACGGATTCCCGATCGATTCGTCCGCGCCGTCGAACCCCCCGCACGACGAGCCCGACTGGCAGTGCGGCTACGCCCTGGGCGTGCCCTCGATCGACTGGCTGACCGGGGCGGACATGGCCGTCCTCGAGGGCGCCGCGGAGATCTCGCTCACCGGCGACTACGACATCGAGTTCGGACGCGCGGAGGGAGTGAGCCCGCTGATCGGCTACGTCAGCTACAGCGATGAGGGCATGGAAGACTGGACCGACGTGCCCCTCAGCTCCTTCAACGGGATCATCCACGTCGACGGCGACGCGAACGTCTGCGGCATCGTCGACGGGGAGGTCACCGTGGCCACGAGCGGCGACATCTGCGTCGTCGACGACCTCGTCTACCACGGCAGAGACGGCGACGCACCCAGCGAGGGATGCGACGACATCATCGGCCTCGCCGCCACCAACCAGGTCATCGTCGCGGACACCGGCCCCAATCGCAGCGACTGCGTGATCCACGCCCACGTGATCGCCATCGAAAACGAGGGCTGCATCGTGGAGAACTACACGACGGGCTCGCCCCGCGGGACCCTGACGCTCCACGGCGGGGTCGCGCAGGACAAGTGGGGCCCCGTGGGCCTCGGGTACGTCCTCAACGGCAGGCTGATCGTGCTCACGGGCTACCGGCGCGACTTCCACTACGACCCGAGATTCCTTGACATGATGCCTCCCGGCTACGAGCTCATCCTCGACCGGGCCGGCACGTACTACCGCATTGCGTGGCGAGACCTCGCGAGCGGGTAGAGCCTGGTATTCCCGGGGTCGCGGCCGGCCGGCCGCGACCCCTTCGTTTGCTCGACTGGTGCCCTGAACGGAGGCCCCCGGCAGCCCTGCCGGGGGCCTTCTGCCGACCGGGGTCCAGCCGGCCACGACTGGCCCTCAGTCGCACACTTGACGCTCCGCGGCTCCAGTGCTATAATCCACCCGTCACCGGACATATCTTCTCAGAGATCGACATAATGGTTTCGAACCGATTGGCCCGAGCGGTTGTGCGGCGGCCCGATCGGTGCGCGATGTGATGCCGCCGCGGGTCGATTGCCTTCCGAGGACGTGTGCGGCTCGAACCACGAGGCCGATCGAGAGGAGGTGATGCGAGGGGCCCATCGTGCGATTGCGGGACTCACCGTATCCCCCGTTGTGTTGAAAAGGAGGAACTGACGATGAGACACCTTCTCATCGGTCTTCTGGCTCTCGTGTTCGCGGTGTCGGCGTTCGCCGGCGAGAATCCGGACATCCGGATCTATCTCGACGCGGATCCCAACAACCACATCCACGAGATCCATCCTGACGCGAGCGTGACGTTCGACGTGTACGTATGCCTAGACTGCTTCGGTCCCGGAGGCGGGACGCGGGGCACGGCGTTCCTGCTCGAGAGGACGTTCCAGGGCTTCAAGCTTTCCCAGATGGCACTCCTTGGCGGCCTGGACTTCGGCGACGCTGAGGTCGATGGATGGACGATCGCCGCGGGCGCCGACTGCGTCTACCCGGATGCGGACGGCGTCGTGTGCGTCGGCGTGATCACGTACCTGTACCTCGGCGTTCCGGGCACGCTGGACATCCTCCCGCATCCCGGCACGGGCAATGAGGTTCTGGACTGCAACTACGACTCCGACTTCTACTGCGTTCACGCGAACCTCGGCGTGAGCGTGCCTCCGAACCCGGGCGACCCGGACTGCGAGTGCGAGGCGCCGCCCAACGAGGACGTCGGCATCGCGGTCCACGTCGACTACCAGAGCATGGAGCACAACTGCTTCTACCACCTTTCCGATTGCGATTCGATCGTGACTGCGTGGCCGTTCGTCCCACAGGAGCTCGACTTCATCATCATGAACTGCTACTACCCCAATGGCTTCAAGGGCGACGAGTACAGCATCATCTACCCGCCCGAGTGGGGCTTCATCAACTGGCAGGACTGCTCCGACTTCTCGACCGACCCGTACAACGGAATGTCAGGCGACGGCGTCATCCAGTGGTGGAACCTCTGCCAGCCGGCCCCCGGGCCCGCGGGCGGACCGACCACCATCGGCATCCTGACGCTCAACGCGACGACGCCGGGGCGCCTCTACATCTGGACGCACCCGCAGACGGGGCTCGCGGGCGTCTATAACTGCTCGAACCCGCCCGTCATGGACGTGGTGCTCCCGTGGGCGCCGATCGGCAACGGCCGTGCGGGGTGGGTCGACGTCGGCGGAGGCCCGGGCTGCAACCCGTGCATCTGCGTCGGGCCCGAGTGGCCCAATCCCCCGTGCTGGCCGGAGGAGGTCAACGCGGTCGAGGACGCCACGTGGGGCTCGATCAAGGCCATGTATCGGTAGTGGCCAGGTTCACTTCGATACTGAACCACGTGTCTGAGTACGAAGGGGCTGCCTGTCTTCGGACAGGCAGCCTCTCTTCTGAGCCACCGATTCGTGGAGGCGCTCGCCCGACGAGCGAGCTGTGCCGAGCCCGGGCGCGCCAACCGCCCGGCGTCATCTCACGATCGCGACCTTCCGCTTGTCGGTGTACTCCCCGACCGTCAGGCGGACCAGGTAGACGCCGCTCGACACCGGCACGCCGTCGTCGTCCCGCCCGTCCCAGGCCAGCGAGCGGGCTCCCGCCGGTTCCGTACGGTCCGCGAGCGTCCTCACCCTCTGCCCCCTGACGTTGAAGATCTCGATCAGGACGCGGCCGTCGCGGGCGAGTGAGTACTCGATCCGTGATCCGGCCCGCGTGGGGTTCGGCCGGACGGAGCGGAGCGCCGTCACGAGAGGCGATCCGTCCTCCGGCGCTCCCGTTCCGGGGAGCACCGGAACCGTGTGGACGACGGTCACCCGGTTGAACGCGGTCACGGTCAGCGTGAGGGTGGTCGGAGCCGGGATCGGATCGAACGTGAGCGTGACGTCGCCAAGGGCGTCCGTCTCCCCCGCCGCGACGATCGCGCCGTCCTCCGAGAGGCAGACGAGCGCGCCCTCATCGGACGTGGAGACGTCGAACCCGGTTTCCCCGACGAGCATCGCCGGCTCGTGGGTGACGCCGATCGGATCGGGATACGTCGTCCGGACCATCAGGGACGCGTCGCCGAGGATGTTGGAGTTCCGGAACGTGTCGTACGGGTCGGGCGCGCCGTAGAGGTCCATCATGAAGCACGCCGCGTTGAACACGAGCCCCCCGAACGTGTGCGCCTCCTCGGCGACGAGGAGATCGACCATCTCGTGCATCGCTGCCTGGGGCGGCGCGTACTCGAGCGCGTTCGACCAGCAGTAGACCGCGACGGCGCCGGTCGGAGCACCGCTCGTGTTGGAGGTCGCGCGCAACCACTCCTCTGCGAAGCAGTTCTTCGCGAAGTTCCCGCACCACGGGGCGGCGAGGAAGACGAACGGCAGCGCGTACTCGTTCTCGAGCGCGTGGACGTGCGGGATCGTGTAGCTCCCCGTGTCCAGGTAGGTCGTGTCGGCGTTTCCGTCGACGTTCAAGAGACCGATGCCGTCCTCCAGGACCTCCGTCACCTCCCACGCCTCGACGGGGATGATCCCGAAGGGCGGCACGCCCTCCTCGTACAGCTCGGCGACCTCGGTGTACGTGTAGCCCAGGAGGTCGCCCCGGATGACGGACACCGACTGGACGCCACTCCAGCCGTTGTAGCCGTACCCCGCCCCCCAGACCGTAGCGAGGCCGGCGGCGCGGTGGAGCCAGTGCCCTCCGCCGATGTCCCGCTCGTACCAGATCGTCCGCTCGACCTGGGTCTCGAGCTGCGCGACCGTCTGCGCGGAGAACCGCCCGACGATGACCTCAGGGTATGTGTCCATGCCCTCGATGAGCCCGTACGACGAGTCCGAGCACCCGTGGATGTCCCAGAAGATGACGTCGGTGAGAAACGTGGGCACCTGGTGGGCGTCCCCCACGAGCTGGACGAACGCGAGCCCGTCGTCCGAATAGTACTGG
>Ga0272444_10005153_pt1 | contig 11350 bp, 9 predicted proteins | sample SSMForm13_FD_201033 | JGI IMG/M metagenome (GOLD analysis project Ga0272444, IMG submission 201033) | Marine sediment archaeal communities from Little Sippewissett salt marsh, Falmouth, MA, United States - SSM-Form-13 | ecosystem: Environmental > Aquatic > Marine > Wetlands > Sediment ... | reverse complement strand
TCCCTGAGCGAGGTTTGCTATAAGGTCAAACTCACCGAGCCGGGCGTCCACAACATCACTCTGGGCTCGGGCGCGAGCAGGATGGAAATGCCCATTTACGGGTCCGACCGTCTGATTCCCGTTTACAGCACCGCCAAGAGAGGCTCGATAGGCGAAGCCATATTCAATCCCGGTTCGCCGTCGGTGCCCGCCGACGGGCCCATCGAAAGCGTGGAAGTGGTCTATCAGCCCATGGAGTTCGGCTACTTCGGCGTCAAGATTTCCTGGCTTTGGACATTCCTCATCATATCCTTCGCCTTCGGGCTCTGTCTCAAGTTCCTCTTCAAAGTCGAGTAGACTTAAACCCGCTCTTGCGTTAAGCTCCTTTCCCGGTAGTAACCAATGGAGTTTGAATTGTCGCAATGCCATGCCAGAATCGCCGCGTGCCTGTCGGTACTGGTTCTCGCCCTGCTCTCTGCCGCCGTGGCGGCCGGGCCGGCGCCGGCCGATAGCCTCGAGGCTCTCATGAAAGAGGGAGACTACCGCGGCGCCAGGGCGCTCGCCGAGGAGATGCTTGCCTCCGACCCGGATGACGCCGGGGCGCTCATCGTCCTCTCTCAGATATATCTTACCGAGGAAAAGGGACAGCCGGCCGCGGATGCGGCGAATCGGGCCGTCAAACTCGAGCCCTCCATAGCCGACTTCCGGCTGTGGCTGGCGCGGGCTTATCTCTTAAGGGCCAGCCAGAGCACGCTTCTATCTCTCTGGTACGCGCGAAAGGGCAAGGGCCAGTATGAGAAAGCGGTCGAGCTGGACCCCGGCAATGTTCAGCTCAGGCTCGAGCTCTGCCTTTACTACCTTCTCGCCCCCGGCATCGCCGGAGGCAACAAAGGCAAAGCGCGGGAGGAGGCCGGGACGATCGGGGATCAGAGCCCCCTCTTCGGCGCATACGCCTGGGCGAGCATTTACGAGAGGGACAAGGAGCTCGACAGGGCCGAAGAGCAGCTGATGCAGGCTGTCGAGATGGATACCACCTCCACGCTTCAGGCCATGTACTCTCTCGGCTACTTCTATTACCGGAACGGCAGGCCCGGAGACGCCCGCGCCGTATTCGAGGAAATCCTGGCCGATAACCCGGATGACATGAACGCCATGTACCACATCGGCACGACGTATCTTCTGGAGGAGAAGGAGCTGGACAAGGCGGAGGAGGCCCTGAAAGTCTATCTGGATACGGATCCCAAGCCCGACCAGCCCAGCCATGCTATGGCGCACTGGAGGCTGGGTATGGTTTATGAGCTCAATGGCGAGAAGGACCTCGCGATTGAACATTTCGAAAAAGCCGTGGAGATCAACCCGGACAACAAGGACTTCAGAGCGGCGCTCGAGGCCGCAAGCAAGGAATAGGGCGCGGAGCGGCGCCCTTCGGTTTGGAACCAAGGAGGTACAGCTATGCACAAGCTAGTAGTAGCTGTCTGCCTCGGCTTGGTGGTTGTCACCCTCGTGTTGCTTCCCCGGCCGGCCGGGCTTCTCGCCGATAACGGCGAGGATCCGGAAGGCTGTGTGGAAGCTCCGAAGGGCCCACTGGGGGCCGGGGGTGCTGCTGCAGCCGGAGGCGGACAGATGATGGCCGCAGCGCCTGTTTACGCCCAGACGGCGCAGGTCGGGAAACCTGCTCCAGACTTCGAAACCAACGGGTTCGTAAACGGCAAGTTCAAGAACGTGACGCTATCCGACTACAAGGGCCAGTGGGTAGTCCTGTGCTTCTACCCGGGTGACTTCACCTTTGTGTGACCTACGGAGTTGACGGCAGTTGCCGTCAAGTACGGTGAATTGAAGTCGCTTGGAGTAGAAGTACTTTCGGTCAGCGTTGACAGTCGTTTCGTTCACAAGATATGGCAGGAAACCGAACTCTCGAAAATGGTCGACGGCGGCGTGCCGTATCCCATGCTCTCCGACCAGGGAGGGCGCATCGGGACCGTGTACGGCGTGTACCGGCCCGACGCGGGCGTCAATACGCGCGGCCGGTTCATCATCGACCCCGACGGCGTAATACAGGCTATGGAAGTGCTGACTCCGCCTGTCGGCAGGAATGTATCCGAGCTCATCAGGCAGGTTAAAGCATTCCAGCATGTGCGCGAAACGGGAGAAGCAACACCCTCGGGCTGGCAGCCGGGCAAGCCGACGCTTAAGCCCTCGCCGGACCTCTCTGGCAATGTCTGGAAAGTATGGAAACCCGAGAGCGCGTTCTAAGTGCCATGTGAGTGCTATGTACACCGGGGTCAGGCCTTGTGCATCTCGAGACCTGGCCCCGGCGGATTTCCCCCGTGGCCGCAAGGAAGGAATAGGGCGCCGGGATTAGGCTTGAACGCGCCGGCGCTTTCCTATACTATCCCACCAGGAGCAGTTGAACCATCTCAAGGCAGGTGATCTTCGGTGTCACGACTGCTGATCGTTTCCAACAGGCTTCCTGTAACCATGAACCGCAGGGAGGGTAACCTCACCCTCGAGCCAAGCGCGGGAGGGCTGGCCACCGGGCTGGGTTCCATCTACCGCACCCGCGATTCCCTCTGGGTCGGCTGGCCCGGCGTGGCCCGGGAACGCATCACGAAGGACAAAGAGCAAATAGAGGCCCGGCTCGCCGAAGACAGGTTCCATCCCGTATGGCTTTCGCAGCATGACATTGAGAACCACTATTACGGTTTCTGCAATAAGACCATCTGGCCGCTATTCCACTACCTTTCGCTCTACGCCATCTACAGCAAGAACTACTGGGAAGCCTACAAGCGCGTTAACCGGGAGTTCTGCGACGAGGTAGTGAAGCTGGCGGCCGATGATGACATCATCTGGATACAGGACTATCATCTCATGCTCCTGCCGCAAATGATCCGCGAGAAGATGCCCGGGAGTTCCATCGGATTCTTCCTCCACATCCCATTCGTCTCATCCGACGTCTTCCGGCTGCTTCCCTGGCGGCGCGAGATCCTGGAGGGCCTCCTGGGAGCGGACCTCGTCGGGTTCCACACGTATGACTACGTGCACCACTTCGTAGAGAGCGTGCGGCGGGTCACCGGCTACGAGCACTCCTTCGGAGACATCAGCGTGGGCGGGCGCACCGTAAAGGTCGACGCTTTCCCCATGGGCATCGACTATCAGAAGTTCTCGGGCGCCGAGGGGGACCCCAGGGTTCAGAAGGGAATCAAGCGGATTCGCGATAAAGTCGGCGATCGCAAGGTCGTGCTCTCGATCGACCGCCTGGACTATACCAAGGGCATTCCCGAAAGGCTCGAGATCTTCGACATGTTCCTCGACAAGTACCCGGAGTACCGGGACAAGGTGAAGATGATACTGGTCGCCGTGCCCTCGCGCACGGGTGTCGAGCACTACAGGATGCTAAAGCGCAGGCTCGACGAGCTCGTCGGCAGAATCAACGGCAAGTATGGCACCTTCGACTGGATGCCGGTCTGGTATCTTTACCGGTCACTTCCTTTTGACATGATGATGGCGCTCTACAGCGTCGCCGATATCTGCCTCGTCACGCCTTTAAGGGACGGGATGAATCTCATAGCCAAGGAGTTCATTGCCAGCAAGCAAGACGGAACCGGCGTTCTTATCCTGAGCGAGATGGCCGGCGCCGCCAAGGAGCTCGGCGAGGCCCTCATCGTCAATCCCAACAATAAGGATGAGATAGTCGAGGCTATGAGACTGGCCTTCACTATATCTCCTGAGGAGCAGGCCGAGCGCAACAGGCCCATGCAGACTCGCCTGGCGCGATACACCATAGCCGGCTGGGTCGAGGACTTCCTGGGCTGCCTGGCCAAGGCCAAGCTCAAGCAGCATGAGACGGGAGTGACGAGGCTCGTCCAGGAGAAAAGAGAAGCGCTCGCGGCTGCATACCACGATGCCGCGAGCCGCCTCATACTGCTTGACTACGACGGAACGCTGCTCCCCTTCAAGGACAGGCCCGAGAAGGCCGCGCCTGACGCGGAGATACTGGCGCTGCTCGAGAGCCTCGCCTGTGCGCAGGGAAATGAAGTCGTCATCGTGAGCGGCCGCGACAGAGATACGCTCGAGGAATGGTGCGGTCACCTGGACATCGGCCTGGTCGCCGAGCACGGCGTCTGGACCCGCGACCGCGGCGGGGAGTGGTCCATGATAGAGACGCTCAAAGACGATTGGAAGGCGGAGATGAAACCTCTCCTCGAGCTCTATGTGGACAGGACGCCGGGCTCGTTCGTCGAGGAGAAGAGCTACTCGCTGAGCTGGCATTACCGCAAGGCCGATGCGAGGCTCGCTTCGGTGAGGGCCAAGGAACTCAAAGAGGATCTCATCAATCTCACCGAGAATCTGGGGGTCCGGGTGCTCGAGGGAAGTAAGGTGATAGAGCTCAAGGACGCCGGCGTCAACAAGGGCCGCGCCGTGTCGCGCTGGCTGGGGCAGAAGGACTGGGATTTCATTCTGGCGATGGGCGACGACTGGACCGATGAGGACATGTTCGACGTCCTGGCCGATTCGGCATACTCGATAAAAGTGGGACTGAGCGCCTCCAAGGCCCGCTTCAACCTTGATTCACAGGAGGACGTCAGGGGTCTGCTTAAGGAGCTGAGGGCTACCATATGCGAAGCTTAGAAGACTACAGTGACATCGTAGGCGAAGAAGTCATCTCCGGCATCTACAAGAAGTCGCGCTCTCTTTACGGGGTCAGGGTGCTCATGATCAACTCCACCTATTACGGGGGCGGGGTTGCCGAGATACTGAACACCTTTGTTCCGCTCATGAACGACATCGGCCTGAGGATGGGATGGCGTATCCTCAGGGGGACGCCGGACTTCTTCGATATCACCAAGCGATTTCACAACGCGCTCCAGGGCGAGAAGATCAACCTCACAGAGATTAAGAAGGACCTCTATCTCGACGCCAACCAGGCCTTCTCGACTTACACCCACATCGATCACGATTGCGTCATAATTCACGACCCGCAGCCGCTTCCGCTTATCCGTTACTATGCCAAGAGGCAGCCGTGGATATGGCGATGCCATGTCGATCTCTCGAACCCTGACCCGGAGTTCTGGAAGTTCTTGAAGCGCTTCGTGCTGCGCTACGACATGGCCGTGATCTCGAGCTCCAAGTACAGGCGCGAGGACCTTCCCGTATTCCAGAGAGTGATCCATCCCTCGATCGATCCCCTCTCGCCCAAGAACATGGACCTCAAGAAGGGCGTCATCACCAAGTCCTTGAAGAGGTTTAGGATTCCCACCGACAAGCCCATCATCACGCAGGTCGGCCGGTTCGACAAGTGGAAGGGCTGCGAGGCCGCGCTCGAGGTGTACGAGCGCGTGAGGAAAAAGGTCGACTGCCGGCTGGTTCTCTGCGGGTCCATGGCCTCCGACGACCCCGAGGGACAGGTCATATACGAGAGGGTATTGAGAAGGGCTGATAGCCACGTCAAGAACGGCGACGTCATACTCATCACGAGCGAGAACAACATCCTGGTCAACGCGCTTCAGCGGGTCGCGTCCGTGATTCTCCAGATGTCCTCCAGGGAGGGCTTCGGCCTGACCGTCACCGAGGGGCTCTGGAAGAGCAAACCCGTAATCGCTTCCAACGTGGGCGGCATCCCCCACCAGATGACCGACGGCAAGACGGGTTTCCTGCTCGAGCCCGACGATATCGACGGATTCGTGGAGAAGACGCTGTACATTCTGAAAAACCCCAGGGCCGGCAAGGAGCTGGGGCTCGCAGGGCACGAGTGCGTGCGGGAGAACTTCCTGGTCACGAGGTTGCTGTCAGACTACCTGGATCTTCTGAACGACGTCATGGCCTAGGCCGGGACTCCGCACTCGCTGTCTTTTTCGGCCTTCTCGCCTTCCACTATTTCGCGGCAGGCCACCACCCATGACGGGATGTGCTCGGAGAAACCGAGTTTCTCAAGATACGTGCGGTTCATGTCCTGGCTCTTCTGCGACATGGACCTCTTGCGGAGATGGTGGTCGATGGCATTGGCCGCGTGGACGGCGATGAGGGGCGTGAAAGTCTCGGCCATGTAGCTTTCGGGCCTGTGATGAAATGCCAGGGCCTCGACTACGGGCTGGTGGAATCCCCAGAGGCCCATGAGGAAACCGCCTACCTCCGAGTGGGAGGCGTTAAAGAGCGAGGTCTCAGCCTGCTGCGCGCTCATCTCGCCCGACTCGAATCTCGAGATGGCGATGCCGTAGTCTTCAGGCAGGTTAGTTGCGAGCACCAGTTTCCCGGCGTCGTGAAGCAGGCCCGCCGTGAGCGAGTCGCTTATGACCTTGAGATCATCGGTTTCCATCTCGGCGATCTTCTTGGCGAAACCGCCCACCGAGATGCTGTGGCTCCAGAGGGCGTCGGCCGAGAAGTTGGCCGGGCCGTCCTTGAACTCCGAGAAGACATGCACTCCGAGCATCATACCCCTGATATTGTCGATGCCCAGGAGGCTTGCGGCCTGGGCCGGGCTCTCCACCCGCCGGCGGACGCCGAAGAAGGCCGAGTTCACGAGCTGGAGGATCTTGGCCGTCATGCCTATGTCTTCGGAGATGAGTTTGCCTATGCGCTGTAGCGAAGTACTGGGCGACTGAAGTTCATCCATGACCTGCATGTAAACAGGAGGAAGGCTCGGAAGCGAATCCAGCCTCGAGGCGAGCTTCTGCAGGGACTCGTTGTTGAGAAGGCCGCTCAGGGCCAGCGCCCGCTGAAGTGTCGACCTCAGGGCGATCGAGTCGGTCGGTTTGTTCAGGTACTGGTGGGCGGCCGCGGCCGTTCTCACCGCCGTGTCCATGTCGGACTCGTCCGAGAGCACCAGCCTGATGGTGCTGGGGTATTGCTTCCACACCTCTTCGAGAAGGTCCAGCCCGTTCATTCCCTCGAGCCTGACCTCGGTGACGATGGCGTCGTAGGGGGCTTCCGACATCTTGTTGAGGACTTCATTCGGATCGGCCACGAACTCCATTTCCCACTCCTCTTTGAGCGGGCTCAGGATCTGCTCCAGGCCGTCGAGTACCGCATGATCGCTGTCGACAAAGATGATTCGCTTTTTCATGTATTTGCCCCGTATTGTCCTCGAAACTATTCTGCCGCCAACTCGAGCCTCCCAGCGTCCCCGTTGGTTTTATCGGCTGGCCCGCCCCCGGGCTTGACCCTGCGGACTGTGTCTTTTGAGACCTGCACTTCGAGACCTGACCCCGCGGACTGTGCGTTTTCAGACCTGACCCCGTGGGTGCCCACCCCGCGCCCGGACCCTGCAGTTGACATTGGGGCCGTCACGGAGTAGGCTCAGGTTCAGACGCGAAAAAGGAGGCATGACATGACCAAGGACAAGATGGTCGAGGGCATTATGCGTCACAGCGGCATATCCAAGGCCAATGTAGAGCGTTTCTACGATGGCCTTGTCTCCCTTGCCAGGAAGGAACTCAAGACCAAGGGCGAGTTCGTGTTGCCGAACCTGGGGGCGCTCAAAGTCAGGGCGAGAAAAGCGAGAATGGCCCGTAACCCCAGGACCGGTGAGCCCGTGCGCGTGCCGGCCAAGAAGGTGGTCCGGTTCATTCCTTACTCGGGTCTCAAGGAGCTGTTCGCGAAGAAGGAAGAGGAACCCGCCCAGGACAAAGACGGTCTTCTCTAAAGCCCGGCAGTCGGGCAGCAAGTGATTATCCGCAGCATACCCGTTTGAGGTTCTGCCCGGCCAATTCCACGAGCAGTCCGGGACGGCGGGATAGGAGTGTCGATGAAAATAGGAGTAATGAACAATCCCACCGGCGATCCGGTGGAAGAGATAAAGACAGCCGCCGCCAACGGTTTCGACTTCATGGACCTCACCCTGGAGTATCCCCAGGCCCATATCGACGTCATCAACCAGGAGGCCGTTTTAGAGGCCCTGGCGGAAACGGGGCTGGGGGTGGTGGGGCATACGGCCTACTACCTGCCCTTCGCCTCCCCCATGGGGGACATAAGGGGCGCCGCTGTCCGGGATGTCATAAGCGGGCTCGACTTCTTCAAGCGGGCCGGCGCGAAAATAGTGACGGTGCATCCCGACACCGGAAGGGGCGCCATAGACCCTGCTACGGTCATCAGCCTCAACGCGCTGAGTTTCAAGATAATATCCGATGAGGCCGATAAGCGCGGCATCACGGTTGTCGCCGAGAACGTCCCCGGCCATTTCTCTTCGGTCGAGTCCCTGAAGTCGCTACTGGCGTCGGTCCCGGCCCTCGGTTTTCACCTGGACGTGGGCCATGCGCACATAAGGGGGAACCGCTTCCGCCGGCTCCTGTCCGCCTTTAAGGCCAAGCTCCTCCATGTGCATCTCTCGGACAACAGGTTCAGGGCGGACGACCACATGCCCATCGGCGCCGGCAACATAGACTGGGACGAGGTGATTCCGGCCATCAAGAAGACCGGGTATGACTCCACCATCACGCTGGAGGTTTTCTCCGCAGACAAACGCTATGTCGTGGGAAGCAAGGAGAAGGTGCTTGAGCTCTGGGAAGGCCGATGATGAGCTGCCGGGCCGCCGGGCTTTTTCGATTTGCGCATCATGCCTGCTTGCACTGTATTTCTAAATAGACGGACACGGGAGATTTAATGTTGGCCGGACAGGGAATGGAAGACGCGAGAGAAGGCGAGCTGTTTCAGCTTGTCGACGGCGTCATGGTACTCGACCATGACGGCCGCCTCGTCGCCTTCAGCGAGGGCGCCGAGCGGATAACCGGCTACGCGTCCAGCGAGGTGATCGGCGAAATGTGCCGGGACGTCTTCCGTTCCAACAGATGCGGCGACGCCTGCCCGGCCGAGAAGACGGTCGACTCGGGCATCGCGCTTTCCAACTGCCGCTGCAGGGTACTATGCCGGGACGACAGCGAGATCGAGATATCCCTCAATACGTCGCCCCTCAAGGGCGCAGGCGGCGATACCGTCGGCGTAGTCGTGGTCTTCCGTAACCTCAACGAAATGGTCGAGATGATGGAAAGGCTCACCGAGCTCAGCCGGGAAATGATCAGGGAAAAGGAGCGGAGCGAGGCCATCGTGAACAGCATCGCCGACGGAGTCATCACCGTCTCCAAGGACCTTCTCATAACATCATTCAACAGGTCCGCAGAGGAGGTTACGGGTTTCGCGGCAGAGGAGGTAATAGGCAAGGCCTGCAGGAACATATTCAGGAGCCGGGCATGCGAAGAGAGCTGCCCCGTGCGGGAGACGATCCGCACGGGCGCGGCGGCTACGGGAGTTGAGGTCGAGATACTCGCGAAGGACGGCTCGAGAATTCCGGTGAGCATGAGCACCGCCCTTCTTAAGGACGAGAACGGGGACGTTACCGGAGCCGTCGAGAGCTTCCGGGATCTCTCGCGGGTCAGGAAACTCACCGAGGAGCTCCGGGGCAAGTACTCGTTCCGGAACATCATAGGCAGGAGCCCCGAGATACAGCAGGTATTCGGGCTCATCCGTTCGGTCGCGGCCACCAATGTTACAGTGCTCATCCAGGGCGAGACGGGAACGGGCAAGGAGCTCGTCGCCAGGGCCATACATTACGAGAGCCCGCGCTCCGAGGGGCGCTTCGTGGCGGTCAACTGCGCGGCGCTTCCTGAGACGCTGCTGGAGAGCGAGCTCTTCGGCCACGTCAAGGGCGCTTTCACCGGAGCCACCTCCGACCGCAAGGGGAGATTCGACATGGCCAACGGTGGGACGCTCTTTCTCGATGAGGTCGCCGAGATAGGCTATGACACCCAGGTCAAGCTGCTCCGGGTGCTCGAGAACCGGGAATTCGAGAGCGTGGGTGACAGCGTCACGCGGCGGGTCGACGTCCGTCTCGTATGCGCCAGCAATAAGAACCTGAGGGATCTCGTCAGCAAGGGCAAGTTCCGGGAAGATCTTTACTACCGTATCAATGTGATCACCATCGACCTGCCTCCCCTGAGGGAGCGCTCCGGGGACATCCAGCTTCTCATCGAGCATTTCGTGGACAAGCTCAGCAAGGAAACCGGTAAGACCATCACCGGCGTATCCCCCGACGCCATGGATCTTCTCATCGACTATGCCTGGCCTGGCAACGTCCGCGAGATGGAGAACGCCATCGGGCATGCCTTCGTCCATTCGAGGGGAGGGGCCCTGCTGCCCGAGCACCTGCCCCCCGACATCACAGGCGGGATGCCGCATATAACGCATGCCGCTCTGGGCTCGGTCGGCTCGGTGGAGCAGATGGAGAGGATGCTCCTTGAGCAGGCTCTGAAGCAAACGGGCGGCAATCGAACGCGGGCCGCACGCAAGCTCGGGATGAGCAGGAGCTCGCTCTGGCGCAAGGTGAAGAAGTACAAGCTGGACTCCTGACCCCGTCCCATTGTGAAACAGCAGTTCTATTCTGACACGCTCCCGGGCAAACCTCTCTCCCGGCCCGGCCGTCATTGTCACTTCTAACTGGTTGATATTACAAGCAATACGCAATATTTACAACCGGGGGCCGAGATGGCACGCCTCCTGCAAACTATATGGTACGAGAGGAGGTGATGAACGTGCCTTTCGGTAGAGGAAGAAACCTGTTCGGTAGAGGATTCTGGAAACGGGGTGTCGCTCCGGCTGTCGCTCGAGGCGCTGGCCCCTATGCTAACGCCGTCGGCAGCAGTGGCGGCGGGCGTGGCACGTTCGGCAGGGGACGGCGGGGACGCGGCAACTCGTACCCAGTCGGAAGAAGATTTCCAAATATACCGCGAGGGTGGTGGGCTATGCCCCATTACGCCGGTGATTTCAGCCGGACCATGGTCCGTGGTAGGGGCATGACCCCGGGTATCTGGCAACGACCGGTCCAGCCCGCTACCCATCGCGGTAACTTGACAAAACAGAATGTGCAGTAGTGACGGGAGGTATGAGCAAATGAAAGTCGCGGTTTCTTCAACCGGGCCGGGCATTGACGCCGAAGTTGATCCGAGGTTCGGAAGATGCCAGTACTTTGTCGTAGTTGATTCGGATAGCTTCGACGCGGAGGCATTCGAGAATCCTAATATCATGGCCAGTGGTGGCGCCGGCATCCAATCGGCCCAGCTGGTGGCCGAGCACGGAGCGCAGGTAGTGCTCACGGGCAATTGCGGCCCGAACGCCTACCAGACACTTGAAGCCGCCGGAATCGGTGTCGTAGTTGGCGTGTCTGGAACAGTTCGGGAGGCCGTCGAGAGATACAAGGGCGGCGAATTCAATCCCGCGTCGGGCCCGAGTGTCGCGGAGAAGGCCGGCAGCACTGGGAGCCCCGGACAGGGTCCGAGTGTTCCCCCGGGCGGAACGGGTCCCGGCATGGGTCCCGGAGCGGGCCCCGGTGCGGGTCAGGGTATGGGGCGCGGCGGTGGTGGCGGCCGCGGCGGCGGTGGTGGTGGTC
>Ga0272444_10005150_pt1 | contig 11354 bp, 6 predicted proteins | sample SSMForm13_FD_201033 | JGI IMG/M metagenome (GOLD analysis project Ga0272444, IMG submission 201033) | Marine sediment archaeal communities from Little Sippewissett salt marsh, Falmouth, MA, United States - SSM-Form-13 | ecosystem: Environmental > Aquatic > Marine > Wetlands > Sediment ... | reverse complement strand
GTCATGGCCAGGGCCGCCGCCTGAAGCGGTTGTGGAAAGATAAAGGCACCTTGCCGCCGGGCCGTGGCTATCTTCCGTTTCCCTCGTCTTCCGCTGGTGCGGCAGGTGATGAGTGCCTTCAGTGGGAGGCATGCCGAGGGAAATGGAAGATCGCCACGCAGCAGCGGGACGACTGCCTTTTTCATTACCAGCTCTTCGGCCGCTACTCCTGGCGATCACCCTGATTGGTAAGGCTAAAGAATAGCCTAGTTACGACACCGGCCCGCCCCACCCGCTTTGGCTCCAGCCTCACGCTGGCCGGCGCAGCCTGCCTATCCCTGATCCAAACTGAACTGATCTTTTAGGGCCGACTTGATCTCGCCCGTGACCGCGAAAGCATCCTTGAGGGTGTGGCGCTCCAGGTCCGAGAGCTCGTTGGGGTCCAAATAGTTGTCCGGCTCCAGACCCTGCTCGTCCAGTTGCTGCTGGTGCACCAGCCTCAACTGCATCTGGAACTCATAGGCCTGCATGGCCTCGGTGCACAGCTCCGAGGAGATATGGCCGCCGTCTCCCAGCAGGCGCAGCCGCTCCAGGGTGTTGGTCTCCTGGATGCCGTGCTTGAGCGAGAGCACCCGGGCGAAGTCCACGAAGGGCACCAGGCCCTTGGTCTTCAGATCCACCTTGTTCTTGTGCTTGCCCTTCTTCTCGGTCACAAAGTTGCGAAACATGGTTAGGGGCGAGGGAGTGGTCAGGGTGTCCTTGGCCAGCAGGCGCAAGAACACGTCCTGGCCGCGCACCTGCTTGGTGAGGTGCTCGCGCAGGCGTTCGCCCAGGGACAGCTCTCCGAATCCGGGACGGAAGTCAAAAAAGATGGTGGCGTAGAGCACCTCTTGGGGCTTGGGGGTGGTGATCCAGCGGTCGAAGTAGCGCCGCCACCCGGTGTAGGGCTGGCGCCACTTGGGATTGGAGGCCATGACCTCGCCCGGACAGCGGGGGAAGCCGCAGGCCACCAGGTGCTCTATGGCCTTGCCCCCGAACTCGGCGAAATACTCCCCGGCGAGCTCGGCCAGGCCCTGGTCTTCTGGGTCGGCGTAGAGCAGGCCGTTGTCCTGGTCGGTGCGGAAGGTCTGCTCGCGGCGTCCCTCCGAGCCCATCAATAGCCAGCAGTAGGGCACCGGCGGAGCGCCCATCTCCTGCTGCAACAGGCTGAGCACCTTTTCCAGGATATAGTCGTTTAGCAGGGTGATCATGCGGGTGATGTTGCCCGGCTTGGCCCCCTCGTAGATAAGCGAACGCACCACCAGTGGGGTGCGGCGGGACACGTCGTAGATTTCGTCGTAGCTCTGGGTGGCCAGGATCTCCCGCAGCAGATAGAAGGGGCTGGCCCCCTGGGCCACCATCAGGTCGTGGCCGCCCACCACCCCCACTATCTCGCCGCGGCGCTCGATGGCCAGATGATGCACCTTGCGCTTGAGCATCTCCAGCAGGGCGTCGAAGCACACGGTGTTGAAACCGATGGTCTGCACCGGATGGCTCATGATCTGGCGCACCGGGGCGCGGTGGTCGATGCCCTCGGCCACCACCTTCCTCAGGTCGCGGTCGGTGACCACCCCCACGATCTCGCCGTCCGGGTCGGCCACCAGCAGGGCCCCCACCCGGCCGGCGGTGAGCTGGCCCGCGGCCCGCTGGATGGGCTCGCTGGCCGGGATCACCTCGGGCCGGCGGCGCACCACGTCTCCCACCTGGGCGCTGAACAGATACAGCGAACCCTCGGTGGCCACCGCGCTGCGGGGCTGGCGGAGCTCGGTGAGCGCCTTGCCCACGTAATGCTCGGAGAGGAACTTCAGGTAGTACTGGGCAAAGCGGGCGCTCTTTTCGGTGAGGTGGAGGAACTCCTCGCGTGGGATGAGCAGGCAGGCGGTGTCCTCGATTGCCTCGGCGTTGAGATTGGACAGGCTCTCGCGGAAGATGCCCAGGGCGCCCAGGGTCTCGCCCGGGCCCCGCAGCTCCTGCAGGTTCTCCGAGCCGTCCTGGCCGGGCAAGAACAGACGCACCCGGCCCTCGTGAATGATCAGCAGATGGGTTACCTGGCTCTCCCCGGACTGCAAGATCAGCTCCCCGGCGCTGTAGTGGCGCAGGGTGATCTTGTCCAGCAGGCTCTCCAGACCGGAGCGCCCCAGCTCTTGAAAAGGAGGTACTTTGAGCAAAAAGGTGATCAGGGTCTCGCGGGGTACGGAGATCGCACTCTCGCCTGGGGGCATGCCTCCTCCACGGCTGGCGGGATGGTGAACAGAGCGCCCCACGGGGGCGGCTCTTTCTCTATACTAGACATCAAAAAAGTGCATCCATGCACTTTTTGACCCACTTAAGGCAAAAGCGCGGTTTTGCCTTAAGTGGCGGGCGCTTTCGCGCCCGGCGGGCCATACATGGTCCGCTTATACGCAGCACTTATACGTAAAATATATGCCGCTGCGTATAGTTTAACACCATACCGCCCGGTCGGGGGGTAAGTATGTGGGCCGCTCCCCCGGCGCGGGCCGCGCCGGGGGAGCGGGTTGGTTTGCCTTACTTGCCCTTCATCTCCACCAGGGTTCCCACCACGCTGGGGTCGGCCAGGGTGGAGGTGTCTCCGAAGTCGCTCTCGCCGGCGGCCATCTTCCTGAGGATGCGCCGCATGATCTTGCCCGAGCGGGTCTTGGGCAGGGCCGGGGCCCAGTGGATCACGTCTGGCGAGGCGATGGGCCCGATCTCCTTGCGCACGTGCTGCACCAGCTCCTTCTTGAGCTCCTCGGAGTAATCCTCGCCCACCTTGAGCGTCACATAGGCGTAAATGCCCTGGCCCTTGATCTCGTGGGGGAAGCCCACCACCGCGGCCTCGGCCACCGCCGGGTGGCTGACCAGGGCGCTCTCCACCTCGGCGGTGCCCATGCGGTGGCCGGAGACGTTGATCACGTCGTCCACCCGACCGGTGATCCAGTAGTAGCCGTCCTCGTCGCGCTTGGCGCCGTCGCCGGTGAAGTAGTAGCCGTCAAAGTCGCTGTAGTACACCGTCTCAAAGCGCTCGTGGGAGCCGTAGGTGGTGCGGAGCTGGCCGGGCCAGGGGGCCTTCAAGGCCAGACGGCCGCTGACTCCGTTGCCCTCCACCTCGTTGCCCTCGTCGTCCAACAGGCAGGGCTGCACCCCGAAGAAGGGCAAAGTGGCCGAACCGGGCTTGGTGGGGATGGCCCCGGGCAGGGGAGTGATGAGGATGCCGCCGGTCTCGGTCTGCCACCAGGTGTCCACGATGGGGCAGCGGCCGTCGCCCACCACCTCGTTGTACCAGCGCCAGGCCTCGGGGTTGATGGGCTCGCCCACCGTGCCCAGCAGGTTAAGGGTCTGGCGGCTGTACTTGGTGACGAACTCGTCGCCCTGGCGCATAACCGCCCGGATGGCCGTCGGCGCGGTGTAGAAGATGTCCACCTTCCATTTGTCCACCACGTCCCAGAAGCGCCCGGAGTCGGGATAGGTGGGCACGCCCTCGAACATCAGGCTCTGGGCCCCGTTGAGCAGGGGGCCGTAGAGGATGTAGGAGTGCCCGGTCACCCACCCGATGTCCGCGGTGCACCAGTACACGTCGCCGTCGTGGTAGTCGAACACGTACTTGTGGGTTATGGAAACGTAGACCATGTACCCGGCGGTGGTGTGCAGCACCCCCTTGGGCTTGCCGGTGGAGCCGCTGGTGTAAAGGATGAACAGCGGGTCCTCGGCGTCCATCCACTCCACCTCGCATACCGGGTCCACGGCTTCCATGACGTTGTGCCAGTACTCGTCGCGCCCGGTGGTCATGGGGCAGTCAATGCCCTTGCCCGGACCCACGCGCTCCACCACAATTACGGTGGGCACGCCGACCCCTTCCTTGGCCGCGCCGTCCAGGGCCTCGTCGGCGATCTGCTTGAGGGTGACCGCCTTGCCGCCTCGGTAGGTGCCGTCGCTGGTGATGACCAGGCTGCACTGGGAGTCCACGATGCGGTCCTTGAGCGACTCGGCCGAGAAGCCGCCGAACACCACGCTGTGAATGGCGCCGATGCGGGCGCAGGCCAGCATGGAGATGGCCAGCTCGGGGATCATGGGCAGATAGATAGTCACCCGGTCGCCCTTTTTAACCCCATAGCTCTTGAGCACGTTGGCGAACTTGCAGACGTGATCGTGGAGCTGGCTGTAGGTGATGATGCGGTCCTCGCCGGGCTCATTGCCCTCCCAGAGGATGGCCGGCTGGTCGCCCCTGGCGTCCAGGTGGCGGTCCAGGCAGTTGTAGGTCATGTTGGTCTTGGCGCCCGCATACCACTTGATGCTGATGGGGCCCTTGGAGATGTGGTAGTTGTAATCCAGGACCTGATCCCACTTCTTTTCCCAATAGAATTCCTCGGCCGCCTCGGACCAGAAGCCGTCGGGATCGGAGATGGAGCGTTCATACATCTGCTGATACTGCTCAAAGCTGTTGATGTGCGCCTTATCCACAAAGGACTGCGGAGGATAGTAGAGTCCGTTTTTCTCCATCACTTTGTCGTCAGCCATTGCGCATCCTTTCTCCCGTCTGATAGGCGGGTGCCCATGAGCTTGCCTCGATTGGCGACGGCCGCCGAACGGGCGCCCGCGACTGCCATATAAACTATCATAGTCGCACCGCGACTTTTAAACTCACAACACCCCGGCCACCGCTATGAGATCGCCCAGGGTGCGCCAACCCCCGGCCGCCATGTCGGGCAGCAGCCGCTGCAGGATCAGGGCCGTGGCCAGGGCGTCGCCCAGGGCGGTGTGGCGCTCGGGCACCTCCAGGCCGTAGCGGGCGGCCAACACGTCCAGGCTGCAGCGCTTGGCCCCCTTTTTCTGGCCATAGGGGTCGGGCTCTATGTGGATGGCCCGGCACATGAGCACCGTGTCCACCACCAGGTTCTGCAGGTGCATGCCGTACTGGGCCCGCATCACCCGGTTCAAAAAGAACAGGTCGAAGCGGGCGTGATGGGCCACCAGGATATCGTGCCCCAAAAAGCCCAGAAAGTCGCGGAACACCTCCCAGGCCGGCCGGGCGTGGCGGATGTTGTCCGGGGTAATGCCGTGCACCTTGATGGACTCCACCGGGATGCCCCGGCCGGGATTGGCCAGCTCGGAGAAGACCTCGCCCAGGCGTATCTTGCCCTCCACCACCCTGAAGGCCCCCACGCTCACCACCCGGTCCTTGGCGTGGTCCAAACCAGTGGTCTCCAGGTCCACCACCACGTAGCGCTGGCTGATGGCCATCTCTCGCCGGGACTTGCCCTCCAGGGCCAGGAGGTTTTGCCGGACCTCGGGCGCTAGCTTGCGCCGGGCCAGACGCGTCCTGGCTAATCGATTGGCCAGCTTGGCTTGCCACAGATTCAACTCCTAACCCCCATATTTCATGAGGGCCGTGCGTCCGGCTGCGCCAGCCACCGTGCCGCTGGTGGCAAGGCGGGTCGAACTGCTTGGTGCCTTAACCAAACCCACGTTGCTCCCGCCGCAATCCTTTGGCCGCCCAAGCCTTGGGCCGCCTTGTCTGCCGGCGGCTGGCTGTGCCGGGTCAGGGTACAAGCTGTCCCCTGGTAACGCGGGCGTTTTTTTCATAACGGTCCCACGGATACTGATTCGTTGTTCAATGCCGCCCAACCCCCATGAAATATGCGGGCCGGGCTCCCGCCGCTCCGGTGCTCTTCACCCCTGGTACCTCTGCAGGGCGAAATCCTGCAGCTGACTGATCACCGAAAAGCTCTCCTTGAGCATTTTGCGCTGCACCCGGTTCAGACTGGCCGGGTCCAGCAGGGCGCTGGGGCGGTGGCCGTTGCCGCTCTCCAGGATGCGGGCGATCCTCAGCAGGGTCACAAAGCCGTAGGCCTCGCGCAGGTCATCGGAGAAGCTTTCCTTGAGCAGGCCCATCCGGGTCACCGCGCCCAAGCGCTCCAAGGTGTTGGTCTGGCGCAGGCGCTGCTCCAGGGCCATCAGCCGCGCCGCCTGCACCACCGGGTCCAGGGCGGCCTGGTCAAGATTCAATTCATCCAGATACTGGCCGTCAGTGTCCACCACAAACTCGCGCAAAAAACCCACCGGCGGCCGCATCTGGGAGGCGGCCCGTCCCAGGCGCTCCAAAAAGGAGCGGTTGCGGTCAAAGGCGGCAAAGAGCTTCTCCCACAGCGTCTCCACGAAGTTGGTCTCAGCGTAGACGGCCCTAAGGTCAAAGTAGCCCGCCAGCTGACCAAGGGCGGCCGGCTCGGCCGAGCTCACCCAGGCCATGAAGGCCTCTTCCCACTGAGCCTCGCTGCGGCAGCAGGTCTCGGGGTCCATCATCACCATGCCGGGCAGGCAGAGGAAGCCGCAGGACTCCAACCCCCGGCCCATGCGCTGGGCGAACTCCACGAACCAGGCGCGCACCACCGGCTCGCGCTCCGGGGGCACGTTGGCGTAGACCACCGCGTAGTCCTGGCTCATGGCCATGGCCTGCTCCCTCCGGCCGGCCGCGCCCAGGGCCAGCCAGGAGAACTGCACCGGCGCCCTGCCCTTGCCCAGGTCCTCCATCTTCCGCTGGGTGATCTGCAACATGGCGCGCACCAGCCGGTCGTTGAACTCGGAGAGCACGTCCTGCATGTACTCGGCGCTGCCTCCCATGCGCAGCAGGGTCTCCATCACCCGCTTCATGCGCTGGGGCATGGCGGCCAAGTCCCTGAGCCTGGTGACCTTGGAGACCTCCTTCATCACCCCCACCGGCGAGGACCCGGTGACCATGGTCAGATCGTGGTCGCTGATCACCCCCACCACGCGGTGGCCCTCGATGACCGCCAGGTGGTGCACCCCGTGGCGGGCCATCTCGATCATGGCCTCAAAGGCAAAAGCCTGGGGCGAGATGGTCTTGACGAACTGGCTCATCACCTCGGCCACCGGGATGTCCGAGCCGGCCCCGGCGGCCAACACCCGCACCCGGAGGTCGGTGTCGGTGAGGATGCCCATGGGCGCGCCGCCCGGCTCGGTGATCATGATGGAGCCCACCTTGCGCTGGGTCATGAGCCGGGCGGCTGCCTTGACCGGAGTGACCGGCAGGCAGGTGAGCACCTCCTGGCTCATTAGCTCGTGCACCCGGCTGCCGGTGAGCACCGCGTCCAGGCCCAGGGAGTCGGAGCCGGTCATCTGGGCGGTGTGGCGGTCGGCCGCGCGGCGCACCGCCTCGATGTTGCGCGACAGGCCGAAGCTGAAGTGGCGGCGGAAGACCGGGTTGTTCTCCACCAGGGACTTGAAGGGCTCGTGGGGCAGCAGGAAGCAAAGCAGGTCTTCCTGGGCCTGCACCGTGAACAGGGCCAGCTCGCCCTGCAGCAGGCTCAGGGAGCCAAAGGTGTCCCCCTCGCCCCGCATGTCCACCAGCAGCTCCTCGCCGCTCTCCCGGGGCAGCGTCACCCGCACCGAACCGTTCATGATGATGTAGAGATTTATGGAGGGAGCTTCGCCGGCCTGGATGATGATTTGGCCGCGGGGGAAGTAAGCCAGCTCCATCAAGCCGACCACGCGCTCCAACTCCCCTTCTTCCAGGGCGTCGAAGGGCACCACCGTCTTGAGGAAATCCTTAATCCGGGGCAGAGGGAACTCGCCCATGTCGCCTCGCCTAACCAGACCCCCGGGACTCCGCACGCCCGTCCCGAGGTGAGTTTCCCCCCTTGCGGACGGGGCGGCTGGGCCCTTGCCGAACCGGACGCGCAAAGCCCTTTCGTTAAAAATTCTAAATATATCCTATGAAATGCCGGCCAAGGCCGCCATGGGGGGAAACCCGTATTTTCCAGGGGGGAGGCCCTACCTCAAGGCAAAGGCAATTTGGCCTGAAAAGGGGCAGGGTCCACGTGCACCACCACCTCGGCCGCGCCCTTGATGTCGCCCAGCACGCAGCGCTCCACCTCCTCGGCGATGTCATGGCCCTCAACCACGCTCAGATCGGGGTCCACCACCACGTGCAGCTGCATCTGATAGCGTCCGCCCATGGAGCGCACCTTGAGGTCGTGCACCTGACGCACTCCGGGCACCCCCAGGGCGCAGGCCTGGATGGAATGCACAACCTCTGGTCCGGGCGCGGTGTCGGTCATCTCCTTGAGGGCCCCCCAGAAAATTTGCCCCCCCACCTTGGCCACCAGCACGGCCACCACCAGGGCGGCCCAGGAGTCCAGGCTGTGCCAGGCCGGATGGATAAGAGCGCCGGCCACCCCGGCCAGCACGGCCACCGAGCTCAGGGCGTCGGAACGGTGGTGCCAGGCGTTGGCCTCCACCGCCGGGCTGTTGATGCGCCGCCCCACGGCCACGGTGTAGCGGTACAGGCCCTCCTTGACCGCGATGGAGACCGCGGCCGCGGCCAGGGCCAGCCAGTTGGGGTGTTGGGCCGAGCCGGTCAGCAGGCGCTCGGCCGCCTCCCAGCCCAGGTACAGGGCAATGGCCATGAGCAACAGGGCCACCACCTGGGCGGACAGGGTCTCGATGCGGCCGTGGCCAAAGGGGTGGCTCTGGTCCGGGGCGCGGCGTCCCAGCTTGAGCCCCACCAGCACCACCGCGTCGCTGACCAGGTCGCTGAGCGAGTGGGCCGCGTCGGCCACCATGGCCGAGCTATGGCCAAAGACCCCGGCCAGGAACTTGCCCGCGGCCAGGCCCAGGTTGGCCCACAGACCGACCCAGGTGACGCGTTGGCCCTGGCGGCCTTGGGATTGCAAGGTGTCGTGCAATATACGCCCGCTCCCCCGCCGGACCGGAAAGGCCCAGCATATACATGCTAGGGCCTGGACCCGGGAAACACAACCTCCCCGTCCCTCTTGCGCCAACACCCCGGGCTGCCATAATGATAAGCTAATCCCATTGCTCTAACCCGCGAGGTGCCATGCCCAGTAAGAAGCCCAGCCAACCGCTCCGGGACTTCAGCCTGCTGAGCTCCGACGACCTGTATCTGTTCAACCAGGGCAGCCATTTGGAACTCTATAACAAGCTGGGGGCCCATCTGGTGAAGGACCGGGGCCGGGACGGGGTCTATTTCGCGGTGTGGGCGCCCAATGCCAACGCGGTGTTCGTGATGGGCGACTTCAACTCCTGGGACCAGCACAGCGCCCCCCTGGAGCCCCGGGGAAGCTCGGGCATATGGGAGGGGTTCGTGCCGGGCGTGGAGGCCGGCGCCCGCTACAAGTATCACCTCGAGTCCAAGAACCTGGGCTATCAGGTGGACAAGGCCGATCCCCTGGCCTTTGCCGCCGAGGTCCCGCCCCTGACCGCCTCGCTGGTGGCGGACCCATCCTATGACTGGGGCGACGGCCGGTGGATGGCCGCGCGGGCTCAGGGCAACCCCTTGGACCGGCCCATGGCCATCTATGAAATGCACTCCACCTCCTGGCAACTGGGCCCGGACGGCCAGGTGCTCACCTACCGCGAGCTGGCCCCGCGCCTGGCCGACTATTTGAAGGACATGGGCTACACCCACGTGGAGTTCATGCCCCTAATGGAGCACCCTTTCGGCGGCTCCTGGGGCTACCAGACCACCGGCTACTTCGCCCCCACCGCCCGCCAGGGCTCGCCGGCGGACTTCAAGTTCCTGGTGGACCACCTGCACCAGCGGGGCCTGGGGGTGATCCTGGACTGGGTGCCCAGCCACTTCCCCACCGACGGCCACGGCCTGGGCTTTTTCGACGGCACCCATCTCTACGAGCACGCCGACCCCCGCCAGGGCTTTCACCCGGATTGGCACAGCGCCATATTCAACTACGGCCGGGAGGAGGTGCGCTCCTTTCTGCTCTCCAGCGCCATGTTTTGGCTCAAAGAGATGCACGCCGACGGCCTGAGGGTGGACGCGGTGGCTTCCATGCTCTATCTGGACTACTCGCGCAAGGACGGGGAGTGGATTCCCAACCAGTACGGAGGCAACGAGAACCTGGAGGCGGTTGAGTTTCTCAAGCGCTTTAATAGCGACACCTACGAGGCCAACCCAGGCATCGTCAACATCGCCGAGGAGTCCACCGCCTGGCCCATGGTCAGCCGGCCCACCTACCTGGGCGGCCTGGGGTTCGGCCTCAAGTGGGACATGGGCTGGATGCACGACACCCTGGCCTACTTCCGCCAGGACCCGGTGCACCGCAAGTTTCACCACAACCAGCTCACCTTCCGCATGCTCTACGCCTTTACCGAAAACTTCGTGCTGGCCCTGAGCCACGACGAAGTGGTGCACGGCAAGGGCTCGCTGATCAACAAGATGCCCGGCGACGACTGGCGGAAGTTCGCCAACCTCAGGCTGCTGCACTCCTACATGTACGCCCAGCCGGGCAAGAAGCTGTTGTTCATGGGCGGGGAGATCGCCCAGCGGGCCGAGTGGAACAACGAGGGCTGCCTGCAGTGGGACCTGTTGCAGTACGAGCCCCACGCCGGGGTGCAGCGTCTGGTGCGGGACCTAAACCGGCTCTACGCCTCGCTGCCCGCCCTGCAGGTGGACCTGCATCCCAGCGGCTTCTCCTGGGTGGACTGCAACGACAACCAGGCCAGCGTGATCTCCCTGCTCAGGCGCAACCCGGACCAGGAGGCCGAGCTGCTGGCCGTGTTCAACTTCACGCCGGTGCCCCGCCAGGGCTATGGGGTGGGTGTGGACCGGCCCGGCCTGTGGAAGGAAGTATTCAACAGCGACGCCCCGGAGTATGGTGGCTCGGGGGTGGGCAATGCCGGCGGGGTGCGGGCTGGCACGCGGGCCATGCACGGCCGCGCCTGCTCCCTGGAGCTGACCCTGCCTCCCCTGGGGGCGCTGTTCTTTGCCCCCTCCGATGACGACCACTAGCCCCAGGAGCGCGGCCGGCCTGCAGGCAATGGTCTTCGCCCTGGTGGCCTCGACCATCAGCACCATCTACACCACCCAGCCCACCTTGCCCCAGCTCAGCCAAGAGTTCGGGGCCTCGGCGCCGATGGCCTCGCTCACCGTGTCCATGGTCATCCTGGGCATCACCCTGGCCAGCCTGCCCTTTGGGGTGCTGGCCGACCGCTGGCCCATCAAGCCAATCATCGCCCTGGGCGGGGGCATGATCGCGGCCTGCCTGGCGGCCGGCGCCCTGAGCCCCAGCCTGGAGTTCCTGGTGGGCGCGCGCCTGGTGCAGGGCCTGTTCATTCCCGCCCTCACCTCCTGTCTGGCCGCCTATCTCTCGCGCAGCCTGCCCCCCGCGCAACTGGCCGTGACCATGGGGGCCTATGTCTCGGCCACGGTGGTGGGCGGCCTGGCCAGCCGCCTGATCAGCGGGTTGGCGCTGGCGGGCAACTGGCGGCTGTCCCTGGGGGTGGAGGCTGCCCTGGTGGTGGTCTTCACCCTGGCGGCCCTGAGCCGCCTGCCCCCCGAGGGCCCC
>Ga0272444_10005149_pt1 | contig 11354 bp, 13 predicted proteins | sample SSMForm13_FD_201033 | JGI IMG/M metagenome (GOLD analysis project Ga0272444, IMG submission 201033) | Marine sediment archaeal communities from Little Sippewissett salt marsh, Falmouth, MA, United States - SSM-Form-13 | ecosystem: Environmental > Aquatic > Marine > Wetlands > Sediment ... | reverse complement strand
GCTTACTTCAACGAGCATGACGCCTACGTACCTTTCGCCGATGGGGCAGCTTGCGATGCCATTGGATTCGATCTGCCCGAGGGCACCTCGCGTTTTCAGTATAAGGTGGAATGTACGGACAGCACGGCCGACTTTACGGCCACGGCCACCGAGGCTATCGATGTGGACGGCAACGGCAGCACGACCGGCTACCTGACCATGGATCAGGTTGGATCTACTGCCGGAGGCAACGGCCTCACCTGGTAAGAGACCGCCGATCAATTGGGGAAGGCAAGGGGGGTCATTCCTTCCCTTGCCTTCCTCCATTTTCTCCTGCGCTGAGAAAGAAAAGGGAGAAGGAGTCTCTATTGACATTTTGGATAAAGGCTATCGGTTCAGGCATCTGTTTCCTGTTCGGTTCTCTGGTGGGCAGCTTTCTCAACGTCTGTATCTGGCGCCTGCCTCGAGGACAATCCATCGTCAGGCCGGGTTCGAGATGCCCGCATTGCCAGGCTCGGATCGCTCCCCGGGACAACATTCCGGTGGTCAGCTACCTGCTCCTGCGGGGCCGGTGCCGAAGCTGCGCAGAGCCCATCTCGGCACGGTATCCACTGGTGGAGGCACTCACCGGTGCAGCGGCCATGGTGCTGTTCATCGTCTTCGGGCCCACCGTGGAGGCGGCCGTCCTCTTTGTTCTGATCTGTTTTCTCATCGTGGCCACCTTCACCGACCTGGATCGGATGATCATCCCGAACTGGATCACCTTGCCGGGCATCATTCTGGGATTGTCGATCAACACCTTGATCTCACCCGGCGAGATCTGGAAGTATCTTTTAGGCGCGGTGGTGGGGACATTATCGCTGTTATTGATCGCCATCGTGGGCGAATGGATCTTTAAAAAGGAAAGCATGGGAGGTGGTGATCTCAAGCTGGCTGCTCTGGTCGGCGCCTTCCTGGGATGGCAGAGCGTACTGCTGTCGCTGTTCGCGGCCATCCTGGCCGGCGCCCTGACGGGCACGGCGTTGATCATCCTGAGACGCAAGGAGCGCCAGCATTACATTCCTTTCGGCCCCTTTATCGCCATCGGGACGATGGTGGCGATCTTCTGGGGCCGCGATATCATCGCAGCATATACGGAATTTTTACTCCTCTAAGGGCAAACCACTCGCGAGGGTGGGACGCAAAGCCACGGGTCTTCGGGTGGTCCTGTGCTGGACATCCGTCCGCCAGGATCCGGCGAGAAACCTGAAATGAGTTGCCCAGCCACGGGCTCAGGAGCTCGCACGATGAAAGATAGCCGGGCTGCAGGAGCGTGATGATCTACTTGCATCCGGCAGGTAGATTTTTTTTTGCGAGGAACTATGTTCACTGTAAAAGGACATCACCGCGGAATGACGCTGGCCGAGCTGGCCATCGTGGTCGCTCTGCTGGGCATCCTGATGACCATGGCCGTTCCCAGCATGACCAAACACCTGCCCATCATTCGCCTGCGGGGCGATGTTCGCGATGTGGCTTCCGCCTTCCGGCTGGCGCGTATGCGGGCGGTGGCTGAGGGGGTGCAGTACGGCGTCTACATCGATGACAGCCAGACCCCAGCGGAGTATGTCTATTTTGCCGACGAGAATCTGGATGAAATCTTTAATCCAGGTGTTGATGAGGTCATCTATACCCGGCAGATGTTCCGGAAGACCTCGATCCGCGGTAACAATTTCGCCGGCGACACGGCCATCTTCAAGACCGATGGCTCCTCCAACGGCGGGTGGCTTTCCATGGGATTGGTGGGGCGAAGCGATTCGGTCGCCGTCGATGTGCTCCCCAGCACCGGCCGGGTGAAGATCATGCGATAGGAAGTGATAATCATGCGAGTTCTCGATCAACGGGGGATGACATTGGTGGAGATCATGGTGGCCATGATCCTGCTGGCCATCGCCCTGGCCTGGCTGGCCCCTCTGGTGGTCGTCTCCATACGCAGCAATCGGATGGGCGCCGATCTCACCCGGGCCTCCGTCTTGGCGCAGGATAAGTTCGAGGAATTCAAGAATAAAAGTTATAACTACCTGCTGGCCAATCCCAGCGGCCAGGATACGACGGGAAATCTGATACGCAGCTGGGCCATTACCGAAGAACCCGGCCAGACCGATCTGCTGCGCATCGTTCTGACCCTGGACTGGGCGGATCAGGACGGCGGCGATCACCAGGTGTCCTTCACCACGTTGCAGGCCAGATCGAAATAGGCATACGGAGAGGATGATCACGCATGAGAAACATGAGGAAGCGAAAACGACAGTGCGGGTTTTCTCTGGTGGAGCTGATCGTGGCGGCCGCCATCATGGGCATCATCGTCGGGGCCGGGCTGTCTCTCTATCTGAATCAGCAGAAACAATACATCATCCAGGAACAGGTGGTCGAGACCCAGCAGAGCGTGCGGGTTTCGATGAACGAGCTGGCCAAGAACATCCGCATGGCCGGCTACGGTTATTTTCCCACCGGTCTGGACCCGGTCGAGTCGGTGGATTGTAATCCCGATACCATCATGTTGCGGCAGAACCTCAACGATTGCTTCGCCATTATCGGGAAGAGCGTGCAGTCCAACACCATGCATACCCGGGATGATGTATCCTGCTTTGTCTATGGTCTACGGGCTTATATCTGGGATTTCAACGGGCAGTCGGAGTGGTTCGTGGTCGATCATGTGGATACCAACGAGGGATTGGGATGGTATGAAATTCATGCCATAGAAAACCTGCAGAACGTTTATGATAAAAAGGACAATCCCCAGGTCATCGCCATGCAGGAATTAAAGTTCTTCATCGATCAGCAGACCGATCCCGATCACCCCGCCCTGATGCGATCGGTGAATGGGCAGACTGCCCAGGTCTTCGCCGAGAACGTGGAAGATCTTCAGGTGTCCTATATCATGAAGGATGGGTCAACCACTTCCCAACCGAGCAACGTGAACGATGTCCGGGAGGTTCAGATCGAGCTGCAGGCCCGCACAGAACGCCAGGATCCGGAATGGACGGACCAGGTTCACGACGACGGTTACCGCCGGCGGACATTGGTCTGCCGGGTCGACGCCCGCAATCTGGGTCTCTAAGGCCGGCAACGGTCGAAAAGAGGTGATGACCATGTTCCCGAAAAGCATTTCCAATGAAAAAGGTGTGGCCCTGCTGACCGTTTTGGCCATCGTTTTGCTGTTGACCTTTATCGGAACGGTCACGGTGATGACCTCCAAGACGGAGCTGGATATCAGCGGTGTTGATCGGACCGAAAAATCCGCATTCTATGCCGCCGAGGCCGGATTGGAGAAAGCCATCGGGGCCATTATGTACGAGTATGAGAATTACGGGCAACCGCCGGATCCTCTGCCCAGCGGCCAGTTCGATCTCAGCGGCTATACGGTGACCTACTCGGCCACCGACCACGGTGCGCCGCAGATCGATTATCTCACCCATGGAGCCTATAAAGGTCTCTATGCGCTGATCAAGTCGTTCACCGTGGACTCCGACGCCACCGGTGGAGCGTATGCTGCTCGCGCCGAGGTGACGCAGGATGTCGAGGATGCCCTGATCCCCCTGTTCCAGTTCGCCGTCTTCTACGAGGACGATCTGGAGATCGCTCCGGGACCGTATATGACACTCGGCGGCAGGGTTCATACCAATATGGACATGTATCTGCAGGCGGATAACAGCCTGTCGATCGATTCCTACACCACGGCCGCGGGCAACATCCACCATGGCCGGCATCCCGACTCCGGAAAATCCACCAGCTATGGCAATGTGCTGATCATGGACGCGGTCGAGGAGTACGAGGACATGCGCAACGGCGATGGCTCCTGGCTGGACAGCGATGACGAAGCCTGGGTGTTCTCCTCCCTGCAGCGCTGGGACGGTCGGGTGGAGGACAGCGCTCACGGTATCACCGAGCTGTATCTCCCGGTGGTCACCGCCGGCGAGCCCATCGATCTGATCAAGCGCGGCGACGGCAATCCCGACAGCTTCGAGCACAAGGCCGACTTGAAGATAATCGACGGCGACGTCTACTGGAAAAACGAGGAGAACGAATGGCAGGATGTCACCGTAACGTTCGAGGACGACGGCATCCTGTCCTACGGATCTTTCTTCAACTATCGTGAGGGGAAATGGATCGCCTCCTATGATATCAACATCTCCGAGCTGAACGACAGCGGATATTTCCCGGACAACGGCATCCTTTATGCCGCGCACACCAACGATAACAATGGGGCCATCAGGCTGGTGGACGGCGAGGAGCTGGCCGGCCCCCTGACCGTGGCCACCGAGAACCCGCTCTACACCTGGGGCGATTACAATAATGTCAATAAGAAACCGGCGGCCCTGTTGACCGACGCCTACAACGTTCTCTCCAATTCATGGCTGGACTACCGCAGCACCGGCTCTCTGAGCCTGCGGACGGCCAGCAACACCACCGTCAACGCCTGTTTCATGACCGGCAACGTGCCCAGTCAGAGCAACCATTATAGCGGAGGGCTGGAGAACCTGCCCCGATTTCTGGAGAAGTGGACCGGCAAGACCTTCTATTATCGCGGTTCCATGGTTGACCTGTGGGAGAGCGATCAAGCCAACGGCATCTGGTATTATGGCGGCTATTTCTATACAGCGCCGAATCGTGATTGGGGCTTTGACGACATGTACCTCGATCCCACCCAGCTGCCGCCGGGAACACCCCAGGTGAACGCCATTCAGCGCGGGGAATGGAATCATCAGCTGGCCATGGGCGAGTAGGTTTTCCAGAGATCGGTAGAAAATCATTTCGTTTTCCCTTGACAAAGCGGCTCTGATCGATACATTATGTTTCACCCGAGAGGTCTCGACCTCTCCTGAAAAGGAGATCGATGTGTTTAAGAAGAAACCGAAGACCTCGGTGGGGCTGGATATCGGGAACTATTCCAGCAAACTGGTCCAGTTGGAGCATGGGCCGGACGGATATAAGCTGCTCTCCTATGGCGTATACGATCTGCCTTCCAACAGCATCATCGAAGGACAGATCAAAAACCGGGAGGCGGTGGTAACGGGCATCAGGAACCTCACGCAGCGATGCGATCCTCACATCAAGGACGTGATCGTCTCCATCTCCGGAAAGGGCGTCATCACCGATCGCATCACCCTGCAGCAGCGCAAGGGTGTCAAAACCAGCCAGCTGATCCGTTTCGAGGCCGAACAGCGCTGTCCGTTTGACGTCGAGGACGTCACCCTGGATTACAAGGTCGTCAGGTTTGATGAGAAATCGGAACGTTTCGATGTGCTGTTGGTAGCGGCCAAGAACGATCTGCTCTATGATCTTCTGTCGGTCGTCTACGAAGCGGAGCTGAAACCCATCGTCGTCGACGTGGACGCCTTCGCGCTCTATAATGCCTGGGAGATCAATTACCGGCAGCAGAAGGAGGAAGGTAAGCAAGAGGGTGATCAGACCGAGAATCTGGTGCTGGTCAATATCGGAGCCGAGACCACCAACGTGGTCTTCATCCATGAGGGCAGCTATCATTCCACCAGAGATCTCTCCGTGGCCGGCAACAGTTTCGTCAAGACCGCCCAGAGGCAGATGGGCGTCGATCCGAAGCTGATCCATCAGGCCCTGCGGGGTCAGATGGATCCCAAGGTTGACCACAGCACCTTCATGTTCGCCGTCAATAAAAGCAGCGAGCTGCTGTCCAAAGAGCTGGAGCTGGCTTTCTCCTATTTCAAATCCGACGCCAAGGTGGAGCGAATCGATCGGATCCTGCTCAGCGGCGGCTGCGCTCTGATTCCCTGGCTGCCCGGTTTTTTGGAAAAACGTCACCATATGAAGGTAGAGAAATTCGATCCTGTGAGAACGCTGTCCTATTCCCAGGAATTGCAGCAGAATGGTTTTCAGGATATGGCGCCCTCCCTGGCGGTCTGCATCGGATTGGCCCTGAGACAGGCAGAGTGACGAATGATCCGTATCAACCTGTTGCCTGAAGAATTCCACGTTCGCAAGAGAAAGCTGCGCGTTTCCCCCCGGGCGAGTATTTTCGTCATTGCCTTTGTGGGAATCTGTGCCGTCATCTTCCTGCTCACTCTGTGGCAGGAGTCACGGCTGAAAGCCCTCGACAAGGACATCCAGCAGACCCGCATGGAGGCCGAACGTCAGCGGGCCGATCTGGCTCTGGTGGAGGAGCTCACCGCTTTGAAGGAGCGGATCCTGGAGCGCATGCAGGTGGTTGAGCAGCTCAATCAGAATCGTTCCCGGTGGATCGAGATCATGACCGACCTCAGCGCCTCGATGCCCGAGGAGATGTGGCTGACATCCTTCAAGGAAGAACAGACCGGACAGTCCGGACAGGCTCGGATTCAGGGCTTAACCTTCAGTCTCAAACCGATTGCCCTGTTCATGGACCAACTGGAGGAGAGCCACTGGTTCAAAGGGCCTCAGTTCACCTATGCTCAGAGGCTGCCGGTGGAGGAGGGCATGGCCTACGATTTTGAGATACGGGCCAAGCTGTCCGCGCCCCGGAGACCCCACCTGGGTGAGGAGACGACCGGCGAGGCGGAATCTACGCCGGCCGATGGTGATGAAAGATAGCCTCTGCCGGTTCTTTCACTTCCCGGGCACACAGGCTGAAACGTCCCAGAAGAGAACGCGATGAGTCTGAAAGATACGAAAGTACAGATTTTTATCCTGGCCATACTGGTCCTTTGTGTGGGGCTGTATTTCTGGTATACCGGGATCTATCGCCCCATCCTCACTCAGAAGAAGGAGAAATCGGAAGAGCTACAGCGTCTCAGGGCTTCGCTGGAGACGGCCAAAGAACGGGCCGCTCGCCGGGTTTCTCTACAGCAGGAATATGATCAGCTCCAGGAACAATGGAAGGTGGTCGAGACGCTGTTGCCCAAGGAGCGCAACATGTCCGATTTCATCCAGAATCTTCATCGCATCAAGGGGAAGGTGGATGCCACCGTCGAGCGCGTCTCGCCGATGCCTTCGACGGCCGTGGACTTTTACACGGAGAATCCCTACGAAGTCGAGATGCTCACCAGCTATCATGGACTGGGCCGGTTCTTCAGTCATGTGGCCAACCTGCCCATCATCGTCGATGTCTCCGAATTGGATATCGTCGCTCTGCCGCCGGAGAGGGAATCGGAGGAAGACGAATCCGAGATCGTGGGCCCCAGCATCAGCAGTCGTTTTGTCCTGACGACCTATAGTCTGTCTCAGCAAGCGGCTACCGGACAGGAGGAAGATCGTTGAGCTCCGTCGGACCGGGAATCGTGATCATCAGGAGACCATGGTGGAGTTGGAGAGGCTTGGCGGCGCTGCTGCTCTTTTTCCTGTGGTTTTCTTCCGCAGAGGCTGCCTATCAGATAACCGGGATTTCCTTCTCCCCATCGCCCGGAGAGATACAGGTGAACGTCCGGGCCGACGGCCCGGTGCAGTATGACTATTTCACCATGGAAGAAACACAGCCCCAGCTGGTCATCGATCTGGGCGATGCCGTATACGCCGTGAACCGCCATCGCTTCGAGCCGTCGGCGACCGGCGTCGTGCAGCGCGTTCGCACCAGCCAGTATCGTCCCTATCCGCATCCGGTGGTTCGAATCGTCCTGGACTTTCGGCAGATGACTCCATTTGAGATAACAACCGGAGATCAGGGCCTGACCATCACGGTCCCCACGCCGATCGTCGGTGAGAAGGTGGAACAGATTTCCCGGGATGCGTCCGGAGAATCCCTGGAAAGGCCGGAGCCCTCCGTGAAGACCAAGCTGGTCGATGAATCGGCCGGCGATGAGATGACCATGGAGACCGCTGAGAAGGCCGATGCGGAGAAGATGGAATCCGAATCGGAAAATCCTGCGGCCCTGGAGCCCCCGGTGATAGATGTTTCGCCGGCACCCTTGCCGCGGTCTGAATCCCCCCCGCTGGAATCCTCGAAACAAGAGTCCGTGCCGCCGGAATCGGCATCGGCGGCCGAGACGGAGGCGGGATCGGATACAACCATATCCGCCCCCCAGCCGGGATCGCTGATGGCCCGCCTGGCGGCCCTGGGCATTCGCGAGCCGGTCTCCTATCACAGCGGCAGCCGGAGAGACCCCTTCGTGGCTCTGCCGGCCCAGCAGGAGGTGGAGTTCGGGCAAACCCCGCTGCCGGATGTGGAGAAGCTGTCCATCGTCGGTATTCTCCAGGGGGCCGATGGCTACCGGGCCCTGGCGCAGGACAACGAGAATAACGGCTATGTCCTGCGCAAGGGAGACCGGGTACTTTACGGCTATGTGGCCCGTATCGAGGCGGAGCGGGTGGTCTTCTATCTGAACCGCCGGGGCCTGGACCGAACCGTTATTCTTAAGATACCGCAGTAGACATTCTTCAGATATTAATCTGTGAGGTATGACCATGGTATCGGCAAAGGTGTTGCTCAGAACGACGCTTGTCACCCTGCTGCTGTTTCTCCTGCTGGCCCCGACGGGATGGGGCAGCGGTTCGCAGAAAGTAATCACCTCCCTCAACCTGCAGAATGCCGATCTGCTGGCCGTGCTGCGGTTTCTGTCCGAGTTCAGCGGTCAGAATATCGTGGCCAGCGCCAGCGTGAAGGGCACCGTGGTGGATGTTCAGCTGCGCGATGTCACCTGGCGTCAGGCCCTGGAGATCATCATGAAGATCAATCACCTGGCTGCCATGGAGGAGGAAGGATACATCCGCGTGCTGCCCCTGGACGAGCTGTACAGCACCGAGCTGGAGCTGCAGCAGTATCTGCAGGACAAGGAGAACCTGGCCCAGCTGGAGCATCGTATCCTGCCTGTGGAGCATGCCAAAGCGGATGAGATTCAAAAAGCGCTCACCTCGGTACTCTCGCCGCGCGGGCGGATCGATGTCGATCAGCGGACCAATGCTCTGATCGTCACCGATGTCTCCGACAATCTCGATCTGGTGGCCCAGATCGTGAACGAGCTGGATCAGGAGACCCCCCAGATCACCATCTCGGCCAAGCTGTTCGAGATCGATTCCAAGGCCCTGTTCGAGATGGGCATCGACTGGACCGTCATCCAGGATGGACGCAGCGGGGAGCAGTCCACCACCAGCGGTGTCTCCGAGGTTCTGGGAAAATTCACTTACAGCACCATGAAGGATGATATCAATCTGGATGCCATTCTATCCGCCATGATGAGCGACAACCAGGCCGAGATCCTGGCCCATCCGGAGATCACCACCGTGGACAACAAGGAGGCCACCATCCTGATGGGGCAGGAGATCCCTCTGAAAGTTCTGGACCAGGCCGGCAACGTGATTACCGAGATGACCCAGGTGGGAACCCAGCTGACGGTGACGCCTCACATCACCTCGAAGAACACTATCCTGATGGATCTGCAGCCGGAACGCAGCTCCTATGAGGTCGATCCCGGAGCCGGGGTGATCATCAACACCCAGAAGGCCCGGACCAGCGTGGTGGTCCGCAACGGGCAGACGGCCGTCATCGGGGGACTGACCACTCAGGACACCAAACGGTTCGACAAGGGATTGCCACTTCTCAAGGATATCCCTCTACTGGGTCAGCTGTTCAAGTTCAGCCGCGAGGAGGTCATCAAGACCGATCTGGTCATCTTCGTCACGCCTCATATCGTGCCAACCGAAGAATAAGTCCGCACTCGTCCCGGCCGGTGCACCGTGCCCCATCGGATTCCTCTTCGGGTCCCTGCTCCGGTCCCGGGACATGCTCCACGTCCATCCTCACTTGGTCGTACCCCTCTCCGTAAAAATGTCTTGCCATCACCGCTCCCGGTCGCTATTTTGATCAGAAATGGGCAGTTAGAGAAACCCGTCGGGCGCTCTGCGGGCGCCGTTCAGGAATTCGGGAACATGAATATCCTCATCACCGGCCGGCCCGGCGTGGGCAAGACGACCGTCATCCGCCGGGTGGTGGAGAGTCTTCAGGGTCGTCTGGGCGGCTTCACCACCCAGGAGATCCGCCGCGGAGGCCGCCGCGTGGGGTTCAGCATTCGGGCGGTGGATTCCGGACAGGAGGGGGTTCTGGCTCACATCGACCTGGCCGGTCCCCATCGGGTCGGGCCCTACGGGGTCAACATCGCCGACATGGAACGAATCGGCGTATCCGCCCTCCACCGGGCTCTGAAGGGGGCCGATATCATCATCATGGATGAGATCGGCCGCATGGAGAACTACTGCCCTTCTTTTCAGTCGACGGTTCTCCGGGCGCTGGACGCTCCTCAGGATGTTCTGGGCACTCTGCAGATGCGGTCCACGCCGTTTCTTGATCGAATTCGCAGGCGGGAGGACGTGGTCATCAAGCCGATGACCCGGGAAAATCGCGGGGCCATGCCGATGCTGCTGCTCGATCTTTTCACCGGCCGGCAGAGAGTGTCCTAGCCGCCATGTTCCCTCGAGCGGTCATCGGACGCGTCGCCGTCTATCTGGCTGCCCTGCTGGTGGTGATCTGGCTGTTGCGGGGATGGGACCGGCTGGGGCCGTCGAACCGGATGGTCGTCATCGAGATGCGCCAGGCCGATCGATGGGCCGCACAGCCGGCCGGTCCGGCAAAGAAATTCATCATCGTCCGGATTCAGCTGTATATCGATACGGGCGATCTCGAACGCTGGGGGCCGGCTCTGTTCCGGCTGGAGGATGAGGCCGGGCGGCCCTACCGGCCGCTCGATGATTCTCCTTTGCTAAAGAACTTACCCGGCACAGAAACGGCTTGGCCGGTCGAAGGCGTGCTCGTGTTCCGGGTGCCGGCATCTGTCCGGGGTAAGAGTCTTTCATTTTTACCGGAGGGTTGGGATCATGCCGATTCCGCAGACCATCAGTCAGAAGATACTGGCCCGTAATGCGGGCCTTGAGGAGGTCTCCCCGGGCCAGATCGTGACCGTCTCGCCCGATGTCATTCTGACCCATGATAACTCCGCCGCCATCTCGGGCAAGTTCTCTCGGCTGGGGGTGGAACGGGTCTGGGATGCGGAGCGTCCGGTCATCGTTCTGGACCATGTCGTCCCGGCCGCCGACGAGAAGACCGCTGGAAACCATCAGACCATCCGAGCGTTTGTCGAACAGCAGGGCATTCGACATTTCTACGACGTCGGCGCTGGCATCTGTCATCAGGTGGTCCCCGAGAAGGGCCATGTCCGCCCCGGCTCTCTGGTTTTGGGGAGCGATTCGCACACCACCACCTACGGTGCTTTCGGGGCTTTTGCCGCCGGTATCGGCCGCAGCGAGGCCGCGGTGATCTGGGCGACCGGGAAGATCTGGCTGATGGTGCCCGAGACGATGGTCATCGAGATACGGGGGACCTTCTCACCGGGCGTTTATTCCAAGGATCTCATTTTGTACATCATTGGACAGCTGGGGGCTGACGGAGCCCTGTACCGGGC
>Ga0272444_10005148_pt1 | contig 11358 bp, 9 predicted proteins | sample SSMForm13_FD_201033 | JGI IMG/M metagenome (GOLD analysis project Ga0272444, IMG submission 201033) | Marine sediment archaeal communities from Little Sippewissett salt marsh, Falmouth, MA, United States - SSM-Form-13 | ecosystem: Environmental > Aquatic > Marine > Wetlands > Sediment ... | reverse complement strand
TTAACAGCCGTCACCAGAAGACTGGTGCCGGACTTGTTTTTCCATAAAAAATCACATCCCATCAGGATGAGCACCAGCGGCAGCAGCAATGAAAGATACAAAACAGCCGCCATTTTTCCAATCCATCCACAGCCGGCCAGCCGCATGGCGTTGCGTATTCCCAGACGCCAGGCCATGTCCCCCCAGAAACCATAACCGTATAAGATGGCAACGGATGAAAATCCGGCATCGGCAAGCTTCTGGCGGATGTCGCCGGCGGTATAGCCGTTCCTGAAATGTTCGCCGACAAAGTCGCCGTCTTCTTGATGGCTGCGGGTGGCTGCCGGTGTCGATAAAATCAGTTTGCCGCCGGGTTTGAGTGAGCGGCTCAAACACACAAGCGCGGACACATCGTGTTCGATATGTTCCATGACATCCACGTTCATCACCAGATCGAATTCGTTTTCGAGGTCAAGAGCGGTAATGTCCGCCTCATGGAAACGGATTCGGGTCATGCCCGTCCGCTGCGCGAACGCATTGCCGTCCCTGACATGATCCGGATTTATTTCGACGGCGAGAACACCGGCGTGCGGGTAGCGCCGGGCGCAGAAATAACTGTATTGCCCGAATCCGGCGCCCGCATCGAGTACGGACAGGGGCCGGGAGGGATCGGGAAAAGCCAGCCGGACAGCCCTTTTGACATACCACTCCCGCAGAAAAAGAAGGCCGAGCGCTTTGTAAAAAAGCTTTCGTAAAAGCGGGCTGTGACGAATCTTTGCAGCCAGCATGTTTTTGACGGGATCATATTTCACCGGATTGACCGTCTCCCGGGCAGTCGGCACGGGCCAGTGACTCAATGGCCACGGCGAGCCGCTCCCATGAATATCTGCATTTTAGCCTGCGAATGTTTCCTGAAAAGACCGGGCCTTTCTTTTTATTGAAAAACCTGAGAATGGCCCGGGCCAGGGATTCCGGATCTGCGGGCGGGACCACATAGCCGGTGACACCCTGTGTCACGGATTCCGGCAAACCGCCCACACGGGTAACAACGACCGGTTTTTCGTAATGATAGGCAATTTTAACAATACCGCTCTGGGTGGCGGAAAGATAGGGAAGAACCACCAGATCCGATGCTGAAAAAAACAGGCCCACGTCTTCATTGGGAATAAACCGGTCTTCCAGGCGGATGTGCCGGGTGAGGTGCAGCCGGCGGATCAGAGAGACCGTCTCATCCCTGTCTTCGTAAAATTCACCGCAGACAATCAGATGAATATCCATCTCTGCGGTCAGGCGGGCCATGGCTTCAATGAGCACAGGCAGCCCTTTGTATTTCCGGATGTAACCAAAATAGAGAAGATACCGTTTGCCCTTCAGGGACAGTTTCCTTCTTGCGGCAGCTTTCGGCAAGGGTGGGGGGAATAGCGTGTACAGCGGGTGGGGAACAAAACAGAACAGGGAATCGGGGCGCAGCCGGAGCAAATCTCTTTTCACCGATTCGGACTGAACAATAAATCCCGGTACATCCCTGAATGCAAGACGGGTCAGGAAACCGTCCAGGGGCTTCTTTTCATGGGGGACAATGTTATCACAGATGTAAAACGCGGGCACATGCAGCAGGTGTTTTGACGAAAGGACCAGGAATGCGTAGCAAGGTGCAAAAAAAGGCATCCAGTACTTGAATATCAGCATATCAGGTTTCAGACGCTTGATTGCCAGAAATGCCCTGACCCAGGACAGCGGATTGATCGTATCGATAAGGGGACTGCTTTTGACCGGTATCAATTCATCCCCGCTGTCCATTTGTGTTTTTCCGGGGAAAAGCATGGACGGGTACTGGCGTTTGAATGAAATCACATGAACCCGATGACCGCGCTTTTCAAGGGCCCGGTAAAGCAGGGCGACATAATGCGCGATACCGCCCCGCATCGGATATGCTGTTCCGATGATGACGATACGCACTACACCCCCAGGGTTTTGCGGATGGCGTACCGGCGGGCGGATGCATTGGACCGGGTGATCATTTCACCCAGCAGCCCGATGGATATGAATTGAACGCCCACGATCAGAAGCAGCAGTCCGATAACAAGAAGGGGACGGTTGGTGAGATAGACTGCCCTGAATACTCTGAGAATGACCAGATACAGGGTGATGACCGCTCCCAGGGAAGCCGAGACAAATCCCATGACTCCGAACAAATGCAGCGGGCGCTGATTGTATTTTCCCAGAAACAGTACTGTGACAAGGTCCAGCATGCCTTTGCCGAACCTCGAAAAGCCGTATTTGGTCCTGCCGTGCTTCCTGGGGCGGTGATTCACAGGGATTTCCGCAATACGGTATCCTTCCCGGCTGGCCAGCGCGGGGATATAGCGATGCAGTTCTCCGTATACATGAACGGTTTCAATGACTTCCCGTCTGTACATCTTGAGCCCGCAATTGAAATCATGTATGTTTACCCCTGTCAGGAGAGCGGTGCACCGGTTCCAGACTCTGGAGGGGAATCGTTTGGAAATGGGATCCCGGCGTCTTTTTTTCCACCCGGAAATCACATCAAAACCTGCTTCCAGTTTTTTTATCAGATTGGGGATTTCAGCCGGATCATCCTGAAGGTCGGCATCCATTGTGACAACCATACGACCTCTGGATTCTGCGAAACCGGCGGCCAGTGCCTCGGATTTGCCGCAGTTTCTCCGGAACTGGATCACCTTGACACGGTTGTCTGACCGGAAAATGGTTTCCAGGATTGCGAATGAGTTGTCTGTGGAACCGTCATCCACAAAAACAATCTCGAATCCGCCTTCCACCTGCCGACAGGCCTCGCAAATCTCCCGGTGAAGTTCCTGCAGGGATTCGGCTTCATTGAACAGGGGGATCACAACAGACAATGCCGGCGCCGCGTGGGATTTTTGACTGTTATCATAGGTCATGGACGGGAACTCCTTCCGGAATATCCATTTCAAACCATGGACTGCGCATCTTTTTATTGGCCCATATTTCATTGTAGAGAACCGTCAGCTGCTGTTCGGGCGCGTGGTTCGTGATCCGGATCAGACGGGGCAGATAAATGCCGCTGCGTTTAATGAAACGCCCGGCCGACCAGGACCAGAGAACAGCGCCGCTGTCGTCCCGTTTTTCCCAGCGGGCCACGGCGGGACCTCCCGGTATGACCCAGAATAAATCATTTTCCGGATAGAATAACCGGTATCCCCGGTCATCCACGGATATCGTGGCGGTTGTATCGCACAGAAAATACTGCGGGACCGGAAGCCCCACAATACCCGACAGTACGGTTCCGATATTTGTGTCGAGCTGAAAGAGATCACCGGCCGAAATGCGGTCTGCGGAACCGCGATAGGCGATGTTTTCCCATGCGTTATAGAGAAACACACTGTCTTTTCCGACCAGTACCGCACCGATATAAATACCGATGGGACCCCTGACCTGTACCCACAGTGAATCCGGAAGTTTGGCCTTGATAACGAGAGAGCCGTTGAATGCAGCGGTTTCGCTGGTGATGCGAATTTTGGCACGGCCCTGGAATGTATTGAGACGGGATGCGTGGCGCGCGATGTCCTTCATGAGTTCGGACGGGGATACGGGCGGTGGCGGAGCTGCTGTTCTGAAAGGTCCTGCGCAGTGGAATAAAAGAGCAGCAAACAGACTTGTGAACAAACAGATGGCTGATTTTTTGATGCGGCGGCATCCCATAGGCTGTTACTCGTCCAGCCACTTGTCGAGTTTGTTCCGGAGTTCAGGATTGTCCTGATCCAGCTTTAATGCATTGCTCCAGGCTTCAACGGCTTTGTTCATATGCCCCAGTTTTTCATAAACATCTCCAAGATGTTCCAGTACTTCCGGGTTGAATGGGCGGACATTATTGGCTTTTTCTATGTATTCGAGGGATTTCTCATATTTTCCCATTTTATAATATATCCATCCCACGGTGTCCAGATAGGCGCCGTTTTCCGGCTCCATGTCCAGAGCTTTCGTGGCCATGGCAATGGCTTCCTCCAGGCGAATACCGCGTTCTGAAAGTGTATAGCCATAATTGTTCAGGATCAGCGCATTGTCAGGGTCCAGAGACAAAGCCATGGCAAACAGGCTGTCGGCCATGACAAAATCATTCAGACTGGCATAGGATTCAGCCATGGTGCTGATCGCGGAGAGCCAGTCGGGCCGGAAAGCCAGTGCAGCGCGGAGGTATTCGATGGCAGCGGCCGGCTCTCCCAACCGGTTCAGTGCCAATCCCAGATAATAATTGGTCAGGGGATCTTCCGGAGAGATCTCATGCGCTTTCATGAGGGAGGGCAGGGCCTGTTCCACACTGTCCTGGAACATCAGGGCAATGCCCGAGTAGAGCCATCCCCAGAAGAGGTCCGGAGCCAGTTCAATGACCCGGGTGAATTCCTCTCTGGCGGCGTCGTATTTCCGCATATCCATGTACATGCGGCCCGCATTGACATAGACACGCCATTCTTCCGGGAATTTTGATTTGATGTCCGAGTGTACAGCCATGGCCCGTGTCGTATCATTGTTTTCCCAGAGCAGTTCACTCAGCTGAAGCCAGCCTGCCAGATTTGTGGAATCCTGCCGGATCGCTTCCTCGTAAAGGCCGAGAGCACGGGCATAGTCATTGCGTGCCAGGGATATGTCGGCCAGCCGGTCACGGGCTCTGTTAAAACCCGGGTCGATATCCAGAACATGGTAATATTCTCTCAGGGCGGTCAGTGTGTCTCCCATGAGTTCGCTGGCGATACCGTATCCGAAATATCCCAGCACTTCTTCCGGTTCGGTTTTGATCAGCTGCCTGTATGTTTCAACGGCATCGCCGTACTTCTGCATGTCAATCTGAAGCTCTCCGAGATTGACCAGGACCTGGGGATCGGGACCGGACTGCTGATCGAGGATTCGCTGAAAAAAGCCGAGGGCCTTGTTTTTCTCGTTTTTTTGAAGATAAAAGATGGCAATGCTGAAGAGCAGGTCCCTGTTGGCGGGCTCCAGATCCAGCATATGCAGGTAGATTTTTTCCACTTCATCCCACTGCTGCTGGTTGATATGGATTTGTGCCAGCAGTTCCAGAATCTCCATGTCTTCCGGACTGTGTTGAAGATATTGCTGCAGTGTCCGAAGGGCGCTTTCATTTTTTCCAAGCCGGAGATAATTGGCGGCGATGGCCTTGGTGATATCACTCGAAGTGGAATCGTAAAGCTGGGCTTCCTGAAACGCGAGCAGTGCGGCGGCGAAATTGTGACTGGTTTCGTACAACACGCCATCCACGTACAGCTGGACTGCCATCATATCCGGTTTTTGTTTGTTCAGCTCCGTGCTTTCGAAGGAGCGGTTTGCCGTGGTTCCTGCGCATCCAAGAATTTGTATTGCAACCCACAATATCACAACACAGGATGTCCGGTCAATGTATTTTTTCATAATCGTATCTGCACCTGATTGTTTTGAGTCAATCAATTTATTATAAAATAGAAACATAATCAAGAAAAAAATAAAAAGGTCTTCCGGTCCTGCGCGCTTTCCTTTTGCATATGGAGCCGGCCGTTGCTATATTTCATTGATGAAAACGTCTGAATCTCAATGGGCACACATTCTTCTCTGCCAGTCACCGTACATGGAGTTTACTTACCGCATCCCCGACCGGTTCCGGAATGAAATTCAAATTGGTCACAGGGTGCTGGTCCCCTTGGGAAGCCGCCTGATGAACGGTTTTGTGGTACAGTTTCTGCCTTCCTCCGATGTGGCCGATGTTCGTGATATTACAGACATTCTTGATCCAGAACCCATGCTGACCCGGGAAATGGTGGAGCTGACCAGATGGACCGGACGGTATTACATGGCGGCCTGGGGAGAGGTGGTCCGGGCCGCTCTGCCCCCCGGAAGCATCCGGCAGAACCGGTGCATGATCACAAAACGGCCGGATCCTGACGCAGACAAGACGGCCCTTCATGATGCGGAACAGGCCATACTGGAACTGCTTCCCGATAGCGGGAAAGTCTCCCTTCATTATCTCCGGAAAAGGCTGGGAGGTGAAGGTCTGCGGTATCGTCTGGGCCGCCTTGAGAAAAAGAGAATGATTGATATCGAGCAGGTTCTTTCCGGTCCGCGCATTCAAACCGTGAAAGAGTTGTGGGTGCGGATCGAGCGTACACCGGACCGATCCGCAGTTCAGGATATGCAGAGAAAAGCGCCCAGACAGGCAGAAGCCGTTCAATGCCTGCTCGAAAAAGGGGGGGATCTGCCCAGATCGGGTATCTCTGTGGCTCTGGGAGTGCTGCGGCGTCTTCAGGAGCAGGGGATTGTCCGGTTTTATGAGAAAACCAGAGACAGGGACCCGTACGGAGACCTTCATCCGGAAAAACCGGACCCTGTCCGGCCGACATCCCATCAAACCGCCGCATTGAAGAGCATTGTCGCCGCCCTGAATCAGGGGGAATTTCATCCGTTTCTTTTATACGGCGTGACAGCCTCCGGAAAGACACAGGTCTATCTGGAGGCCATACGGCATGCCCTGGATATGGGAAAAACCGCGCTTGTTCTGATCCCGGAAATTGCATTGACACCGCAGGCCGTTTACCGGTACCGCAGTGTGTTTGGTGAAGCAGTGGCTGTTCTGCACAGCCGGCTCTCTCCCGGAGAACGGTATGACGCCTGGCGAAAAATCAAATGCGGCCGTGTGAGTATCGCGCTGGGACCCAGATCCACTGTTTTTGCACCGCTGGACCGTTTGGGGTTGATTGTTGTGGATGAAGAACATGAGACTTCCTATAAACAGGCCGATCCCTCCCCCCGCTATCATGCCCGTGATGTGGCAGTCTATCGCGCAAGACTGAACCGGTGTGTGGTGGTACTGGGATCTGCTACGCCCAGCCTGGAGTCCTTCACCAACTGTGATCAGGGGAAGTATTCCCTGTGTGAACTGCCTCACCGCATCGACCGCATTCCAATGCCCGTGGTCCGGCTGGTATCACGCGGCACAGACCAGGGCCCCGCTTCGGAAACCATTCTTTCCCCCCTGCTTCTGGAGCGCCTGGCCCGTTGTCTGGACCAGGGGGAACAGGCCATTCTCCTTCAAAACAGACGGGGATATGCCAATTTTCTGAGATGCGCGGAATGCGGCCATATCGAGGAATGCGATCATTGTGATATTACCCTTACATTTCATCAGCGCGGTCGTCTGCTGAAATGCCATTACTGCGGTTTTGAAAAGCCCGCCCCCGATGCATGTGCGCGTTGCGGCGGTGCCACGCTTGCTTTCCGGGGCGTGGGCACGCAGCGTGTGGAAGAAGCGCTGAAATCTCATTTTAAAGACGCGCGTGTGCTGAGAATGGATCTGGATACCACGCGCAGAAAAGGTGCGCATGATGCCATCGTCACGGCTTTCGAACGGGGTGACGGAGACATTCTTCTGGGAACCCAGATGGTTGCCAAGGGACATGATTTCCCCGGGGTTACGCTGGTAGGAATTATATCGGCGGATACAGGACTTTATTTTCCGGATTTCCGGGCCGGCGAACGCACTTTTCAGCTGATCACCCAGGCTGCGGGCAGGGCCGGAAGACGCGACCGGCAGGGAGAAGTGATTGTTCAGACCATGGTACCGGATCATCCGGTTTTGATTTTTGCCATGAAGCACGATTATTCCGCTTTTTACCGGGAAACCATGCGTCAGCGTCAGGAACTGGGGTATCCTCCGTGGGGCCGCCTCATGGTTGTCCGGTTCAGCGGACCATCGGTTCAGGCCGTATCTGCGGCAGCGGCCCGGTTTGCCGGTCTGGCCAGGATGCCGTCCTGGATGGATATGCTTGGTCCGGTGGCGGCGCCGCTGTCCAGAATCAAGGCCATGTACCGGTATCATATTACGTTCCGGAGTCCCAAAGATCATGATCCCGCGGGTCAGAACCTGCGCCGTGTGGTACGGGAAATCCTGCTTCGATATCAGCATGCACATATGAATCCGCGGGTCCGTATTGTGCTGGACATGGATCCTGTCGATATGCTGTAATTGAATGTTTTCATTGTGGAATAAATCCCTTCAGTCTGCAATGGATTTGTGACAGAACAGTCACAAATTCTAGCTGGCCTGTTTTTTGCACTTTTTCAAAGGATATGGTGCCGTTTGCATGCATTTTGTTTCATTATTTGTAATAACCGCATGGAATGACCGGCGGAAATCCCCGGGAATGGTTTTATGAAAATTGCTGTTTTTACGGATGTGCATGGCAATCTCGAAGCAATGCGGGCAGTGGCTGATACGATCCGCGAACATGGTGCGGATCGGGTGGTTTGTCTGGGCGATCTGGTGGGATACGGGCCGAATCCCAATGAATGCGTGCATCTGATTCACGATCTGGCGGATGTGATACTGGCCGGTAATCATGATCATGCGGCTGCGGGGTGTATCTCCACCGGGAGATTCAATGAGTATGCCCGGGAATCCATCGTCTGGACACAGACTGTGCTTGAACCCGAAACGGCCGATCTTTTAAAAGAACTGCCCTATATTCAATTTGATGAAAATATTACCTACGTGCATGCGACGCCCGAAGCGCCGGATAAATGGCTTTATATTCTCAGCGAGTCCGATGCTTTTCGCAATTTGATGGGAATGACCCAGTCCATTTGCTTTATCGGTCATTCCCACATCCCCATCGGATTTATGATGAATCAATCCGGTGAGATGTATTATCAAAAAGATTTAACGGAAGCAGTCATTGAACCGAATAAAAAGTACCTGATCAATGCGGGGAGTGTGGGACAGCCCAGGGACGGTGATCCCAGAGCATGCCTGGGTTTGCTGGATACGGAAAAGGGGTTTTTCAGACTTTTACGCCTGGGATATGACATCCGGGAAACGCAGAAGAAAATGAAGAAGGCGGGTCTTCCCGAATTTTTGATTGAGCGGCTGGAATATGGACGATGAGTTACAATACATTGACGGCAACATGGATGGTATTTCATCAGCCCGGTTCCGTATAATCACAGGCCAGCTTCAGAGTCTGGCCGGCAAACTGGGTGTGACGGGATTGATCCTGGCCGACAGCAGCGGCCGTGTTCTCGCCCGGGAGACGGGAAAGGACTGGCAGGGGGATACCGTGGCCTGCGCCGCTTTGACGGCAGGCAGTTTTGCGGCTGCAAAAGAGCTTGCCGTCATGCTGGGAGAGAGTCATCATTTTAAAACCGTTCTTCTTGAAGGTGAAAAAGTCAATATTCTTATTTGTTCTGTAACAAAAGATATTTATCTTGTAACCGTCTTTAAAACAGGTGTTGCTCTGGGTATGGCCCGCCTTCTGGTCAGGCAGACCGTCAGCCGGCTGCGTCAGGTTCTCCGGCAGCCGGAAACCGGCGATGAACAGGTATCCGGTGTAATGAACAGCCGCTTTCAGGCATTGCTGGACGATGAACTGGACAGGAGTTTTAATGACACCTGACGGCATATCCATGCTGGAGAGGGAATCAGATGTTCATCCATTGGGCACTTCAGGAAATTCATTTGAAAATTGTCTATTACGGTCCTGCCCTGGGTGGCAAGACGGCAAACCTGCAGCATATCTATCATCACATGGATCCGGCCCTGAAGGGCGATCTGATTATGCTCAACAGCAGGGAAGACCGGACCATCTTTTTTGATTTTCTGCAACTTGAATTGGGCAGTATTGACGGTAAAAAACCCAAATTCAATCTCTATACGGTGCCGGGCCAGGTGCTCTATGACAGAACCCGGAAGGTGGTTCTGAATGGCGTGGACGGCATTGTGTTTGTGGCTGATTCCCGGAAAGAAATGATGGATGCCAATCTGGATACGCTGCTGAACCTGGAAGAGCATTTAATTGCCGACGGGAAAACCCTCGAAGATTTTGCATGGGTTTTACAGTACAACAAGCGTGACATTCAGGGGGTCGTTCCCGTGGAAGACATGGACAGGCGCCTGAATATTTTCCATGTGCCATATTTTGAAGCCGTGGCCATAAAAGGGCAGGGTGTTTTTGCCAGCCTGAAACAGGTGATCAGGCAGGTGGTTTCCCGGACACAGACAGAGCTGGACAGTGACCAGCGCAGGCGCGCATGAGATGAGCAGGCTTCCGTCCCGATGACTGGTTCCATACAGGAAAATCTTGAGCAGGCCATGTCGCAGTTTGTCCGCGAGGACCGGTGGGAGCAGATTATTCTGTTCTCGCATGAGGGTTTGAAAATGGCCTCTGCGGGCCGGTCCCCGGTTTATCATGAAGACCGGCTTCTGGAGGGCGCCCTGTCACTGCAGGATGCGGCACGCATCATACAGCCGGAAACACCGGTGCAGGAATTTGAAATCCGGGGAAGGCAGGGGAGGCGGCTGCTGTTCAGGTTTTTCCCGGCCGGGCATGATACTCTGGCAGTCGCGGTGGTTGTCCGGGGAAGAAAAGGATATCGCAGGGCCATGGCCCGAATGATCCGATCCATTCAGGAACGGATAGGCGCATCCGGTACATAATACGGGCACATCCCCGTGTGCCTTTTCATTTTCCATAAAAAGAATGACAGAGACATCATACGAAAAACAGGTACGGGCCTGGTGCCTGTATGACTGGGCCAATTCAGCCTTTTACACCACGCTGATGGCCGCGGTGGTGCCGCTCTTTTTCCGGAATGTGGCGGCAGCCAGGCTGCCTGAATCCCAGAAGTTTCTGGCCACTTCCCTGTGGGGCTATACGGCAGCAGCGGCCATGTTTTGTGTCACAGTCCTGTCACTGGTGCTGGGTCCCTTTGCCGATTACAGCCATTCCAAGAAGCGCTTTCTGGCAGCTTTTACAATAACAGGTGCCCTGGCATCCGGGCTTCTTGTGCTGACCGGCGTCGGGGACTGGATGTGGGTATCGCTTCTGTTTATTCTGGCCAATATCGGCGCTGCCGGCGGCGAGGCATTCTATGATGCCCTGCTGCCGCACCTGGCCAGACCGGGGGATATCAACCGGATTTCCACACAGGCCTATGCCTGGGGGTATCTCGGTGGCGGTCTGCTTCTGGCCGTAAATCTGGGAATGATTTTTCTTTTGCCCAAGAAGATACTGATTCCCGGTCATGATCCGGTACCCCTTCTGGGCATGCAGCTCAGTTTTCTTTCCGTGGGATTGTGGTGGGGTGTCTTCGCCGTCCCCCTGTTTCGGCATATTCCGGAACCCGGCGGAAGCCGGCCGGTCAGACCGGCCAATCCATTGACCGTATCCGTGCGGAGACTGTCAGCCACATTTCATGATATCCGTCAGTACAGGCCCCTTTTTCTTTTTATCCTGGCTTTCTGGTTTTATAATGACGGTATCGGCACCATTATGAAAATGGCGATTGCATACGGAGATGAAATCGGTATCGGCACAATGGATCTGATCGGGGCGCTGATGC
>Ga0272444_10005147_pt1 | contig 11359 bp, 11 predicted proteins | sample SSMForm13_FD_201033 | JGI IMG/M metagenome (GOLD analysis project Ga0272444, IMG submission 201033) | Marine sediment archaeal communities from Little Sippewissett salt marsh, Falmouth, MA, United States - SSM-Form-13 | ecosystem: Environmental > Aquatic > Marine > Wetlands > Sediment ... | reverse complement strand
AGGCAGCCGAGAGGGTGAAAAAGGCCGGCAGGGGAAGAAAGAGGGAGAACCAGTTGGGGGGATAAAACATACCCAGCTGGACATCAGCGATCAGGGGACGTCCGGAAAAGGTGTGGGGATTCCACAGGGGAAAAACGCCTTTCAGAATCCACGTTTTAAAGAAATGTCTGTTGGGAATGTAATGATTGACAAGGTCGCCGCCGGTGAGGAAAAAGCCCCCGAACACCCGATAAAAAAAGACCATCCAGAGGATCAGGAAAAAGATTGCCGCCGCCGGAACTCCCGGGTTTTCTCCCCTGCTTTTTGTTTCCATTCCCTTTGATCAATCCTTGTTATCGTTCAGACCTTCCGGAGTGTATTTCCGGTCGGTTCTTTTGGCGAGAAGGTTCGATGAAAAATGCCTGATCCCCTCGAGACTTTTGTATTCTTCCGAATCCTCCGTGAATCGCTTCGATTTCCCCTCCGTGTGTGTCAGGATCCACTGGATCGGGATTCCCTTTTCCCTGGAGATCTTCTGGGCGAGTTCGATCTCCTCCGGGGAGTCATTCCATTCGAAGAGGATGTATTGCCAGATCACCCTGGGGAATTTCTTTTTTTCTTTTCGTTTCCACTTTTCGATTTCGAGCATATTGTGAAACGCGGTTTGGAAATCGCCCTTGATCCTGTACTTTTGGTAGGTTTCCGGTGTGGCCCCGTCGATGGAGAAGGATATGGCGCCGAGGAGGCCTTCCTTCACGATGGCTTCGGCCCACCCTTCGGGAAATACGGTTCCATTGGTATGGGTATAGAGGAAGGCCCCCGGTACGATCTTCCTTGCGAGCCGCAGGATATCGAGGAAGTTTTTATCCAGGAACGGCTCCCCGTAGTTGTAAAACCAGATATCTTCAAGAGTGTCCCTTGTATCCTCGAAGACGCGGGCGATGCGATCGATGGAAAGTCGACCCAGCCTGGGGTGCTTTTTCTTTTTCCACTTGCCCTGGTACCACTCCACGAGCCGGCAACCGGGACATCGCAGGTTGCAATAGGAAATGGTTTCCAGGCGGATCTTTTTTATCACGAGGCGATCTGAGGATTCCCCGAGATCCCCCCGGGGAACATTCTTGAAGGCACAGGGACATCCCAGCCAGGGACAATAGCTGTCCCGACCGGAGGCCAGGACCAATTCCCGCATCCTCGTGTATTCGTCTCCGTGAAAAATATCGTAGATGTCCTGTTCCAGGATGTTTCCCAATGCTCCCACTCCCAGGACATCGATGCAGCTGCAGACCAGGTCTCCGGTGGCAAGGATCGTGGCCTCGGAGAAGATCTCATTGCAGACAAGGGGGTTTTTCTCGAGGGTACGGAGGTGGAGATCGGTGAGGGCGGCGTTTCGCGCCTTTTGCATCGGGGCGGGAACATCTTTCTTTCTACCGAACATCCATTCGACATTCAGTTTGTTTTCCCCGGCGAATTTCAGGATTCGATCCCGCTCGGGTTGGGAGCCCGCCGGGTTATAGAGGGGATATCTCCAGACGATTTCCGGAGAGGAGGCCTTCATTCGATCCTTAAGGGAGGCAAGGGCGGACATGTTATCGAGTGCCATCCTGACGTATTCCGCCAGTTTTGAATTCTCGTGTTTTCCCTCGGAGAAACCGTCCAATGAGAATGAAAGTCGTTCCAGGAGGTTTTCCCGGATCACCGGTTCCATCCACTCCGGGGGGAAATCGGCGCCGTTCACATGGGTGTAAATCATAATATGGGGAACGATTTTCCGGGCCATCCGAAGGATTTCGAGAAGCCTTTTTTCCCATACCGGTTCCTGACGGATATTGATCCAGAGGAAACGCAGGGTCTCCCGGGTTTCGTCGAGAAGCCGGCGGATCTCATCCAGGGAAAGTTGATCCGGAGCCTCGTCCCCCCCCTTCCATCCCGAGGGGGCGACGGTTTCCAGACGGATTTTCTCCAGCACCGGTTCTGCATCGATCTCGTCTTTTTTCTGATCCAGGATCTCCCGATCGATGCAATACCCTGAAACGGCCTGACAAAAGCCGTGTCGATCCGGACTGAGGTTCATCTTTCGGAGGGACTGGAAGCGTTTTCCAAGGAATATACCGAAAAGGCGCGATTCGCGGATATTGCCGAGGACAAGGCGATTTCCCGGGGGAAAGGGGGAACAGACCACATCCCCGTTGGAATGAATGGTGAGTTCACGAAATATGTCCCTGCATATGAGAGTCAAAAGAGATCCTTTCTTACGAAAAGAAGGGTATTTTCCCTATCAGGGGAGAGGAGAGAGAGTCAATCTTTAATGAGAACCGTCCAGGGGTCCCAGAAAAATCCTGCGGGAGGAATCATAGTTCCATCCCTCTTCATCGATTCGGGGATCCACGATTTCATAAGATCCCGAGTCGAGAAAATCGAGAATTTCCCCCCACGGTTTCAGACCGGAGAGTGCATCCAGCCTCTGGAGATTGAAATAGCCGACCATATTGGCCAGGCAAAGGCATCGTTCGAGGGGATAACCACGCAGGAACGCGGCGAGAAAACCGGCGATGGCGGAATCGCCCGATCCGGTGGCGCTGGCGATGTGTTCCAGATTAATGGCGGGCGCCCATAATTCACGATCGGCCCATCCGGAAAGGGAGGATGGCCCGGCCGCCCCCATGTCTTCCAGGACCTTTTCCGATGCGGTCCGGAAGTAAAAACCGCGGTGCCCGGACTTGAGGGAGGTCATCCGGCACCCCATGTCAAGGAAGGCCTTTGCAGCCCGGCTGTACTCGGAGGGGGCGATTTCGTCCACCACGGCCGCACCCCCGGCCTTTCTCCTCCTGGGCCAGAACGACTCCGGATCGAGCATGCTGCAGGCCTCCTCGATGGAGGGAAGAAAGATGTCCACATGGGGAAGGAGTTTTTCCAGGATGCGACGCCAGTCGACTTTTCCAGCTTCAGCGGCCGGGTCCGGCAGGGACATATCCAGGGATGTGGTGGCCCCCGCCTCTTTGGCCAGCTGGAAACAGCGCACCAGTTCCTCCCCTTCGTTGATGTAGAGGGACCGCATCAGGGGCGGATAGCCAAGATGAAAGATGCGGCATTTTTCCACCAGGGTGAAATCGACGTCCCTGCTGGTAAAGCTGCTGTTGGCGCCGGGATAATGCAGAAAGATGCGGTCGATGCCGGTGGGGGCGATGACATTTGTATAGGAAGTGCCTTCGCCGGGAGCGATTGTGACGCCATCGGCGCACCCCTCCTTTTGAAGGCGGTCAATCAGCCATTGACCCAGTTCGTCCTCCCCCAGCCTGGCCATGAACGCGACGCTGTGTCCGAAAAGGTGCAGTGCGATGCCTGTATTGGAGACAGGCCCCCCGGAAGAGAGGGTAAGACGTCCCATTTCAAGGAGTTTGCCGGGGGTCAGGAAATCGGACAGGGATGCGGCCTCGGAGTGGGGAAATTCAGGAATGATGTCCAGGCAGATATGCCCGGCCACGGCCACATCAAAGGGTCTGGATGTCGTTTTCAAATCCCCGGGCATGTCGCCTTTTCCGGATTGGATAAAATGTCGCACCGACGCGATCAGTCGGAAACGAGCCTGAAAATCGCGGGAACGTCTTCCTCGATGGATTCGAACCGCCCTATATTTTTATCCACGAACACGTTATCGGAGACGTCGTCGTTATAGGTCGAAACCTCCCCGATGATGCAATAGTTCCCCACGGGCCAGAACTGGTGAAAACATCCGGTGGTAAGGGTGACACGCTCCCCGGCCATAAGGTAAAGGATGGTTCCGCTCTGGCAGGTTATTTCCTCGCCGTTTCGGAGGATCTTCACCTCGCCGTCGTTTTCCAGGAACTCCCCCTTTTCATCCTGGGCGAAGAGCTGGATGGCCAGGGTGCCGATCCTGCAGATGATATCTTCCTGCTTGGCGTTATGCTTGTGGATGGGTGTGATCTGTCCATCCCGTGCATACATGATTTTTTCGCAGTATTGAGGCAGTTCGGTGAGGTTGACGAGTACGAGGCCGTATTTATTGAAGTCACCGAGTCCAAAGCCGGTGACGTCCCACCTTGGATTGGGGGGAAGATGCCAGTGGTGGGTCTGGAAGGCAAGCATGGCCTCTCCAATGGCCTGATTGATTTCCGATCTTTTCATCTGGGAAAAATTCCTCCTTGTTCGAGCAATGGTGAAATGTATATACTTTTGCCCCCGGCCAGCGTCAACGCTTAAATTTAACTTGCCAACTGGAACTATGATCCGCCATGTGTCTCCTGTCAACCACGGATAGCCACAATAGATTTCAGCCTTTCCTCCCGGAGGTTTTTTTATGCTGATTCACAACTCCACGATCCTGACCATGGATGAGGACCATGCGGTCCTCCCCGATGGAGCCATATATATCCGGAACGAGGTGATTCGTGAAATCGGATCCTCCCGGGCACTTCAGGAAAAATACCCGGACGAGGAGAAACTGGACGCCAACGGCATGGTTCTGATGCCCGGTATGATTAATCTTCACATGCATCTTTACAGCACCTTGGCCAGGGGGATTGCATTGAAAGATCCCCCCCCGGGAACCTTCAATCAAATCCTCGAGCGACTCTGGTGGCGACTGGACAAGGCCCTGGATGAAAAGGCCGTGCAGCTCAGCGCCCTGGTTCCCCTGATACAGGCCATCCGGTCGGGAACCACAACCCTTTTTGATCATCATTCGAGCCCTGGTTTTATAACAGGCTCCCTGGACATCCTCGCCTCGGTGTTCGAGGAGACGGGACTCAGGGGTTGCCTCTGTTATGAGGTGTCCGATCGCGACGGCCCGGAAAGGCGCGGGGAGGGCATCCGGGAAAACATCCGTTTCCTGGAACAATGCCGGAAAGAGCCGCACCCGCTCCTTTGCGGCCTTTTCGGTCTCCATGCATCCTTCACCCTGGGGGAGGATACCCTGAGGGAATGCGTGGAGGCGGCCGGGGGTCTGGATGCGGGTTTTCACGTCCACCTTGCGGAGGGAAGAAGCGATCTGGAGCATTGCCGGGAACATTACGGAAAAACCGTGGTGAAGCGTTTCGCGGATGCCGGTATCCTGGGTCCCCGCACCATCGCGGCACACTGTGTTCACATTACGGATGAGGACATCGAGATTTTGAGGGAGACCCGCACGATCGCGGCCCATAATCCCCGTTCCAACATGAACAACGCCGTGGGATGGCCCCCGCTCCCTGAAATGCTCCAACGCGGGGTAACTGTCGGGATGGGAACCGACGGCATGAGCCCGGGCATGATGGATGAATTGAAGACCTGCAACCTTTTATACAAACATAACTCGGCGGATCCCCGAACCGGGAGCGGCGAGTGCATCGGGATGCTGCTTGATTGCAATCCGTTGATTGCGGGTCGCCTTTTCGGGGAAAAAATCGGAGTGATCGAGGAAGGGGCGAAGGCGGATCTGATCCTGATCGATTACCATCCCCCCACACCCATCACGAGTTCCAATCTCACGGGACACATCCTGTTCGGAATGGGGGACGCCCCCGTGGATACGATGCTTGTGGAAGGACGCGAGCTTATGAGGGGGAGGGAGATCCTGGTTCTGGACGAGGAAGAGATCGCGGCCCGTGCCCGGGAGACGGCGGCGAGGGTATGGGAGCGGTTTTAAAGGAGGATATCAGCTCACACCGGAGAAAAGGGGGTCAGACTACCGAAAGCGTTGAATTTTTTAGAGTTTAGCCCCTCATGTTCTCAATTTTCAACAGGATCAACCATTTCGATCATTCCATAATCAATAGGTTATATATGATAGTTGTACCATTTTGACACATCGGTGGGATATTCAAGGGGGAAACAACCCGTAATTTCAACGCTTTCGGTAGTCTGACCCCAATGATGACCCCAATGATTTTCCCCGGTAATCCTGGATGGCGGCCTGGATGCCCTCTTCCGCCAGGAGGGAGCAATGCACCTTCTGGGGGGGGAGGCCTTCCAGAGCCTCGAGCACCGCCTTGTTGGTGAGTTTCAACGCCTCCTCGAGGGTTTTGCCCCTGATGAGTTCGGTGGCCATGGAGGAAGAGGCGATGGCCGCCCCGCAACCGAACGTCAGGAATTTGACGTCCGTTATGACATCGTCTTTAACCCGGATGTAGATCTCCATGATGTCGCCGCACTGGGGGTTTCCCACCTTGCCCACACCATCGGGATTTTCCATTCTCCCCACATTGCGGGGATTCATGAAATGATCCATCACTTTTTCGGAATATTCCATCGGTTTCTCCGTTGCTATAAATTCGCGCCGGCCTCCGTGGTTCATGTTCTCATGGGGGACATGGCCCTCAGTTTCTCCACAACCGGGGGAAGCACTTCCAGAAGGAAATCGATGTCCTCCCTTGTATTACTCCTCCCGATGCTGAACCGGAGGGATCCGTGAGCCATTTCCACGGGAACCCCCATGGCCCCGAGCACGTGGGAGGGTTCCAGGGAACCGGATGTGCATGCGGATCCGGAGGAGGCCTCGATGCCTCGGGCGTCGAGATGAAGCAGGATCGACTCTCCCTCGACGTATTTGACGCAAAAATTGAGAGTTCCGGGGAGTCTTTCGGTCCCCTGACTGTTCACAACGATATCCGGAATGCGATCGAGCACGCCCCTTTCGAGCCTGTCGCGGAGTTCCCGTTCTTTTGCGGCGTTTTCCTTCATTTCACGAAGGGCGATTTCACTGGCCATTCCAAGACCGACGATGCCGGGGACGTTTTCCGTACCGGAACGCATATTCCGCTCATGTCCTCCCCCCTGGAGGAGGCTCGTTATTTTGGTACCTTTTCTCTTGTAAAGGGCGCCGACCCCCTTGGGACCGTAAATCTTGTGACCGGAGAGGGAAAGGAGATCCACCCCGAGTTCCCCGACGTTTACCGGGATCTTGCCCACACTCTGGACGGCATCGGTGTGGAAGAAGATATTCTTCTCCCTTAAAACAGAGGCGATCTGGGAAAGGGGTTGAATCACTCCGGTTTCATTGTTGGCATGCATGATGGAAACCAGGATGGTTCGATCGGTGAGAGCGGCGGCGATTTCGGATGGATCGATCCGTCCCTTATGGTCGACTCCCACGTAAGTGACGTCGAATCCATGTTTTTCGAGCCACCGGCAACAATGGAGAACCGCATGGTGTTCGATTTGCGAAGTGACGATGTGATTTCCCCGATCGGAAAGCGCGAACGCAACGCCCTTGAGAGCGGTATTGTCCGATTCGGTTCCTCCGGAGGTGAAGATCATCTCCACCGGATCGGCTCCGATGAGTTTAGCCACCTTTTCCCTGGCCTCTTTCACGGCCCTTCTGGATTCCTTCGCCCTTTTGTAAACCGAGGAGGGGTTCCCGAAACGCTCGGTGAAATAGGGCAGCATGGACTCCAGCACCGCGGGATGGGTGGGAGTGGTGGCATTATGATCGAGATAAATGCGCCTTGGCATTTTTCAATCACCTGCCTTTTTCCTTCGAATTAATGCTCCGTATCCGTTTCCTCTTCCTGGTTTAATTCTTCCAGGAGCTTTTTCAGATCGAGCCCGTACAACCTGGCCACGTCTCCCAGTTTCAAAACGCCCATTTCCAGTGCGGCCATGGGGCAGTTGAGACAGGGCAGCTTGTGGCGTCCGAGGATCTTGGCGCCGTTGGGTCTTTTCATGATATCACCGAGGATGGTTTCCTCTGTCACGAGATCGGTCATGTTTCAGATACCTCCTTAAATAATCGAATGGAAGATACTGGTGGAAAACCTTCGAGCCATGCAAATGATATTTTCAAAAAACACATTTCAGATCGCAAACCTCCGAAACTGCAGCAGGTTCCGGATTTTCACCCCCTGATGTCCTGTTCCTTTCCGGGATTCGCCGGGGAGGATGCCGCGAGGTTTGTGTTTGATATTGTCTCCGGCTCCTGCTGGATTTGCTCTTTCTTTTTGATCTTTCTCCGGGGCCGGGTTTTGCCCTTCCCTGCCAGACGGGATACGATCTTTTCCAGCTCGACGATTCTCTTTTCCAGCTTATCCTGCTCACCGGACCAGAACCGAATGGCCGCGGCCACGGGATCCGGTATGCTTCCATGAAGCAGGTCCTGTTTTCTCTTTGGGGAATCTATCCCGACGATCCTGCCGGGAACACCCACGGCCGTGGCCCCGGGGGGAACGTCTCGAATGATCACCGAACCGCCCCCGATTTTGGCGCCGCTTCCGATCGTAATGGCCCCGAGAACAATGGAACCGGATCCGATCGTCACGTTGTCCCCCAGGGTGGGATGCCGTTTCTTTTTCTCGAGACTGGTGCCACCGAGCACAACCCCCTGGTAAAGCAGGCAGCCATCGCCGATCTCCGCGGTTTCGCCGATCACGACTCCCATGCCGTGATCGATGAAGAAACGCCTTCCGATCGTGGCTCCCGGATGGATCTCGATACCGGTGAACCAGCGGCTGAAGTGAGATGTGAACCGGGCCAGCCAGATGAACCTGCGCCTCCAGAAAAAGTGGGCGACCCGATGCAGCCAGATGGCGTGAAGGCCCGGGTAACAGGTCAAGACCTCGAACCAGTGCCGCGCCGCCGGGTCCTTTAGAAACACCGTCCGGATATCCTCTCTGATCATCTGAAAAACCATTCGTTGCTCCTTCTTATACCTTCTCCAGGGCCCGGGTCAGGTCCTGCAGAATATCGTCGATATGCTCGATCCCCACGGAGAGCCTGATCAATCCCGGGGGAAGACCGCACTGCTCCTGCTCCTTTTCGGAGAGCTGGGAATGCGTTGTGCTGGCGGGGTGTATGGCCAGGCTTTTCGCATCCCCCACGTTGGCAAGATGGGAGATGAGACGGAGGCTGTTGATAAAGTCCTCACCGCCGCCGCGCCCCCCCTTTACCCCGAAAACCACCATGCCTCCGAAACCGCGTTCGAGGTACCGGCTCGCCACGGAATGCGAGGGATCGTCCTCGAGCCCGGGGTAACGCACCCATTCCACGGCCGGGTGTTGCCGGAGGAACCGCGCCACCTGGAGGGCGTTTTCGGAATGGCGTTCCATCCGGAGGGCGAGGGTCTCGATCCCCTGGAGGAACATCCACGCGTTATCCGGAGCGATGCAGGCCCCGAGGTTACGAAGCGCCACAAGCCTCATTCTCATGATGAAGGCGACCGGGTTCAGATCTCCCAGGTCGTGAGCATAACGGAGGCCGTGATAACCGGGATCAGGCTTGTTGTAGAGGGAGAATTTCTCATCTTTCCAGTCGAACCGTCCGGCATCGACCACGATACCGCCGATGCCCGTGCCATGCCCCCCGAGCCACTTGGTGAGGGAGTGGATCACCACATCCGCGCCATGTTCCATGGGACGGAGGAGGTAAGGTGTGGTAAATGTGGAATCCACGATAAGGGGGATGTGATGTTTTCCCGCAATGTCGGCCAGGGCGTCGAGATCCACCACATCGAGTCCCGGATTGCCGATGGTTTCCACATATATGGCCCTTGTTCCGGGGTTCACCGCCTTTTCGAATTCCCCCGGATCCCGGGGAGGAACGAAATGGGGCGTTATCCCGAAACCGGGCAGGATATGACTGAACATGGTGTGGGTCCCGCCATAGAGGTTGTTTGCGGAGATGAATTCGTCCCCCGGGGAGCAGATATTGATCATGGTGTAGAAGATCGCGGCCGTTCCGGATGCCAGGGCCAGGGATGCGGCGCCTCCCTCGAGGGCGGCCATGCGTTTCTCGAGGACCTCCTGGGTTGGATTGCCGATGCGGGTGTAAATATTCCCCTTTTCCTTCAGGGCGAAAAGATCTGCGGCATGCTTTGCATCGCGAAACATATAGGAGCTGGTGCGGTAAAGGGGAACGGCGCGGGAAAGCGTGTCCGTGTCCAGCTTGTACCCGGCATGAAGGGCCAGGGTTTCGAGTCGATGTGCCATGGATTCCTCCTTCAGGAATGACGGATATTGTTTGATCCCTTTTCCTGGAACAGCCAGGTACTGAGGTATCGTTCCCCGGTATCGGGGAGGATCGCGACGATGAGTTTGTCCTTCGATTCTTCCCTTGCCGCAACCTGTATGGCGGCCCACATAGCGGCCCCGCAGGAAAGGCCGGAAAGGATCCCCTCCTCCCTGGCCAGGCGGCGGGCGGTCTCCCCGGCATCCTCATCCCGGACGCGAACGACTTCATCGAGGAGTTCGGTTTTGAGGACCTCGGGAATAAATCCCGCCCCGATGCCCTGGATCTTGTGGGATCCGGGTTTGCCGCCGGAGAGAACAGGCGAGGCATCGGGTTCCACTGCCACGATGCGGATCCCGGGTTTTTTCGGCTTCAATCCCTCGGCGATGCCCGTAATGGTTCCCCCGGTTCCCACACCGGCCACCACGATATCCACCTTGCCTTCCGTGTCGTCCCAGATCTCGCGAGCCGTGGTTTCCCTGTGGATGCCGGGATTGGCTGGATTCCGGAATTGCTGGGGCATGAAGGAATTTTTCATCTGGCGGCAGAGTTCCTCCGCCTTTTCGATGGCGCCTTTCATGCCCTTCGAGCCCTGGGTGAGGACCAGTTTCGCTCCAAAGGCCTTAACGAGCAGGCGCCGCTCGATACTCATGGAATCGGGCATGGTGAGGATGAGATTATACCCCTTTGCGGCACAGGCGAAGGCGAGCCCGATGCCCGTGTTGCCGCTTGTGGGTTCGATGATCACCGAGTCTTTGTCGATCAAGCCTTTGTTTTCGGCATCCTCGATCATGGAGACGCCGATCCGTTCCTTCACGCACGAGACGGGATTAAAGGATTCCAGCTTGGCGACCACCTGACCCGGCAAATCCGCCGCTATTTTATTGATCCGAACCAGTGGGGTGTTTCCCACCAGCTCCAGAATGTTGTCCGCAATACGGGCCATCTTGTACCTCCCGATCAAATATAATAAAAGAGCGCCTCAGGCGACTCTTTCTTCATTTCCAGCATGTCCTGAAGCGTAATCGACGCGAGGGTGCCTTCCATGCACTGGGCCACTTTCTTCCACACACTGCGATGAACGCAATCCTGGGATTTGGGACAGACACCGGGATTGCTGACGCATTCCACGAGGGAGAGAGGCCCCTCCGCCACTTCCACGATCTCCCGCAGGGTGATATTCGAGGGAGGACGGGCTATGCTGTACCCTCCATGAGCTCCCCGAACGGAGCTGATTAACCCGGCGTTTTTCATGGGGATCACCAGTTGCCCAAGGTATTTTTCCGAAATTCCCAGACTCCCGGCAATCTCTTTAAGAAAGATCGGGCCTTCTCCAAAATGTCTTGCCAGTTCGAGCATCAACCTCGTTCCGTATCGTCCCCTTGTGGATATCTTCATGAAAAATTCTCCGGGAAATGAACTCATCCAATACAATAGTATAATG
>Ga0272444_10005144_pt1 | contig 11363 bp, 7 predicted proteins | sample SSMForm13_FD_201033 | JGI IMG/M metagenome (GOLD analysis project Ga0272444, IMG submission 201033) | Marine sediment archaeal communities from Little Sippewissett salt marsh, Falmouth, MA, United States - SSM-Form-13 | ecosystem: Environmental > Aquatic > Marine > Wetlands > Sediment ... | reverse complement strand
TCCTGCAGCAGCGCCTTCTTCTGCAGGTAGGGGCCGCGCCAGTTGTCCGCGCCGGCGGGCTGTTGCACCAGGTCCTGCAGGGTTTCGGGGAAGCGGCCGACCTCCAGCTTGTACAGTTGGATGGAGGCGGCGACCTTGTCGATCTGGATCTGTGCCGCCTTGCGTTTGGCATCGTCGGCGCGGTCGAACATCTGCGGCGCGATCACCACCGCCACCAGGGCGAGGATGGTGATGACCACGATCAGTTCCATCAGGGTGAAGCCACGCTGGCGTGCAGGCTGGCGCATACAAAACTCCATGTCGAAAATCAGAAGGCGATGTCTTGCGATGCGAGGATCATCAGCACCACCGAGAGAATGATAAGGGTGACGAACAGGGCAATGAAAATAATAATCAGCGGCTCGACCAGGCCGAGCAGGCGTTTCAGGCCGCTGTCGACCTCTTTCTCGTAGATCGTCGCCACCTGGCCGAGCATGCCTTCAAGCTCGCCGGTCTGTTCGCCGACCTTGATCAGCTGGGTGGCGAGCGAGGGGAACACGCGGGTGTCGGTCAGCGGCCCGCTCAGGCCTTCGCCCTGGCGCACCCGTCCGGCGACCCGTCCCAGGGCCTGGGCGACGATGCGGTTGCCGACGATCTCCTTGGCGATGTCCATGGCCGTGAGCAGGGCCACACCGTTGCGCAGCAGGGTGGCGAGGGTACGGGTGAAACGCGCGGTCTCCAGCTTGAGGATCAGTTGCCCTGCCAGCGGCAGGCGCAGCAGGCGCAGATCACGGCGCTCGCGCCCTTCCGCCTGTGCCCAGCTGCGCCGCAGCAGGTAGATGCCGCCGACGATGCCCAGCAGCATCAGCCACCACCAACGGGTAATGATCTCACCGCTGCCGGCGACGATGCGCGTCAGCAGGGGCATGTCGCGGCCAGCCTGGTCGAACATCTCGGTGAACTGCGGCACCACGAAGCCGAGCATGACGGCGACCGCGACCAGTGCCAGTACCAGCAGGATGGCCGGGTAGATCAAGGCCGAGATCAAGGACTCGCGCATCTCGCGGCTGTTGCTCTTGAACCTGGCCAGGCTCTCCAGCGCCAGGTCGAGGGCGCCGGAGGATTCGCCGGCGCGCACCATGTTCAGGTAGAAACGGTCGAACAGCGGGTGCGCCTCGCGCAACGCCTGCGACAGGGTGTCGCCGCGCCGGATCGACTGGTTGACCTCGCTCACCACCTCCTTGAGCGCGGGCTTGTCGACCAGTTTGTGCAGGGTCTCCAATGCCTGCCCCAGCGGCAGGCCGGCATGCAGCAGGGTGGACAGCTGCAGGGTGAACATCTCGATATCGCGCGCGTTCAGGCCGCCGCGCTGCAGTTGCAGCAGCGGGGTGCGTGCGGCGCGCGCTTCGCTGCGCTGGAATTCGCTGATGCGGATCGGTATCTGCCCTTCCGCCTTGAGGTGCTGTGCGGCGGCGCGGGTGTCGGCGGCCTCGAGCTGGCCCTCGATCACCTCGCCATCGGGGCGCGCGGCTTTGTAGGCGAACAAGGGCATGGCGTCAGGCGACCTCGTGCGCGGCCTGGGTGACCCGCTCGACTTCCTCGATGGTGGTCTTGCCCAGCAGTGCCTTGTGCAGGCCGTCTTCGTGCATGCTGATCATGCCCTCGTTGATGGCCACGCGGCGGATGCTGTCGGCATCGCCGCGTTCGATGATCACCTTGCGGATCGCCTCGGTCATCACCAGCAGTTCGGCGATGGTGGTACGGCCCCAATAGCCGGTGTACTCGCAATGCTCGCAGCCTTTTGCGTGATACAGGGTTGGGGTGCCGCCCTCGGGCAGCAGGGTGTCCAGGTGCAGCTGTTCGACCATCGCCGGCGAGGCGGTGTAGGGCTCGCGGCAGTGTTCGCACAGTTTGCGCACCAGGCGCTGCGCCAGCACCCCGTCCACCGTGGAGGTGAGCAGGAAGTCGTCGACATGCATGTCGAGCATGCGGGTGATGCTGCTCGGCGCGTCGTTGGTGTGCAGGGTGGAGAACACCTTGTGGCCGGTGAGGGCCGCCTGCACCGCGATGCGTGCGGTCTCGGTGTCGCGCATCTCGCCGATCATGATGATGTCCGGGTCCTGGCGCAGGATCGAGCGCAGCGCGTTGGCGAAGGTCAGGTCGATCTTCGGCTGCACCTGGATCTGGTTGATGCCCTCGAGCTGGTATTCGATCGGGTCCTCGACGGTGAGGATCTTCTTCTCCGGCGTGTTCAGCTGTTCCAGCGCCGCGTACAGGGTGGTGGTCTTGCCGCTGCCGGTCGGGCCGGTGACCAGGATGATGCCCTGCGGGCGCGCCAGCAGCGCCTCCAGGCGGGTCAGGTTGCTGCCGTCGAAACCCAGCGCGACGAAATCCAGCGGCACACCGCCCTGGTCGAGCAGACGCATCACCACGCTCTCGCCGTGCAGGGTCGGCAGGGTGGAGATACGCATGTCGACCTCGCGGCCCTCCACGCGCAGCTTGATGCGGCCATCCTGCGGCAGGCGTCGCTCGGCGATGTTCAAATCGGCCATCACCTTGATGCGCGAGACCACCGCGGCCGACGAGCTGACCGGCGGCGGGTCCATATTGCGCAGCACACCGTCGATGCGGTAGCGCACCTTGAGGGTGCCGTCATAGGGCTCGATGTGGATGTCCGAGGCACGCAGCTCGAGGGCGCGCACAATCATCTGGTTGACCGCACGGATCACCGGCGCCTCGCTGGCCATGTCCTTGAGGTGCTCGATGTCGTCGAGGTTGACGTCCAGATCGGTGACCACCGGCTCGCCCAGGTTCGACAGGTCCTCGGCCTGTTCACTCATCTTTTCCAGTGCGCCCTGGATGTCCGCGCTGACGCCCACCAGCGGCTCGACCGGCTTGCCCAGCGACAGTTCCAGGGCGTTCAGCAGATAACGGTCACTCGGGTCGGTCATGGCGACCAGCAGGTGCTGGTCGGTCTCCGCCAGCGGGATGGCCCGGCTGCGCTGCAGAAAGTCCAGACTGACCCGCGCAGAAACATCCACCGGTGATTGGTATTGCTCGGTGGTTGCCAGCGGTATGTCGAGCATCTGCGACAGGCTGGCGGCGAGGTCGCGTTCGGCGACAAAACCGAGTTGCACCAGCAGGTTGCCCAGGCGCTCGCCGGAATCCGCCTGCACGCGCAGGGCGCGCTCCAACTGCGCGGGTTGCAGTCTGCCGGCCCCTACGAGGATGTCTCCGATGCGTGAATTCACTGTATTTCCCGATCTGTTCGAACAAAGCCAAACACGGTCCCGTCGCGGGTGACCGGATCGCAGCTGAGGATAGCGCGAAAACTCTTGGCGCGGTGTGTCAGTAATTTTTACACGCACAAGCACCCAAGGGAAGGCGCGACATATCGCGTCGTTGGGGCAATGGCGCGAAATATCGCGCCCAGCATCCATGCAATGGGCTGCTGTGCAGTGCGGTTGCGCCGCAGCAGACGCGGGCCTGCGCAAAGTTTGTCGGAAATTTTTACAAAACCCACTTTGTGACCCCGGTCACAAATTTGCCATACCTGGAGACAGCTGCCCTGTCGCGGCAAAAGCCCAATGGAATTAGCCGGCTAGGGCCGAACAGGCGCGCCGCAGGAGGGGGCGGCATGTTTGTTGCAAGACCAAGGGCAGTTAATTCGTGTCCTGGTGCCAGTTGTGGCCCTTGTGGCTCTCCAGCACAACATGCTGTGCCAGCAAACCAAACCATCACAAGAAGTAAGAATATGAACTCGGTAACGATTAAAGGAATGATCTTGAGTCTGGTGGCGACCTGTCTGCTGTGGTCGTCCCAGCTGTTGGCAGTGCCGCTCGGACTGGTCAAGGGGGTTCCCGACTTCAAGTCGTCGTTCGTCAAGCTCTCTTATGACGCAGGCACCCAGGTGCTGCAAGGCAGCCTGGGTGTCGGTCCGGCCGGCTCCGCCGGCCTGGTCTCCTCGCTGCAATACAACTCGACTGCCGCGACCCTGGATGTCACCGATCCGGGTGGCGGGGTTCCCGATGACCTGTTCGGGATCCAGGCGCAGATCGACAATGCCGGCAACCTGGTGGCCGCCGGGGTCAACGAGCTGACCATCAGCGGCGCCATTCCGAACTACTCGACCATCCCGGGTGGAACCGACATCGCTTCGGTGACCACTCTGCTCACCGCCGATCTCACCAACTTCGGTTTCAGTAATACGGTCCTGGAGTTCACCGCCACCATCACCGGGGGCGAGGCGCAGGTGGTGGCCCTGTTCGGCGGTCTTGGTGGCCAGATCGGCGTGATCATCGACAACGTCGATTTCGATGGCAGTGGCGCGACTCCCTGGGCGACTTCCTGGTCCACTGCTGGGGGCAACAACACTGGGGTTGTCGATACCTTCGTCGAGGGCCCCCCCGTTCCTGTACCCGGCGCCTTGTGGCTGCTGCTGGCAGGTCTCGGTGCAGTGGGTGTCGCACGGCGCTCAGCGGCCAGGCGTGGCCGACATCATCTTGTCTGATGCCGGTCGCGGTGGCTTACCAATAATTCTGATAGCGCGTTGCGGTTGATGAACGTGCCATGCCGGTGGATGACGGCAAGGGTTGAGAAAATGCTAAATCGTAATCGTCAGTCTCGCTGCGGGAAGCTCGCGGGTTTTGTGGCTTCAGTAATGCTGGGTTTTGCCGGGGTCGCCAGTGCCGCCCAGGGCCTGATTAATCTGACCCTGGACGAATTTCCGCTTATTTCGTCGGACCAGGCGGGGACGCTCACCTTCAACGCCACAACTCAGAGGCTGTCGATCGTTTCGACGCCCGTCGAGGTGCTGTTTGCCACCAGTCCCTTCCCCGATGTGCGCAACCTGGCAACGCCGCGTAGTATCAGCATCGACTTCAACGTGGCACCGGACGGTACCCCTTCCAGCGTGGCCGGTGATGACCTGGAAATCCGTGGTGGCCTGGATCTGGATGCCAACGGCACCATCGATGTCAACGGTGTGCTGCTGACCGGCGAGATCGTCTCCTTCGGCGAGCTGAACAACACCGGGAGCGTCGACCGCTTCGATATGCGCTTCCGCCTGACCGGTGGCCTGCTGGTCGGCGCCAGCATGAATGATCTGTTCGGCAACCCGCTCACCGGTTTCGGCGATGGCGTGAGCGTGGTGCGTGATATCGGCGTGCAGGTCACGGTGGAAAATTCCACCTTCAATGGTTCCTACACCAGCAATTTCGCCGGTGTGCCCAAGGTCACCACCGCGCCTGTGCCGCCGCTGTGCATCGATCTGGAAAAGCAGATCAGTGTGGATGGCGGCGCCACCTGGCTGGACGCGGACAGCGCGGACACCGCGGCTTACGCACAGGTTGGCAGCGCGGTGGAATACCGCCTGATGGTGAGCAACTGCGGTAGTGTCGACTTGTCTGATGTCCAGGTGAGTGATGACTACTTGCCGGGCGGTACCGCCGGCAATCCTCTGAGCTACACCATCGGCAGCTTGCCAGTCGCTAACGATGCGTCCAACCCGGTCGTGGTCGACAGGGGACAAGCCGCTTGGCTGGAGATTGCGGACCCGTTTGCGGACCTGTGGTGCGACAAGCCGGGATCTTTCCCTAACATTGCGCGGGTCGACGCGGTTTCGCCGGACACCGACGAGACGCTGTCGGACACCGATCCGGCCAATCTTGTGTGCTTTGAAGGGCCGATGATCGAGGTGGTCAAGCAGGTGCGCATCCCTCCGGCCACTGATTGGCTGGATGCCGATGATCCGGGTACCGGTCCCTTGGGTGCGGTGGTAAGCGACGCGGAATATCGGGTTGTGATTCGCAACCTGAGCCACGAGTTCTCGGTTGAGGATCTCAATGTTGTAGATACCGCATCGGGCGTGGAGCGTTTCAATGTCACTCTGACAGGGAGCCTGGCGCCAAACGATGATCAGGCCGGTGGTCCGGATGAAATCGTGATCACGGCTGCTGATGCCGGTTTCGAAGCGCTGTACTGGACCGGTGCCTGCAACGACGGTTCGATCGGTGAAATTCGCAATGACATCGATGTCACTGGCTCCCCCGTGCCCAGCAATCCGCTGATTCCGGATGATCCGGCCGACACCGTCACCGGTACCGACCCGGCCCATCGCATCTGTGAAGAGCCGCGCATCGAGATTATCAAGCAGGTGCGTCCGCTCGGGATTGCCGACCCTGATGCCGGCTGGGTCGATGCAAACTCCCCCGCTGCCGCGTTGTCGATCGCTGTGGGTGCAACGGCAGAATATCGATTCGTCGTAACCAATATCGGTACCGAAGATCTGGTCAACGTCGAAGTGAGCGATGCCGATCTGCTCGTTACCGCCAGCATCGGTGACTTGGCTGAAGGCGAGTCGGTGGTGGTGCAAGCAGGCTTCACCGGCTTGAGCGGCGTAATGGAATACTACTGTGGTGAGCGAGCGGACTTCCGTAACGTGGCAACCGTAACCGGCGAAGGCTCCGGTACCGGGCAGGAAGTGACCGGTAATGATCCGGCGTTTGTCGACTGCCAGGAGGCCGGTATCGTTCTGGTCAAGGAAGTCAGTGTTGACGGCGGCGTTAGCTGGTTCGATGCCAATGACGATACGGGCTACAGCGATGTGCCGCCTGTGCAGATGGCTCCTGCAGGTGCGCGCTACCGTATGACGGTGACCAACACGGGCAACGTGGACCTGACCGACGTGGTGATCGCGGATGCCAGTATCTTCAAGGATGAAAACGGTGTTGAGCAGACCATCAGTATCGGCGCACTGGCTGCCGGTGCCAGTGTGGTGGTCGATTCGGGTAATTTCGATTACGCGAACACCGAACTGCTTGACCTGGCCGAGCGTTGTGATCGCGAGGGCAATTTCCAGAATATCGCGACAGTGACCGGTTATGCAGTCATCAATGGCGTAGTGGTTGAAGTGGATGACACGGATCCGGCATTGATGCGTTGCGAAAACCCGCCTGTGGGTGTGTGCGAGGTCGACGTGGACCTGAGCGTAACGGCCAATGACTCACCCCCTCCTGCTGCATGCGGCGTGTGTGACGGCAAGATCACCACGCTCACCCTGCGTTACAACGGTGATAACAGTGCCCTCATCGTGGTCGATCAGCGTCGCGGCGGCACCGTGTTCAGCGACACGGTCGAACCCGGCGCCACCTTCAGTTTCGTCGGTCAGGATCGCAAGGGCACCTTGGGTACCGAGATCAGCATCCTGGTGAACGGTGTGCTGGCAACCAAGATCCATACCAGCTGCTCCCAGGAGGTGCTGCCCGGCATGGACTTCGGGCCATTCACCGTTGTCGAGGGTGCGAGCCGTAACGGCGGCCCCTTGTGCTCGATCGGTGACAGCGGTTCGGATGCGTGTGATGACGTGACCTACACCTACACCCTGACCAACCTCGGTGATCCGATCGACGTGCTGCTCGAGGATGATACCTATGATCTGGGTCTGGGAATGTTCCAGATGGCCTCCGGCGAGGTCCAGCAGTTCGTCAACGAGGTTTGTGTGTCCGAAGACACCAGCAACACCGCGACGCTTACCGCTTCGCTGGCCAGCAACGGCACGGTCAACTGTGGCGATAGCGCTTCGGTAACCACCTATTGTTCGGAACAGGAGGTGTGGGTACAGCACTGCACCAATTCCTCTTCGGGTGGTCAGCAGTGCAGCCTGGTCAAGCAGATGCAGAAAGTCTGCGGCGATACCCCGCCGCCCCCGCCGCCTGGCTGTGAGGGCGAAGAGACCTGGGTACAACATTGCACAAACTCTTCCTCCGGGGGGCAGCAGTGCAGCCTGGTCAAGCAGTGCAGCGGGGACGAGGACAGCAAGAAGAGCGAGTACGGAAATCACGGCAAGAAGGGCAAGTACGGTAAAAAGAACAAGCACGGCAAAAAAGGCAAGCACGGCAAAAAGGGCAAGCATCGCGACTGGAAACGCGACTGATTGCCGAGTGGTTGAGTCCTGTATGCGATGGCGGCACGGAGGTTTCCATCGCATAACGGTGTCCACCACCAGGCGCCCAACTAGCCTCGATTCATCGGGGCTTTTTTATGGGCGAGACAGCGTGTCTCGCTGCCGCTTGAGGCGCTAATGCCGGGGCCGCCTTGACGAAGGCAATGCCGGCTCAACCGGCCTCCGCTTGAAAGCGGAACGAATCGCGCAAGGCCCAGACGCCGCCGATAGCGCCGGCGAGCATCATGCCCGCGTAAGTGCCGAGTGAGAGAAGCAGGGCCTGTTCGGAATGCATCCCCGCCTGGCTGAAAAGCCCGATGAAAGAGATTTCACGTACCCCGACACCGCCGATGCTGATCGGCAGGAAGGTCACCAGCCAGACCAGGGGGACCAGTGCCAGCATGAGCAATAAGGAGACCTCGACGCGAAACGCGAGTGCGACCAGTACGGTAAAACCAATGGTCAACAACTGGTAAAGCAGCGAAAGAGAAATGGCGGAGACCAGGCGTTGCTTGTGTGCCCACAGATCCTTGATCGCTTCACGTACGCTGACCACATGGTATTGCTCGATGCCGCGCGAGACATGCATCAGCAGGTAGATCACGCCCAGCGACAGCAGCGACAAGCCGACCAGGGTGGCGGCCAGTACCGCAACATCATCGTGCAGGGTGACCGTGAAGCCGGCGCTGACGGCGATCAGTATCAGGGAGTAGAGGCCCATCAGGCGCTCGGAAAAGATATAGGTCGCCGCCTTGCTCTTGGCCAGTCCTTTGCGGCCGAGCATGAAGATGCGCACGGCGTCGCCACCGATCGAGCTGGGCAAGATCAGGTTGAAGTAGTTGGCAATGAAGTATTGCCGGACATGCTGGATGAAACCGAGTGGGAAGTGCGGGTCGAGCAACACCTTGAAACGCAGTGCGCCGTTGACCGTGTGCAGCACCACCAATGGCAGCAGCCAGATCAGTACCTGGTGGTCGGCATTGCGGATCAGCTGTTGGACTTTGTTATAGTCGACCAGGTGGATGCACCAGGCCAGAGAGCCCAGGGTCATGCTTATTTTGAGTGCAAGCCACACGGATTTTTTTTGACTGATCTGCTTCAACATCGGTGCGGCGCTGTCGCGGCAATAAGAAAACATACTATAGATGAGCAGCGAGCATGGTGGACCAGCAGATACCCCTGGCGATAATCACCCCCTGCTTCAACGAGCAGGAGGCGATCCCGCACCTGGCCGAGACGCTGGCACACTTCCAGCAAAACCAGGGTGCCATTTTCGATATCACCTATATCTTCGTCGATGATGGCAGCAGCGATCGTACCTGGGAATTGTTGAACCGCTATTTTCCGCCTTCGGACAAGCAGCTTTTGCTGCGCCATGCGCAAAACCAGGGTATCGGCGGCGCGATCATCAGCGGTTTTCAGGCTGTGGATACCGAATATGTCGCGGTGATCGATTCGGACTGCACCTTCCACCCCGACCAGCTGGCCGACATGATGCAACTGATGGCCGAGGATGTGGATGTGGTCACCTCCTCGCCACTGCACGCAGCGGGGCAGATGCGCGATGTACCCAGGTGGCGCCAGGCGATGTCCTACGGAGCCGCCCATCTGTACCGCCTGGTGCTGAGGCAGCAGCTGAGCAGCTACACCAGTTGTTTCCGGATTTTTCGCAGCCGGCTGGTGGCCGATATGCGGCTGAGCAACTACGGCTTCTGTGGTGTCACCGAGATACTGGCGCGACTGGACATGCAGGGTGCGCGCATTGCCGAGTTTCCCGCCGTACTCGGCAGCCGTGAATACGGCCGGTCGAAGATCAATACGCTCAGGACCGTGGTCGATCACCTGCAGATGGTCGGCAAGATCGTCTTCGCCAAATGGCTCGGGGTGTCCCTGAAAGACCTGCCGGTGCCGGATCTCAAGCATGGCGGCTGAGCAGTGGGCGGTACTCGGCGGCGGCATGCTCGGCCTGACGCTCGCAGCGGAACTGGCCCGGCAAGGCCACAAGGTGAGCTTGTTGGAAGCGGCCGATACCCCGGGTGGGCTGGTGACGCCCTGGCAGATGGGGGAGGTGGCCTGGGATCGTTTTTATCACGTGATCGTCTCTTCCGATCGCGCCTTGCTGAAGCTGCTCGAACGTATCGGTCTGGCGGACCAGGTGCGTTGGGGGCAGACCAACACCCTGTTCTATGCCGGGCGCGAGTTGCATCCGCTGAACAATGTGTTCGATTACCTGAAGCTTCCGGAGTTGGGACTGATCGACAAGCTGCGCCTCGGCCTGAACATCGTCTACGGCGCGAGTCTCAAGAATGGCCGGCGCCTGGAATCACAGTCCGCCGAGCAATGGCTGACGCGTATCTCCGGACGCAATGCCTATCGCAAACTATGGCGGCCCTTGCTGCGGGCCAAGCTGGGATCGAACGAGCCGCATGCCTCCGCCGCGTTCATCTGGGGAGTGATGCGGCGCTTCTACGGTGCGCGTGAAGGCAAGACCAAGGTCGAGCAGTTCGGCTATGTGAACGGCGGCTATCGCGTGGTCATCGATGCCTATGCCAGGCATCTGTCGGAGCTCGGTGTCGAGCTGATCTGCAACGCTCCGGTCGAATCGATCAACCCAGGCGAAGATGGCGGTATCGACGTGGCTTATGCCGGCGGGCAGCGCCATTTTGATCGCGCGGTGATGACCTTTGCCGCGCCCATCGCGGCACGCGCATGCCAATCGCTCAGCGACCAGGAGCGCTCGCGCCTGCAGCGTATTCTTTACCAGGGCGTGGTGTGCGTATCTCTGTTGTTGCGCCGCGGGCTGGGCGGTGCCTACCTGACCTATATCACCGACGAGAGCCTGCCGTTCACCACGGTGATCGAGATGAGCTCGCTGGTCGACCGGCAACAACTCGGTGGCCATCACCTGGTGTACCTGCCGAAATATGTGCCGGCAGACGATGCGTTCCTGGGCGAGGAGGACGAGCAGATCATTGCGATGTTCGTCGACGGGCTGCGCAAGATGTATCCGGATTTCGATGAACAGGACATCGTTGCCGCGCACGTGGCGCGCACCCCCTACGTCGCGCCGGTGATGACCCGGCACTACTCCGAGAACATCCCGCCGGTGGCGACCAGTGTGCCGGACCTGTTCATGGTCAGCTCGGCGCAACTGGTGCATGGTTCCTCGAGCGTCGAAGAGACCATGCGCCTTGCCCAGCGTTGCCTGCCGCAACTGTTGAAGCGGGCATGAGCGGCGTCACTGACAATCGCCCGCTGGCGGCCCTGTCGCTCGACATGGATGACCTCTGGTCGTATCTGAAGACCGCAGGTGATCCCGGCTGGAAGAGTCACCCGAGCTTCATGGCGCTGGCCATGCCGCGCCTGCTCGAGCTGCTGGACCAATACCGCATGGGCATCACCGCCTTCGTCATCGGTGAGGATGTCACACGCCCGACGGTGC
>Ga0272444_10005143_pt1 | contig 11364 bp, 6 predicted proteins | sample SSMForm13_FD_201033 | JGI IMG/M metagenome (GOLD analysis project Ga0272444, IMG submission 201033) | Marine sediment archaeal communities from Little Sippewissett salt marsh, Falmouth, MA, United States - SSM-Form-13 | ecosystem: Environmental > Aquatic > Marine > Wetlands > Sediment ... | reverse complement strand
GTCTATGTCGGCCACAAGCTCGAAGTGTTTGTCCCAATCACAAATACCCAGGTCGATCAGATTCAGTTCCTCCGCTGTGTGGATAAGAAAGGGATCCTCTTCCGTTCCGTCACCCACTAGAAAATCCGCGAGGCAGATTGGCCGGATGACCGTGCCCGGTCTGTTCTCCCAGTACAGCCTTGGATAGTCATCACCCTCGTTGATCGTCCATATCGGTTCGTCCCCACAACCTCCCCACCTGTAAAAGACCTCGGCGCTCTGCATCTCCGCGGTCGTCTTTGCGGTGCCCCCTTCACTGCTGTCAGCAACGCCAGTGACTTCGGCATCCCAGAAACAGTTCAAGACTCGCTCCCAGATATTCACTCCCACCAATCCCGAGGCTATCACACCCGCATCGCTGTCGCAGGTAGCATAGCAATTCGTGATGAGACTCGGGTAGAAGGAATAGTCATCCATCAGCCAACCACCGTTCTGACCGATCAACAGCCCGGCGATCTGACAGTTGCTATTTACGATACTGTAGCAGTCAGAGACCACGGCCTCCCTATAGCCTCCTCCCCAACCGTGATTCCCCAAGCCAGCATTCTTGCCGACCAGTCCACCTCCCTGCTCATCTGCCTGCACTGTAGCGCAAGAATAGCACTGCGTGATCGTGCGACTGTTCGCTCCCACCAGGCCGCCAACGGCGCTGTTGCCGGTGACTCGAGCCGTACTGTAACACCGTGTGATGTAACTCTTGTTGAAGCCGGCCAACCCACCCACACGGTAGTTGCCATTCACGGTGCTCGTGCTGTGACTTGTTGTGATCCGGCCTATGAGGACATCGTCCCGACGTCCCGTGGATAGATTGGTGCCCACCAACCCTCCAACGCACTCTGTACCACTGACCGTGCCGCTGCTGTGGCAACCGGACAACTCGCCACCGTTAGCACCCGCTAAGGCGCCCACTTTGGCATCGGAGCCGTCGATCATACAATCTACTATGCTGAGGTTCTTGACCACAGCCTCTGGTTCGAGCATGCCGAACAGGCCCAGGTGGCCTGAACCCACGATCGTCAGGTTAGAGATTACGTGTCCGTTTCCATCGAAGGTCCCATGGAACGGTATCCCCTGGAACTCCTCGTCCGCGTCGTTCACATCCGGCGCGATCGCGGCCCTCTCAAAGACCCTACGCCCGGGCAGATTCGGGTCCAGGTCGATATCGGCCGTCAGCGCGAAATGCTTCTGATATACATCAGGGCTATCGGCCAGCAAGAACAGGTCCTCGGCCGTGGCGATAAAATACGGATCGTCTGGTTGCCCCGTCCCGCCGGAAAAGAGGAAGATCCTGAGCGCATAGGGCAACACATGTTCGCTGCCATCGTCGTACAAAGAGGAGACGGAATAGGAAAAGACGCCGCTGGTGAGTCCCTTGTCCTCATAGGTGGTGTCTTGAACAGCATGCGTGCTGATGCGCTGCCCATCGCGATATACTTGGTAACCTACAAGCCCTTCACCTTGGGAAGGCTGTAGCCAACTGAGGGATACGGCATCTCCCCGGCCGACAGCTTGCAGACCTCGGGGAAGGTATTCATCTAGGACATAAATGACGTGATTGTCGCTCCTCTCATGATTCAGCCCATCATACGAATTGCCCAACATATAGGTCAGGCTGAATGGGCCAATTCCATCCCCTGTCTGAATATGAATCTCGCCGAGGACCGTGCCGCTGTCTGTCTGTACACTATTACCATCCGCCACCCACCAGGTGTAGCCCTCCGGCGCAGGACTCAGGGCCTCTTGTTCAACTGAGAGATCCACGTTATATACGAGGTTCTCATGGTAGACGCCGGTGCAGGTCACCGTATTGTCAGCGACCTGCCATCCTGCAGGAAGACAGACTCCCAAATAAGGGGCTCCAGGTCCTCCCTCAGTCCAAACCTTGGCGCGTACCATGAACGTTTCGCCAGGGAGAACGGACATGGGTTGGTCAACTGTTTTGAACTCCAGGCAACTGGGTACGAAAGCAAGTGAGCCTACCAAGATGACAACAATGACATGCCTCCTCGATTGTCTCATCTCCTGCACCTTTCAGAAACGGCGGGTGATCGCCTTATCTATGAGGTTCCCACCACAGACGCGGATAGTCCTGGCCTTCGAGAATCCACCAGATGTCGTCGGTGCCGTTCTCGGTCTCATCCACGAAGTCCCAGCCGGCGTCGAGGAAGGTGGCGGAACCATGGATCGCCAGCATGGTCTTGTTTGAGCCATCGCCCACGTTGTCTGTCCTCAGAGTTGAATATGCTCACAACGTAATGAACTGCCGTTATGAGGCCCGTGCCTGCCAGGTCCAATATCCTCATTATCACCCACGTCCCATTCCTCAACAACGGAGACGGATAAGCACCACGTTGCTGCAGTGCCCAGAGATCAACAACGTGGCGCATGGCCATGATTCTCTTTGCGGTTAGGGAAACAGTAACTCATCGAGCGCAGTGGTGAGCTCGGTCTTGTCAGTCACGCCGACCCATCGCCTCTCCACTTGCCCATCCTCAAACAGAAGAAGCGTCGGTACCGTGCCTACCGCCAACTGCGTCGCCCTATTGGACGCGGCATCAACATTGAGCCGGCAGATTCGGGCCTGACTCGAATACTCGTTCGCGATTTGCTGGACCACTCGGTCCATGACGTGGCAATCCTCGTCCGAAGGCGCAAAGCACAACACCAACACCCGAACATTGGAAGCGCTGACAATCAGGTCAAAGACGTCCTCCGTCAAATCGATTGCACCTGATCCCATGGTACTGGCGAAAAGAGGAAATCCTATGTCGTCAAGCCAAGCCGTGTCGTCGCCCTCGGACACCGAGCCGTCCTTTGAATAGGTCCAGGCAAAGGTCCTTGTGCCTGCGGTCACTGGAAATGAAGTTTGCTCCCAGTCCGTCCTGCCCGACCACTCACCTCGCTTCACGTCATCAATATAGAACCTCAGAAAGTCGAAGCTTGATTCCGAAGAGACCTTGTGACTGAATGCGATATCACCGGATACACAATCAAGTTGCACCCGCAAGGTCGACTGTCCATCGTGGTCAACGGACCCTGCTTGAGCGCTGTAGGTGCCGGCATACCGCTCTGTGGACGTTATGGTCCACGCGTTATCTCCGCGATGTTCCCAGGGAAACGTTTGAAAATCGCCCCGTTCAAAGTCCTCTTGCGGGGATGAAACCGTGAAACTCCAAACCTCACCGTGGCGTACTATACTGCCGTTGGCTGCGAGCGCATCGATCCTCCAATAGTAGGCGGTATCGAGAGTGAGACCATCCGGATACGGCGATCCGGCCATACCAACGACAAACGTCCTCGCCGTCTGGGTACCTAGAAACGTATCGGGTGTGCCGTCAACAACATCGTCAAAATCATTTCCAAAATACACATCATACGAGACCGCGCCGGGTTCGGGCATCCAGGCAAGATTCACCCATCTTTGGGGGTGGGTTGCTCCATCAGCGGGCTCAGGCCCCAGCCCGTATTGCGCCACACGCTGCATGTCCTGCTGATTAGGCTTGCTCCAGGGAGAGTCATCCCAGTCAAAGAGACGGACGAAGCCTCTGGTGGTGTCTCCCTCAACATAGTGAGCAGCCCATCCGGCGGCGTTTCCAGCACCGTCTACGGCCAGCACCGTCAAGTGGGGCCAGGCGTAGGGTCTCATCGGTCGCTGCGATGCCCACGGTTCCGTCAGCCCCCACGTCTGCCCTGCCGCTGTGATCTGGACGATGTCGCCGCTATCCCAGGTTGTCTCCCATTCCACACAGGCCGCATCGAATCCGAGGACACAGTAGGATCCCCATACGCCCCATTCGGTTTCGCCGCCCCCGCGGTTTCCCTGGTTGTAAAAAGGGATGTCCCCATGAAATACGATCTTACCGCCGGCATCCAGGTATCTGCGCAACATACAGCCAGCGGTGTTCGTCTCTACCACTGTGTCCGGCGCCACATCGCGGCAGAAGATGACTGCACTGGGCGCACCGTCGGCGATACGCCTGTCCATCCAGGTTTTCAATTCGTCTGCATCGAGGATTTCGTAGCCGGCGGCCGCGAAGTAGTTTCGTATCTCAACCGTAATGGCCCAATCAGACCAGTGTGTAGGGTAGTTCTCATCCCAATAAGCAGCGAGATACGTTGCTCGCGCCGGCCCGCCGAAGAGCAGCAGTATCAAAACAAGGATCCCAGAATGAACGAGTTTCCTGCTCACGGTTGTCCTCCTCATCCAAATCTCTATTTCTGTAAAAATGATCAAGGACCGAGACAACGTTGCCAGCCGCCTCGGCGTTGAAATCACTCGCTACGAGGCGCTCATCAAGGCGTTTGCCAAGTGCATATTGCCCATCTGTCCTTACTCCACCAGTCAGTCTTACCTATATCGAAAGTCATGCTTCATCCTTCTTCGATCAATTCCCAACACAGTCGCGGATAATCCTGGCGTTCGAGAATCCACCAGATGTACCGCGGGGCCCTATCATCGCGCAGAGTTTCTCAGTCTGCCACCGCATCCATCGCCGGAATCTCAACTTCCCAGTAGCGCATGAGAAGTTCGAGATCCTGGTCGTCGACGATGCCATCGCGCTTCGCGCCAGGAGCGATGTCGGCCAGCACATCGTCGGTCTCCCAGGATTCGATCAATATCACCAAGTCGTCTAGATCCACTCTCCAGTCGTCGTTCAGGTCAGCCCGCCTAGCCAGAACCATGTCGAGCGCCGCACGCGCATCGACCCGGCCCCAGCCGTAGTAATCATCCGGCCCGGGATCGCCGAGATCCTTGGCGGACTGCTCCAGGAAATGTCTGACCTCCTCGCTGGTCAGGTTGGGTTCAATCGAGAGAATCAGGGCCGCTACGCCGGCAGCGATGGGACAGGCACTCGACGTACCCCCGTTAGCTGAGTAGTCCTGTATCTCAGTGTAGACCCCGTAGACACCATGGAGTTCGCTGAGTCCTGCGACCCCACTGATATCTGTGGTCCACGCATAGTCCTCTCCCATGTGCGCCAGCACATCTTCTTCTGAATTGCCACCACTCGGTGCTACAACATCCAGTTCGGGGCCGTAGTTGCTGTAATACCAGCGTACATCATCATGATTGGTGGCACCCACGGCAATGACCTCTGGATAACACCGGGGGTAGTAATCCCCCATCGGTTCGCCCTGATTGCCTCCGCAGAAGAGAACAACGCATCCTTTTCCATCGCGACCGATGCCACCTGCCTCTGTGATGTCCATTATGGCAGAGTGGACATTTGGAGTAGGTGTCTTGTACCAGCCCCAGCTATTGCTGAGAATATCAGCACCGTGACTGGCAGCCCAGCGAAGGGCTAACGCTATATCGGCTTCAGTTATGAAATGCTCCTCTCCTGAATCGTCCGAACGAAAGATCCGGATAGGCATCACTTTGCAGTGCCAGGCAACACCGGTGACCCCTATGCCATTGTCTCCTTCGGCTACAACGAGACCGGCGCACGCTGTGCCATGCGCGTTACCCCAGTAATCGAGCGCCGGATCAGGGAGATCGTCGCCTTCCAAGAAGTCATATCCAGGCACGAGGTTGTTCATTAGATCCGAGTGGTTCGTGTCCACACCGCTGTCAAGGACGGCAACTACAATGTTCGGGTCTCCCGTCGTGATCTCCCAGGCCTCCGGTGCGTCGATATCTGCATCCGGTGTACCACCGGATTGACCGGTGTTGTGCAGGTGCCACTGGTGGGGAAAGTACTCGTCATCGGGAAAGACGCCTAGCTCGTTGGGATCGCCTGCCGAAAATGCCATTGGGACGCGCGGAGTCGTGCTATGCCCCAGGTCGGCCTGGCCTGCAAGTTTTGGTTGAAAAGCTGTATTGGGGCAGGCCCATTCCACTTCAAAATGGGAGTTCAGCGTCTCCACGGCGACAAACACGGCCTCAGCATCCGGCCCAAGGACATCCCACAGGTATTCCTGCTCCGTGAACTCCATCCGCTTCTTGATCATGCAGCCGGCTGCTTCGCAAAGCCTTCCCATTTCATCCATCTCAACGCCAGGTTTTACATGAACTACAATCTCCGGGATGATGCCGACCGTCTCGCCATTGGAAGCGAACAGCGGGGCCGCGTATGTCACTTGACCACCGACATTCAGTGATTGCATTCTGGCCTTGTTCTGCCTGCTCGAACCGTCATTCTCGACAATCCAGACGCCGCGACGATCCAGGCCGCCAACCGGTGTGGCGTTCTTCATGTCAGACGTTGAAACACTACTCAATGTCGTGACACTGCCTGTTCGCTCGGCAAGCTTGATGACGTACCCCCGGTCCGCCGCTGCTACGAACTCCAGTTTCTCGCCGTTCACAACAAGTCGATATGTCTGTGCCTGAACAGCTACCGACACAATCAAAGCAAAAAGAAGGAAAGCCGCGACAAGTCTTCTAATGTCCATCCTCAGTTCTCCACATTCGAAGTCAGTCTTCAATGTCTTCTGCCCTTTCTTCAATCCCCACTGCAGCTTCGAGTCATCTTGACCTCAACAATCCTTAGTCCACTGCCGTATGCATCGCCGGAATCTCAACCTGCCAGTACTGCATGAGAAGCTCCAGATCCTGGTCGTCCACGATGCCATCACGCTTCGTGGCAGGAGCGATGTCAGCCAACACGTCTTCAATCTCCCAGGACTCGATTAGAAGCACCAAGTCGTCGAGGTCCACTGTCCAGTCATCGTTCAGGTCCGCCCGCTTGGCCAGGACCATGTCCAATGCCGCCCGGGCATCCACGCGCCCCCACCCGTAGTACTGATCCCAACCTGGATCACCCAAGTCCTTGGCCGAGCGACAGAGAAAGTGTCGCACCTCCTCACCGGTCAATTCAGGTTCAACTGAGAGAATCAGCGCAACTACACCGGCGACAACTGAAGTCGCTCCGGACGTGCCTGTGAACAATGTGTAGTCCAGCGTGTTAGGCACTACGCCGACTATGCCATGCCATTGGTTACAACCCATTATCCCACTTATGTCTGTAGTCCACAGCGCCCCCGTTCCATTTGACTGCTCAAACTCTTGATTTGTACTTTGCCAGGCACTTGGTCCCATGATGTCCAATTCCGGCCCAAAGTCGCTGTCTGAACATCTTAGGTCGTCATGATCTGTGGCACCTACCGTAATGGCTTCGGGATAGCGTGCCGTCCATGGCAAAGAGGAACCATCGTTCATTGCGGCAAAGAGCACCACACAACCCTTACCGTCACGACCTATTCCACCCGGCTTGGTGATGTCTACGATAGCTGACCTTATTATTGGGTCTTCCGGCACACTCCCAAATCCCCAGCTATTGTTGAGGACCGAAGCGCCATGGGCAGCACTCCAGCGGAGGGCTTCTGCGTGGTCTGCCATCGTCACCCAAGCCTCCTGTCCATCCGGTGCAGCCCAACTCTTACGGACAGGCATGATCGCGCAGTTCCACGTCACACCGGCAACACCGATGCTGTTGTCTCCCTGAGCAGCTATTAAACCGGCACAGTTGGTGCCGTGCGCATTCAGCCAATGCTCGCCCGCTGGATCTGGTGACTCGTCACCATCCCAGAAGTCCATACCGACCACTAGGTTATCAACAAGATCAGGATGAGTGGTGTCCACTCCTGTGTCGATCACGGCGACTACAATGTTTGGATCTCCCGTCGTAATCTCCCACGCCTCCGGCGCTCGAATGTCCGCACCCGGTGTACCACCCGACTGGCCGACATTGTGCAAGTGCCACTGCAAGGGAAAGTACTCGTCGTCGGGGAACACACCTGGACTGTTGACACCTGCGCTCATGGAGTTGCGTTGCCTCTGTCCACCAAAGGCGATATCGGTCCGCAAGGCGTGGCCACTGAGCTGCGGCCGAACAGCCGTATTGGGGCATGCCCACTCCACTTCAAGACGACTGTTCAGTGCCTCCACGGCGGTAAAGACGGCTTCGGCATCCTGCCCCCGTACCTCGATCAGATACTCGTGTATTGTGGACTCCATTCGCTTGCGGATCGTGCATCCGATCGTTTTAAAGAGGGTGTGCACGTCCTTGATCTCGACGCCAGGTCTCATGCGAACCACAATTTCTGGGATGATAGCGACGGTCGCGCCATTGGACGAGAACAGCGGGGCCGTGTACGCCACCTGTCCCTCGACACTGAGTGATTGAATGCTAACCTTGTTCCGGCCGTTCGGGCCGTCATTTTCGACAATCCAGACGCCGTGACGATCCACACCGCCGACCGCTGTGGCGTTCTTTGTATCAAGCGTGGAAATGTTACTCAATGCCGTGACGCCGTCTTTTCGCTCGGCAAGCTTCACCACATACCCCCGCTCCGGCGCTGAAATAAACTCCAGTTCATCTCCGTTCACAGCGAGGCGGTGCATCTCTGCCGGGATTGCCACCGACACAAATAGTACCAGTGGAGCGATAACCACAAAACGTCTTCTCCTGTCCATCCTCAATCCTCCAGATGCGAAGTCAGTTCTGGATAGTCTCTGTCTCATCTTCTTCGACCAGCTCCCACCACAAGCACAGATAGTCCTGGCCTTCAAGAATCCACCCTCTGAGATTCAGTCTTCCCATGCCCTGTTGGCCGTTCTAAAGACAACGTTGATGAACAGCGTTTTCCCGACCTCAGTCATCTCCTGTGGCGATTCAGTGAAGCCCCAGAGCAGATAACGATCGTGCTCCATAATCAAGGGAAAGTAACCGATGTCATCTGCTTCACTGCCGAACACCGTAACGGTCTCGGGTATGGTCGGCCACAGGTAGATTCCTATGCTATTGGTGTCAGTGTACAGCCGAAGTGCCAAGTCTTGCGGAATTTCGATTGAATACGGCCTGCTAACAAGCGGACAATTTGGATCGACGACCTTGATACTGTTCTGACTGCCGTGCCCTCCCATAGGATTACCGATCGACAAGCCGAGCAGCCCAAAGAAATCGTAGCCTCCATCTCCCAATCCCACAATCGGCTTGCCGGAGTCTTCGATTGCAGCGACCGCATTGGGATCGCTCCAGGTGATTTCGTGCTGTGTATCGCTCGCTACGATGATCAGATCATAAGAATCCAACGCTGCCGTTGTCGCATCATCGACTCCGACTAGCATCGTCGGACAGCCATAGCTCATAAGCACAGACCGATAGCTTTCCGCCGCTTCGGCGTCCGAGCCATAGACATAGGCGACACGAGGCAGCAACATTGACTCCGGCCTAGTAGACATGCTGGCTTCTCGCGTGCCGCCGTAGGCTCCCATGTTGATCCGTTCCCCGTGCGGCCATATTTCCCCTGTCCAAACCGAATTGGGGTCACCCGCATCAATGCACGGGCTGGTAACATTATCCATAACCCAACTTTCGCTATTCGGATCCCAGCGGCCTGCCTCAGATTTCAGGTGATAATCTCCATTGTTAGGATCTGCAAATTGTGGATCAACATCGATATTCCCCTGCCCCCAATTCAATGATGTACCTGGTCCGGTGTGGGCTCCAGAACGCCCTCCTTCGATATTGCTGAAGACAATGTTCATTGTTGTAAGAGCATCGTCTAATCCGATTGCCGGGCCGTAGGAGGCGGTGTTCCCATAGATAATGCAGTTCTCAACTGCGACAGAGGATTTGTCGTATGACAACAGACCTCCACTGTTAATGCCTGCGGTATTTTGGGTTACAGTACAATTGATCAAGGAGACTTCGGCGTTGTGCCCGCATCCCACACCACCACCGTTTCTCAGGGCAGAATTGCCGAAGATTAGACAATTCGTCACAGTGGTCCTTGATGAGAAGGAGCAGAGAAGACCTGCCATACTACCCTGAGTAGTATTATATGAGACTAGGCAGTCCTTGAAACTCGGCTGGGCCTCGGTACTGACTTGAATCCCGGCACCGGCGTGCATGGCAGAATTTGCTGAAACTGTGCATCGCAATAGTTGAGCCCGACAGGATGCTCCTATGAGAAACACACCACCGGCCTGACTGTCTTCATGATTAACTGTATTTTCTGAGATGACACAGTCCGTGATGTGCGGTGATTCCTGTGAGACGAATACACCTCCTCCAAAGTGAGTGGCACGATTTTGATGGATCGTGCAATGGGTCGTGACAGCTGAACTTCTTGCCAGGACTACGCCGCCCCCGACACCCTGGGTATCTTGTCGGGCCACTGCATTGTTTTCTGATATAATGCATCTAGTTATTGTCGGTGAGGAGTCAATACAAAATATCCCGCCCCCAGCTTGGTAAGAATAGTCTGGTGTTGGTTTCCATAGACACCCCTGACCAGCACTAACTGCAAAACCATCTAGTACTGAGAACTCCGTTTCGCCACTCTCGAAAACAACTACGCTGGCTCTGTCCGGATCGGCCGGAGAATCCGACATGCGTATCGTTGTTACGTCCGGACCATCCTGAGATTGGACCGTGATCGCTTTGCCTCGAAATGTGATGGGTATCCTACTGACATACTCACCAGGGGCCACGAGCACCGTGTCTCCATTCTCGGCCGCATCAATCCCAGCCTGAATGTTGTCGAAATCCGCCGGGCCATCGTCGTCTACCGTAATCTCCCGGCCCTTGGCCGCGGTGTTAAGAAACGTCACGAGGAGGGCCAAATAGATGGTCCATTGCACATGGGATAGTCTCGTCATTCTCATCTTGTCTTTTACTCCTCTCTGCACTCAGTTCTCGGCGGTCTCCGTCACCTCCTCAACCAACTCCCACCACAAACGTGGATAGTCCTGGCCTTCGAGAATCCACCAGATATCGTCGGTGCCGTTCTCGGTCTCGCCGATGAAGTCCCAGCCGACGTCGAGGAAGGTGCTAGCGGTCTGCATCTCGGCGGTGGTCAGGCCGGTGCCGCCTCCACTTGCAGCTTGTCGGGAGGTCTCCGTGTCCCAGAAACTTGAGGTGATGCTGCTGGAGTTTACGCCCACCAACCCACCTACTCCCGCCTCTCCGCGCACCGTTCCCGTGCTGTAACAGGCTATGATGCTGTCAGGTATTTCCGAAGAAGAGAAGGAGTAACCTCCCGCGCTCCCTACAAGACCTCCCACACCGTATGTCCCGGTGGTTGCACCCGCGCTATAACTTTTGTTGATGCTGGCTAGGTTGATCCCTGCGAGGCCTCCAATATGCTCTTCTCCAGAAACCTCGCAAGAACTGGAGCTTGTGATCACACGGCCAACGTTCACTCCAACAAGGCCGCCTACCATATTCTGACCACTCACCGTTCCAGTACTGTCGCAGTTGGCGAGGACCCCGCCGTCTTCAGTGAGCCACCCTACTGGCCATCTGCCGTTAATAGCTTCACCATTACATCCCGCAAGGGCACCGACGTAATCACCTGAATCGGCTATGTTGGCAT
>Ga0272444_10005142_pt1 | contig 11364 bp, 13 predicted proteins | sample SSMForm13_FD_201033 | JGI IMG/M metagenome (GOLD analysis project Ga0272444, IMG submission 201033) | Marine sediment archaeal communities from Little Sippewissett salt marsh, Falmouth, MA, United States - SSM-Form-13 | ecosystem: Environmental > Aquatic > Marine > Wetlands > Sediment ... | reverse complement strand
TTATCATCCGAATTGAAGCCCATGGGGTGACAACAAACGCGACAATTAGTGAAAAGATCATCGCCGCGGACGCTCCCACCGGAATGGGTCTCATGTACGGCCCCATGAGTCCGCCGACGAATGCCATTGGTAAAATGGCGCTGATGACGGCTAATGTCGCTAAAATGGTGGGATTACCGACTTCGTCCACCGCTTCGACGGCCACTTTGACCCTGGAACGCTCACGATTTTCCGGAAGCCTGAAGTGGCGGACGATATTTTCCACGATCACGATAGCGTCATCCACAAGGATTCCGATGGAAAATATCAGCGCAAAAAGGGTGATCCGGTTCAAGGTATACCCGTACAGATAAAAAACGGTCATGGTCAGAGCGAGGGTTACGGGAATGGCAATAGCAACAACGCCGGATTCGCGATGTCCCAGCACAAACCAAATGAGAACGGTAACGGAGACGATGGCGATCATCATGTGAAAGAGCAATTCGTTTGATTTTTCTTTGGCGGTGTCTCCATAGTTTCGGGTGACGGTGAGATGCATATTGTCGGGGATGACGCTTCCCGTTGCATTTCGAATGCGTTCAAGGACGTTATTGGCCACTGTAACGGCATTGGACCCTTTTCGTTTGGCTACGCAGAGCGTAACGCCGGCAAACACCCCTTTTGGAGAGGATTGGCTGGAAATGTGTTTTTCTTCGCCAGCCGGTCCGGGGCCGAAAAACACGTATTGAGTGGGTTCTTCCGGACCATCTATAACCTCGGCTACGTCGCGAAGATAAACAGGTTTTTGCTCGTGCACACCAACCACCACGCTTTTGACATCTTCTCTTGTCTTTAAAAATCCACTGGTATGAACGAGGACCTGGCCGTTGATGGAAGGATAGGCGCCAGTTTCAGATGCCTGGTTTGCAGCGGTTACGGACATGGCGACCTGCTCAAGATCGAGGCCGTAAGCCGCCAGCCGAACCGGATCAAACTGAACCTGAACCTGTCGCCGCTGGCCGCCGATAAGGGTCGTCATGGCAACATTGTTTTCGCGTTTGACAATGTTTTCGACTTCTGCTGCTACACGTCGCAATGTGTAATGATCGAAACCTTCCCCCCAGAATGTCAGCGCCAGAATCGGAACGTCGTCAATATATCGCGGTTTAATGAGCGGCGGCGTAGCAGACCAGGGAATGAGATCAAAGTTTGCCGTAAGCTTCGACTGGAGACGAACGATGGATTTTTCTTCGTCTTGACCCACGTAAAATCGGACCACCACCATGGACATACCAGGGCTGGATGTTGAATATACATACTCAACGCCCGGAATTTCCCACAACAGTTTTTCCATGGGGCTTGTAACCCGCTCTTCCACCTCTTTGGAGCTGGCACCGGGCATTTTTACAAAGATGTCGATCATGGGAACAATGATCTGTGGTTCTTCTTCCCTGGGAAGAGCGATAACCGATGCGATGCCCAGCAAGATGGCAGCGATAATAAACAGAGGGGTCAGCTTGGAATCGATAAAAAACTGTGCAATTTTGCCGGCCGCACCTGTTTTTTGTTTCATGAAACAGCCTCCACTGTCATGCCGTTGTTAAGATTCGGCGGCGGAACGGACACATAGCGATCCCCTTCATTGAGCCCCGATAAGACTTCTATGGATTCGCCGAATGTTCTGCCGGTTCGAATGAGTCTAAATTTAGCGGTTTGCGTATCATCCACAATATAAATACCGGTCAGTTGCCCGGAATGTATTACAGCGGATACCGGAATTAAAATTAAACCGGCTTTACCGATAGGAATTGAAACCCGAGCGAACATACCGGACCGCAGTGCCTTGTCAGCCGGTATTTTAACCTTGACTAAAAATGAGCGACTTTTTGTATCGGCGGCCGGAAAAATTTCCTGCACGTTTCCAGTAAATGTTTTGTTGCCGAGGGCGGAAACCGTCACCGTTACCTCCTGGTTTAAGCCAACGGTATGGATATACTGTTCGGGGAGCACCAGGACAACGACATAAGTATCTTTATTTTCAATTGAAAACATGGCTTTGCCAGGTACGGCAAGGTCTCCTACATCGATCATTTTTTCCCGAATAATTCCGTCGTAAGGGGCCTGTATCACCGTATCTTTCGCATTGACAACCGCCGATGCCAGGGCGGCTTGAGCCTGTTTGACGCGCTGTTTTGCGGCGGCCAGCCCGGCTTGGGCCTGTTGGTATCGAAATTTGATCTCGTCAAACTCCTGAAAACTGGCGGACTCATCTTTCATCAGGTTCTGGTATCGGGTATAGGTGGCAATCGCAAGTTCTGCGCCGGCGCCGGCCGCATTTTCGGCACGCCGGGTTTCCGCAAGCGCAGCTTTTGCTTGTCGAAGCATTGCTGCGGCCTGTCGATCATCGATGGTTGCAAGCCGATCACCCTTTTTGACCGGGTCTCCTTCCCGGACAAAAACCTCTGTTACGGCTCCCATAAGTTTGCTGGAAATTGTGCTGACAATCTTGGAGCTGACCGTTCCAACGGATTCGTAAATAGAGGGTTGGCTGATAATTTTAGCCGAAAGAACCGTTGCTTTTTCACGCCCTTTTTTTGAAGGCTCAACATTGCCCGGCTCTATTTTTTCCCCGCAACCCATAAAGAGTAAGATTGCGTTAAAAATAATAAAATAGAAAAATCGTTTGTTTTTCCGCATGATCGACTCCTTGAATAAACGTCCCGGAACTTATATATCATATTGTATTTATTAAGTTTTAATTATATCCTTTGTTCCAGCATTTAAAAAAACTTTTCCCGGCGTGTATCGCTGTACCGGCACCGCCTAAAATTAAGGGTGCGAAACGCGAGTTATTGAAAATCAGTGTCAATGGTTCCTGCAGCCAGTGCGAGTTCGATGCGAGCCACCTTGTAGTCGTGAAGCGCCCTAAAATAGCGGGTATGAGCCTGTTGGCGGGCCAGCTCTGCATCAAGAAGTCCGACGATCGTTAACAAACCGTTATTATATCGATTTTTTACAATTCGCAATCCTTCTTCAGCCTGATCCACTGCGATTTTCGCCACCCGTATCCTTTCCCGGGCGCTTTTCGCCTTTAGAAAGGCTTCCCGGGCTTGGACTTGAATACCCAGTTTCATACTTTTTTCCATTTCCCGGATACGGGCCAGCAAAAATTTCGCGGCCTTGGTTTCTTCGGTGATACGGTTTCCGCTAAAGATGTTGATTTTCATAACGGCACCAATGGTGTAATTATCCGCGGAATCGCTGAAATCTTCCGAGTTAATTTCGTAATTTCCAACCAGATTGACGTCAGGGTAATGACCGGCTCGTGATTTTTCGACCTGTTTTTTGGCAATTTCTTCCTCAAGACGCAGATTTTGCATTTCGGGGCGTTTGGACAAAGCGGTGTTGATCCATGTGTCAATGGCTCCGTTAATATCGGCACCCATGGTCAACGGCGTAACCAGGTTCAAGGGATCGGCTTTTCCGGAACCCATGGAAGCGTTCAACATCGACTCATTTATTTTGAACCGGCTTTCTGCTAAAAGCTGCTGCTGTTCTAAATCTGCAATATGAACCATGGCTCTTAAAAGATCGCTTTTTACCACAAAACCGCTGTTATATCGGGACCGTATCATATTAAGATTGGCATTCGAAGTCTCAAGCGCTTGTTTTGTAACCATGATATTTTTCTGTGCGAGAACAAGCCCGACATATGCCGTTGCAGTTCGCGCAATCACGTTTTGGCGGGTCCGTTCAAGGGTTAATGACGCAATGGACATATTCTGTTTGGCCTGTTCCCAGCCGATTTTGGTTCGGCCGCCATTATAGACCGACCAGGACATAGAGACGGCAGAAGCGAAGTTGTTGATTGCATCCGGGTCATTGAGCTTGTCAAGATCAAAGTCTGCCTGAGTTAAATTTCCCTGAAGCATTTTGGCGCCAGTGGCCCACATAGGATTGGTGGTGCGGTTAAAGGTCTCGGTAAAATAGATCTGGGGAAAAAAACCAGACCGAGCCTGAGTCACCTCTGATTTGATCATCTCCACCTGAAAGCGTGCCGCTTTGATTTCCGGATTCTGCTCCACAGCCATTTGAATTGCCTCAGACAGGGTTAAGCATTCCGGTGAATTTGTGTTTTGAGCGATAGATGCTCTGGCAAATATAAAAACAATAAAAGATATCGCTGCCAAAATCCACGGTGAAAGCCTATAAATAATTGGTTTCATATCGCCCCTTTCTACCGTTAAACTTTTTTTATAATACTTAGGTTCAGGATGCACGATCATTGTATTGATAGCAAATTTATCTCTTTCAAAAATAAAGTTAATGCAGATTTTAGGTTCTATCGTTTAGAAAGAGCTTCCCTGGCAAGTTGACCGACTGTAACCTCTATAAGACCCATATCAATAAAGATATTTATTACAGCGTTATCATTGGAAAGATGTTGGAGTAAGGGTTTTGTCAACTCGATGTCGAGAACTCCGGCGGTCCAAACTGCAAGACCGCGATGTATTGCATCTTGGGACCGCATAAACGGAAGCAGAAAAGGAGGGACATGCTTCACAAGACCGGGATGGGAATGGGAAAGTCTTCCCAGTCCCCAGAGAACGCCCCTTTGAAGAGATGGGTGTTCGATGTAATTCCCTTGTTCGTTGACATAGGATACAAGCAGGAAGGCATACTCCTCGGCCAGTCTGAAATGGCGAGCCATGATTTCTCCCAAGGCCTCGGGCGACCCCCAGCCGATTCCCCCGGATTCATCGTTCAGATTCCATATCAGTCGCCGCATCACGACCCGGGCCGATTCCATATCCTGGTCAGCAAGACCGGAAACCACCGCGCCCATAGCTGTGATGGCCCGCCATTTGATCAATTCATTAGTGCTATAAAAAAAAGAAAAAAGCGGATTAACCGCTTTGCGTGCAGGGAGTTGACAGATCTCATCAAGACTCTTTTCGAGATCATCCCTATCTAAAAGCTCCAAAATTTTCTTTTTAAGCTGTCTATTGCCCATTTTTAATAAGTCATTTCATTTGACAACCCAATCACTTGTTACTGTTAGCGGTTATCACCTGAATCTTACATGAAAATTAATGATAGTTTTTAAACAACTTATGAAAGCCTCCGACTCGTATAAAATACAGGTATTAAAATGAAATGATTTCAAAATCTTGTTCGCGATAACGGGCCATGCTGGGATGGCCTGTCATTTCATCCAGAAGCGCCAAACTCTGATCTTTTGCAGCCTCCAGGGCGCCCATTTTGTTCGAACAGGCTTTGCAAACTCCGTCAACCAGCCCGGCGGATTTAGCATTTTCCCATAACTTGTTCAGGGGGTTGTCAGATTTGGCAAGTTCCGGCACGAGTTTCGTGGCCGCCCCTTCAATGATCACCTTTACTTCATATCCTTTTTCCTTCATATCCAGGGCGTTTAAAAGGACATGAATAAAGCACATGGGATCTCCGTTGAATACAAATAACGCCATTTTTCTCATAATAACCTCGCCACGGGTTTTTTACACCTCTTCCCAGTAAATGCAGTCTTCCGGGCAATATTTTATTGCCTCATTGACTTCCATCTCCGGATAAGAGGAAAGTTCAACCACTTCAATATATCCCGCATCATTTAATCTAAAAACAGAAGGGCAAACCTCCACGCATCCTTCGCACAAACTACATCGACTCAGATCAACTACCAGTATTTTCATAGATTCTCAATGGTCAATCAACAATTCCGTTTATCGCTTTTCCGATTTTTCTGCCCATTTCAAAACAAGCATCTTTGCCATCTTGATCCGGTACATACTGGATCTTAACGCCTGGGTCTATGATATCAAATTTCATGGCTTCAAGCTCTTGGCTAATCAGCTTGACCGATTCACCGCTCCAGCCGTAAGAGCCGAAAGCTGCACCGATCTTGTTCTTCGGCTTAAGTCCCTTCATATAGGTCAAAAAATCGCTGACCGTTGGAAACAACTGGTTATTAAGGGTCGGCGAGCCAACGATAACGGCAGCCGCATCCAGAACTTCGGTCATAATTTCACTACGGTGGGAACTTCGGATGTGTATGGGTCTGGCAATAACACCTTCATCAACAATACCTTGTACAATCGCCTCTGCCATTGTTTCGGTGCTATGCCACATGGTGTCATACACGACAACCGCTTTTTGTTCAGGTTTTTGACTTGACCATTTGGCATAAGCATTGATAATTTTTCCCGGGTCCTTTCGCCAGATAATCCCGTGGTCCGGGCATATCATGTCAATCTCCAAACCAAGTTCCGCCACCTTTTCCAAAAGTTTGAGTATCAAAGGTGAATACAGCAGTAGAATGTTTGCAAAATATTTCTTGGCATGGGGCATGATCGAATCTCCGACCTGATCATCAAACTTTTCATGCCCGGCGTAATGCTGGCCAAAAGCATCGCTGGAAAAGAGAATCTTGTCTTCTTTTAAATAGGAAAACATGCTGTCCGGCCAGTGAAGCATCCGGGTTTCCAGAAACGTCAGCGTTCTTTTGCCCAGATTCAGCGTCTCACCGTTCGCCACCCCATGATAATTCCACTTCTGAGGAAAGTGATGGCTAAGATTCTTCAGACCCATTTTTGAACAGTACAACGGTTTGTCTTCCCCGATTTTATGCATGACCCGTGGCAAACTTCCGGAATGATCCATTTCCGTGTGGTTGCTGATAACATAGTCAATCTTTTTAGGATCGACAATTTTAGCGATTTTCTCCAGCAATTGATCTGAAAACTCCTTTTTTACCGTATCGATAAGCACAATTTTTTCATCCACGATTAAAAATGCATTATAGCTCGTGCCCTGGTAGGTGGAATATCCGTGAAAATCCCGGATATTCCAATCGATTACTCCAACATCATAAATATCTTTTGCGATTTCAATTGGATTCATTTTTTCTACCTTAATTCTATTTTTTTATGGTTAAGCTTCTCTATTATTACCGCGTACGCATTTTTTTAAATTGTTCTTTTGGTGCACCGCAACCCGGGCATTGCCAATCATCGGGAAGATCTTCGAATCCGGTTCCGGGAGCTATGCCGCTTTCCGGATCTCCTTGCTGCGGATCATAAATATATCCACACATAGAGCATACGTACTTTTCCATGTTTGTACCCCTTATTCGTTAAAAAAGATTGTCTATACAAATCCGTCCCCAATTTTTTATATCTAACCATCGTCAACAACTGAGCCGGGTCCGGCCAGGGGTTTGAACATTTTCTTTCCTGCACCGCAAGCCGGACATTTCCAGTCCTCCGGAAGGTCTTTAAACTGGATGCCTTTAGGAATTTTTCCTCTCCTGTCACCCTTGTCCGGGTTGTAAATACATCCGCAATTTACCGTCTGACACTGGCACATCTCTTCAGGTTTCATTATTTTTTCTCCTTGTATTGGTTATTGATTCTTTGGTTTAGGGCTTCGGAAAATAATAAATTCCCCAAGATTACCCCGAACTTTGGTTCGAATTCATTGAAATATTTTTAATACGCTTCTTCGTAAGCCAGATCCTCTTTCGTTACCTTACCTTTAAACAGGGTGTATGCCCAAATCTGGTACCCAATTACAACCGGAATGAAAAACATTACCACAATCAGCATAATTTTTAAGGTAAGGGGGCTTGAAGATGCATTATGGGCCGTAAGGCTGAATTTTGAATTAATGGTAGAGGGAAACATGTTGGGATATAACCCGATAACCCCGTAAAACGTAGCCCCGACAATGGTGAGCGCAGAGGCAAACCAGGCTTTGAAAAACGTTTTTTTTACCATAAAATATTTTATACCCAAAAGAGCAAGAACAGTGATCAGTATAACGATGAAAAAGACCGGATGGGCCAGGTAGTTATCATAGAGCCGGGTAGAAAACTTGCTTGCGATCAGAAAAATTACCACTACCCCAAGAAGTACCGGCCAGAGCTTATGGGCAACGGAAGCCGCCCTGTGATGCAGATCACCTTCTGTCTTGATGGCCAGCCATAAGGCGCCGTGAACCAGAAAAAGCATTACAAAAAGCACGCCGCCAAGGAGCCCGTAAGGGTTTAAAAGCGTAAATAACGTTCCATGATAAATGCCGTTATGATCTATGGGGATTCCTTTAAAAATATTTGCAAAGGCCACTCCAAAAAGAAGGGCCGGTAAAAAACTGCCGATAAAAATACAGGTATCCCAGATTTTTCGCCAGCGCGGGTCATCAACCTTACCCCGAAATTCAAAGGAAACCCCTCGCAGGATCAGGGCAAAAAGAATTATCATCAATGCCGAATACAGGGAGGAAAACATTACGGCATATACGGTAGGAAAAGCGGCAAAGGTAACACCGCCTGCCGTAATAAGCCAGACCTCATTACCATCCCAGAGCGGCCCCAACGAATTGATCATAATACGCTTGTCTTGATCACTCTTTCCCAGAAACGGGTAAAGTGTTCCTACTCCAAAGTCGAATCCGTCTGTCATGAAGAATACCGCCCATAAAAGGCCCCATAAGAAAAACCATGTTGTCTGTAAAACCATTATTACCCCCCAATATAATTGAGAATTTAATATTGACGACTGTTTGAATTGGAGATTGAAAATTTTGTTTAATTGTCAATCGTCAATCGAAAATCATCAATTGACTGCAGGTTCGGGCCCATTGAAAGCGTTTTTGGCAATCAAATAGAATCCGGTGACTCCCAACAAACCATATACCACGATAAATGCAATCAAGGTGGTCAGCACCTGAGATGTGGCAATGGGAGATACTGCGTCAGTCGTCTTCATCAGGCCATACACAATCCAGGGCTGACGTCCCACTTCGGCAACAATCCAACCCAGTTCACAGGCCACATAAGGCAGGGGAATTGACAACAGCATAAGCTTTAGATATTTTGAACTGTCTACCAGCCGGTTGCGTTTCCACCAGCCAAGAACGGTAGCGAAAATAAAGTAAAATCCCAATCCGACCATGGCTTTAAAGGCAAAAGACGTTATCAACACCGGTGGCCGTTCGTCCTTGGGAAATTCTTTCAACCCCCTTACTTCCGCGTTAATATCGTGATGGACCAGGAAACTGAGCATACCGGGTAATGCGCCGATTTCGATTTTATTTTTTTCGTTATCTTCATCCGGAAGGGCAAAAAGATAGACCGGCGCCCGTGTGGTGGTTTCCCAGAGAGATTCCATGGCCGCCAGCTTGGTGGGCTGTTTTTCAGCAACGATGATACCGTTTATATCACCCGTTATCACCACAACGAAAGAAAAAATTGTACCGAATACCAAAGCAATCTTGAATGAGCGCGCAAAAAAATCGACGTTTTGTTTTTTCAATAAATGATAGGCGCTGACACCCATAACGAAAAAGGCGCTCAGCACATAAGCGGCACTTACCGTGTGTAAAAATTTAAAAATAGCGTGTTCTTGAAACAAAATGGCGGCAAAGTCCACCAGTTCCGCCCTTCCGTCTCTTATGGTAAAGCCGACGGGACTTTGCATCCAGGCATTAGCAATGAGGATCCAGACCGCGGAAAGGGTTGAACCAAACGCTACCAGCCACATAACCGCTGCATGGGCCTTTTTGGAAAGTTTTTTCCATCCGAAAATCCAGACACCGAGAAGTATCGACTCCAGAGAAAAGGCTACAGTGGCCTCAATGGCCAGGAGAGATCCGAAAATATCACCCACATAAGCCGAATAGCGAGACCAGTTGGTTCCGAACTGAAATTCCAGGGTTATTCCCGTGACAACCCCCAGCGCAAAATTAATCAGGAACAGCTTTCCCCAGAATTTTGTCATTCGAAGATAGGTTTCATCCCCGGTTTTAACGTATCTGGTTTCCATGTATGCAACCAAAATCGATAAACCAAGGGTAAAAGGAACAAATAAAAAGTGAAACATTGTAGCGGCTGCAAATTGCAGCCGTGAAAGAAGCACTACATCCATTAGTAACTCCTTTATGCTTTCCAAAGGCCATGGATATTACAATATTCACGTGCGGTAATCTGGTCTGCAGTCACATTGAAAATTGCCTCCGGTATTTCTCCGGGATTTAGATACTGCCGGTAAGTCTTGCCGTCCGCTATAATTTCAACCCATTGGATCCAGTGTTTTTCTTCCATGGGATGGGCGACTTCTCCCACCTTAACCTTCACGCCGCCGTCAATTTTTTCAATCACCGGCACATGCTTCTCTTTAGCCGCATCAACCGTGTTTTCAACCAGTAAATTCATGGGTTTTCCGCAGCACACCAGGTTGCCTTTTCCGGCATGGAGCACTTCAATGATATTTCCACATACACTACATTTATATATCTCAAGTCTTTTGGCCATTTTTTATTTCCTCCATTTAAAAAAATAGGACACAGATTTTCACAGATACACACAGATTTTTCTTTATTAAAATCCTGACAATCTGTGTGTATCTGTGTCCTCAAAAAAGTTTACCAGTTTTCCCCAAGCAATTCAAAATGGGCCTGGGGATGATCACAGGCCGGACATACTTCCGGGGCTTCGATTCCTTCATGGAGATAACCGCAGTTGCGACAGCGCCAAGTAACCGGTTCATCCCTTTTAAATACCTTGCCTGATTCTATGTTGGCAGCAAGGTCCACATACCTTTTTTCATGCTGTTTTTCCGCAACGGCAATCGCCTCAAACACCTCTGCTAAGTTATCAAACCCTTCCTCACGAGCTGTTTTTGCAAACTCCGGATACATTACCGTCTGCTCATGATGTTCCCCTGCAGCCGAATCCTTCAGGTTTTCCAGGGTCGAACCGATGACACCTGCGGGAAACGCTCCTGTTATTTCGACTTCCCCGCCCTCTAAAAATTTAAACAATCTTTTGGCATGTTCTTTTTCCTGGTTGGCTGTTTCGGTAAAAATGTCCGAAATTTGAACATAGCCTTCCTTTTTGGCCTTACTTGCAAAATAAGTATAGCGATTTCTTGCCTGAGATTCGCCCGAAAACGCAGTTAAAAGATTCTTTTCTGTTTGAGTTCCTTTCAAACTCCCCATATTTCCCCTCCTTTTTTTTGTTTTTAAGTGATTATCGGTAAAAAACACAACCCATTCTATTTAAAGTCATTTTTCCACCAACCTTTCTTAATGTGGTTTTCCTTTTCTTTTTCCGCAAGTCTTTTGAGTTTATAGGCAGAATCAAGTAAAACACCGTAAAGAATACCGCAACCGGTATCTTCTCTTTCGGCGTCTCCAATTTTTGCAAGCTCGATCATTTTGTCAGTCAATTGAAGGGTTCTTTTTATATTTATATCACAGGGCCGCACGGGTATATTTTCTCCATTAATGAGTTATATCTGTAGAATCAATCTTAAGTTCTATGAGTCAAAATTCGTGCCAAGCATGAATGTATTATTGTATTTTTAGTGATGC
>Ga0272444_10005141_pt1 | contig 11364 bp, 10 predicted proteins | sample SSMForm13_FD_201033 | JGI IMG/M metagenome (GOLD analysis project Ga0272444, IMG submission 201033) | Marine sediment archaeal communities from Little Sippewissett salt marsh, Falmouth, MA, United States - SSM-Form-13 | ecosystem: Environmental > Aquatic > Marine > Wetlands > Sediment ... | reverse complement strand
GATGTGCATGAAATTGCATCCGTATCTGAGCCGGTTCCCGGCCCGTCCACCGAATCATTACACCGTATGTGCAAGGAGCACGGTATACTGGTCCTGGTCGGCATCATCGAAAGGTATGAAGGTTTATATTTTAATTCTGCAACCCTCATCGGTCCTGAAGGCATTGTAGGGAACTACAGGAAGATTCATCTCCCGTATCTTGGGGCCGATAAGCTGGTGAGCCCGGGAGATATCCCCTTTACCGTCTATGAGACACCATACGGAAGGCTTGGATGGATTATATGTTATGACGGAAGCTTTCCGGAAAGCGTCAGGGTGTTAGCCCTGAAGGGCGCCGAACTCGTCGCCTTATGCACCAACTGGCCCGATGATCCGGATTCGGCGTGCAGCCAGAAGTATATTGTGCCGGCCCGTGCCGTTGAGAATCATGTCAACTATTTTGCGGTCAACCGCGTAGGCTGTGAGAGAGGGGTCACCTTCCTGGGAAAAAGCATCTTTGTCGATTTTGAGGGACATACGCTCGCCGAGGCCAGCCCGGATAAAGAAGAAATAATCTATGGCGAGGTGGATCTGCGGAAGTCCAGAGAGAGTCAAATTGTTTTAGCTCCTGGGCAGTACGAGATGGATCGCATGAAACATAGGAGGCCTGAGTTTTACGGTTCGATTTGCGAATTATCTCCTTAGGTGAACCGCGATACACGAGCACGGCCCAAGTACACGGTATCCGCTCGCCAGCCACGATGCTCTCACATTCCGGGCCCAAACGACACGGTAATCAATCTGCCCGCCCTACTCGCCCTGCGAGATCGACGGCTTTTGACCCGCTTCGAATTACATATCACCTGTCTCACTATTCTTCTGAGCGTAGATGGAAGATCTTTATGAAAAAAGGGAGGAGATAAGACAATGATAGTGCGTACCATTGATGAAGTACTTGACAGTGGCCGAAACGTTGAGGCGCCGACCTTTGTAAGCAGACGCTTGTTGCTCAAGAAAGACGGCATGGAGTTCTTGTGCCATTGCGTATGAAGGAAGTATCAATGGTCCGTGGTGGCACAAAAACCACGTAGAGACGTTTTACTGCGTGGAGGGAGAAGGAGAGTTGGAGGTCCTGGAGCCTGTGAGCCTGGCATTTATCAGATCAAACCGTGCACCTTATATGCCCCTGACACACACGATAGACACATACTGCAAGACCCCGTTGAAATTGATCTGTATGTTCAGGCCGCCCCTCACTGGCCTGGAAGTCCACGATGAAGACGGATCGTATGCCGCTTCCAGGTGAGCAGTGCCGACATCTCTCTTTCTTTCAGGAATGATTAGAAATTATCTTTATTGAAGGAGGTTAAAGGAAAATGATAGTACAAACGATTGATGAGGTAATCAAAAGCGAAGACCGAAACGTGGAAACCGATAAATTCAATAGCCGACGCTTTTTGCTCAAGAAAGACGGCATGGGGTTCTCGTTGATGGAGACCATTCTGCATGAAGGGGCGGTTATCGACGTCTGGTATAAAAATCATGTAGAGGCCTGTTATGTTTTTGAGGGAGAAGGTGAGTTGGAGGTCCTGGAGCCTGAGCCGGGTACCTATAAACTCGTGCCCGGCACCCTGTACGCCCCCAACAAACATGACAAGCACATACTGCGAATCAAGAAAACCATGAAGCTGGTGTGCGTGTTTAATCCACCCCTTACGGGACTAGAGGTGCACGATGAAGATGGTTCGTATGTAGCATCTGAGTAGACAATCGCCTGCACCGTGGCGAGATGACAGCGAAAGACACAAAAGGAGGTTAAAGGACAATGATAGTACAAACGATTGATGAGGTAATCAAGAGCGAAGACCTAAACGTGGAATCGTCCAACTGGGCCAGCCGACGTTTTCTGGTTAAGAAGGATGGTATGGGTTTTTCCCTTAGTGAAACCCTCATTTATGAAGGATCGGAAACTGAGATCTGGTATAAGAATCACCTGGAGGCGTGTTACTGCGTGGAGGGAGAAGGAGAGGTTGAGGTTCTGGAGCCTGAGCCCGGCATTTATCAGATCAAGCCGGGCACCGTATACGCCCTTGACAAGCATGACAAGCACATACTTCGATGCAAAACAAGGATGAAGCTGGTGTGCGTGTTTAATCCACCCCTCACGGGAAAAGAGGTACACGATGAAGATGGGTCTTATGTTCTTTCCGAGTAAGTGACCCGGTCAACCCATTTCACTTGGCACCTTAGGATCGGAGATTGCAGGGAAGTTTTAATCGGCCTTATCAGGAAGGCGCTGTTGGCGCTTCCCTCGCACTTGACCTGTTTCGACACGTTCTGCGCAGTTTCTCACCTACACGTGAAGCGCGCATCGGTTTATCACAAAACTCACGTTGTAAGAGATGAAGGAGGTTTTAGAATGAGCTTGGAAGAAGTGGCTAAAAGAATAGAACGCGCACGATATGACACCCGTGAGGTTGAACCTGGATCACGGGAGAAACTCCTGGATCGTGTTGCGTGGGCGGCATATTATAATGACAGGGTCTACGAAGGTTGCAGCCGCGCGGTCTTGCAGGCCCTCCAGTGCAATCTCCATCTGGAAGACGGCGGTGCCCTTAAGGCGAGCACCGCCCTTGCAGGCGGAATTGCCCGGATGGGTGAGTCCTGTGGAGCACTCATCGGTGGAATGATGGCCATTGGCTTGGTACAAGGAAAAGAGGAACTCGATGATATACAGGCCTACCGTGATACCATGGCTGCATCGCATGAGCTGTATCACCGCTTTAAGCGAGAAGTGGGCGGCACCATGTGCTCTGAGATCCAGAAAAATCTGTTCGGGAGAAACTTTGATTTCAACAATGATGAGGAGGCCGAGGAATGGCTCAAAGCGGGAGGTTTAGAAAAATGTCCCTTGGTCTGCGGGATCGCTGCCAGAATGGCTGCGGATATCATTCTTAGCCAGGGGTCCTAAGAGGAATTTCCTTGTCGCTGTCGCTATCTCGTGGCAGGAGAACAGTGGCCAGGATGGAATATCATCATAGCTTTACGCCTAAATCTACGGATCGCTTAAATTTACGGCCCTTGCGATAGTTTTCACTACGGCCTTTGCAATGAGCTGTAGCAACAGCACATTCCTGCTGGCCACCTATACCTATGGATATGCGGGTCTTTTGAACCATCTAATCCCATCAGGGAAGTCAGGATGGGCGGTCACTGAGTATTTGCTGCTTGCTGCCAAACCAGTTTTGGGTGGCCGTAAACAAGGCGTTTATGGCATATTCCCGGAGAGATATGTTGACCGATATGATTCAATCCTTTTGGGCACTTGTGCTGCTTTTCTCCGCCAGGCCTGAGTTTAAAGAGATTATCAGCAGCCTTCTTGCTCTTGCCGATGCTGTGATTCTTCGAGTTAACAGCAGCCCTGGAGATCCTACCATTCAACCTTCAGGGCTTTTTTAAGCGCTGCTATCCATAAGATCTCTGTATCGGCGGTCAGTGATTCCAGTCCCTGGTCTGAATCTTCTGGGCATCAAACTTTACATATTTGAGGAACTTCATAGACATTTCAAAGGATGGAATGCTCCTTTTAATCGTTTTTTAGGGGTTATTTCCCCGCAGCTCGCTGCGTATTAACGAGATGCTGTCATTTCAGGCAACCATATGATGGTAAAAATTAAGGAGTCAGAAGTCAAGATTTAGAAGAGAAAATAAAAAAAATGGTATCAAAAAATATGTTCTTATTCTGATTTCTCGATTCTGGATTCTGAATTACTTATACCCCGCGGCCTGCTGCGGGGTAGTTCATTCCCCTGTTAATCCGTGGGTGCGGTCATAACCACTTTTTGCCGGGCTCTGCCACCCAGTCAGATTCTCCGCGGAGACCTTGAAGATCTCGACGAGAAGCGGATAACAGGCAACCGTCTTGCTGGAGTGTTCCACCCCGCAATCCCCACCCGGGCAAGCCGATAGCGCGCCGAGGAGATCGATTTCAGCGAAGAACTCCAAGTAGTCTCCAGGCCTCACAGGACTCGCTTTCATAAAGTACTGATGCGTGTCATGTGTGAACCCGGTGCACATAAAAACGTTCAGCACATCATGGACCAGAGTCTCAGCCTCATGGAGCGGTAGATCAGTCTCGGCCGCCAGCGCCCGGGTCAGGTTCGAATGGCAGCAGTGGTGATAGTCCTGCCCGCTCAGCAAGCGTTTGGTGTAGGGATCGCAACGCGTCCCAATCACGTCGTGCACGCTGCCTCCGTCATCGTCCCAGCCGTACCAGTCAAGTGTATCATGGGTGATCGTTGCCATCGGCCGAAGATTCGGGAAGGAGGACCACATCCGGTCGCCCGTGCTCAGATGCGTGCCATGCAGTGCCCGTGTCTTGCCGGAATAGAACCGCTCGGAGAGGTCGTGTACGTTCCAGAGGTTGAGGTCGCCTACCTGCGGACCCTCAACACTGGTGATGCGGAAGAACTGCCCGGCAGACACCCGGAAACAAAGCGCCTCGCGAGGCGGGACAATCACCTCTCCTGTCTTCTCCATCCCCTTTCGTGCTGTAGTGTAGGCGGCCATATCCGGCTGCGGCAATGTTTCGGTAGGGTAAGCAATAACTGAACGAACGGCGCGTCTGGCGCTGGCATCCGCAGGTTCAGTGGTTTCGGCTTTACGTTTCATCTCGTAACTCCAATGCTGATATGAATGATATGATAGAAATGCCTTTTTTTACAAAAAATATAGCAATGACTCTTGTTATGTCAAGCGGAAAAGGGATCGAGTCTTTTTTGAAAATTATTTAGATAGTAAATCGTTCCCGAAAACACTAAATGAAGGGCTCCATCGGCGTCACGGATAATGATAGGTGTTGCATGCGGAGCCCTGATTGAGCATGATTGGCCTCAATCGCAGGGCGCAAGGTACAGTAAGCTCAGAGCTGAAAGCAAAGCTGGATTTTTTGAGTTCACGCCCCCTCTCCCACTCATCTATTGTTCATGAATTAGTCAAACAACACTCAAGATATCCACATCTCGTGCTTACCGCTTATAAAATATCGGGGCATCCCTCTTCATCAAGGAGGCAAAAATCTGTTGATGTTTTCATTAACATACGTATCCTTACATCTTTGCAGCTTTGAGTATGAGGTACGCAGTTTTACACATCAAGGTTCACGAGCAAACTACACTATATCGCCGATCTATCGGTTAATGATCTGGTATGGATTTATGTGAGAAAGTGCCCGATGATTAATACTGTAAGTCGAGTAAATTCTAAACAGAAATGGATTAAGAGGGAAAGTTGAAGCCAGAAGAGGTGAAAAAAATTAGATGGAATAGAGATAGCGAATGTCTTAAGTTCAAGGCAATTCTTGACGCGGTACTAATATTTGGTACTATAATAAACATGAAGCAAAAGCATCTCAAAACACTGCAGCTTATTTTCAGAAGGCCTGTTATATTTAATCCTACAGGGACATGAATTGATTTGAGCACACTATCGGCTATTCCTTTGAATTGAAGACGGTTAAACAGGGCCTCTACCTTTTTTTGGCTCTGTATCAGGCCAATGTATTTTGCATTGCCTTGTAAAACCTGAAAAGGTATTGTTTCATCATACTGGTGGCCTCTGGTGGCAATCACAACATAGATTGAGTTGTCTAAATCAAGTGTCGAGAGCAGATTGTCAAACCAATCGTTGAGAATAAGCTCGGCATCTGGCAGCCTGCGGGCATTGGCAAATCTGGGATCATTATCGACTACTACTATCTTAAAACCCATGAGTTTGTTTATCTTAGAGAGGGGGATGGCTAAAGCCCCCCCGCCAAATATGTAAATGGTGGGAATAGTTTTCATCGGCTCAATAAAGAATTTAAGCTTACCGCATGATTCCATTCCACGCATTCTTTCCTCTTCAGGGCTTACACCAACAAGGATTCGCTTCGGTTTACCTTTTTGTATTATTTCCTGCGCCTTTTTAATAACGTATAATTCAATATTACCACTTCCAACTGAACCAATATCGTCTCCATCTTCTTTTGCTTTCATCAAATGCCCTTGAAAGAGCTGGTTTTAGGGCAACCCACCAAGACTACCTATCTTTCAAGGGACTGAATACTAAAAATATATGTAACCTGGGACAATCCAAAACCGGTGTTCAGTTAGAAATATCCAAAGGCCTTCGGAAAACATTTTTTAAATCTTCAGTGAATAAAGGTGGAGATAGGCGTACCAAAAGTTTTAATAAATTTATTGGTGCAATCCGCAGCGTATTATTGATGTGGCAGAGGGAATTTGGAAATAGCTTTTAATAAATGTTATAAAATTTGATTCTTTCCAATTTTTTTCCAAGGGATTTTAAAATTACAACAAATGTTGAAATATTGGGATTTAGTTGCCATGCGATTTTATTGTTGCTCATCATATAACCGATGACGTAAAATTTCTCCATCAACCAGATAAACTACCTCTTCGGCAATATTGGTGGCAAGGTCAGCTATTCGCTCTAGGTGTCGAGACACTAAAAAGAAATTGAACATGTAGGGAAATTCCGAATTCCGGGGACTATTGAATTCCGTGAATTCCGGGGACGGTATATTAATTGTCGCTCTTTTTTGGTTTTCTCCCGGCTTTTCGGGGTCTTAATTCCCTGCCAAGCAAGTGTTCCAAGTGTAACACAAAAGATGCGCCGCCCAAGGGGCGACCTGTTTGTTCATGCTTGCGGATGTCGTCAAATTCCGCAGACGATATTGCTCCTGCCAAAAAAGCCCGCCAGTCGCCGTTGATGATCGAAAGCAGGGGTTTTACGTTTACCAGTTTATCATTTTGACCGGATATATGGGCGGCAGCGCTGCTCCAGCTCCATTGCTGCGGCTGTCCAATCAGTTTTGCGCGAACAGGGTTGTTTACAATAATCTATACCGTCTTTGCCATAACAGTAATAATAACATTTATTATAGCGCCGCCTACAAGAAGAGGCAGTTCACTTTAAGGAACAGTGTGTCTGCATCGAGTCAAAATGCCGCCAATGTTTAGTAAATTTCATCGCTGGAAGATGCTGTCCCCCTCCCCTTTATACCCTTCCTAAACTTCTTCACCACAATAGCTTCTAAATATCCCATATATTGTACTCATTTCTCCCTTGACACACAATGCTATTTCCACTATACTCCACCCCATAAAGAGCGAGTTCTATAACTTGCAGTGGCTGTAAGCTGTGTGAGATCGTCTGTCTGGATTTCGCCATTTCGATTGAAAATGATGAAATAAATAATAAAAAGAAATAACTCGCTTCGGCTAAAGGAGTTGCGGGTCTACACCCAATTTATCGAATTTTCTAGTTACAGAAAGGAAAACAAGCATGGATAATACCCAAAAAGACAAGTCGCCTTTCGCTCAAATACACCATATCTCTGTTGTTGTCAGAGATATTGATGCAGCCGTTACATTCTATGAATCCATTGGAATCGGTCCTTTTAAAAGCTACCCGCCCATTAAGGAGTATGTGAAGATCGACGTTCCGGATAAAGAAGGTTTCTACAACTTGACAATTAAGTGTGCTCAGATAGGAGCCGTTGAACTTCAGTTGATTCAGCCGGGTACGGGGCAGAGCCTGTACAAGGATTTTTTGGACAAAAAGGGGGAAGGTGTGTACCATCTCGGCTTTGTGGTTGATGATATCGAAAAGTCAGGCGTTGAGGTCAAGTCGATGGGACTGGGTGTCATAAGCAGCGGCAGGCGCGAAAACGGTAGCGGATTTTCTTATCTGGATACAGTTGATAAAGCCGGTGTTACCTTGCTCATCCGCCAAAGCCCACCGGGCAATTAAGAATAGGGGCCCAGAGGACCTGAATCCTTTACTTTATCAAGATTCTGCGAGGTTGGGATAAGTTTCCTTAGTGAATTTTACGTGATACTTGGTGGCATTCAAAATATGTGAGCGCACGTACATCTCAACCTCATCAGCTGATTCTTCCTGGAATAGATCAATAATCGTTTTCTTCGAAAACATGATTTGAATTCATGAATCAACCCTTAATGTTAATGGTTTAAAAATCTTGATTCCATCGTTTGGCAGTGTTTGGTCGAAAGCAACCGAATCAAAACAGAATGGCAGAATACAGTCATTTCAAGATGAATTTGACGAAACGATAAGGCACACAAATGCGATATTCCAATTGTACAAGATTAACCAAAAGGCTCTTCTGCGGTGCTTTCTTCGTAGACTGCTGTAACCGTATCCGGACAAACGATATAACAAAACCTACGACCCGTGCACTTCGCATTTTCAGAACAAAAGGCAACGCGAATTCCCCGACGAGCCGCTTGATCGACAATTTTGATACTCTTTTGGGGGCACGCCCAAATGTACAAGCCGAATCCCTTACACTGTCCAGGGTCGATCGTGATTTTTCCATTTACTTTGCTCACCGCTTCCCTACAGGCTCAACTTTATTTTTAAGCGCCTCAAAACCTTTTTGAATAGCCTGTTTATTTAAGGGAATCAAATAATCAAAAAAATAATTAAGCACCTCGATTTGTAGGATCTAAAGGCCAGGCCCCCGCCAAGAGCTAACGCTCTACCGCAAAATGTCCACATAGATTACTCCGATTCTCAGGTTCCTCCCTGTGAGGATTATCTTTACACGGTTCCGGATTATTCCATTGGAGCTTACGCTTCATTACTTTTTGAAAACCGACCAAGGAACTTCATGGAATAGGGAGGCTACATCGAGTAAAAATGCCGCCAACTTTCAGTAAATTTCATCGCTGGAAGATGCTGTCCCCCTGCCCTTTGTACCCTTCCCCAACTTCTCCACCACAATAGCTTCTAAATATCCCATATGTTGTGGTCATTTTTTCCTGCTTGGAACTTTTTAAAAGTAAACTACGCTATGAAGCAGTGCACTATCGCCTGTAAACAAGAACTTTAGTAAAGCACCTTGAGAGAGCAGGAGACAATGTTTCTGATAATTGTTCTTGTTTGCAGGCTCTATAATGGAGATCAGTAAATCCATTGAACTGAATTTTACTTTCAGCGTGCTTAGCAAAACCTAGTAATTTCTGGTACCAAATTGTCTTGAGATATGAGGATAATTCTTTTTTAGTGCCCACTTTTAATTCGTAAATGACATTGCTCATTTTCCCCTTGACACACAATGCCATTTCCACTATACCCTACTCATAAAGAGCGAGTTATATCACTGAGAGAAAAAAGGGGGGAAGTGATAGAGAGCGTTATGCCGAAACAATATTCCTGATATCCCAATGATAGCTTCGGTTTAGGGGGAGGTGCAGTTATCAAGGAAGATACGCCGTGGTCAAGGCGCTATTTTACAACCTAAAAGGAGGAGAGAATCATGAACAAAGGAATTCTTTTTACCGAGCTGATCATCTACCTTGTAGCGATGTTATGGATCGGCTTACATTTTGCCCGAAAGGGATTGTCTGAGTCCGAATATATCCTCGGAGGAAAAAAGCTTCCGGGTTGGGCACTGGCCTTCTCAGAAAGGGCAACTGCAGAGTCGGCATGGCTCATGTTGGGCGCCACAGGCTTTTGTTTTGCCCATGGTCTCTCGAGCATCTGGATGCTCATGGGATCGGTTGCGGGCATCATCGTGTCATGGTATTGGCTTGCCCGCAAGTTCAGGGAAGAGGCCGATAAGTATAACGCCCTCACCCTGCCCGATTATCTTGCCTCGAAATACGGGCACTTTGCCAACATTATCAGGTGGTTTGGGGGCATTATCATCATCTTTTTCTTTACACTCTACGTTGCCGCACAATTCAGCGGGGCCGGCAAGACCTTAAATGTTACCTTTGGCATGTCTCCCCAGCTGGCAATCGTCATTACAGCAATCATCGTGATTGCTTATGCATGTGCCGGAGGGTTCATGTCCGTTGTGTGGACCGATGTGATCCAAAGCATCCTCATGATAGTCACCCTGGTTGTCGTCCCCATTATAGCGCTCATAAAAATCGGGATCAGTGACCTTTCAATGGGTGCTGCCCTCACCAACCTTGGCGGGGGAATGGATTCGTGGGCCGGCACGGCAACGGGTTTTGGCATCGGCATCATGATATTCGTCAATTTCTCCTGGTTCTTCGGGTGGCTGGGCGGCCAGCCCCACCTGAGCGCCCGGTTTATGGCCCTCAAAGACGACAAGGACGCAAAGACGGCGACCAGGGTTGCCATGATCTGGATGGTCCTCTGTTATGCCGGTGTGTTCATGATCGGCCTTACCGCTGCAACATTGTATGGCGGCAAAAATGTCGTTGCAAGCCCCGAAATGATACTGCCCTACATGCTGCTAGACCTTATGCCAACGTGGATCGCCGGGATTCTGCTGGCAGGTGCCATAGCTGCAATGATGTCAACGGCGGACTCACAGCTGTTGGTAGCCGGTTCCTCCTTGAGTGAGGATATCATCCACAAGGCAATGGGCAAAAAGCTGGATGCAAAGAAGATGGTCCTCGCCTCCAGGATCTGTGTGCTTGTGGTAGGGCTCGTGGCCCTCATCTTTGCGTTTACCTCGAAGAGCCTTATTTACACCATTGTCAGCTGGGCGTGGTCGGGTATCGGCTGTACCTTCTCTGCCGCCATTATCATGGCATTCTTCTGGAAAAAGACCTCCGGTGCAGGTGTGGTGGCTGGCCTTGTCGGGGGATTCCTCACCACCGTGGTCTGGATGAACACCCCACTGGATAAGATCTTCACGACCCGTGCCATGACCTTTATCGTCGCACTCGCAGCAGTTATCGTATTCAGCCTCATTTTTCCCAAGAAAGAAGAGGCCAAGTAAGGAAGTAACTCTCCCAGGGAAGGGGCCGGGTGAACAGGCGTTCATCGCGGCCCCTCAAGGGGCACGGAAAGGATAGGCAAAACAAACCTTCACGGTCATGAAACCAAGCTCTAAGCGAGATGTTTAGGGCTTGGTTTTTGGCCGGTCCGCCAACGATGTTTGCCGCATTCCAAGGATACCACGGAACAAACAATTGAATGCTACAAGAGGAGCTCAATCTGTAATGGATGATAAGGTTCTCGTCGCCGGTGTCCAGATGGACATCGAAATAAAGGAAAAGCAGTATAATCTGGCCAAGGCACTGAGTTCATGCGAAGAGGCCTCGCGGCATGGTGCCCGGATTGTTATCTTTCCGGAATTGACCCTCACCGGTTACGCCTATACTGATGTGCATGAAATTGCATCCGTATCTGAGCCGGTTCCCGGCCCGTCCACCGAATCATTACACCGTATGTGCAAGGAGCACGGCATACTGGTCCTGGTCGGCATCATCGAAAGGTATGAAGGTTTATATTTTAATTCTGCAACCCTCATCGGTCCTGAAGGCATTGTAGGGAACTACAGGAAGATTCATCTCCCGTATCTTGGGGCCGATA
>Ga0272444_10005140_pt1 | contig 11365 bp, 9 predicted proteins | sample SSMForm13_FD_201033 | JGI IMG/M metagenome (GOLD analysis project Ga0272444, IMG submission 201033) | Marine sediment archaeal communities from Little Sippewissett salt marsh, Falmouth, MA, United States - SSM-Form-13 | ecosystem: Environmental > Aquatic > Marine > Wetlands > Sediment ... | reverse complement strand
ATCATCTCCTTCGGGCGCTACCTGCCGGTGCTGTATAAGCCCATGTACCACCTGCTGCCCTTCTTCAGCAAGTTCCGGGTGCCGGCCATGATTTTGATGGTGTTGTTTTTCTGTGTGGCTGTTTTGGCCGGATTTGGCCTTCAGGCGCTGCTGGACGCGGCCGCCCGCGGGGGGAAAGACCGAAAATCCGGCCGCTGGGAGTCGGCCGCCCGGCATCTGACGGTCATCGCCGTTGTCCTGCTGGGCCTGGGGCTGATTCTGACCCTGGCCCGGGGCCCTCTGGGCGATCTGTTCGCCGGGTGGGCTCGAATCGGGGACGGGGCCATGAGCCGCTATGGGCAACTCTCGCCGCAGGTCCGCGTGCAGCTGGACCAGCAGCGGTTCAACCTGTTCTTCGGGGATCTGTGGAAAGGTCTGCTGCTGACCGCCGCCGCCCTGCTTTTAGCGGCTTTGCTCCTGCGCAAAAAACTCACCTCCGGGCTCTTCGCCGGCTTGATCATCGGTCTGGTTCTGGTCGATCTTCTGTGGGTCGATCTCAAGGCGGTCAGCTTCGGTCAGCGGAGGGGCTATGAGCAGACCTATTACCGCCAGCGGCGGGATGATGTGATCCGTTTTTTAGAGACCGATGAATCCATCTTCCGGGTGCTGCCCCTGGATCAGATCAACACCAATGAGTATGCCTATTACGGCATCAGCTCGGTGGGCGGCTATCACCCGGCGAAACTGGGCATCTATCAGCGGGCCATGGAGCGGATCGGCCCCGGGAATCCCAACTTCATGGACCTGATGAATGTCAAGTACGTGATCACTAAACAGCCGATCGATCACCCTCGATTCGAGAGGCTTCTGGAAGGGGCTTGGGGAACGGTCTATCGCAACCGGATGGCCCTGCCGCGAGCCTTCATGGTCTTTCAATACGAAATTCAGGCCAGCGAGGAGGAGTCCTTCCGACGGCTGGCCTCAGAGGATTTCCGTCCCCGGGAGACGGTTCTTCTGGAGAAGGAGCCCGGCCTCTCCATCGGGCCGCCGGCCGAGGCGACGGTGGAGATCACCGGTTATTCTCCTCACCGGATCGTCGCTCGGACACGCTCCGCCTCGGTCGGTCTGCTGGTCTTCAGTGAGGTCTACTATCCGGCCGGCTGGTCAGCCTTCGTGGATGGAGCAGCGGCGGAGATTCTCAAAGCCGACGGCCTGCTTCGGGCTGTGACCGTGCCTGCCGGAGAGCATCAGGTGGAGATGTTCTTCCGTCCCGGAACATTTCGGACGGGATTATGGACCAGTCTGTTGTTCCTGGGCGGCATCGCCGTGGTCATGCTGGTCTCCGGAGCGGGTGCCGCTCGCCGCCGCCGGTCATCGGCCGGGAGAGGAGAAAGACGATGAGCTCACCGGTCAAACCGACCCTGCTGGTCACCGGCTGCAATGGCCTGCTGGGCCAGAAACTGGTCCTGGCGGCCGCAGAGGATTATCGCATCGTTGGTCTGGACCGGGAGGATCATGCTGCCGTGCCCTGTGATGATTTCTATTCTGTGGATATCACCGATCGGGCCGGAGTGCTGGGTGTGCTCGAGGAGACCGCACCAGCAACGGTGATCAATACCGCGGCGCTGACCAATGTCGATGCCTGTGAGAAGGAGAGGGATCTGGCCTGGTCGGTCAATGTGGAAGGGGTCCGTCATCTCGCGGAAGGCTGCCGGCGGGTGGGCGCCATGATCGTTCAAATCTCGTCCGATTATGTCTTCGACGGAGCACAGGGCCCATACGGAGAGGAGGCCGAACCGCACCCGCTAGGATTTTACGGCACCACCAAGCTGGAAAGCGAGCGGGTTCTGTCGGCCGGCCGACCGCCCTGGGCGGTGGTGCGGACCAACGTGCTATACGGATGGGCCAGAAGCGTCCGGGCCAATTTTGCCCTGTGGGTGATCTCTCATCTGGCCGCCGAAAAATACATCCGTACGGCCATCGACCAGTACGGGAATCCGACGTTGGCCGACAACCTGGCGGCTGGCATCCTGCTGTTGGTATCGGGAAAACATCAAGGATTGTATCATATTGCCGGCGCCGATTACATGAGCCGCTGGGCCTTGGCCCTCAAGATCGCTCGGGTGTTCGAGCTCAACCATGAGCTCATCGCACCGGTGCTCTCCGCCCAGCTCTCCCAGAGAGCCCCTCGTCCTCATTGGGGTGGTCTGGCGGTAGAGCGGTCGGCCGGCCGGCTTGGATTCAGGTTGGTCGGTGTGCAGGAGGGTTTGACCATCATGAGAAAACAGTTACCGAAGGATGAAACGGAGGGCTCGTGAAATCTCTGATCATCATTCCGACCTATAATGAGAAGGAGAATCTGGAGACCCTGATCGGTGCCATCTTTCGCCTGAACCGCGATATCGAGATCCTGGTGGTCGATGACGGCTCTCCCGACGGCACCGGCCAGATCGCCGACCGTCTGTCGGCGGGGGACAAACGGGTCCATGTCATCCACCGGGAGGGAAAAATGGGGCTGGGATCGGCCTATCTCCGCGGATTTCGGTTCGCCATCGAACGGAAATACGACCTGATCTTCGAGATGGATGCCGATTTCTCCCACGATCCCGGTTATCTGCCCTCTTTTTTGGAGAAAGCCGAAGAATGTGATGTCGTCCTGGGCTCACGCTACGTTCAGGGAGTGAATGTCATCAACTGGCCTATGTCGCGATTGTTGTTGAGCTATTTTGCCAACGTCTATACCCGGGTGATCACCGGATTGCCGGTCCGGGATGCCACCGGTGGCTTTAAGTGTTTTCGGAGAGAAGCATTAGAAGGTATTGATTTAGAAAATGTTAAGTCAGATGGATATTCATTCCAAATCGAGATGACCTTCAAATGTTGGAAAAAGGGGTTTCGCATCTGTGAGATTCCAATTATCTTTTACGAGCGCCGCAAAGGGCAGTCCAAGATGTCCAAGAAGATCGTCCATGAGGCCGTCTTCATGGTCTGGCGTTTGAGATTGATGAGTCTATTTGGCAAATTGTGAGGATCTATGGATCGGCAGGCTGTGGGCATCGATTTCCTCGATGGGCCGGTGACCACGGACGTCTCGGTCATCATCGTCAGTTACAACGTGCGGGATTTTCTGCAGCAGTGCCTTCATTCGCTGAAGAGGGCCGGAGAAGATCTGTCGATGGAGATCATCGTGGTCGATAATGCCTCCGGCGACGGTAGCGCCGGGATGGTCCGCCGACAGTTTCCCCGGGTCCACCTGATCGAGAACCGCGAAAACAGGGGATTTTCCAGAGCCAACAATCAGGCCATGCGGATCGCCAAGGGTCGCTATCTGCTGCTGATCAATCCCGATACGCTGGCCCGGGAGGATGTCCTGACGGTCCTGATGGCATTCATGGAGTCGCATCCCCGGGCCGGGGCCGCCGGCTGCAAGATCCTCAATCCCGATGGAACGCTGCAGCTGTCCTGCCGCCGCAGTTTTCCCACCCCCTGGGTGGCTTTGAGTAAGATTTTAGGCTTGAGCCGGCTGTTTCCGGGCAGCCGGCTGTTCGGAAGATACAATCTCACCTACCTGGATCCGGACCGGACCGCCCAGGTCGACGCCCTATCGGGGTCTTTCATGTTCCTTCGCCGTCGGGCTCTCCAGGCGGTGGGGCTCTTCGATGAAGAGTATTTCATGTACGGGGAGGACCTGGATCTCTGTTACCGGATCAAGAGAGCCTCATGGGAGATCTACTACGTGCCCGCCACGCAGATCATTCACTACAAGGGGAAGAGCACCGAGAGCAGCGCCGGCACGGTGGTAGACTTCTACCGGGCCATGTATATCTTCGTCAAGAAGCATCTTCGGTCCCGGTATCTGTTCTTCTTGCACTGGTTCCTGGTCCTGGGCATCACCATGCGGGCGGCGTTGTCCTTTATCGGACAATTCCTCCGCCGGTCGTTTCCGGTGATCGTGGACGCCGTTCTGATCAATACGGCCCTGATGGCAGCCATCCTGCTACGCTTCGGGGAGTTCATCCCGCTGCCGCCGTTCTGGAATTGGTCCTCCTATCTGCTCATCCATGGCATCTGTGCATTCGTCTGGCTGACCAGTTTCTGGGCCCTGGGTCTCTATGATCGCAAACGCGATTCCCTGACCCAGGCCTTTTGGGCGATCGCTCTGGGTTTTCTGCTCATCTCCACGCTGACCTATTTTAAGAAGGAATATGCCTTCTCGCGCATCGCCATTTTAACCAGCTTCGTACTCAATCTGATCCTTATCATCGGCTGGCGGACAGCGCTCCGGCTGCTGGCCCAAACGGCCATGGGACAGTCCCTGACACTGCGCCGTGCCGTGGTGGTGGGGGCCGATGAGGCCGGGGAATCTATCGTCCGGCGTCTCAGGGGGCGCATCGACCTGGGCAGCCGTGTGGTGGGTTTCATCCGCAGCCATCCCGGCGAAGGACCGGAGTCTCTGTCCGGGCTTCCGATCCTGGGGAACATGCAGGATCTGACCGCTCTCGTGGAGCGCAACCAGATACATGAGATCATCGTCTCCAGCTCGTCGCAATCCTACGCCAATATTCTCCGGCTGGTCTCAGCCTGCGCTGCCTCCCGGGTTCGCGTCAAGCTGGTTCCCAGTCCGTATGAGGTCATGATCGGAGGCGCACAGATCGATCATATCGACGACCTTCCTCTGGTGGAAATTCGTTACCGGCCCCTGCTGCCCTGGAACCGGGTGGTGAAGCGGGTCAGCGATATTTTAATCGCCGGTCTGCTGCTCGTCCTGACCCTTCCTCCGGCCGTTCTATGGGTCCTTCTGCGCCGGTTGCACCCGGAGCAGTATCGATTGCTGGTCCGAACCGTTGAACAGGAGGGCCAGCCAGGGGTCAAATGGATCACCCGGCACATCGAGGCTCCTCCGCCGGGCCGCCGGAGCTGGTTTCACCGTTTTCATTACCGCTGGGCGCTGGACAAATGGCCCTTGCTGCTATCGGTGATCAAAGGGGCGGTCAGCCTGGTCGGCCCACGGTCGAGGGCGTTTCCCGGGCAAAAAGCCGCCCTGGTGAAACTGGGCATCACCGGATTCGTCCAGATCCACCAGCATGAGAATCTCACTCCCGAAGAGATCGATGAGTTGGAGTTCTACTATCTGCGCAATCAATCTCTGATGCTCGACATGCAGATTCTGTGGAGCAGCCTGTGGCGCATCATTCGCTTCGGCGGCCACGGTGCCAGTGCCAGAGAAGTGGGGCAAGCCCTTCAGGGTACTCGGAAAGCGCGTTCAGCCCGTTTCATAGATGGAAGCGAAAGGATAGAGGATGAACGAATTCGTTCTCGAATTTGAGCGACCCATCGCGGAGCTGGAAAAAAGGATTAGAGATATGAAGGAGGTCGGTCCCCGGGGGGGCGCCGACCTTTCCCAGGAGATCCGCAAGCTGGAGAAGCGGGCCGAAAAGCTGCGGCAGGATATTTACCATAACCTGACTCCCTGGCAGCGGGTTCAGCTGGCCAGGCACCCGAGGAGACCCTTCACCCTTGACTACATCCACCGATTGATGGAAGATTTCGTGGAACTGCATGGCGATCGGCGTTTCGCTGACGATCGTGCGATCGTCTCGGGCCTGGCGTTCTACCGCAAAAGACCGGTCGTGGTGGTGGGGCATCAAAAGGGACGCAATACCGAGGAGAATCTCAAGCGTAATTTCGGCATGGCCCATCCGGAGGGGTATCGGAAGGCTTTGAGAATCTTTCTCTTGGCGGCGAAATTCGACCGTCCGGTAATCGTGTTTATCGATACCATGGGTGCCTACCCCGGTATCGGTGCCGAGGAAAGGGGACAAGCCGAGGCCATCGCCACCAATCTGAAAGTTATGTCTCAGCTGCCGGTACCCATCGTCGTGGCCATCATCGGGGAGGGGGCCAGTGGAGGGGCGCTGGGCATCGGCGTCGGCGACCGTATCCTCATGCTGGAGAATGCCTGGTATTCGGTGATCTCTCCGGAGGGTTGCGCCGCCATCCTGTGGCGGGATCGAGCACGGGCACCCAAAGCGGCGGCGGCTCTCAAACTCACGGCCCAGGATCTGATGGAACAGGGCATCATCGATGCCATCGTCGCCGAGCCCCTCGGCGGGGCGCACCGTGATGCGGACGCCGCCGCGAAAGCTCTGGACGAGGCCATGTCCGGTGCTCTGGAAGAACTTTCCGGTCTGTCTCCCAATGACCTGGTGACTCAACGACTGGAGAAATTCAGCCATATGGGCGTGGTGCTCCCATGAACTGATCGGGGAGGGTGTCAGAGATGATCGACAAAGAATTGTTGGATATCCTGGCCTGCCCTGTCTGCAAGGGATCCCTGGAGTATGAGCAGAAGAAAAAGAAATTGATCTGCCGCTCCTGCAAGCTGGCTTTCCGGATCGAGGATGGTATTCCGGTGATGCTGGTGGATGAAGCCGAGCGACTGGCCGATTAAGGAGAACGCATGCCTCGACTGGCTTTCTGGACGGATCGGTCACGGCCTTATATCACCGTGGCCGTGGCCGTCATCGTTTCTATCGTGCTTCTGACTATGGGCCCCTCTCACCAGATGGTCGTGGCCCGAACGATGACGGTGACCGTGCTGGCACCGATACAGAAGGGTATCTCCTGGTTTCATCAGCTCGGTGAGCTTCTGGCGCAGAATCGACGTCTCCGCAGGCTGAACACCGAACTAGCTCTGGAGAACCAGCTTCTGCGCGAGGCGCAGCTGGAGAATGTTCGGCTTCGACAGCTGCTCTCCTTTCGTGAACGGGAGCAGCTCAGCGCCATCCTGCTGGCCGAGGTGATCGCTAGAGAGCCCGACCGGCAGATGAACTCCATCATCATCGGTGCCGGCCGCGACCGTGATCTCAGGCGGAATATGCCCGTGGTCACCTCCCGTGGTTTGGTCGGCAAGGTGGTCGAGGTGTTCCCCAAAACTTCCCTGGTCCAGCTGCTGATGGATCGGAATTGTCCGGTCAGTGCCATGATCCAGAGAACGAGGATATCCGGATTGCTCAGCTATCGTGGGGGGACCACGTTTCATCTGGAGAACGTCCCCTGGAGGATGGACGTTCGGGAGGGCGACCAGGTGATCTCCTCGGGGCTGGGGGGATTATTTCCCAAGGGGCTGAGTTTGGGACAGGTCATCGAGGTGCGCTCCCAGGAGCGCTCTCTGTTCAAGGATATCACCGTCGAGCCTTCCGTCGATTTCAACAGTCTGGAGGAGGTCTTCGTCATCATCCGGCCGGCCGAACGATCGCAGGAGGTGGAGCCATGAGGACGCTGCGCATGGTGCTGATCTTCGGAGTGGTTCTCATCCTGCAGAGCACGCTGGTGAAACTCGTGGCCATCGAAGGCATCCAACCCGATCTGATTCTTTTGGCTTTATTCTTCATCGCCCTCATGGAAGGTTCGTATCCAGCCACCATAGCCGGCTTTTTTGTGGGCCTGGTTCAGGATCTGTATGCGCCGCAAACCCTGGGTCTCAATGCCCTGAGCAAATCCCTGATCGGATTTGCCCTGGGATTCTGTCAGCGTGGAGTCTTTGTGGAAGGATTGATCCCTCGAAGCCTGATTCTTTTCGCGGCTGTTCTGCTGCACGATGTGCTCTATTTTATCGTCTCCCTGTGGCCCGATATTGGAGCCGGTCTGGGCAGCATCGCGCTCATCGGAGTCCCCACCGCCCTGTATACGGCCATCCTCGGTTATGTGATCTTCTATTTTTTGCACCGCAAAGAACAGTTACAACCCTTCCAGGATATTCCATGAAATCCTCTCATCGGCTGGTGAACAGGGCCGAACTGATCCCTCTTGTGGTCGTCCTCGTTCTGTTCGGTGTGCTTATCTTCCGCCTGTTCTTTCTTCAGGTCGTTCGCGCCCAGACCTATCGACGGCTCTCGGAGGAAAATCGCATTCGGGTAATTCCGGTGGACGCCCCCCGGGGCCATGTTCTCGACCGCAACGGGAACGTGCTGGTCTGTAACCGCCCGTCCTATGTGGTCTCCATCGTTCCGTTCAAGCTGCGGCAGATGGAGCGAACCATCGAAACGCTGGCCAGTTTCCTGGAGATGGAGCCCGACAGGATTACCGCTCGATTGAACGAGAGCAGGCAAAGGCGCTTTGAGCCGGTGAAGATCAAAAGGGACATCGATTTCAAAACGCTGGCCGTCATTCAGGAGCACAAGCTCGATCTTCCCGGGGTCATCTATCAGGTCGAGCCCCGGAGGGAGTATCTTTACGGTGGTCTGGCAGCTCATCTTTTGGGCACGGTGGGAGAGATCTCCTTCGAGGAGCTGACCAAACTGCGATCCAGCGGCTATCGCCATGGATCGCTGATCGGAAAAGGCGGCCTGGAGAAACAGTATGAACGCTTCCTGCGTGGCGAAGACGGGGTCCAATATGTCGAGGTCAGCGCCGTCGGTAGAGAGATCGGTCCGTTGCCCAATCGTCCGGCGGTGGAGGCGAAGCCGGGAAACGATCTCATCCTGACCATCGATCTTTCCCTCCAGCAGGTTGCCGAGGAAGCCCTTTCCGATTCCGTCGCCGGTGCCATCGTGGCCCTCGATCCGGCCAGCGGGGAGATCCTGGCCATGGCCAGCCGGCCGGCCTTCGATCCCAATCTGTTCAGCTCGGTGATCCCGGAGAGCACCTGGCGGGCGCTCAATGAGGACCCCAGGCATCCCTTGCTGAACCGGGCCATTCAAAGTGCCTATCCGCCCGGATCGATCCTCAAGGTGCTGACGGCTGCGGCCGGGCTGGAGTCGGGTGTGATCAATGAACACACCCGATTCTCTCCCTGCACCGGCGCTTATAAGTACGGTGACCGGTGGTTCGGCTGCTGGCAATCCTGGGGCCATGGCTCTCTGGCCCTGGTGCAGGCCATCGCCCAATCCTGCGATGTCTATTTCTACCAGCTGGGCCTTAAGGTGGGCCTGGATCGGTGGAGCGATTTCATCAGCCGCTGCGGTCTGGGGAAGCCTCTGGGGGTGGACCTGGCCGGCGAGGCGCAGGGACTGGTGCCGAATCGGAAATTCTTCAACGACCATTACGGCGGACGGAACTGGGGCCCCGGCGTTCTGCTGAATCTGGTCATCGGCCAGGGGGAGAATCTGGCCACACCGCTCCAAATGGCCTCCCTGATGGCGGCCATGGGGAATGAGGGGGCCATCTACCGGCCTCACCTGGTTCGCGAGATTCGCAGCCTGACCGGGAAAACGCTGGACCAGAAGCCCGAGGTCATCGGTCAGCTGCCCATCTCGGCCGAGAATCTGAGGATCGTTAAAAAGGGCCTTCGGGCAGTGGTCCATCATCACATGGGCACCGGCCGACAGGCGGCTGTGGCCGGATTCGAGGTGGCCGGGAAGACCGGTACGGCCCAGAATCCCCATGGCGAGGATCATGCCTGGTTTGCGGCGTTCTCTCCTGTGGAGCACCCCCGGATCGCCGTTGCTGTCATCGTGGAACAGGGCGGGCACGGTGGTTCGGTGGCCGCGCCCATCGCCGGCCGGGTGATAGAGGCCTATCTGCGGGGGGGCGGGGTGCAATGAGCATCGCGACGATCAGCGGAAGAAATGTGGACCTCTGGATGATCCTGCTGGTCCTGCTGCTCTGCGGCTTCGGAGTAATCACCATCTACAGTACCCTGCAGGGCAGCGAGGTTCGATCGGACAGCAGCCTCCATCTCAAGCAGCTCTTTTGGATCGGCCTGGGATTGGTGGCCATGATCATCACGGCGATGATCACCTATAAAGCATATTATGTTCTGGCGCCCATCATCTATTTTCTCTCCCTGCTTTCCCTGGGGCTGTTGTTCTTCCTGGGGGACCGTGGCGCCGGTGCGAATCGATGGCTGCATCTGGGCGGATTTTCCTGGCAGCCGGCGGAGATGGCCAAGGTGGCCACCATTTTCATGCTGGCCCATTATCTCTCCGAGCGGAAAACGACCGCCGGCAGCATCAAACCGTTCCTGCCGGCCCTGGGAATGGTGGCCCTGCCCGTTCTGCTGATCATCCAGCAGCCGGATCTGGGGACCTCGCTGGTTTTCGTGGCCATTCTGGTGGCCATGTTCTACGGGGCCGGCATGAAACCGGTCGATCTGTTCCTCCTCCTCTCACCGGCTCTGAGCGTGGTCTGCGCCTTCCATCTGATCTCCTGGATGATCTTCATCCTGATCCTGCTGGTGATGCTCTATCGGGCCCGGCCGCGCTTTCTCACCACGACGGCCATTTTTCTGACCAATTTCGCCGTGGGCATCGTCACCCCGATCCTATGGCGGGGGCTCCATGAATATCAGCAGAAGCGCATCCTGGTTTTTCTGGATCCCGGAAGGGATCCTTTGGGGGCGGGCTATCAGGTGATTCAGTCAAAGGTGGCCCTCGGCTCGGGTGGGTTTTTCGGCAAGGGGTTTTTGGAGGGGACCCAGACCAAGCTGGCTTTTCTCCCGGCCCAGCACACCGATTTCATCTTTTCGGCCTTCGGCGAGCAGTTCGGCTTTCTGGGTAGTCTGCTGATCTTGCTGCTGTTTCTGCTGTTCATCATCAGGGGATTGAGGGCCGCCCAGATGGCCCGTAACCGTTTCGCCTCTCTGATCGCCATGGGAGCGGTGGCCGTGTTTTGTTTTCATATCTTCGTCAATCTCGGCGTCGCCATGGGTATCATGCCGGTCACCGGGCTGCCGCTGCCATTTATGAGTTACGGCGGGTCGTCCATGATCACCAATATGATCCTGGTGGGACTGCTGCTCAACATTCGATACCGCTGGCAGGAATATTAACCTTCAGGAGGTCTGCATGCATCCGGTGCTGTTCCGCATCGGGCCCTTTGCCCTTCGTTCCTACGGTGTTCTGTTGGCGCTGTCCTTTTTCCTGGGGATACTGCTGGCCAGCCGGCGACTGACCAAAATGGGCGGGGACGGAGCCAAGATGATCGATCTCGCCGTGGTCATCATCATCGCCTCCATCCTCGGGTCCCGCCTGTTCTATGTTGCCTTCCATTGGTCTGAATTTGCCGGACGCCTCACGGATATCGTCAATCCGTTCAACAATCCCGAGGGGATCGGCATCGCCGGCCTGTCCATGGATGGGGGCGTCTTTCTGGCCGTTCTCTGCGGATTGCTCTATCTCCGGCTGAGCCGGCAACCCGTCCTGCTGGCCCTGGATGCCCTGGCGCCATCTTTCGGTCTGGGTATCTTTCTGACCCGGATCGGCTGTTTCCTCAACGGCTGCTGTTACGGCAGGCCCTGTACGACCGGTTTGGGTGTCATCTTTCCGCCCGAAAGTCTGGCCGGCTGGCAGTTTCCCGGCCTGCCCCTTCACCCGGCGCAATTGTATAACGCCGCCGGGGGCGCCATCATGCTCGGCCTGCTGCTGTGGCTGGAGCGGTATCGCAC